>ERZ761584.133-NODE-133-length-28537-cov-4.415912_pt1 | contig 28537 bp, 44 predicted proteins | sample MGYA00512168_ERZ761584 | MGnify/ENA primary metagenome ERZ761584 (study PRJEB28899, sample SAMN03785564) | bioreactor sludge metagenome | biome: EBPR Sludge; feature: EBPR Bioreactor; material: 0.22µm filtered reactor supernatant | place: Saint Lucia: Queensland...
GCTGGAGATCCTGTACGAGGTATGTGCGCAGCGGGATGTGCCGGACGACCAGGTCGTGATGTGCCCGGCTGATGAGCGCAGGCTGCTGCGGATCCTGGCCGTCAAGTTCGTGACGCAGAATGTGTGGCAGATGGATCGCCTGATGGCGGTCGAGGAGCGGCTGTACGCCGATGTGGAGTACGTCGGGCCGGACGGCGATCTGGTGACGCGCCGGATCACGGGGCAGCCGGACGCGCTGCTGGCCGATCCGCCGGACGGGCTGATCGTGCTGGACTGGAAGACGACGCAGTCGCCGCCACCTGAGTATCGTCCGCGTGATGGTGTCGAGCGGTATGACCACGGGCGCGGATTGTCGTACCTGGGGTACTTCCAGCAGCGTGTGTATGCGCTGCTGGCATTGACCAGGTATCCGGCTGCGTCGTCGGTGACGCTGCGCGAGTACTATCCGCTGAAGGACGCGACGCGCGAGGCGACGGTGCTGCGGGTGGATCTGGAGCACATTGAGCGCGAGCTGTCGGTGTTGGCCGAGCTGATGGATAGGGCGCTGATGGGCGGGTCAGAGTCGGGGCTGTGGCAGCCGACTGCGGGCAGGCATTGTGGCTGGTGTCCGCGTCCCGGTGACTGTCCGATCAGCGAGAAGGTGCGGCTGGCGTCGGGTGGGATCAGCAGCGAGGCGCAGGCGCGTCGGGCTGCAGCGCAGTACGTGCTGGCGTCCCGTGACAAGGATCTGCTGACCACGGCACTGAAGGCGTGGGTTGAGGATCACGGTCCGGTGCCGGTGAAGTCCGGCAAGGGCCGGTACGAGGTGCGCTGGAAGTACAGTGCGTCGGGCAGCCGGTCGTTCGGGATGCACGTGCCGGACCCGGAGTTGGCTGCATTGAGGGGTCTGCGATGAGTATCGAAGCGACCAGCTGGGCGCTGAACGTGCCGGTCGGTGGCACGGCGAAGGTGGTGCTGCTCGGTCTGGCGAGCCACGCGCACGCCGACGGATCGAACGCGTTCCCCGCTGTGGAGACGTTGACCAGGTACGCGCACTGCGATCGAAGGACTGTGCAGCGCAACCTGAGGAAGCTGGCTGAGGACGGCTGGATCGTTGACGTGGGAGTGACGGAGAACGGCGTCACGAAGTGGCAGATGCGAATGGATCGAGTGGGGGGCGGCAATATGCCGCCCGTGACATCTGAGGCGCAGGGGGGCGGCACTGGTGCCGCGGGGGGGGCGGCGCTGGTGCCGCCCGAACCGTCAATGAACCGTCAAGGGGAACCGTCAACTGACGAACCGCGCGCGAGCGCAGCGGATCGGATCCCAGACGACTTTCCTGACGATCTGCGTCCGCACGCGCGGTCGGTGATGCGGGTGCTGCGCGAGATGGCTGAGCATCACGGCGCGAAGGAGGTCACGGCGCGTGCGGTCGCGCTGGTCGTGATGGCGAATCGGCAGAAGCCCTTGGTCGCCGAGGCGTATGCGCTGGCGTCGTGGGCTGCTGACAGTGGGCACGACATCCGTGATGTCGTCGGCAGGTATCGCACCTGGCTTAAGCGGGCGGACACGCTGGCTGGGGTCGAGCGTCTGGACGAGCAGGGGCTGCCGTGCGTTCCTGGGCCGCGTGGTGTCGTCGGTGGCCGGGGTCGGCGTCCTGATGCGATGGATCAGGCGCGGCAGAATCAGGCGGAGATCGACCGGCTGCGCGCTGCGGGGGAGATCGAATGACGATCGACGAGTGGTCGCGTCTGCACGCGCTGCGCGCGTCGCTGTGGGGCGAGCATCGTGCGCCGGTGCCGTCGCTGGACATTCTGCGTATGTCGCTGCCGGTCGTCGCCGGGATCGACTTTGAGGCTGCGGCACGGTGGCTGGCTGAGGCTGCGACAGACGGCGATGCGTTCGTGCCGTCGGCTGCGGATCTTGCGGCTGCGTTCAAGACCAGCGACGATCAGCTGATGCCGACCTTCGATGAGGCGTTCGAGCTGGTGTTCGGCCAGCGGTCGCGTGTCCTGCGCGGCGACTTCGCTGGCGTGCCGGAGGTCGTGGCGTCGTGGGCGTCGCGGGCGGGACTGGACCGGCTGCGAGTTCTGCCGGTGTTCGATCCGCAGTACGGCGAGCTGCGTCGGGCGGATCTGCGCCGGTCGTGGGAAGCGCATGTCGAGGCGTGGCGCGAGCGTAGGCTGGCGGTGCGTGCGCTGCCGTCTGGCGATCGTCCTGCTGGTCTGAAGCGTCTGGATCCGCTGGCGGCACTTGGTCTGGATGGGCAGCGTCAGCTGGGGGCCGGTCAGTGATCCGGCATGTGATGGTCGACGGGTCGTGCGCGGCGCTGGCACGCGACCCTGGCTGCCCGACTGACGGATGTTCGGGTGCGCAGCGTCTGGTGCCCGAGCAGCAGCCGGTGTCGGGGGCGTTCCTGGTGGTGCAGTGTGATGGCTGTGGCTGGATGTCGTCCGCTGCGCCGTCGCTGCTGGATCCGCTGCCGCCGTCTGGTGCGCCGTCTGACAGGACGCCGTTCTGATGGCGGATCCGGTGGCGTTCACGATCACGCTGGATCACGTCTACAGGTCGCGCGGCAAGACGGCTAATGGTGGCCGTCTGCCGGGGTGCGCTGTCTGCGGCGAGTCAAAGTATGCGGACGTGCACATGGGGCGCGTGCCGACGATGAACGCCGGTCTGGGGATGGAACGCCGTTCGTACCAGAACCTGAAGTTGGCGTGGGAGCGGGTGCTGACTGCTGGCATCGAGTCGACGGGGCTGCAGCGCGGACTGCACAGCGTGATGGTCGAGTGCACGCTGGGGTTCCCGACTAGGGCAGGGCGCGACGAGGGCAATCTGCGCTGGATGCTGGAGAAGGCCTTAGGCGACGCGCTGGTGCAGGGCGGCTGGCTCGAGGACGACACGTTCTTCCCGGTCGCGCGCTACCAGTTCGGGCCGCTGCAGGGCAGGCTGACGCCGGGGTCTGAGTCGGTGACGATCGTGCTGCTGCCGACGACCGTCGACGAACTCGAGCCGTTCGTCGATCCTGGTCAGCTGTCTATCCCGATCGACGATCCCGCATAGTCCTGCTATGGTCGCCGTGTACCCGATCTAGGAGGAACGAAGTGCTTCGAATGACGACATCTATCTGCCTGCTGCTGGCGGCGGCGATCTGTGCGGTGTGCGCGATCGTGTCGCTGACACATGGTGTGCCGTTGATGCTGGCTGCCGGTGCGCTGGCACTGGCGGCTGTGGCTGTGGCTGACGAGACTGGTCGTGCGCGATGAGTCTGGAGAAGGCGGTAGCGCAGGCACGGCAGGCGCTGCTGAATGCTGCAGACGCTGACGACATCGGCGCGGCCCTGGATGAGACTGTGGCTGCGTGCGAGGCGCTTGTGCTGGCGCTGGCACGGCGTCGCACGTCGCGGATGCCCGAGCTGATGGGGTCGGCTGAGGCGTGCGAGCTGCTGGGCGTCAAGTCCGGCAATCTGAGGCAGCTGTCGGGCCTGCCGGATCCTGTCGCGGATCTGAAGGCCACGTCGGTATGGCTGGGGTCGTCGCTGCGCGCATACGCCGAGGTGCTCGAGGAGCGCAGGGCTGGCCGTGAGTCGTAGTCCTGTCCCGGTCGTCGATGTCGCGGGGCACGAGCAGCTGCGTGACATGCTGTTCCTGCAGCTGGTGTCTGCGACTCCGCATCTGCGCGGGTCTGGTGCCGAGAAGTGGGCGCTGTACGACACGCTGCCGGTCGACGGCGAGTGGTACGACGCACGTGTGCTCGATGGTGTGGCGCGCGGCGCGGTCCGCTCGCTAGACGACGATCGTGTGGTGTTCGCGGCGCTGACCGAGGAGTTCGAGTCGCTGCACCGCCGGTCGCCGTCGAAGCATGATGCCGCGACCCGGCGGGTCTGCAACTATCTGGCGTTCTGCCTGGAGACGCTGGCGGACGCGATCGAGCGGTCTGTCGAGGAGGCTGGCGAGTCTGGCGAGCGCGATGCCGCATGAGCGGCGGGTCGGGTGCGTCGGCGGACCATGTGACGGGCTGCGCGTGCTCGTCGTGCGCGACAGTGTCCTGCGATGGATCGACCGGCGCGGCTACGGATGGTCACGGTGGGGTATCGACCGGAGCCTCTACCAGCTCGTCGGCGACCGGTACGTCTACCAGGGCCACGGGTTCGGGCAGTGCGTCGGATGCGACGCAGTCCTGCAGCCGGATCCCGTCACTGGCGCACCACTATCCACCTGTCCCCTCTGCGGTGGCGCGTCCGCATCAGCCATGCAGACGCTGCGGGACTAGGCACCCGGACTCGTTCAGGTCGCCGCAGGCGCGGCTGTGCGACGACTGTCGTCTGGCAAGGCTGGACGACAGCTGGTGCCGCCGGTGCGGTAGGCCGCTGCCGCTGTCGGCGTCTGGCGAGGGCAGGCACTGCTGTCCGACGATGACGTGCCAGCGTCAGCTGATCCGCGAGACGCGGCACCTGGCCCACAAGGGCCACTTTGCGAAGGGCGACAAGACGTGCCCGCGCTGCACGAATAGCTACCCGCGCACAACGGCGTACTGGTACGTGTCGAAGCGTGATGACGAGGGCCATCCTGTGTCGCTGGACGGCTACTGCAAGACGTGCCGGAAGGCGCGGGCGCGCGAGGTGTATCGGGACGATCCGCACTACCGGCAGCGCACGATCGACAGGGCTGCAGGGCAGCGTCAGGCGATCATGGCGCGACGGCGGGTCGATCCGCAGTACGACGCCGAGGTGCGGGCACGGATGGCAGAGCACAGTCGTGAGCAGCGGCGCTGGCGGCGCGAGCATCCGGTCGACGGGTCGGTGGCGTCTAGCGGTTGGTCGTCTGAGCCGATGGACGCGCGTCCGATCGTGGCTGCGATGGAGGCGTTCGCTGCGGCGCGGGTCGAGTCACTGGAGGCTGCGTTCGGGCCGTCGCTGGCACGGTCGGTGCGGCGCTGGCGGTCCGAGTCACGGTTCGCGTCGGCGTCCGTGGTGGACAAGGCGCTGGTGTTCATGGATCTGCTGTGGTGGGAGGTTTACGATCCACGCGGCAGGTACTACCGCTGCATGTCGCCGCTCGAGTGGCTGGACGCTGTCGATGATGCGGCGCTGGCGTTCGAGGGCGAGCGCTACCTGGGTTGACATCCGTCCACATAAGGCTGCTATGCTTCGTCGTGTACCCGATCTACCCGAAGGAGCAGGCCATGCACATCACCACCGACGACACTCTGAACCTGACGCACGACGGCGAGGAGTACGACGCGCGATCCGCTGACCAGCTGCGGGCCGAGGCCGCGCAGCACGACCAGGACGCGCAGGACAGCTACGAGCGATGCGACACGGACGGGTTCCTGTCGCAGTGGGCGTCCGGCATGACGGCGCAGCGCAAGCGGCTGGAGGCGACGATCGTGGAGGCCGGTGGCGTCGCCACGTTCTTCCGCTACGTCGTCACCGACCTGGCGACCGGCGAGGTGCTGCCGCGCGACCGGGCGAAGATCTGCAACACGCAGTACGGCCAGTCGTGGCGTGTGCAGCTGTCGTCGGGCGAGGTCGTGTGGGCGACCGCGAACGCTGCCCGCGAGTCGACGTACTCGCGCAAGGGGTTCCGCGTCGACGAGGTCGAGGTCGTCGCGGCTGCAACTGCGGATCTGCGTGGCGAGTCGGCTACGTCGGTCCACGCGTACATCCGTCCCGCCGACGGCGACCAGCTGTGGCAGGACGGCTGGGATGGCTGCTACGGCGTCGGCGATCTCACGGAGGAGGTGGCGTGATGCTGTCGAGCTACGACCGGTGGCTGACCACGGATCCGCGCGAGGAGGTCGGCGAGTACGACTGCGGCGTGTGCGGTGAGCGCGCCGAGCTGGAGGCCGGGGAGCGTCCTGCGGCGTGGGGCACGGTTGAGTACGCGCGGCACGTCGTACCGGTCTGCAGCCTGGAGTGCGCGGCGTCGGTCGTGCTGGACGCCGACGAGGGCGACCGGGTGGCGGCGCTCCGGTGGGTCTGGGAGCAGCTGACGCGCTCGGACGAGTACCTGCCGGTGCAGCTCGGGCTGCGTGGTGGCAAGGCGCTGGTGGGCACGCTCGTGGCGTCCGCTGGCGAGCACCTGACGGTCGAGGACGCCGACACCGGCGGGCTGTCGATCGTGCCGTGGGACCGCGTCGAGCGGGTCGTCGGGATCGACATCTGATCGAGCAGGTGGCATGATCGCGGTCATGGTTCCGCCGGGCCGTGGCCGCGAGGATGTCGAGGAGGCGTCGATCCTGTGGTTGAAGTGCGTCAGCTGCAGGTGTCCGTGGGGTGTCGTGGGCGCGCCGCCGGACGTGAGGATCTGCCCGTGGTGCGGGTGCTCGGAGGTCGAGGTGATACGGACCGAGGCACTGCAGAAGTGACCGCCGTGGCGGAGGGGGAGGTCACTCGCGTGGTCTGCGGGTGCGGCGAGGCGGTGCTGCTCGTGCGGCTGGGCGGCTCGATCATCCTGGTCGACGCCGAGGAGGTCGTCCCGGTCCAGGAGTGTCCGCTGTGCCGTGCGATCAAGACGCGCGGGCAGCAGCCGGGCGCGTGGTGCTGGCGCTGTGGCGGGACGCAGTCGATCGGCGAGCCGCTGCCGGAGCCGTCGGTCGCGCTGTCGGCGGACGGCGATGCGCGCGCGTACGCCGGTGCACGTGTGCCGGGCGAGGCTGTGCATCGCCTGCACACGCATCCGTCCGCATAGGTCTGCTATGGTCGGCGCTGTACCCGATCACCCGACAGAAGGGATGGACCCGATGGACACCAAGCACGTGAGGATCTGGATGAGGGGCTGGGCCGGTGATGACCCGGACGCTGTAGCGACGACGATCGCTGACATGGTGCTGGACATCAGCGACACGGCACGTGTGACGCTGGCGTGCGACGCGGTCGCCGAACGCTTCACGACGGGCGGCATCGCGTACGGCGGTGCTGGGCGACTACGACCGGGCGGCGCTCCGCCGTGTCATTTCGAGTTCGCCGCGGAGCACGGTCTGACCTGGTTGCTTGAGAAGACCTATCCGGGGGTGCAGGCATGAGCTACGCAGCGTTTTTGGAATCGAAGCGGGCTGCTGCCCCCGCGCTCGGTGTTGAGCTTGATCGCGGGTCGGTGGACGGGTCGCTGTACGAGTGGCAGGCCGAGATCGTGGAGTGGGCTGCCCGTGTTGGGCGTGCCGCGATCTGGGCTGACACCGGTTTGGGGAAGACCCGGATGCAGCTTGAGTGGGCTAGGGCTGTCGCCGGTGACGGCCGGGTGCTTGTCGTCGCGCCGCTTGCGGTGTGCGAGCAGACCGTGCGGGAGGCGCACGCGATCGGCATTGACGCGGCCTATGCCCGTGACGGGGAAGGCCTCGGTGCGGGTGTGTGGGTCACGAACTATGAGATGGTCGAACGGTTCGACCCGGCGACGTTGGATGCGGTGGTGCTTGATGAGGCGTCGATCCTCAAGCAGTCGGCGGGTAAGACCCGCACCATGCTGATCGAGCACTTCAAGCCGGTGCCGTACCGGTTGGCGTGCACGGCGACACCCGCACCGAACGATCCGGAAGAGCTGACTAACCAGGCCGAGTTCCTGGGGGTGATGTCGCGGGTGAACATGTTGGCCGCGTACTTTGTGCACGATCAGGACGGGTGGCGTCCGAAGGGCCATGCTCGCGGCCCGATGTTTCAGTGGATGGCATCGTGGGCTTTGGCGATCCGCCGACCTTCGGACTTGGGCTACCCCGATGACGACTATGTGCTGCCCGGCCTTGAGATCCGATCGCATCTTTTGCCGGTCGAGATCGAGCAGGAGGGCCAACTGTTCGCCACGGATCTGGGTGGTGTTGGTGGTCGCGCGGAGGTTCGCCGGTCCACCTTGCAGGCCCGTTGCGAAACGGTCGCTGAGCTAGTCGCGGCGGAGCCCGGCGAGCCGTGGGTGCTGTGGTGTGGCCTCAACGACGAGGCCGACCTACTCGCGGACCTGATCCCCGGCGCGGTGAACGTGAAGGGTTCAATGTCGCCGGAGGAAAAGGCGCGTGAGCTGTTGGCGTTCGCGGACGGTGACACGCGAGTTCTCATTACGAAGCCGTCGATGGCGGCGTTCGGGCTGAACTGGCAGCACTGTGCTCGCATGGCGTTCGTTGGCCTGTCGGACAGCTACGAGGCCTATTACCAGGCGATCCGTAGGTGTTACCGCTACGGGCAGCAGCGGATCGTGGAGGCCCATGTTGTGCTGTCTGAGCTTGAGGGCCAGATCGCCCAGAACATTGCCCGCAAAGAACGCGAGGCGACGGCGATCACAGCCGAGCTAGTAGCCGCGATGACCGCGGCCCGAAACCAAAGGGAAGGGGTAACGGCGTGAGCAACGATGACGCCTACATAGAGGACCAGGCCGAGGGCAACAACTGGCAGATGCTGCTCGGGGATAGCTGCGAGCGACTGTCGGAGATCCCCGACGACTCGATCGGTATGTCGGTGTGCTCGCCGCCGTTCGCGTCGCTGTTCACCTACAGCCCGTCACCGCGTGACCTCGGGAACTCGTCGTCGCGCGAAGAGTTCATCGAGCACTACGGGTTCATTGTGCGCGAGAAACTGCGCGTCACGATGCCGGGCCGCGTGGCGTGCGTGCACGTTCAGCAGGTCACGACGACTAAGACCACGCACGGCCATGTCGGGCTGACGGACTTTCGCGGCGACGTGATCCGCTGCTACCTGGACAACGGCTGGCACTTCCACGGCGAGGTCACCGTCGATAAAGACCCGCAGGCTCAGGCGATCCGCACTAAGGCGCAGTCATTGATGTTCGTCACAAAGAACCGTGACTCGTCTGCGACCCGCCCGGCGCTCGCGGACTACCTGCTGCTGTTCCGCAAGCCCGGCGAGAACGCGGTCCCGATCAAGAACGACGTGTCGAACGACGAGTGGATCGAGTGGGCGCGCCCGGTCTGGCTTGGTATCCGTGAGACGAACACGTTGAACGCTCGGGTCGCTCGGGATGACGCGGACGAGCGGCATATCTGCCCGCTACAGCTCGACTTCATCGACCGGTGCGTGCGCCTGTGGTCGAATCCCGGCGAGACGGTGTTGTCGCCGTTCGCGGGGATCGGCTCGGAGGGGTATATGGCGGTCAAGCGGGGCCGCCGGTTTGTCGGCATTGAGTTGAAGCCGTCGTATTGGCGGACGGCTTGCCAGAACCTCGCGGACCTTGAGGCGGAGATGTCGATCCCGACGCTGTTGGACGGGGCCGCGGCGGGTCTACCCGCCTGATTTCGAGACGGGCATGACCGTGTGCTGGGTGTGGGCGGACTACCGGGGCGTGATCCAGTGAGCTGCGTGCAGTGGCTGGTGGTAATCGTGCTGATCCTGTCGTCGGCAGGGTGCGCGTGGCTGCTGGCGCTGGCGCTGCTGCAGCCTGACGACATCGTCGGCGAACTCGAGCCGCAGCACCAGGCGGAGGGCAGGTCGATCATGCGGACGATGCGTCTGATCCTGACGGTCGGCTTCCTGACGCTGTCGTTCCTGCTGGCGTTTGCGATTGACAGCTGGGGGCGTGACACGACGCGCTGGTCTGGGCTGGTGACGGCATCGTGGTACCAGCTGTACGGCAACAAGACGGCGTGCGGCCAGATCCGCACGCAGGGGCAGCAGGGTGTGGCGCATAGGTCGCTGCCGTGCGGCACGCAGGTGCGGCTGCTGAATCCGCGCACGCGCCGCAAGGTGACGGTGCGTGTGATTGACCGGGGGCCGTTTGTCGCTGGCCGGACGTTCGATCTGACGGAGGCGACGAAGGGCAGCCTGGCCTGCGGCGACCTGTGCACGGTTCGGTACAGGCGGGTGCGCTGATGCCGCTGCCCCGCGGAACTACGAGTCGAGGAGATGGAGTGATGGCTGACGAGCCTGTGAAGGTGACGTGGCGCGAGAAGATCGTGGGCGCTGGAGACAACGTCGAGAACGCGCGGGTGCTGCAGCGCGAGGTGTGGCAGCAGGCGCGTAACGCGGGCCTGACGCTGGGCCAGATCGGTGACGCTGCGGGCGTGTCGGCGTCGGCGGTCGGCAGCTGCACTGTGGCACCGGCGTCGGTGGTGTCACTGGACGATCCGGTCGGATGAACTTCCGACCCGAACTGGCGAAGGCGGTGATGGCGGGTGACAAGACGGTCACGCGCCGCATCGTCTCGCCGAACCCGCGCTCGCCGTGGTACGAGGGCGGCTGCAAGCTGGTGGTGGGCCGCGAGTACGCGGTCTGTCCTGGCCGCGGTAAGCACGCGATCGGCCACGTCGAGATCGTCGAGGTGACGCGCGAGAAGGCGTTCGTGCCGGTGATGATCCTGACGCACGAGGCGAAGGCCGAGGGGTTCGTCGGCGTCGGCGAGTTCGTGTCGGTCTGGGCGGCGCTGCACGGGGACATCTCCGGCGTCTACGACGTGTGGCGGATCCGGTTCGTGATCGCGCAACGCTCGGCGGTGATCTGATGGGACAGGGGCCGAAGGCCGACCGGCGCTCCGGGCCGATCAAGCCGCCACCGATGCCAGCGGACTACGCATCTGGGCAACGCAAGCGCGAGCTGGAGGCGGCGCGCGCCCGTCCACACGTCCACGTCACGCAGCCGACGCCGAAGCCGCACAACGGCGACGGGTTCCTGACGGGCGTCGTGGTCGGGTCGGTGCTGGGCTGATCTGGTCGACGCAGGACGATGGGGCGTGTAGTGTCCACGTCCATGCGTGAGCTGCCGATGGACCGTCACACGGTCGACGACAATGGGTGCTGGATCTGGACTGGCGCGATCTTCAAGCGGAGCGGCTACGCCGTGCTGTGGTGGGAGGGATCGACACGGGGCGCGCATCGCGTGTTCTACGAGCAGATGATCGGAGATGTACCCGACGGGAAGCAGCTCGATCACCTGTGCAGAGTCAGGCACTGCGTCAACCCGGCGCACCTGGAGCCAGTGACGATCCGGCAGAACGTCCTGCGCGGCGACGGGCACGCTGCACAGAACGCGCGTAAGACGCACTGTCTGCACGGGCACCCGCTGAGTGGTGACAACCTGTCCGTGACGAGCAAGGGCTGGCGGGTGTGCATTACCTGCCGCCGGGAGCGCAAGCGGCAGCTGCGCGCGCGTGCGAAGCTGGCACAGCATGGGTGATGTCGACAGCATGAACGGCAAGTGCGGCGCGAAGAAGAAGGACGGCACGCCGTGCAAGCGCCCGGCAGGTTCGGGTACTGAGCACGTCGGGGTCGGGACGTGTCGTCACCACGGCGGGTCGACGCCGAACGCGAATCAGAACGCGGCGCTGGTGACTGCGCGCAGCTACATGGACGCGGATGCGCCACTACCTGACGTGTCTGCGATCGACGCGCTGCTGTATTGCGTGCAGCGGGCGTCGCAGCGCGCGATGTACGCACGCCGGATGCTGCGCAAGACGGTCGGCGATAACGGTCTGCTGGACGAGGCGCTGCTGGATGCGGATGGCAGGCCGGTGCCGTGGGCGCGGGTCGAGGCGGAGATGCTGCGCGATCTGGGCCGCTTCTCGAAGATGGCGCTGGACGCTGGTGTCGCGGAGCGTCAGGTGCGGATCGCTGAGCGTGTCGGCCAGTCGATTACTGCGGCGTTGGAGGGTGCGCTGCAGAACGTGGACCTGCCGGATGGTGTGCGGTCGCAGGTCGTCGCGTCGTTCGCTGACAGGCTGATGCAGTTGGAGGTGGCGTGATGGACATGGGGCACGTCGATCCGCTGACGGTGTTCGCGCAGCGTGACCTGGTCGAGATCACGGCACCGCAGCCGTATGGTGCGGTCGAGATGGCGGAGATCGTCAGGCTGATGGCGCGGCGGATCCTGGTGCTCGAGCGGGCGCTGCGGGACGCGGGCGTGGATCTGATCGAGGTGATCGAGTGAAGGTCGAGCAGCTGCGGATCGAGGCGACGTGCGAGCAGTGCGGCGCGGGTGATCTGACTGCGACGGGGGATCCGGTGTGGGCGCGTCAGGCGCTCGCGCACTGGCTGTCGCGGCACCGGCATCATCGTGGCGTGCATGTGTCGACGGCGCGGCTGGTGCGGATGCCGCCGTCGGCGGAGCGGGTCGAGATGACGGTCGTGGTGCCATGAGCGAGTCGCCGTTCCCGAAGGACTGGGGTCGCTGCAGGCAGCTGGTGCGCGGTCGACGCTGTGTGCTGCAGGTCGATCAGCACGCTGGGCTGCTGTGCTGCCCGGAGGTGCCGCCGGTGCCGCAGTGTCCGGCGCGTTATGGCACGTTCCGTTGCGAGAGTCAGGACGGGCATCACGGGATGCACCGTGCGTCTGCGGACGTGCGGTCGGGTGTTGTGCAGTGGGTGACCAGGTGACGCGCGAGGAGCTGCTGCAGCTGCAGGTCGGCGACACGGTGGTGTGCCGGTTCGGCAATCGCCGGATCCCGCGTCAGGTCATCGGTCTGCGCCGTGATCCGCTGGTGCTGGTGCCGATCGAGTTCGAGACGGCGTCGAACAGCGGCAGTGGCCGGAACAGAACGATGAGCGCGGACACGATGCTGCGGAACTACGAGGTGCGGTCGAAGCGGGTGCCGAAGGATCGGGCGCGCATCGAGCAGGAGTCGGCTGCGATCCAGCGGGCGCTCTGCCGCTGTGGCGGACACGGGTCGTCGTGACGGTCTAGGTCGCTGCCAGCGGGTAGCCTCCTGCTATGACGGTGATCATCACAGCACCGAGGCCGTGGGCGTTCGCGGGCGCTGCGCCGCCGTCGTACATCGACTACAGCGAGCGTGGCCGGGCGATGCACACGGTCCGGGTGATGGCCGGTGTCACGATGCCTGCCGTGGGCGACGTGCTGGCGGTCGGTTGCGGGTACGTCAGGGTCGAGGCCGTTGATGGCCGCAACGCGACGCTGATCGTGTACAGCGACGACGACATCGTCGATCCGTGCCTGGTGCCGCGCTGGCGGCTGCTGCCGGTCGGTCGTGACGCGCATCTGGCACCTGCCTGATCGCTGATCTAGTCTGCGGTGCATGAGCCTGCTGCCGGTCGGGACTGCTGCGTATGTCGAGCGTGCGCTGACACCCGAGCCTGAGAAGCCGCTGCCGACGGATCCTGTCGAGTGGATCACGTCGGAGCTGGGCGAGCATCTGTGGTCGAAGCAGCGCGAGGTCGCGCGGTCGGTCGTGACGACACGGCGCACGATGGTGCCTGCGGCGCATGGTGTCGGCAAGTCGTTCCTGGCTGCCCGTATCGCCGCATACTGGATCGCGGCGCATCCGGTCGGCGAGGCGTTCGTGGTCACGTCTGCACCGACTGGTGCGCAGGTGAAGGCGATCCTGTGGCGGGAGCTGCAGATCGCGCATCGGCGTGCCGGTCTGCAGGGCAGGCTGGTCGGGCTGTCGGGGTCTGCGATACCCGAGTGGCGGATCGGGCCTGCGGGCGATGATCAGCTAGTCGCGTTCGGTCGCAAGCCGATGGACCTGGCGTCACCAGAGGAGGCGATGCAGGCGTTCCAGGGGATCCATGCGCGCTACGTGCTGCTGATCTTTGACGAGGCCACGGGTATCCCGGCGTGGCTGTGGGGCGCGGGCGACTCGCTGCTGACGAACGAGTCGGCGCGTCTGCTGGCGATCGGGAACCCTGACGATGCGTCGTCGCAGTTCGCGCAGGAATGCAAGCCGGGCCGCGCGAACACGAACGTCATCACGATCAGCGCACTGGACTCGCCGAACCTGACGGGCGAGTGGGTTCCTGAGTTTCTGCGTGAGATGCTGGTGACGCGCACGTGGGTCGAGGAGGCTGCCGACCGGTGGGGTCGCCAGTCGCCGCTGTACCAGTCGAAGGTGCTGGCGGCGTTCCCAGACACGTCCGACACGTCGGTGATCTCCCCGGCCATGATCCGGGCTGCGCACGACGCGGATCTGGAGGGCAGCGCACCGGGCAGCTATGGCCTGGACGTGGCGCGCTTCGGTCGGGACCGGTCGGCGCTGTACCGGGTGCGTGGCGGTGTCGCGCGACTGGTCGACACGTGGGCGAAGCTGGACACGGTGCAGACGACGGCACGTACGATCGCGCACGTGCAGGGCACACGGGATGTGCCGGTCGTGGTCGATGCGGATGGTCTGGGCGCTGGCGTGTACGACCAGCTGATCGCGCAGGGTGTGCGTGCGGTGCCGTTCACGATGGCGGCGCGGGTGCTGGAGAAGGAGCGGTTCGCGGATCGCAGGTCGGAGCTGTGGTGGGCGTACCGGGAGATGATGGAGGCGGGCGAGGTCGACCTGGATCCTGACGACCTGGATCTGGCGGCGCAGCTGCAGCAGCCGAGGTGGCGTCTGGACGCGCGGGGCCGCATCCGGATCGAGACGAAGGACGAGATGCGGAAGCGGGGGCTGCCGTCGCCGGACCGGGCGGATGCGGTGATCATGGCGGAGATGGGCGGCAGGCTGCCGGTGCGAAAGCCGTACACGAGGCCGCAGGGTGTGCCTGGTGATGACGTGCCGCTGTCGATCACGCGCGGGCTGATGGACGAGCCACTGTAGGCATTCCGTCCATAGTGCTGCTATGCTCGTGGTGTACCCGATCTACCCGTCCGATAGGAGGACACACCAGATGGCACGCACCACTTACACACACAGGACAGCGACCGGCGAGCTTGAGACGCGCACGTCGGAGCGCGAGTACACGCACGTGATCGTCGGCACGTACCGGCAGGATCATTATCAGCACCAGCAGCGTGTAGACGCGCAGGGCTACGTCGTCCGCAATGACGACGGCGACATCGTCTACGACGACGTGTGCGTCGCCAGCGAGGGCGATCAGGTCGTGCTGACGTGGTCGATGTCCGAGGCCAACGCGCTGCGCGGCTGCGCCGACAAGCGCCGTCGTGCGATCTGGGATCTGCACGTCGAGGCTGTCAACGGCGGCGAGAGGACGGTGTCGGCATGATCGCCGGGATCCGCGATCACGAGCTGGCGGCTGCCGATCAGCTGCTGGACAACTACCCGGAGGAGGAGTACACGCTGCGGTCGGCGCGGGTGCGTGGGTTCCTGGTGCTGACGTTCCGGCTGCGGGATCACGCGGCGCGCGAACTCGAGCAGGTGCCGCGTGACATCGTGTATCACGTCGATGCCAGCGGCACGGCGAAGCTGGGCGGGGTGGTCGCATGACGGACACGCTGATCGCGTGCTGCCCGTCGTGCGGGTGGGACAACGACGGCAGGCTGCGGGCCTGCATCGCCTACGACACCGGCTTCGTCATGCGGCAGGATGCGTGGCGGCTGTTCGCGTACGGTGAGGTCGACGCGGACTGCGACGATGACGGTCGCGGGATCCTGTGCGACACGCGCGACTGTCCGTCGTGCGAGGCCGACGCGGACGACATCGCGGCGTGGGTCGGGTCGGCGTTCCTGCGTCTGCCGGGCGAGGTGTTGTCGCGGACGCTGGTCACGGAGGCCGAGGGGCTGGACCTGATCGCCGCCGAGGAGGCGGACACGCTGGACAGGCCGCGTGCCCGCCGGTCGGATCCGGGCACGTCGCACGCTGCTGCCGCGTCGGTCAGGGAGCTGACGGTCAAGCAGCGGGCGGTGCGGACGGTGTTCCGCAGGTATGCGTCGCTTGGTGGCCTGACCGACGAGCAGCTGGCGGCGAAGTACGACTACGAGGTCCGTATGGCCGGGCTGCCTGAGCAGTCGGCGTCGGGTCTGCGGACGCGGCGCGCGGAGCTAGTGCGGCGTGGTGATCTGGTCGACACGGGCCGGAAGCGCACGATGTCGACGGGGCGGCAGGCGATCGTGTGGGGTCTGGCATGAGCTGGCGGGGTCCGACGGTCGTGCAGGTGCTGAACGCCGACGACACGGTCGGCACGATCGACCTGCGGCGGAATCAGGGGCAGACGTACGCGATCGACAAGAGACTGTGGATGGCGGCGCGTGACTGGCGTCTGGACCTGGCGGCTGTCGAGCTGCTGCAGGCCGAGGCGCGCGTGCTGCACGAGTCCACGGGGTAGGCGGGGTACAGCGCGGCGGCAGGTCTGGGGAGACTGTCGCCGCGTCCGCGCTTCGTCGTGGTCGTCTACGCTGAGGGGTATGGCTGACGACCTGATCGTGGTGGATGGGCCGACTACCGAGATCGGTCGTCCTGGCGGTGGTGCTGCTGTCGGGCCGTGGTCTGCAGGGTCGTGGGCGGCGTACACGAACGAGATCGAGCATGTGCCGGATCTGAAGTGGCCGCGCAGCGTGTCGACGTACGAGCAGATGCTGTTCAGCGACTCGCAGGTCACTGGCCTGTATCTGGGGCTGACGCTGCCGATCCTGAACTACACGTGGTGGATCGAGCCGCCGGTCGACGGTGGCCTGTCGGACATGGCGCAGGTGATGGCCGACGATCTGGGCCTGCCGCTGGGCGAGCCGGAGGACGGTCAGGAGGAGCCTGCGAAGCCCGGCCTGTACCGGTTCGACTTCGGCGCGCATCTGTCGGAGGCGCTGCTGGCGATCGGGTACGGGCACTACTACTTCGAGATCGTGGGCGAGGTCGGCGACGACGGTCTGTGGCATCTGCGGAAGCTGGGGTCGCGCGCTCCGCACACGATCGGCGACTTCGATGTCGCCGAGGATGGTGGGCTGCGCGCGATCCGGCAGAACATCGTCACGATTGGAACGTCGGGGCTGGCGGGCCTGTCTGCTGGGCAGTCGCCGCCGATCCCGGTCGACAGGCTGGTCGGCTACGTGTGGCGTCCGGATGCGCGTGCGCGGTGGACGGGCAGGTCGATGCTGCGTCCGCTGCACAAGCACTGGATCCTGAACGACAAGCTGATGCGGGTCGATACGGTCAATCACGACCGGGCTGGTGGTGTCCCGAAGGTCACGACCGACGACTCGTACCGTGGATCGAATCTGCAGGAGCTGGCGCAGATCGCGTCGTCGTTCAGGGTCGGCGAGGACGCTGGCCTGGCGTTGCCGCCGGGCGCGGACCTGTCACTGGTCAGGGTCGGTGGCACGGATGTCGTCGGGTCGATGCGCTACCACGACGAGAAGATGGCGTTCGCGTGGTCTGCGATGGTGCGTCAGCTGGGGCAGACGCAGACGGGCAGTCGGGCGCTGGGCGGCACCTTCGCGGGCCTGGAGGAGCTGGCGCGTCGTGCGGTCGCGCAGTGGGTTGCGGGCACGTTCCGCGAGTACCTGATCGAGAAGTGGTGGGCGTACAACGTGCCGGTCGATGCGCAGGGCAGGCTGCCTGCTGCGCCGTCGCTGCGGTTCCGTCCGCATGGCATGGCCGCACCACAGGCCACAGGGCAGGCTGTCGACGACGGTCTGCCTGATGCTGGTGTGCAGGACGGTGACGGCACGGATACGGGCGTGCAGGCGACTGCGGGCAGGCGCGGGTGCCGTGAGCTTGACTGGTAGCAATCGGCTGCCCGACCGGGCTGTGCGGCGTCTGCCGTCCGAACTCGAGGTCCGCGCCGACGTGGACTTCGGTGCCATTGACCGGGCGCATGATCAGGGCGTCGATGCGTCTGCCGGATGGCTGGCGTCGGTGGTGCCCGAGCAGATCTCGCAGCTGCTGGAGCAGGTGCGGACTACGGCGACGGGTGCTGTACGCAAGCGACTGACGCGCGAGCAGGCTGCGGCTATCGCGGCGGGCACGGTCGGTGCTGCCGAGCTGACTGAGATACTGATGGTCGCGGCGCGGACTGGCGCGGTCACTGCGGCTGCAGAGGCTGCGGCGCAGGGTGTGCCGCTGCTGGGCGCGGTGTCGGATGATGCGCTGCGTCCGATCGTGGCTGCGCAGGCCGAGGCGGTCGCTGCGCTACACGCACGGTCGATGTCGCTGGCTGCTGCCCGCAAGGCGGTGCAGCTGACACCTGGCCGCACGCCGGACGTGGTCGCCGACGAGCTTGGGCTGCATCTGCAGGGCTTCAAGCATCAGTGGACGCAGGATCAGCTGGCGGGCGCGAATCAGATGGCGCTCAATGTCGGTCGGCTGCAGGTGATGGACAGGGTCGAGGCACCGAAGTACTTTGCGGCGTCCGAGCTGCTGGACGTGAACACGTGTGATCCGTGCCGGATGATTGACGGAACGGAATGGCCCACGATCGTTGAGGCGCAGGCGCGCTACGGGGCGGGCGGCTATGTCGACTGTCAGGGTGGCCCGCGCTGTCGCGGCACGATGGTGGCGATCTATGACGAGCTAGGAGGCGGGATCCAGTGAGCAGGCTGTCTGTGGCACGCGGGAAGCTGGCGCTGTGGCGTCGGCGCGAGAAGTATCGGCTGGGCCGCTACCGGTGGTTCCGCGACCGGTCGAAGCGCAAGAATCGCGTCGAGCTGCGCCGCAAGTGGTGGCGGCTGCTGGACCAGTCGCGTGACCGGATCGACTTCTGGGAGGCGCGGGTGAAGCAGCTGGACGTCCCGTCGCCGCGTCAGCAGGCGGTGCAGTGGGCGCTGGCGCAGGTCGGCACGAAGGAGCGTCCTGCTGGGTCGAATGGCGGGCCGAAGATCAGCGGCTGGCAGGAGGCGTTCGGCTTTGGGCGTGTGCCGTGGTGCGGCATCTTCGTCGGTCAGGCGCTGCTGCACGCTGCGGTCAAGGGCGTGACGTCGCGGATCGCGTCCGTGTCGCTGATCGAGCAGGACGCCAAGGCGCATCGTGGCCCGTTCCGTGGCTGGACGACCGATCACGCTGTGGTGCTGCCTGGCGATCTGGTCGTGCTGTTCGGGCAGGGCGTGCACGTCGAGATGGTCGTCCGGACGTTTGACGATGGCAGTGTCGAGACGGTCGGCGGGAACACTTCAGAAGGCGACGGGTCGCAGGACAACGGTGGGCAGGTCGCGCACCGGTCTGGCACGACGCGACGCAAGGCATCCGACGTGCGCGGCTTCGCGCTGGTGAGGTACGGCAAGTGATCGTCGATCGTCACGAACGACTGATGCGCCGCGTCGAGATCGACGCAGACACTGGCTGCTGGAATCGGTCGGGCGCGAACGTCAAGGGCTACCCGACGGTGAAGATCGAAGGACGGCAGTTCCGTGCTGCGCGGCTGGCAGCATTGGCAGCGCCGCCGTCGAGCGGCCAACAACTAAGGAGATGAATCAGCATGGCTACACGATCGAAGGGCCAGTCCGTCGGGAAGGCGAGCGACGAGCTGCTGGAGGAGCAGGGGGTGGTGCTCGACGCGTTGTCCCCGGTACAGGAGCCGGTCGCGCCGAAGCGTCCGGATCTGACTCCGGCGCAGCTGCTGTCGGGGATCCCGGTGCTGGCGGAGTTCCTGCACGCGTTCGGGGTCTACGATCTGTCGCAGGCGCAGACGCACGCTCTGTACGCGGTCATCGCGTGGGGCGCGGTCCTGGTGTTCGGCGACGCGTGGCTGCGTGGCAAGCGGAACGAGGCGCACGCAGCGGTCGAGGTCGCGCGACAGCGGTCAAGCGTCACATGATCGGCATGGACGCGGCCACCTATCTGGTGGGCGTGTGCATGGGCCTGGTGTGGTGGCTTGCGGCGAGCACGGTCGGAGCATGGGTGCTCGTCGTGTTCACAGCGGTAGGTGTCGCTGCGTATTGCTGTCGGCGTCTGGGTGCTAGGGGCGACACATGGGCGCGGCGGTGACAGGTGGAACGACTGAAGGTTGGTCTGGGCATCGTCGTTCCGGCGATGTGGGTAGTCGGATACGTCGTGGCGTGGGTCACTGGAACGGAACCGCCGAAGGAGATCACGTACGTCGTGGGTCTTGTCGTGACGGGCGTGTTTGGTGCTGCGGTGTACGACGCCGGGAAGCGGAAGGGCGAGGGCGATGAGGAGTAGCGCGTGGGCATGGTGGGTCTAGTGGGTCCGGGTGTCCCGACGATTCCGTTGCCGCACATCGTTGAGGACGTGTGGCGGATCGTGTTCTTTCTGCTGGCGTGCGCTGCTATCGCGCACGCAGCGGCGTTCATCCTGATAGAGCGTGCCCGGTCGATGACGGTGCTGATGGCGGCGATGTTGCTGGTGTTGCTGGCGTGGATCGCGATCAACGTTCTGCGCTGGGGTGCCGATATTTACGTGCTGGGGTTGCCGGTTCAGACCATTGCGGCGGTCCTGGTGATCGTTGGTGTGCAGCTATGGCTGCGGGAGCCGCATGGTGCTGGCAGGGATCGTCGCGCGGACGCCGAATAGGCGAGGGCGCGTGTGGTGCATCACGGTCTGCTGGGAGGGGACTGTGGTGCACTGCGTGCCACGAGGTCGTCACGGTCGCCTATGCTGCGCGACGGATGCCTGAGCTGGTGACTATCGAAGGGGTGCCGATCGTCCGGGTCGGCTCGTACGAGCTGGGATCTGGGCCGCGCAAGTTCACTGAGGAAGATCTGCGCGCGGCTGCTGATGCGTGGGCGACTGATGCGTCGGTGAAGAATCCGCGCATCAAGATCGACAGCCTGGAGAAGGCGATGGGCCTGGATCCGATGTCGCATGGCGGCGAGCCTGCGTTCGGGTGGGCCGACAATCTGCGGGTCAGCGACAATGGGCAGGAGCTGCTGGCCGACTTTCACGTGCCGGACTTCATCCATGCTGCAATGAAGTGGGCGTACCCGTCGCTGTCGATCGAGGGCACGCCGCCGGGCTGGGTATCGGCGACTGGCCGGTCGCATGACCTGGTGATCACTGCGGTGGCGCTGCTGGGCGTGCACTGGCCTGGTGTCACGACACTGGACGACTTCGCGTCGTTCCTGGTCGACGGGCCTGCTGAGGGCGAGCTGATCGAGGCGTCGGTGGCGCAGGTAGCTGCGCCGATCGCAACGATGCCGACGCGCCGCCGGGCTGATGTGACTGCGTCGCTGGACAGCGACATGGTCACGCGCCGCTTCATCGACATGCTGGACGGCGGCGAACTCGAGCTGCCCGATGGTGTCGGTGCAGCGTTTGACCTTTGGCCGCGATCCATGCGCTTCGGCGACGATGGCGCGCCGTACCTGAAGATCACCGACGAGTCGAAGGGCACGCTGTACCGCGTGGACTTCACTGTGTCGGGATCCGATGTCACCTTCGGCGACTTCGTAGAGGTCGTCGAGCAGGACGTGCCGGTTGCTGCCGGTGCGGTGATGCCTGCGGGGCCGCTGGCTACGTGGGCGACGCGCGCCGAGGTGCGCGCTGCAGTGGGTACTGATAATCGACACGAGGAGGATCCGTCGATGACGGACGAACAGCGACAGGCGATCATCGCCGCGTATGGCCTTCCAGCTGACGCGACCGAGGAAGCCTGCCGGGAGGCCGTCAACGGCGCGCCTGCCGACAACGATGCTGCTGCCGTGGGCAGTGGCGACGAGGACGGGGCCGATCAGGCTGCCGCCGACGCACAGGTCGAGCAGCCGGTGGCTGCGCGCGCTGGGCTGCCGGAGGGCGTCGTGATGATCGACCAGTCCGAGCTCGAGAACCTACGTGCTGGCGCACGTGCTGGCCTCGATCTGCAGGCCGCGCAGGCGACCGCTGATCGTGACCGCACGATCCAGGCTGCGATCCGCGAGGGTCGCATCGCACCTGCGCGTGCGGCACAGTGGACGCGCAGCTGGGACGCCGACCCGGAGGGCACTCGTCACCTGCTGACGGCGTCTGAGGGTGAGGGTGGCCTGGCGGCAAACACGATCCCGGTGGTGGCGCGTGGCGTCGAGCCGGTCAGCGAGGCCGAGGCGGGTCAGTCCGTCGAGGCAGCGCACGCGGACTACATGGGCCGCTATTTCCCGTCGTCGTCTGGCGACGCAACCCGGATCCGGACGGAGGCGTAGGTCATGGCGAACGAGTGCACTCCCTTCAAGGAGGAAGGCCTGTCGGTCACAGCGAAGGCGTCGGCGCAGATCGTCGGCAAGACCTTCGTGAAGATCAGCGGCAACCGCACTGGTGGCGGCGCTGATGGTCTGGGCACGGATCTGGCGAACGTCTACCAGGTGGCGACTGCTGCTGCGGGCGATCGCGCGGTCGGTGTCGCACGTCAGGATGCTGCCAGCGGTGCGCTGGTCGGCGTGTACACGGCACCGGGCATCATCGTGCCTGTCACTGCCGGTGCGGCGCTGACGGCAGGGCAGGAAGTCCAGTCGAACGCTTCGGGGCAGGCGATCCCGCTTGCTGCAGGCAAGGCGCTGGGCGTGGTAATGACCGGGGCGTCGGCATCGGCTGACGCTGAAATCAAGCTGGCGCTGTAGAGGAGACGACATGCCTGCTGACGCAATCCAGTATCCCCTCGGCGCTCCGACTATCTCGGGCACGACCTACACGGTCGACTTTCTGCTCGAGAACCCAACCCGTGTGACGCGGATCGTGAACGACCTGGTCATGAGGAACTTCTTCCTCGACAAGGTGTTCGCGACCGGCGGCGACGTGTCGGGTGGCGCTGTCATCTACGACCAGGCGACGGCGTACGACGTGTACACCGATCGTGATGTCGAGCGCATCGAGCCCGGCAACGAAGCGCCGATCGTCACGGGGCAGCGTGGTGCTCCGCTGACGGCGCAGGTCGAGAAGTTCGGCGGCAAGTTCCCCATCACCGATGAGGCGCGTCGTCGCAACAACATCTCGCGGTTCAACAACCAGACGCGGCGTTTGTCGAACACCATCGTTCGCAAGATGCACCAGCGTGGTCTGGCCGAGCTGGCTGCGGTGATCACCGCGCAGTCGCGTACTGCGTCGACGATCAGCTGGGCGCAGGCAATGGCGCTGACGGGTACTACCCGTGCGCCGTCGCTGATGCCGATGCGGTCGATCGCTGCGGCTCGCAAGGAGTCGGAGAACAACGAGATGGGGTACGCCTACGACACCATCATCTGCAACCCGACCGAGGCCGAGGCACTGCGCGTCTGCTACGGCAGCGAGCTGTCCGCTGTGCTGGCGGACAACGGGATCACTGAGCTGATCTCGACTCCGCGCAAGGCTGTCGGATCCGTTTACATTCTGGCTGGCCGTCAGGTCGGCGAGATGCGGCTCGAGGAGCCGCTGCGGACCACGACGGATCGAGAGGGTGCACCGACGCTGCGCGAGCAGACGTGGGTGCAGTCGCTGGTGAACCCGGTCATGTACGTGACCGATCCGTTCGCCATTCTCGAACTCACTGGCACCAACGCATAGGGGAGGGGATCTGCATGGCGAAGGACATCAAGCAGGATCGGGTCGAGGTCACGATCAAGGGTGTGTTCGCGCAGTACAAGGACACGTTCGTGGACTACGCAGGCGAGACGCGCGAGGTCGTGCGTACTGCCGAGCGTGGGCAGACGGTCGAGGTCCCGGCCACCGAGGCGGCGCTGCTGCGTTCGCTGGGCGTGATCGAGGATCCGGAGGCGGATGCGCTGGCGGCGACGCTGGCGCGTGCGATCAACCCGAACGACACGAATGGTCCGGGCCATCAGCCCGTGCCGTCTGTGTCGCCGCCGTCTGGCGGTGTGGCACCTGTCGGTGATCTGCTGACGGGTGACACGGGTGGTCCGGATAGTCCGCCGGTCGTGCCGGATGCGCCTGCCGGGTCGTCCGCTGCTGCTGGTGGCGAGTACGATGCGCGCGGCAGGGAGGTCGTGGAGGTCATCGAGTGGCTGGAGGAATCCAAGCCGAACGCTGGCGACACGATCAGTGCGGCGCAGGGCGACGCGGCTGCGGCTGCGGTGCTGATCGAGGCCGAGGACACGGTCCGGGGCGGCGATCCGCGCGCGTCTGTGGTCAAGGCGCTGCAGAAGATCGTCGACGAGGCGTAGGTCGACATGGTGCGGGCGGGGCTGCTCTGCGTGTGGGGCAGTCCCGCTCTGTGCCTTCTGGGGGGATGAGTTGTGCCGACGGTTCCTCCGCGTCTGGGCGAGGATCTGGACGCGCGCAACTATCGCGTGACGGCGCTCGCTGATGGGGTGGATCCGCAGGACGCGGCCACGATCGCGCAGCTGAGCGCGGCGACTCCGACAGCGGGGTTTCGGTGGCAGAATCAGGAGGATGCTGGGGCGTTCGTGTACGTCGGCTATAAGCACACGGATGGGCGCTGGTTCATCCGTCGTAGGACTGTCTTGTCGGGCGTGTGGCTCGGGGCGTCGGGCAGCTCGGGGTATGCGGCTGCGTGGACTGGTCGAGCGGGGCTGACGTACGCATGAGCTACAACCATTACTGCTACCAGACGGAGCAGGGGTTCCAGACCTGCGACGTGGATGAGGACGTTCCGCCGGAGGACTTCATCGCGCGGTGGGGTGTGAGCATGGCGGTGTCGGCGCAGATCGACGAGGGCGCTGATGTCCGTGTGGGTGAGGACGGGAAGCTGATCGTGGTCCCGAATCCGTCTCCTCCGCCGACGGCTGAGGAGCTGAACGCGTCGATCGGGGTGGTTGGCTAGTGGCGACTTTCACGGTCACGACGGGTAACGGCTCGGCGCTGCCGGGGTCGGCGACGAATATCGACACGTTGTCGGGGCGCGCGGGTGGCGACACGTACAACGTGAATGGCGGGTTCTTGCTGATCGACGAGGACTCGCGCTACGGGGTGAACGCGAACACGTCGGCGACGATCGGGACGTTGACGCCGTCGGCGACGCGCGGCGGGTCGGTGATGATCGACGGTCGGGCGTCGTGGCTGGTGCCGTTCTCGGGCGGTTCTGGCGTCGTTCCGGCGTTCGGTGCGGCGATCTCTAAGGGTGGGGCGTCGGGCAAGTGTCAGGGCGTGTATGCGGCGCTGAACGCGGCTCCGTTGGCGGCTGGCGCGGCGATGCCTGCGACGGGGTGGCTGAAGCTGAAGCAGTGGAACGGTGTGCTGTTCGGGTCGTCGGGTGCGCTGACTGGCATCACGGCGAACGTGGCGGCGGGCGAGAATGTCGGCTGGATCGAGGTGGTGGCGCAGGAGGGCACGCTGTGCCTGATCAGCTCGCTGAATCAGACGCCGGTCGGGAACTACGACGGGTCGTTCTGTAAGGGCGACTGGTACACGCTCGGGACGACGACGGGTAGCCGCGCGACGACGTATCAGGTGCCGACGAATGGCAGTCTGGTGTGGCATGGCGGGGTGATGGTCGACAAGTCTCCGGCGACGGCGATCACTGGCGCGTCGTGGGCTGCTGGGGTGTTGACGGTCGTGTCTCCGGCGCATGGTCTGGCGACGGACGATCGCGTGATGATCGACCTGATCTTGCCGCGCTCGATGCGGACGGTCGATACGCAGCGGTGCACGGTGATCGACGCGAACACGTTCAGCGTGCCGATGGCCGTGAGTCCTGGGGTGTACATCTCGGGCGGCACGGTCGCGGCGCAGGAGTGGTATCCGACGACGGACTCCACGAACCTGAAGGTGGGGCCGGAGTCGTATCGCGGCAAGTTCTGCTGGCTCGATTCGACGACGGGGCTGCTGACGTTCGGGAACGACGGGGTGACGAGCACGGGCGGCTACTGCCCTGGTGCGGGTCTGGTCGTGCGGATGCCGAACGTGATGACGGCGAATGCCACGTCTGCGGCGAAGACGGTGAACAGTCTCGCGGCGGCTCCTGCGACTAGGTGGCGTTACTACAACGGTGCGGCTGGCACGGTCAGGGTCGACCACATGTCGGGCACGTTCTCGCCGTCGGTGTTCCAGACCGGCAAGGCGGTGCAGATGTCGGACTGCTCTGTGGTCGGGAACGTGTCGCTGTCGTCGCAGTCGGCTCCGTGCTCGTTCACGAATCTGTGCCTGGGCGGCAACGCTGCGACGACGATGACTGCCACGTTCACGATCTCGTCGATGTACCAGCAGACGACGCTGCTCGACTGCACGATCTCATCGGGTGAGATGGGCGCGAAGTACCCGGTGTCACTGTCGACGGCGTACGGCGTGACGGCTGATCGGTGTCGTCTGACGGGGACCGGGGATCGCACGGCGCAGGTGTATTCGGTGAACGGGTCGATCGGGTCTGGTGCGTCGTTCACGCGCTGCCAGCACGGTCCGCACTCGCTGTTCATCGGGTCGCAGTACAGCCTGATGTCGATGTCGAACGGCAGCTACTACTCGGCTGCCTATGGCGTGAATCAGATCGCGAATCCGGCTCCGTGGGTTTCGCTGTCGAACCTGTCGGCGGACTTCTCGGTCACGGACTTCACGTTCCTGGGGTCGACGCCGCTGGCGAGGTCGTCGATGTTGACCGCGGCGTCGGGTTCGGATAGGCCGCTGATCCGCAACTGCGGCACGTTCGCGGCACCGATCGAGATGCGCCTGAACGGCTACCAGCAGTGGATGCCGTGGACGCGCGTGACGACGACGGCGACGATCACTGAGAACGGGCATCCGTATCGCGTCGGCGATCAGTGCTTCATCTACAACAGCTCGGCGACGGGCACGGTGTCGCTGTCGGCGAAGACGATCACGGCGGTGACTGCGAACACGTTCGACGTGGCTGCTGTCAACACGGGGCCGACGAGCGGCACCTGCTCGTACTACGTCGGGTGTCTGGCGAACGTGTTCGTGCTGTCGGGTGTGAAGGACGCGAAGATCCAGAACGTGCATGTGCGCGGGAACACGGCGTCGGGGTTCACGACGACGACGACGCAGTACGGCGCGGTGATGGAGAACGTGTCGGTGGAGCCGCGCTCGTACAACGTGATGCCGTCGGTCAACGCGAACAACTTTCAGGCGCGGTCGCTGATGTACCCGGACTATCCGATCATCTCGCAGCAGTCGTCGGTGTTCGGGTCGCACTTCACGGACGCGTTCGTGCGCGAGCCGGGCAGCGCGGTGCCGGGGCAGGCTGCGCCTGCTGTCGGCGCGACGTGGTCGAGGTCTGGTACGACGGCGACGGTCACGTTCGTCAATCACGGCATCACGGGCAATAACGAGCGGATCTGGGTCGAGAACAGCTCGGCTCCTGCGACGATCGCGAACGGGTGGGGTGCGTCGGCTGCGACGCTGGTGGTGACGGGGCCGGACACGTTCACGTTCGCGTGCGCGAACACGGGGCCGACGACGGGCACGCTCGACTACCGGCTGATGGGCGACTCGGTGTTCCGGGTGCTGATGAATGAGGCGTCGGCGCTGACGGCGTCGCAGGCGGTCATCACGTCGAACGCTGGTGCTGCGGGGTTCACTGGCGCGGGCACGCTGGTGTTGCCTGCTGCTGGCGATCAGTGCACGTGGACGATGGACACGTTCATCATGGGCTACGAGGGGTTCGCCTTCACTCCGACGATCCCGTACGGCAGCTCGCTGTCGACGTTCGCTCAGACGCAGGCGTTCGACATCGCGTACCGGCGCGATGATGGTGCCGGGTTCGGGCCGTGGCGGAACGCGATTCTGTGGAAGGCGACTGGCGCGGGCACTGCCGGGCAGTTCACGATCACGGTGGCGTCTACGTCTGGGGTGGGTGTCGGCGACTATGTGACTGGTGTCGGCATCGGCACGGGCGCGAAGGTGCAGTCCGTGGACACGGCGACGCAGCTGACGCTGACGGTCGCGAATGCTGCTGCGGTGTCGGGCACGATCGGGTTCTGGTGGACGCCGAATGAGTCCGCGTTCTTGTCGACGGGGGTGCGGTTCCAGTGGCGCATGACTGCGAACACGGCGAACGTCGCTGCTGCCTACGAGATCGACGTGCCGCTGCTGTCGTCGAACACGTCGCGGGCGCGGCTCTATGACCAGCGGACGCAGTACACGCTGACGTTCACTGGTCTGGTGCCGGGGTCAGACATCCGAATCGTGACGGCGGGCACGGTGACGAGCCTGCTCGACGCGGACGCTGTGGCTGGCTCGACGTACGCGTACACCTACTACTACGCGCCGGGCACAACGGTGGATATTCAGGTGCTGAAGGACGGGTACCGTCCGTTCCGCTACCAGGGGTATGCGCTGGGCGCGGCGAATGCGTCGTTCCTGGTGCAGCAGCAGGTCGCTCGGAACGAGGGTGTGTAGGTGCCGAAGATCACGACATCCGCGGGCCTGAACGTCGGCACGGAGCTGGTCGTGGCGCTGGGGTATCCGTCGACGACGGTCAGGCTGATCGCGACGGGCAACCTGAACGCGAAGGACGGCGTCACGATGCAGGCGCTGTACACGAAGCTGCTGAAGCTGTGGACGGACTCGGCGTACAACGCGTACCCGTTCCCGCTGGAGGCGATCGACGCGCGCTCGGGGCAGTGGTCGTGGGGTACGGACGGCAACTACTACAACGGGTCGGGGCCGTTCGATGTGACGACGCGGCAGCTGATCCGGGACGCTGGCTGGTCGGAGTACGACGCTGCCGGTGTGCTGCAGCGGCAGTACGTGGGCGTGAAGTCGTTCGGTGTGCTCGCGAAGGCGGCGACGCAGCCGTACTACCTGCTGTCGGCTGGCGGGTCGCCTGCGGATCTGGTGTTCACGGGTGTGCCGAACGAGGCGATCAAGGTGTTCGATCTGGGGGCCGGGTTTGATCAGCGCGCGTTCCTGAAGTTGTTCGCTCGCGAGGATGGGTACACGTACGACGAGAAGTCGCTGGCGGACGTGAACGAGTCGGCGTCGGGGGCGTTCTCGCTGGTGATGTCGGTCGCGAATGCGGTCGACGCGAACGTGGTGGATCCGGATGCGACGGTCGCGGGGTCGGCTCCGTACACGGGCATCACGACGACATGGCTGGCTGGCAGCGGGTTCGGGAACGCGGCGGTCGGCGCGCTCGCAGTGAACGATGTGCGGAAGGATGCCGCGGGCCGCTGGTTCATCTGCACT
>ERZ761584.134-NODE-134-length-28486-cov-4.497169_pt1 | contig 28486 bp, 40 predicted proteins | sample MGYA00512168_ERZ761584 | MGnify/ENA primary metagenome ERZ761584 (study PRJEB28899, sample SAMN03785564) | bioreactor sludge metagenome | biome: EBPR Sludge; feature: EBPR Bioreactor; material: 0.22µm filtered reactor supernatant | place: Saint Lucia: Queensland...
GCCACGGCCGGCGGTGCGGCCTTGTCGAGGGCTGCCGTCGCCGCGGCGAGCAGACAGAGCGGCCGGGTCGCGAACGTCCACTGCAGCGGCGTCGGTCGCAGGCACCCCATGAAGGACAACGTCGGCGTCCCGCCGGTCGCGGCGTCCGGCAGGCCGAACTCGACGACGCGCATCCCCTCGTGGAACACCGCCCACATGTAGCGCAGGTCGTACGCCGACGGGAGCGCCGTCGGCAAGCCATCCCGGAGCGCGAGCGGAAACTCCAAGTCGACCGTCGGCGACGCGCCCTCGATCGCCCGCGGCCCGGACTCCGACCAGAAGAACACCCGCCCCTCGGCCTCGACCATCGAGTGGTCCGCGACGACTCCGTGCGACGGGTCGGCCAGTCGCGGCGAGAAGTCCGAGGAGCTGGTCCCGGTCAGGGCGTGGATTTCGTGCTCCTTGCCGACGACGATCACCGAGTCCGGCCCCGCTGCCCGGACGCAGACAATGCGCTCGTTGAACGCCCCGAACTGGGCGAACGAGCCGGACGGCCAGTTGAGGGGATCGCCCGGCAGCGAAACCCGCAGCATGGCCGGCTGGTCCTTCGTTGCCGCGCTGGTTTCCTCGCCATATCCCCACCCCGTCATGTACTCGGCCCATGCGTAGACGCCGGCGAAATAGACATCCGCCGCCGCCCCGTCGTCGTTCAGGTCCTGCGACAGCGTCGCCAGCGTCCCCGGGTTCACGTCGAGCGCGTCCGGCGTGTACACCTTGGTCGGCAGCCGGTACGTCATCTGCTCGGCGTGCGCGAAGAAGATGTACCCGGACGACTCGGCCGCGTGGATGATCGGCGGCTTGATCGGCGCGGACGCGTTCAGTGTGCCTAACGTGCCCACGTTCTGCACGGTCGGCCCCACGGGATTGATCCGGTACAGTCGCAACTCGCGCGTCGGCCGGTCGTAGACCACGTGGAAAATGTCGCGCCGCAGGGTGTACGGCACGACGAGCACGACGTCCGTCCCCCAGCCGATCGCCGGGAACCCCGTCGGCTGCACCCCGTCGCGCAGCGTCAGCCGCGAGACCTCCACGACCCAGTTCCGCAGATCGGAAAACGCCGAGGAGTCCATCGACAGGACCCCATCGGCGCGCGCCAGCCCGCGGGTGAACGGCAGGTCAACCCACGGCATCGGCTCCCCCGACCTGTGTCAGGAGGTTCCGCCGAAACCGCTGCATGATTTCCCGCGTGACGGCCACCGGCGAGTCGATCGCCGCCAGAAAGCGCGCGTAGTCGTCGGCGCTGTCCTGCGCGAACTGCTGCGCGTCGCCGGTCCGCCCGTCCTTGGCCGCGAACCACGTCGCCATCAGCATTTCAAAGATGTGATCGTGGGCCTCCATCCACCGCGAGTCGATCGTGGCCGACAGGCTCGTCATGGGAACCGGTCGGCCGCCGTACAGCATCCGGATCGAGCCCCCGGTGGGATGACCGGGCACGCCGGTCACGATGAACGCGCGGCCCAGCTCCGCGACGCAGGGCTGGTAGCGGTTCCCCGTCTTGTTGTGGGGCTGGACCGGCAGGATTTCCGAGCCCTCGGGCCAGTCCGTCAGGTTGACCCCGGTCGTCAGGCTCAGCATCTCCAGCCGGTAGACCCGGTTGCAGTCGGACGGCAGGAGCCAGCCCGCCGGCAGCACCGCCGAGAAGATGCCCGCCCCGCCCACCGGGGCGCTCAGTGTGTATGGCACGTCGGCCTGCCCGTTGAACGTCGGCGGGTTCGCCAGCGCGGCGTCGACGTACGCCTGCTCGACGAACTGGTTCAGCTGCTCCAGTGCCTCGCCGGCCTGCGTGACCAGCAGGTCCGGACGGGACGACGCCGAGTGGGCGAGCGCACCGGTGAGATAGTCGAGGGCGATCCTCATCAGTCGAGCACGTCCCGCTTCACCCACACCTCAGACTGCGTGTCGACGCCGAGGGTGTTCATGAAGGTGTTGAAGTCCGACGTCCGCGTGTCGTCGAGCCCCGAGAGGTCGTCAATCGGCGGGCTCGCGTTCTTGGCCAGTCGCTTCGCGATCCGGAACGCCGCCATCGACGCGAGCGCGTTCGTCGCATGATCCGGCAGGACGGTAATCGTCGCGCCGGCCCCCTTCAGCGTCAGCGCGGCTACCGGGCCGATGAACCGCACTCGCCACGTGTCGAAGCCGACGTAGTCCTGCTCGGTCCCCAGCGGCCACAGCACCGCCCGACGCACTGTCACGCACGGCAGCCGGCGCGGCATGTACCGCGCGTCCCAGCCCACCCGCTCCACGGGCCGCCAGAGGCCGGACACTTCGCGCGCCTCCACGTCCTGCACGTGCAGCGGCATCACGCCCGCGTTGAAGTCCCAACCGGCACTGAAGTGGGCCGACGTAATCGTCACCGTGGCCTCGCTGTAGGTCAGCGCCTCCGGTCGCTCCCGGAGCACCGTCGAGACGAGGCCTGCCAGCTCCGCCTGCAACGCCCGAATGCCCACCCCGGCGTCCGTGCGGACCACGTGCAGCGCCGGGTGGGCGTCCTGAATCAGCTGGAGCAGGTCCTCGACGGCGATCGCCACCGCTTACTCGATCGGGGGCGGCGCGCCGCCGTCCACCTCCAGCGTCTGCTCGTCGCCGTCTCCGTCGTCCACCGGCTCCGGGCCGGGCTTGCCGGCGTTCACGATGTCTTCGAGCGTGGCGGCCAGCTCGGTTGCGCCGTGCTTGGTTGCCACGTCCCGGAACAGCTCGAACGCCGTCCGGCGTTGCTCGGCCGGCGGCCGGCGCAATTCCGCCTCGACGAACGTCGGCAGCAGCTCCGGCGAGCTGGCCAGTACGCCCTTGAGCTTGGCGACCGACAGGGCCGGCACAGGGGGCGGCGGCGGCGGGTTCTCCACCACCTGCGTATCCGCCTGCGGGCTGGACGATCCGACGCCGGCCCCCAGCAGCACGAAGTTTTCGGCCGCCGTGGCGGCGGCCTCGCCGATGATCTTCGCGCCAAGGATGTTTTTCGCGACGTCCTGCGCGGTGGGGATCGGCTCGCCCTCGCCTTCCTTCCTGATCTTGGAACCCAGCATAAAGGTGCCTCGTGGGGTTAGGCGACCGACCGCGGTCGCTGAAAGACGCGACCTCGAAAGGCCCGCCGGTACACGTAACTGTCCGAGGTGAGGTAGTCCCGCACGCGCCCGGACACGCTGGCCCGGTAGGCGTCCTCGTCGTTGAACTGCGTCGCCTGCCGCACCACGGCTTCCGCGGCGCGCAGCACGTCCTCCGGCACCGTCAGGAGCCAGCGTACGTAACTGAAGTCCGCTTCCGACAGCTCGAACCGCGGCACCGTCCACAGCAGCGCCCAGCCGTCCGCCATGTAGAGCGCCTGTCGCCACTTCGCCGGCGCAGCCCACAGCCCCTCATCGGTGGCCATGCGCTGATAATCCGCCAGCTGCTCCCGTCCGACGTGCTCCCGGGGCGTGCCCGGTTGCCGCTGGACGATATGCCACGCCGTCTCGTGGTCGTGCCAGTAGGCCGACACATCCGGCGATACCTCCCGGTGCAGGCGATCCCGCAACCAGCGCGGCAGCTCGCGTGCATTGGGGACCGGGGGCAGGACAGCGCCTAACGGGCCTCGCGACCGAATCACGGGCCGTTCCCCCCACAGGAGCCGAGCACCGCGCGTTAGGCGTGTCCAGAACGTCATACCCCTAGTACTGCTCCCCGTGTTGCGGGAATGGCCGGTACCCGATGGAGATTTCCCCATTGGTGAGCGCGCCGGTGCCATCCGAGGTGTAGATGGCGACGATTTCCTTCGTCCCCGTCCGGTCGCGGATGTCCGCTTGCGTCGAGGTCAGGGTCCCGCTCACCCGTTGCAGGGCCAGCGGGGTGATCGTGCCGGTTAGAATCGACTTGGCGGTGATCGGCAGCGACACGAACGTTGCCGTCGTCAGGTCCGACCCGTTGGTCAGGTCGTCGGTGTTGGCGGTCCACGCGCCGGCGTTGTTGGCGATGATGACGTACGCGACCGGGACCTTGTTCGCATCGGCCGCCGGTAGGGCCGCGACCGCCATCGCCGACGTGTCGTACGCCTGCGTGGCCGCCGGGACCTTGGTCGTGACCGTGCCGGCGGAGTCGACCTGCACGAGGATGACGCCGTACTTGTTGGCGCTCACGACGTGCGCGGCCGAGAAGGTGCGCCCGGTGGCCGCCGCCTTGATGACGTAGGTCCCGTTCGCCATGAAGCGGAACGCCGTCAGGTCGAACTGCTCGGCCGTGCCGGCATTCTTGGACATCGTGGACTGCGAGAACAGCGAGGTCGGCGCGGCGAGCCGGACGTCGACCGTCACGGTGCCGGCAACGGTCGTTGCCGTCACGTCCACGTCGAGGGCTTGGAACCCGTGCCGCGGCTTGAAGCGCAGCACCGGAACATCGGTCTGTGACGTGGCCGTCCCGATGCGATTGCGCACGACCTTGCGCGCCAGCGCCGAGGTGGGGTCCACGTTTTGGTCGCGGATTTGCATGATGGACAGGAGACGAGGAGACGAAACGCGCCGTTAGGCGGCCCGGACGGGCACCGCCTAACGGCAGGAGCTGCTTAGACGACCTTCTTCAGGTTCTCGATCCGGACGTTCTTGCGGCAGAAGTAGTTCCACAGCTGGCGGTAGAAGAACCCGGTCGCATAGAACTTGTCCTTCGGCCCCGTCGAATCGACGACCCGGTTCCAGAGCGAGCCGGTCGTGTCGTCCCACTGCATCGGCCCCGCGGAGAACATGCGGAACGTGTTCATCTGCAGCAGCCACGTGTACTGCGGCGCGATCTTGCGCGCCACGCGCAGCGTCAGCGTCCGATCGCCCAGCATGACCTGCAGGCCACGCGGCTTGCCGCCCGTGTACTGGCGCGGGTCCTGAAACATGCGGTCCTGCTTGAGGTCAGCCCAATAGGCGTTGTCGCCATCGGTCGACGTCAGGATCAGGTCCGGCATGGCGCGCACGCGCTGCTGCGCGAGCGTGTCGGCGTAGTTCAGCAGGCGGTCGGTGAGCACCTGCGCCCACGGGGCCGCGGAGCCATCGACGATGATCGAGCGGAACCGGCGGTTCGAGGAGCGCGTGACGTTGAAGTACGTCGCGATGATGCCGCCATCGTCCACGTGCCCGAGCAGGCCCATGAAGTCCCGCTCCACCGCCGGATTGCCGGCCGGGAACGAGTTGCCGCGGTTGTCGCCTTCGCCGATGTAGTCGCCGTCAACGATCGTGGCCGCGAGCGCGGCCGACATCACGACACGGATCGCGCCCGACGCACCGTTGGTTTCGTCCACATCCGAGACCACCGCCTTGAAGTCGCCAGCGCCACCCGTGCGCAGGGCGATCGGAGCCGTCAACGAGCCCGTGAACACGATCGAGTCGTTCTCGTTGAACATCAGCCACGCATTCTCGGCGTTCGGCACGCCGCACCAATTCTTCAGGACGATGTCGTACACGCCGGCCGAGACGAGCGTCGGCGTCCCGGAGACCTGCGCGCGCACGGCGTAGCCGTACATCAGCGCCATCCGGTCCATGTGGTCGCGGGTCTTTTCCGACAGGTCGGTCAGCGCGCGGTCGGCGTAGTCGACCCACGACTGCTGCCCGGACTTCATGCGCCGCATCACGTCGCCCGTCATGTCGATCGAGAACGTGATCTTCTTCAGGTAGATGCGGCTGTTCAGGAACTGGGCCGGCAGCGACTCGGTGAGGTACTCATCCTCTAACCGGGAGCCGACCGAGCCGCCGTACCGCATGTAGTGGCTGGTCTCGACATACTTCGCGCCGGCTTGGTCCTCCTGCACATTCGAGTCGGTCTCGACGAGGTCGAGCCAGTCCGAGTCTGTAATGACCTGATTGATGAACGGTTCGGCGTACGTGATCTGCAGCGCCTGATCGAGCGCCGCGAGGGTGTTCCCGACCGGGACCACCACGGCAAGAGCCGCCACCGGATGCCCGAAGATCGCGGCAACGGCCACGATCGCGAGCAGGAGGAGACGGCTCTGCGAGAGTTGGAACAGTCTGCGCATGGGTGCAGTTAGGAAGGAGGTTTTGCGGAAGCGGCGGCCACACCGCGGAGGTGGGCAGTCGCCTGTGCAATCGTCGCTCCCTTCGGCGGAACGAGTGGGCTCTGACTCGTGACGGCCGGGGCAGCTCTGCCTGCAGAGGCTACGGCGGCGGTCGCATTCTTGATGTCCGCTCTGACTCTGGCTGCTCCCACGACGGCAGCGGGGTTAGGCGGAGTGGTGGGCGCTCCGGGCCGGGCTGCTGGGGTGCTGGGTCGTGCTGGCGGGGCCGTTGTGCGAACCGGTTTGCCGCCGTCGAGGCTAAAGTGATGCAGTTTCAGCCGTGGCGCAATGGCCTCCAGAATCTGCTGCATCTGCAGGATCGGCTTTCCAAGCCGCGACTCGGCGGCGTCGATGTCACGGAACAGGTCCTCGATCAGCACGTCCTGCGCCTCCCGCGGCAGGTCGGGGAGCTGCTGCACCACGGCGTCGAGAAGCCGGCTGGTCTGTCCCACGAGGCGCTCCTGCGTCTCCAGCGTCTGGACCTCGCCCATCCGGGCGTCCTTGTACTCCGACCGCATCCGCTTGGCGCGATCCTCCAGCCGCTCCAGCCCGTCGGCCGTCTCCAGCAGGCGCAGCTCGCCCTGCAGGAGCTGCCGGACCTCTGGGTCAACCAAGAGATTGCGTGCGACGATCGCCCGCTGCTCGGCGTTCAGGTTGACTTCGAGCGCCCCGACCGGGTCCGCGATGAACTCGATCCGCATCCGGCGCGCGGCGGCCGACTGTTCCGCGGCGCGCGCCTCCAGCTCCCGCGCCTGCTCTCCCCGCATGTAACCGTTGTTCAGCTGGCGGATGCGCTCCACCACGGCCGGATTGTCGAGCAGGACAGGCAGCGGCTTCTCCCCGGGGCGACGCGCGGGCAGCTCGACGACGAGCGACAGGTCGATGTCCGACGGCACCTCGCCATCGGGCGGTGTCCCCGCAGGTGGCGTCTCCCCTTCGGCGGGCGGCGGCGTCTCGCCCTCGGGCGGCGGCGGTTCGGCCGGCGGCGTCTCGCCTTCGGCCGGCGGCGTCTCGCCTTCGGCTGGCGCTGGCGGCGTGGCTGCCGGCGCGCCGGCAGGCTGCGTGGCGGGCGTCTCGGGGGCCGAGGGCGGCGGAGATACGGATGACGACGTTGTGCGCAGTGAGGCGGTCGCTGCGGCGAGGAACGACTTAGCCGGCGGCGCGCCAGCCTCTGAGGCGGGCGGTGGGGGAGCGGCCGGCTCGGCCGGCGGCGCGGCAGGTGGGGTTTCTTCTGGCAACATGGGTTACGCTGAGACGGTGGGGGTTGTGGGGTAGTTGCTCGTCTGCGGTTGCCCGGCTGGCGGTTGCGGCAGGGCAGGGCCGGCGCTCTGGCTTTCCGTCTCGCCATCGCCCCGGCCACCACGTCCGCCGCCACCGCCGGCGGCTTGCTGGGCGGCCTGCTGCGCCGCCATTTGTGCCTGCAGTAGCCGGTTCTTGTGCTGCATCCAGTGCGCCACGAACTCCGCCCGGACTCGCGGGTCGAGGCGTGTGAACCGGATCGACTTCATTTCCTTCTCGTGGACGTACACGTGGACGGCGTCGTCGTACCACGGATACACCGGGATGGCGACCGACGGCGTGCCGCGGACCAGCATCCCGTTTTCCCGCTCGGCGGTGTTGGCGTCCTCGCCGCCCGGCCGGCCAGCGCGCGCGTGGTGCGGGAAGCGGGCAATCTCCCAGTACTTGGCCATCGCCTCGATCGACCCGATTTGACCGAGCAGGCCCTCCTTGTACCACGACAGCGCCCGCGCCTGCCGCTCCTGTCGCGACTCCGGGAGCATCGACTCGGCGTCCGGCTGAATCTGCACCGAGTCGGCGTTGAACATGTTCGGGAAGATCGAGACCACCATCGGCACGTCGTCCTCGCCGACGATGCGGATCGTCTCGTCCTGATCGTACAGGAGCTTGAAATGGGGCATCCACGTCAGCGCCACCCGGCCAAGCTGCTCGACGTCCTCGCGCAGGGACGCGCCGAGGAACCGGTCGGCGTTGAAGCGCAGCTCCCGGATGGCCTCGCCCGACTGGTCCGGCGAGAGCGGTTCGCCCGAGGTGCCGAGCAGCATCCCCAGCTCGTCCAGCTCGCGCTTGAGCCCTTGGTCGATCCGCCACACGTCCTCCGACAGGCGCGGCGGCTGCAGGTACGACACCGCCTCGACGCCGGGCCGGCGCGTGGCCGTCACCGCCGAGCCGGGCTCGTTGGTCCACTGGTCCCGGGTGATCCCGCTCGACTTGTCGATGATCGCGATCGGGTGCGCGTTCAGGTGTGTGTGCTGCAGCTCGTACGACTTCTGGCGGTTGAACTGGCGCTGTGGGGAGTTGAGGCCGTTTTGCGGCGAGCTGCCGCCGGGCCGTCCCGGGAGCGTCAGGAAGTCGAACACGTGCAGCGGAGAAGTGAACGGATACGCGAGAGGTCGGGGACCGTCATAGACCAGCTGGTCCGAGTTGGCGATCACGCTGTACCGGCCGCCGGGCTGGTCCGGCTGTTCCGCGAACCGTTCATCTTGGGTGCTCGGAGCCTCGAACCCGATCCGAATCCGGACGAGGTCCTTGACCGCCGTCGAGCTGTAGCCGGACGGCACGCCGGGCTCCTGCATGGGCTGGTAGAGGCCGTTCCCGAGCAGCACGCGCTGGGCGATCATGGTCGTGGCGGTCTCCGGCCCCGGCCGGACCTCGACCTTCCAGCGGTTCCACACGTCCTCCGGCGTCATCCATCGCTCCATCATGTGCCACTGCTTCTCGTGCCACGGCCGCGGCCCCCACTCGCCCCGGTATTCGAGCGGCGACAGGACCTCGACGCACAGCTGGCCGCGGCGCTGCATCATGGGCTTGCCCAGCGGGATTTGCTGGCCGTCGGGCGTGATCGCGAACGCCGGCGTCCCCTCCGCGGTGAGCGGCACTGGCTGCACGACCGAGTCGATGGGCTGGCCCTGCGGGCCGATGATCGGCACCTCGGCCGGTCCGATGACCGGCTGCCATTCGCCCTTGGTCGGGTCGATGTAGAACAGCAGCCCGGCCGAGCCGGCGACGATCTTCCACGCCTGCATCTTGGAAATGGCCGAGGGCATTCCCATGCGCCGGAAATTGTGCTTGAACAGCCGATCATGGGCATCGGCCACGTCGGCATCCTCGGCGTCGGCCCCGGGAAGGAACGTCAGGATCGGCTGGTTCTCCGTCATCCGGGCGTGCGTGATGATGAACCACGGCAGGATGCGGTTGAACACCGGCCGCTGACGCTCCTTCTGCGCCGCGTCCTTGAACCACTCGGCGACGTCGAAGTGGCGCTGCAGGAGTGGGTTCCAGATCAGCCACTGACTCCCGAGCAGCATCCGAACGTTCTCGTCGATCTGCCGGTCCCGCGGGAGCAGGGCGAGCGTCTGCGAGTCCCACCGTTCGACCCACAGGCGAATGCGCTCCTCGTCGCCGGGCTCCGCAACGGACGGCTTCTGGCGATAACCCGGCCGCAGGCGCGGGGGCGTCATGGGATGTACCTCCAGCGACGGCCACCGCCGCGCCGGTTACGGGACAGGGGACTTCCGCCGCCACTCGGCGGCGGGAGCGGCGTGACCGGCGGTGCCCCAGTCCCGAACGCGATCGAGAGCCGGGACGTGAGGAACTGCGCGCCGCGCTGGAGTAGCGTCGCCAGTCGCAGGAGCGTGCGCCGGGCCGGCCGGCGTTGCGCCGGAATGTCGGCCGCAACCCACGCAAGCATGGCGTCGACCTCGGCCCCGTGCGTCGCCCCGGCCGTGAGCGAGTCTCGCCATGCCGGACCACCATGCACGGCCCCCGCCAGCAGCGAATAGCGGACCGGGACGCCGGCCGACCCGAGTTCCTCGACCAGCCCGCGCGGCAACCCCGGAACGTTGCAGCTCGATCCGTAGTGTGGCTGTGTCGGGTCTGCATCGCCGTGCGCCACCCAAAATTGCGTACCGGGCAACACGCCCCCGTTGCGAATCGACCAGATTTGCGACACCCGGTTATATGTGGTGGCGCTGTTGTCATTGACCTGATCCCCGCCGGCCAGACTGCCCGGGAAGTCCAGCCCGTCGAATCGCCGGAGCAGACACACGTTCACCGGCGCAGCCGGTGTGCCGACCGCCTGCGCCGGCGCACTCGTGGTGCCGCAGACGGTTGCGTTCCCCGGCTGGCCCAGTTGAATCCAGTACGCGTCGCTGAAGGCCGGATGATACGCCCCGTACCAGAGCAGCACCCGAGAGACGCGCGACGAATAGGCCGCGTGACCGAGACTGTCGTCCCTGTAGTATGGGTCTTGGTTGGTCACCGCAACCGCTGCCGCCCACGCCGCCCCGAACGAATTGCCAAAGAGCCGCGGGTATTCCTGCGAGGCCGGTCGCAGGTTGTACTCCGCGGCGAAGTGGTCCAGCGCCCGGAGCGCGCAGTGGATGTCCTGCACACCCGGCAGGTACGCCGGGGCGACGGTTTGGTTCGGGATGGTCCGGAAGTTGATCGAGAAGACGGCGACTCCGTACCGCTCCGCCAGTGCCCGCGCGGCGTGGCGGGGATTGGTGTCCATCGCCTTGTCGCCACTCAGTCCTCCGTGAAGATGCACCACCACCCGGAAGGGAGCGACGCCCGTCGTCGGGTAGATCATGTCGCCGCGCTGCTCGCTGCTGGAGCCCCCGGGGGCGTACCTGATGTCGTAACGCTCGTCGCCCGCCACGTGACCAATCGGCCGAAGCATGTACGAGTAGGCGGCGATCGCCGACGTCTGCGGCGTGTTGAAATTGGCGGTCCGTGTCGCAGCCGGCACATTGATCGTTGGCGAGCCGGCCGCCGACCAGAGCGCGATCCCCCGGTTCGCCACAGACCCCGAGGCTGAATTGACTTGCCCGAGCAACACATCCGATCCGACGCCGGTCCCACTCTGGAAGGTCTGCGAGACGCCGGCCGAGGCCGTGACATAGACGGCCACGATCTGGTGTAGCGCGTTGTCGATCGTCGGCGTCGCCCCGGTGATGCTCAGCGACGTCCCCGAGGCTGTATTTGACGACTGGGTGGCATTGAAGGGCGTTGCGAGGATGTACGCCCCGTCGTACACCTGCAGGATGATGCTCCACGGCCGCGTGCTGCTGGCATTGGAGAACGTGAACGTCGCCCCGTCGTCTGTTGAGTACTTGCCGTCGCCGTTGTCGCTGGCGGCGATCCGCGACCACGTATAGAGCTTCCCGGTCCCGGCAAAGTTTCCCGTCAGTCCCGCCTCGACCCCAAGGGCCGGACCGGCGGTCTGCGCGATGGCATCGCTTGGATGCCCGACGATATGGATAACGATCGTGTCGCGCGAAAACAGATGCGACGCCCCGGGAATTGTGACTGACCCCGACGTCGCCGTGAACGGGCCGGCCGTAACCGTAAACCGAGGCTCTGCGCGTGCGGTGGGCATGGGGCGTTTTACTTGGGTCGCTTGTTAGGCTTCACGTCGTGCGGAACCTGCGCCGGCGGGGACGGCTTCTGCTCCTCCTGTCGATACACCACCTGCAACGCCAGCGTCGCGACGACCGGGGTCACCTGCCAATTCTCATTGGCGATCCGTCGGTCGCTGGACCACTTCCGCCGGCCGCGCGGCTCGTCCTCCGGGGAGAGCTGGTGCGTGTAGGTGTACAGCGGCCAGAGCACCCACGTCCCGAGGTGCCACTGCAGCTGACACCGCACCATCGTCTTGAACGCCGCCGGTTTGGACTCCTCGCCCATCCGCGGCCGACGGAACCACCGCCACAGCCAGAGCGCGAGGGCAGCGACCAGCGCGAGACAGATCGCCGCCTGCACCCGCCCGCCGACCGGCGTCAATCGGCCAGATCAGCGCCGACGCGCAGGTTCTGCACCTGCGGCGTCTGGACGACGACGATCAGGTTCCCGCCGGCCTTGGAGACCCAGCGCGAGACCTGCGGCAGCAGGACAAACTCCACCTCCCCCTGCACCGGCACGAGGTGCTCCTCGATCAGCTCCCCGTTCGTCATGGCCCCGGTCGTCTCACCCCGCTTGACCGAGGTGACGCGCGCCGCGGCCGTGTGGTACGGGTTCTCCGGGACGGGCGTGATTGCGGTCCCGCCCGAGCCGGCGTGGGAGTCGCACCGCCAGATTTGCACGAGGGCCGGCCCGTTGGAGCCGTCGGCGCTCTGCGTGGCAAACCGCAGCGCGGTAATCTCGCCGACACAGTTTGCCGCCATGTCGATGTCCAGCGCCCACGCGTCAGTGGCCGCGAGCGTCGCGACGAACCCGCCGCCGTTGATCTTGTACTTCATGGAGGGACTCCGAGAACGGGGAAAGAGGGACCGACATTAGAGACCGCAGGCGTCGCAGAACGTGATCGTCCCGTCGGCGCTGGGCGTGAAGGTGATGAGGAGGTACGCCTCGCCGCGCGGATTGAAGTCGACGTGATTCTCCGTGCCCGCGAGGATCGCCGTCGGCCCGATCAGCGAGCTGGCGTAGGCGGTTGTTCCGGTCGGGTCCATCAGCTCCAGCTTGAGCGAACCGGCGCAGGACGACTTCCAGTACACCCGCCCCGCCGGACAGCCGGCGATCGGGATCAGCTGCGACACCGCGACCCCGTTCAGGATGGCGGTCGTCGGCTTGAGATTGCCCTGCAACCGGATGTGTTCGAGGTTGATCCGCGAGGCAGTCGGCGTGGGATAGGGCGGTCCGGCGTTCAGGAGCATGGCAGGCAGGCGTTAGGCGTTAGGTGGTGGCGGCCAGCGCCGCGGCGAGCCGGGACCAGTCGGGACCGATGTCCTTCCCATCCGTGCCGGCCTGATATAGGTCGGTCGCGGTGGCCTTCACGGAATTGTCGCCGTTCAGCTTGGCCGTGAGGGTGGCGACGGCGCTGTACGCGATGTTGTCGGCCGCCAGCGTCCCCGTCGTGCCCCACAGGTTGTTGGCGGCGCTCCCGCCCTGTGTCCAGATGGCGACGTTCTTCTTCACGAGCGCCGTCCCCGCGCCAACGTAGGCGTTCAGCATCGCTTGGTGCCAGATGCCATTGTCCGAGAACAGGGCCGCGTACTGGAACGGCGTCGCGTTGATGTTGTTCGTCAGCTGGAAGTCGTCGACGATATGCTGCGCGACCGGCGGCGTGAAGTACACAAAACTGTGCCGCCCCTCGAACCAGTTATGGTCGATCCACACCTTCCGCATGACGTGCGTCGTGTCCGCGAAGCCGCCGAACTTGTTGATCGTGACTCCGGCCGACGTGTTGTATCTGGCGACAAACGCATTCCCGTCGATCTGCAGGTACTGGACTGGCGTCACCGGGATGTAGTTCGGCGGGCCGTTCAGTCCCGAGTCCCCGGTGTCAATCTCGAACGCGCCAACCCCGTTCGTCGTGTAGTTGCGGCACACCCGGACGTGCATCGTGACGAGGAACCCGGCCTCGCCGGCGTGGGGCGCGCACTTCAGCACCATGTCCTGCTGCTGGCTGGCCCCGTTGTTGTTGCTCATGTAGTTCGAGTCGACCACGACGAACTGGCCGAACTTCAGCTCGAACAGGTTCTTCATCACGTTCTTGGTGCTGGCGTCCGTGAGCCACGCCAGCTGCCGGGTCAGGTAGTTCCGGCGGATGATGACGTTGTTCCCGTAGGCTTGATTGCCCATCGAGACCGTCGAGCCGCCGAACATGATGATTTCGGTCGAGCCCTCGCAGTAGTTGTCCTCGATCAGCCAGTCCCCGAGGCCCGTCAGCGAGTGGATGCACTGGCCATCCCCCGTCCCGTTCCGGACGATGAACCCCTGCATGTAGTTCTGCCGCACGATCGCGTAGCGCCCGTCGAGCGTCATCGCCCGGCGGCACCACCGCGCCCCGCCTGACGTCCAGTCGTTCAGGAAGTAGTTCTGCTCGCAGATCAGCTGGCGCGGCATGTCGGACGTCTGCTGCTGCGGGCCACCGGTCGCGTTGACCTTGAACGCCCACCAGAATAGCCCGAGACAGTCGCCGGAGCCCGAGCTGTTCGTGACGTTCTCGAAGACGCACCCGCGGAAGTGGTGGCCCGAGGCCCCCGCGGCGAATGACATCGCGTAGTTGTTGTTCCCGGGATTGAACTTGAGCCGCGGCACCGTGGCGAAGTCCGTCGGGTCGACCCGGTCGCCGAGTGTCTTGGCGAAGTTCGCGCCGCGGATCAGCACCTTCCCGTTCGGCGCGGTGTTGTGATCGAACCGCTTCGGGACGATCAGGTTCGCACCGGTCAGCGTGAGGTCGGTCGTGTACTCGACGATGTCCCGGTCCGAGCTGGCCGCGATCGCGGCGATGTATGCCGCCGGCGTCGAGACCTGCCGCAGGTTCCCCGTGTAGTACGTCGTGGCGTCCGGCGCAGCTGGCAGGCCGTTCCCCGTGAACGGATCGCCGTCGTACTCCCCGGTCGCGCTGTTCCACGTCGACCAACTCGGCTTGGTCACCAACGGGTCCGGGAACACCCCGGGCGGCGGCGGCGGCGGCACCGTCGGCGGCCACCCGCCATTGGGCAGGCGACCGAGCCCGCGGAGCGAATTGATCCGGTACGTTGTGCCGGCCGCCCCGCCGGCGGTGATGACGAACCCGGTCGGCAGGTCGCGCTCGGCCGCCCGCAACGCCGCCTCCCGGCGCTCGGCCGAGACCAGCGGGATACAGAGCAGGGCGATCCACCAGACGAACGCGACGAAGCCGCCGTGCCGGCGGCCGAAGTCCCATAACGGCGTGAGCCGCATTTCCTAGCCTCCCGGGGTAAACAGCAGGTTGCTGACCTGCTCGCTCGTGATGCCGTCCAGCATGGCGGTCGCCTCCTCGCGCAACTCCGCATCCGTGCGCGCGATCCCAATCCCCTCGTACTGCGAGCGGAGCGTGGCCACGCCGATGTTGATCGCCTCGGCCCGCGCGCCCTTCTCGGCGACCTCCTCTGGCGTCGGCTGGCGCGAAACCGTCGACGGGATGCTGGCCCCCGGCAGGCGCTGCGCCGCGCGGACCAGCCGCAAGAGCTGGGTCACCACGGCAGGCTCCAACGCGACGATGGCGTGCTGGTGAACCACCGGCCGGCCGCGCAGCTCACGCAGCTCCACGAGGTCGGCCTCCATTTCGGCCCGCGCGCCGTGCAGGGCGGTCACCATCTGCTCCAGCGTGTGGCGCTGCAGCGCGGTCAGCTCGGCCCGCTCCTTCAGCCACTGCACCCGACTGCGGTATGTCGCGTACAGGATCACCAAGAGGATCAGCAGCCCCGCCGTCTGGAGATAGAACGTCATGCGGCAACCCTTCGACGATGTGAACGATGCGGCCTGCCAGCGACGCGGCGCACCAAAGATTTAACGTGACGGCTAGGAGCCAAGGCATAGCGCGCCTCGGCCCGGGTTTTGTAGACATCGAGCACCGCGCCGTCTGGCGCGATCACCGCCCACGTCACCAGCTCCCGGCCGGCGGGCGTCATCCTCAGCCCTTCCGGGTGGGTGGAACCGCCGGACCCGGGCGCGGCCGGGGACCCTCCGAGCGGTTGAGCGCCTCTGAGAGTGGTACCCCGTTCGCCGGTGTCCTTGGCCGACTTCGCCCGGCGGTCTGCGTGTCGCCCCCCGCGGCAGGGGACGGGGAGTGAGGCGCAGGCTGGAGAGGGCGCAGGAACCACCGCCACAGGCGCACATACCACGGGCGCTGCAGTTCCTCCGCCAGCCGGCGGATGTTGCCGTGCTGGGCCACGATGGCGGCCTGCATCGGACCGATAAACGCCCGAAGGACCCCGAGGTACTCGGCCCGGGTGACCACCCGGTGGCCGTTTTCCTTGGCGGCCCACGTCTCGAACGGCACGCCGACCTCGGTCGACAGGCGGCGCAGGCTTGGCTTGACGTCAGGGGCCGTGTCGCCGAGCAGGATACGGGGAGCCGGACCGGCCGCGACCTCGGGCAGAGGCTGCGGCGCAGGCTTCGCGCCAGACGACGAGCGGCGGTCACTCACGACAGGACCTCGTACTGGTACGGGCTATGCGTGCCGACAACCTGCCGACTCCGCGCGAGCCAAGCTAAAGCGTCTTGAGTTGTTATGCCAGTCTCGGGTTCCGAATCCGGGATGTGCGAGCAGATCGCCTTGCCCAGCGCGTCGTAACCGTCGTCGCCGCCCTTCCCGGTCGAGGGGTCCGCATCCGACTTGGCCACCAGCTCCGGGTCCTTCTCGTCCTCGACGAGCCCCTGACACTGCTCGAACAGTTCGACGATGTCGCCGCGCCGGAAGAAGCGCAGCGTCGGCTCGCCGTCCGCGCCGTTGCGGCCCTTGCCCCGCCACGCTAGCACCTCGCGCAGCATCTTCCGCCGGGCCTTCTTCGAGTCGTTGGCCGGGACCAGCGTCAGGCCGAACTCCGCGTACCGGTCGGCCGTGCTCTCGGTGTAGTCGTCGCGCTTGGCCTCGGTGCCAGCGAACGCGTCGCCGCCCGAGTAGATGATGAGGTCCTTGGCGCGTGGGTAGTCGGCGACGATCGCCTGCGCCTGCGCTCGGTCCTTGTGCCGGTGCATCTTCTTGGCGTGGACCACGTACAGGTCGCCGTCTGGCGACCGCGCGATCACCACGAACCAGCACGGATGCGCAAATCCCCAGTCGTGCCCGGCCCACATTTCCCACGAGTCGGGGATGTCGAACGGGCGCACCATGTGGACCCGCTCGTCCAGCTCGTCGAACGCGAGGCCGCCGGCCGCGTCGTAGTCCCCGAATACCTGCTGCCGCTGCTCCCGCTCGGTCTGCGCCATCAGCTGCGCGAGATACTGGCGGTCATGCCGATAGATGGGGTTGTCCCACACAAACCCGCGGATGAAGCGCCGGAAGTAGCTGTAGTCGCTGCCGTCGGGGAGCTTCGTCCGCACCCGCACCAGTCGCCGGCCGTACTTGGTGGGCGTGACATATCGCTTCTTCGTCCACCCGTGACCCGGCTTCCCCGGGTTCCCCGAGCCCCGGAACCAGCGCGGCAGCCTCTCGTCGGTCGACCGAATCTCGCGGATCAGGGCGTCGGCGACCCGCTCGTCGGGCTGGTCGCCCAGCTCGTCATAGCCGAAGTACCACGGCTCGCGGCCGTGATAGCGCCGCACGTCGCGCAGCCGCTCGATATACCCGATTTCCGTCTTGTGTCGCGAGGGCCACGTGAACGTCGGGCGTGGCGAGCCGGTGTACGCCGGGCGCATCGACGCCGGGAACCCGTCCGTCAGCTTGAACATCCGGTCGATCAGCAGCTGCGCCTCGGCCGCCGACGCCCGCAGCAGCACCGCGAGCCCGTGCTCGATGTGGACGTACTCGAAGTGCTTCAGGACGATGATATCGGTCTTGCCCGGCCCTTTCGCCCCGCCGAGGAAGACCTCGAACTCGTCGGCGTTGAGCGCCGTTTCCTGAAAGCCCGGGCCTAACGCGGGATCGCGTGGCGGGTCACCCGGTACCCGGTCCGGTATCCATTGCCCCTCGTACTCCTCCGGGATGACCGGCGCGGCCATCCGTCAGCTACCGCAGGACGTCCGCAATCACCTTGATCGCCACGCCGACACCCGTCCACTTCAGCGCACCGGCCAGTCGCTGCCACCGGCCCGGAGGTTTCGGGGCGAGGTCGATCTGACGTTGCAGTTTGGCGGCCAGCGTCGAGTCGGCCGCGTGCTGCGCGGCGCAATCCTGCTCGGCGCGACTGCACGCCTCCAGCCCCACCGAGTCCTCGCGGATGCGAATCACCACGCCGCGGAGCTGCGTCGTGTCGACCGTTGCGACGGGCGAGCTGTCCCGGGCCGCCACCGCCAGCGCCGAGTCGGCGTGGGCCACCGCGACGGCCGTCTGCGGCGCGCGCTCCCGCCAGTGCGTGACGACCTGCCGCACCGTGTCCCGACGCGAGGCAGCGATCGGCGCGAGGGAGTCGGCCACGTGTTTGGCCTGACGGGTCGAGTCCTTGGCGGCGGCGTAGGCAAGGTCACGACGCACATCGGCGGCCACGTGCGCCCGGATCGCGAGACCGGCCGCCCACAGGGCAACGACGCCGCCGGCGATCAGGAACAGCCAGCGAGGAAATCTCACGCCGTACCCCACAGGACAACCCGCCACGTGAGCCATGCCTCGCGGTCGTAGCAGTAGACCCTCATAACCCCTTGGTCCAGTCGATCAACACGTCCCCCTTCTCCAGCGTGCGATGCTTCCGGTAGAAGCCGACGCCGTTCCGGCCCGTCGGGTCGTTCGGGTCGCCAGCGTGCGCCGGATTGCTGGTGTTGCCCTCGTACGTCTCGATCTGGAAGTTATGCACATCGAGCGACCAGAGCGCGCCAATATGCGCGAACCGGCCGAGGGTCTCGTCCCAGTAGAGCACGAGGTCCCCGGGCTCCCCGTGAGCCCACGACTCGCGCACCATGCCCCGGGCCTTGGCCACGCCGAAGATCGTCGGGCAGTAGCCGGTGACCGGGAACGGCCACAGGTTGCCAACCGCCCGGCCGCAGTACTGCATGGCGTGAACGCACCAGTAGTCCCCGAGCTGCCCGCCCACCGCAAGGACCATAGGGTCGAGCGCCGGCCCCCGGTTCGAGCACAGCGGTATCTCGATGATGAGCGGCGCAACCACCCGGACCGCGGTCATGAACTTGTCGCGCGCCCGCGCGCCAACGGCACTGGTCATGGGCCTTGATGGTTCCACGGCCGGAACGCCCGCAACTCCTCGACCGTTGGGAAGTTGTCGCCCGTGAACCGCCACGCCCGGTCGTCAACGTACATGATCGCCGGCGGCTTCTCGTGCGAGATTTCGATCCCGGCAATGTCGAGTCCGTGTGTTTCGAGGTACTGACGGATCGCCCAGTACCCCTGTTCCGACTTCGCCCGGGCGGAATGGACCACGACCCAGAAGTGCGGCAGCAAGGAGCGCAGCCACTCGATCGCCCCGGGGACCGGCGGGTCACCAATCACGCCGGCCCCCTGCCAGCCAGACGCGTACGAGTGAATGACCCCGTCGAAGTCGACGGCGACCGTCTTCTTGTTGCTCACTTCGGGTGATCCAGCCGGCCGCCTAACGCAACGCCCGCGTTGGCCGTCATCACCGCCTCACGCAGCAGCCGCAACGACGCCGACCGGTCCGCGCCCTCTGGCACTTCCTCCGCGATGACGTACGCGAGTTCCTTTGCCGCCGTGCGGATTCTGTTGTACTGCTCGACCTGCTCCGGTGAGGGGGCGTGATACCTGAATACGTGCTCGATGTCCATCATGGCGCTTGGGCTCCCGTTGGTGGGTCCGGTTGGTCGCCGCCGAACCCGCGCGGGTGGCGACGCTGGGCGATAATCTCGGCGAGCTTCGTCGGGTCGATGACGCTCGTCGCCGTCAGCTGCGCCGTCACCTTGGCGTCGGCCTTGGCGTCCTTGTACAGCGCCAGCCCCTTGAGCCCCTGCGAGGCATAGAGGCTGAGCACGGACCACGCGAACAGCCACCCGAGGCACGAGGTGAGCGTCCCCTCCACGTGGCACCAGTAGCAGACGGCGATCAGCAGCGCCGCGTTGCCGATGTGGGCGATCTTCCAGAACGCCGGCCGGCCGTCCTCGCCCGTGATCCACTGCGCGCGCAGCACCGCGCGCCACTCGGGCGAGAGCTGCCACAGCGTGACGATGGCGACGCCGGCCGCGAACGCGCGCCACAGGAGGTTGGTTAGCACGGGGCTCATGATACCCGTCGGCGAATCCGCAGCATCGTCACTTCCGGCACGGGACCCGGCACTATTTCAAAGACCTCCAGCATCGGAAACCGCTTCTCGATCTTCGACTTATACCGCTCCGCCCTGCCGGGAATGTCGTCCACGAGCACGACGCCGACACCCCCGGGCCGGAGGTGCGCCTTGCAGTTCTTCCCGATCTCCGTTATGCGCTCGTACTCCAGCAGGTCCGAGAGGTCGCGCATCGGCGCGCCGCTCACCCGGCCGCCGGCGCGAACATCGACAACTGCGCCGCCTCCGTCACCGTCTCGGCGAACTTCTGCAGGTCCGGCTTCCAGAGCCCCCAGCGGTGGACGATTGTCCCGAACTCCTCGACGTCGTGCGGCACGATGTACGGCCGCAGCGAGTCGCCGGCGACGTCGCAGTGCATCAGCTCGTGGTCCATCAGTGCGATGCGCTCCCGCGGCGCGAGCCCTTGCCACGTCAGCCAGTTGATTTCGATCAGGAAGTCGACGTGCCCGAAGTACTTCACCTTCCCAACCGACAGCGAGGCCTGCCCCAGCCGGATTTTACCGTGGCGCTTCTGTAGCGTCTCCTGCCACAGGTAGCCGATCGGCCGGTTCTTCAGCGTCGTGTGGAAGTTGGCGATCAGGATCGCCGCCACCGCCGCCGGGGAGAACGCCGGCCGCAGCTTCTCTCCCTGTGGCCATTCCGTCGGGTCCTTGGACTGGTCCATCGCCTCGATCAGCTCGTCCTTCCGCCCCGCCAACGAGCCCGGCAGGTTCTCGAAGTCCGTCGCGAGGTTCATCGGTCGCCGGTAAACGAACGCCTTCGGCTTCGCCTTGCGGCCCTTGGATCGTGCCATTGCCCCTCCTGTCGGGAAAGTAGAGTAGTGAGCCGTCAGCCGACACAACGCCTCCTCGTGCTCCTCCCGCGTCACTCGCGCACCTGCTTGCGCCAGTCCGGCGCGTGGCGGTACGTGAACGCCGTGAACGCCTTGTTTGCGTGCGACAGCTGCACCCGGGCGCGATTGAGGCAGGCGAGACACACCCGCTTCACCTCGGGGCCGGCGTTGGTCGGTCGCTGCACCAGCACGAGCCCCTTCCGAGGGCCGTTACAATCCTCGCAGCGCAACCCCTCGCCGACGATGTCCGGAGCCAGCACGACATCCTGAACCGGGACGTGCGTAAACGATTGGAGAAGCACGGTTTGCGGACCATCCTCAGCGGCAAGAAGCGGCTTGGCGGTGCCACTAGCTACCGGTGTCGCGGTTACCTCACCAGCCCCTAGCGCGTCGCGATCCACCGCCAAACCCTTCTTGCCACCGAGACCGAGCGGCACAATGTGCAGTTGTCGTTCCATCGGCCGGTCCGGCACGTCGTGCGATGCGGCCACCTCCGAGCCCTCCACCGGCTCGGCCTTGTCCGACGGCGCGGCCGGCATACCGAAGCCGACCGACACCAGCCGAGCGCCGTCGGGAAGCGTGATCGTGACTTCGCTGCTCATTCGGGGACCTCGAAGACCGAGCGCAGGCGGTACACATCGCCCAGCAGGACGTAGCCCTCACGCACGCGACGTTCGCCCACGCGCGAGGTGAGCCGCAGGAGCGGCGAGGCCGTGTCTCCATCCGGGATCGACACGCCTCGGCCGTCCTGCGACCCGCCGACGAACTCAATCCAGAGCGCGCCCGGCTCCGGCTGGTCCGTCACCCGGATCGACATCGTCGGGTATCGCATCATGTGACGCAGGCTCCTGTGGGGGAGAGGTCGCAATATTACCACTTCTCGCGCTTTTGTCCAGCTTCTCCCGCGCCAGCATCAGCGCCCGCGCCACGCGCTCCTCCAGCCCGCTCGCCGTCAGGGGCGACGTCACCTTGGCCGGCGCTTTCTTGGGCGGCTCCACCGGCGGCGGCACCTCGACCGGCGCAGGCTCCCGGACCAGCTTCCGGAACACCAGCGGCGGCATGGTCGGCTCGCCACTCTCGGGAGCGGTCGGCTGCGTCATCGGCGCGTCCTTGATCTGCCCGAGCCCGTACAGCAGCAGCACGTCGCCGAACGCCTTCCGCATCGACAGCGAGGGCGTGTACTCCGTCACCTCGTCCGCAACGATCACCTTCCGGCGTTGCCCGGGCTGCGCGGGATCGTCCTCGAACCGGTAGACCTTCCGCACCTCGACGACCGTCTCGCCCTTGCCGACCGCGCGATACAGCGCCCGGTAGTGCTGCACCCACTCGCGCAGCAGCACGCGCCGCACCTGTGCCGGCAGCCGCGAGGGGACAATCGGGGGCGCGGGCGGTAGTGCCGCGCTCAGGTTCCGCTGGTGACGCCGTGGCCATGACATGGGCCGCCAACATAGCCCGGGCCGCCAATTCCGCCACCTGCCGCGAATGCGCGAGCCGAGCTAAGTCGTTATACGCCAACGGACTTGACAACTACCCAAGATGTAGCTATATTGACACTGTGCCGGAACCGACACCGGCCGTCATTTCACCCGCCCAAGGAGGGCCTATGTTGACCGCCCGAGACCGCCGCGACCTCGCGGAGCTGAGCGCCACCCGCCAATCCCGCCACCTCACCCACGCCGAGCAGCGCCGGTACTTCCTGCTGCTCCGGCTCAGTGACTGGCAGGACGAGCAGGACGAACCCCGCCACCTCGTGGCCTCTCACGCCTACGGCGCGGAGGGCTGAGCCATGCCGGTGAAGCTCTCCCGCCCCGTCGCGCGGATCGTCTCTGCGCGCGCCACCGTCCGCGGCCTCGACGGCGAGGCGCTCGTGGTCACGATGACCAGCGAGGGCGTGTACGTCCGCGAACGTGGCCGGCGCACCCAGTACGGCCCCGTCCCCTACGGCCGGCTGTATCTCGAAGCCGCCCGAATCACCGCCGCGCGCCGTGACGCCGAGAAGCGCGCGGCCCGCAAATCCCGGAGGAACGCCCGATGACCCGCGACGCAACCAAGCGCCGGCACTACAACGCCGAGGATCGCGCCCCGTGGTCCGATTGCCCCAATGCGGCCCGCGAACTCACGCACGCCGAGGCGCACGAACTCCTACGGACACTGTGCGGCCAGCCGACGGTCCGCGCCCAGTTCCCCGACCGCTCGGCGCGCGTAGGCGCGCTCCTGCGCGCCACCAAGGCCCGCAGGCAATCCGACATGGCGAGAGCCTCTTGGCACGAAGTCGTCATAGAGTCGTGCCACGACACCCTGCCCGCGTGGGTGTGGGTGCATGAGCTGGTCCACCTGCTCATAGCGAAGGCAGAACACGATCGCGTATTCCGCCACGCCCAGCTGCGCCTGACCCGGGCCGCGTTCGGTCGCAAGGCCGAGCGGCTGCTGCGGGAAGCCTTCCGCGCGGCAAATCTCAAGTATCGCCCCTATCGCTCGCTCTCGCCCGAGCGCGCCGCCAAGGCCCGGGGAAACCTGCGCACCGCCGCCAAGGAGGCCCCATGAAGAACTCGCGATCGAACGCCCATATCCCCGCCGACTGCATCCCCCCGGTCGGCGGCACGGTGAACGAGGTCCTCGGCACGCCGGACGAGCGGGGCCGCGTCACCTTCTGCCGCTACTGGTGGCGCGACGGCCGCGTGCAGCAGTGGCCAAAGATGTCGGCAGAAGTGTCGTCAGCAAACGACCACTGATAAACACCTTACGCAACATTTTGTTCGGCGATTGTCGGGAGAAATGGCGCGCGATCTGTCGCGCGGCAATGTGCAGTCGCCTGCAGGCACGGCCAGTTCTTCCGGGCGAACCCGGACGACCACCCGGCCACGATCACCGTCCGGCGGGAGGCCCTAACCGATTGATTGGCAACGGGACTTGACAACCCCGTACGGATGTTGCTATACTGCTACTCACGAGCGCGGCGCGTCGCCGGGCTCTCACCCGACACCCACAGGACAGGTACCCAATGGCACACGAACTCGAAATCACCGCTGACGGCCGCGCCTCCTTCGTCTACGTCGGCGCGTCCGCGTGGCACAACCTCGGCCAGCAGGTCCCGGAAGGGATCACCGTGACCGAGGCCGGCGAGCAGGCCCGCGTGAACTACCCGGTCGAGGTGCAGGAGCTGTACCGCAAGATCACGGTCGGCGCGGTCGACGGCATCCGGTCCGATGACTACATCCCCTCGAAGGTCGCCAAGGCCACCGTCCGCACGGACACCGGCGTCGAGCTGGGCCGGGTCTCCCCCGACTACACCGCCGTGCAGAACGTCGACGCGTTTCGCGTGCTGGAGCCGCTCGTCGAGGCCGGGATTGCCCGCGTCGAGACGGCCGGCGTGCTCCGCGGGGGACAGGACGCGTGGATGCTCCTGCAGCTCCGCCCGTCCGCGGCCAGCTCCGAGGCTGCCAGCCAGCTCGGCGTCGCCCCGTACATCCTCGTCCGCAACAACCACTCCGGCCGGGCCGGCATCCTGTTCCAGTCGACCGTGATCCGCGTCGTGTGCGCCAACACCCTTGCCCTGTCCGAGGGGATGGTGAACAAGGACACCAGCGCGGTGATCCGCCACACGGGAGCCGCCGAGGCCCGGCTCGTCGAGCGCGCGTCGGCGATCCTCACCGCGATGGACCTCCAGACGGCGACCTCGCTGCGGCTGTTCGACAGGCTGCGCCACTGGTTCCTCGATGAGGCGTTGTTTCGTCATCTGGTGCTGGACGTCGCTGCGCCCCTGCCCATCGCCACACCCGAGCGCCCGGTGCAGGCCCACGTCCGCCAGCGCGCCGAGGAGAAGCGCGCCCGGATCAGCTACCTGTGGGCCGGCGGCAAGGGACACACCGGCGATCAGTCGGCATGGGAAGCCTACAACGCCGTCGTGGAGCACCTCGACCATGACCAGAGCGCCTACGGTGGCCTGCCGCAGAACCGGCTCGCCTCGCTGGTCGACGGCGCGATGGCCGAGACCCGCACCCGCGTCCTGTCCGGATTGCTGCGCTACAGGCCCGAGTCGATCACCTTCGCCGGAGCCACACTCTAACGCACGGCAGAGGGGAGCCCCTTCGGGGGCTCTAATGCCACGGGCCGGTCCCAAGTCCGGCCACTCACCGACAAGGAGGAACCCCATGCCCGACCCACGCCCGAATCTCGGCTGCGCTCACGTCCTGACGCCGCCAATACTGCCGGTTATCAAGCATGACCTGCTCAAGCACATCCGGGCGGGAGTCTTTGAGTACGCCGAGGAGTATTCCCAGCCCGCCAACCGGCTGACGCTCGCCTTTCTGGAGCGCGTCGCCGCGACTCCGGCCAGCGAGGAGGAGTACGTGGGCTGGTTGCGCGACACCTACCTGAAGCCGCTGCACACCTGCGCCGAGGTACGCGGTTACGTCAGCGACCTCCGGGCGATCTTCGAGGCCGTACGCTCCATCATCCGCTCGCCCGATGTTTCTATGCTTGGCCGCGCCCTCGGGGAGCATGCGGATTTCATCACGAAGGCCCACCTGCTGCAGGACCACGGTCGGCACGCGATCGACGCGCACTTCATGGACCTGAACATCAACCCCTCCGACCCGCGGGTGAACTAGCCATGCGCAAAGACGAATTGACGCCGGGCCTGTGGGTCGCCGTGTCCACCTGTGAATCGCACGGCGAACTGGTCGAAGTCGTGCGACCCTACACGGTGACCGGCTTGACCGTTGTCCGGTTCATCCCGCGGCAGCAGTTATCGCCTGCCGCGTTTATCGGCACCCTCCCCGGCGGCGACTGGCGAGAGACGGGACGCTTACTCGCCGGGGAACGGGGTGCGGGGCTGCACGTCGTCTCGAACCGCAACTTGCACCCGATCGAGCGGCTGAACGACATGCACGCCGCCGAAGCGAGGCGAGAGGCCGAGCGGAAGCGCCAGCAGGACGCGCGCGACTGGTTCGATGCGCACAAAGCACGTTTGGTGCGCGTTGCCAAGGAGCTGATTCCGGCGCGGGCGGTGCACCCCGGCCTGACCCTGCACGGTGAAATCACCCTTGAGTTTTCCATGACCCGGGCCGACGTCGAGGCCCTGCTATCCGAGGAGGGCCGATGAACGTCACGACCAAGACGACCCAGCTCCGCATCGTGCCGGGCGTTCCCGCCCCGCGCTGCGCGTGGTGCAACAAGGAGCGCGAGGAAGACACCGACGAGGGCGTCCGCTTGGCCACCGCGGAAGAAATCACTACGGCCCACGACATCGCCGGCCGGGCCGCTGTCTCCGCACTGGAGAACGAGGACTATGTGATCCAGACCTCGCTGCACCATGCCCGCAGCTACGCCTACCGCGACGAGCACCGTCAATGGGTGCATCCGACCAGAACCCCGAGTGGCTGGTACACCCCGTACTGGCACGGCAGCTTCTGCTCGGTCGAGCACGGCCTGCTGTACGCCGAGCGCGCCCTCGCCGCCGCCGCGCCACCCGAACCCGTTCCCACGAAGGAGGTCCCATGATCCTCACCACCCTGTGGCTCCGCCTGCGCTGGCTGGCACGCTGGAACCCGATCATCACCCCAACCGACCGCCGGCGGCTCTGCTGGTGGCTGGTGGCCGGCGGCTGCGTCTGTGCCGGCTGGGACGTCGCCACGTCCGGCGCGCCGCTCTACAGCCTGCTGGTGTACGTCCTGATCCTGCTTCCGACCGTCGCTTTGATCCTGACCGACAAGGAGGGCCAGTGAGCGCGCCCCGCCGTTCCGTTTGCGCGCTGTGCGGGAGCCCCGTCCCATCGGAGTCGGGACCCTGCCCGCGCTGCTCCTACGATGAGCTGGACTACGACTGGGCGCAGGTCCTCGCCCGGGCGAACGCAATCAGCGAACGCGCGCGCCGACGGCTCGGGCTCCTCGGCCCGGAGCGCACCACCCCGGGCCCCGGGACGCCGGTCGTGGCCCTGCTCCTGCTGGCCTGCCTGACCCTCGCCGGCTGCGACACGACCAGCGCCGCCGACTGGGCACGGTATGCCAGCTGCGTTGAAGTGTTGACCGCCAGTGAGACGGCCGCCGATTCGCTGGTGGCGCTTCAAGACCTGCCGCCGGGCGAGCGGTTCAACGCCCACGCCCGGTACCTGCAGCGCGATTGCGACTGGTATGTGACCCGCTTCGCGCCAGACTCCGCACCGCCACCCGTCCCGGTCGAGCGGCCGGACACCAGTCGATGAGTAGCAGCTACGAGCAACGGGACCGCTCGATCCAGATCGCCGTGAATGCGTGGCGTCAGGGGCAGGCAAATGCCCCTGACCGCTACGCGCACACGGACGGCGTGGCCATCTATCGGCTGACGACGTGCATCGGCCTGCTCCGCGCCGGCGGCGAGCCGCCGATCGTCAACGTCTACCCGCTCGGCGTGGACAAGGACACCGGCGAGGAACGACTCTCGCGCACGCAGGCGGCCGTGCTCAAGGCCGTGCCGCACGCCATCCGGGTGAGGTGTCCGCCCGGCGCGTCCTACAGCGACCTGATCGTGGCGGTGATGGCCGGGAAGGTGCTCGCATGAAGTGCGTCAGCTATACCCGCCCGCCCAAGCGCTGGCGCAAGATCACCGCCGACTGGGAGCCCACCGGCCAGTCGCTGCGCTCCCTGCGGCGCTACCTGCGCCTGACGCAGGCGGAGCTGGCCGCGGCGTGGGGGCTCAAGACGAGCACGATCAACCACTACGAGGGCCGGCGCAACGCCCCGGTCGGCGGCAAGGTCCGGCCGCTCGTCGTGGCCACCTGCCAGAAGCTCGCCGAGCAGGCGTGGGGCGCACTCGAACCGCGCGGCAGCGCCCTGATCCGGGACAGCGACCTCGACACGGTCGCGATTGCCGACGCCCTTACCGACTGAGGGCAAGGAACGTCGGCCGGTCCTGCAGCCCCCGCACGGCCTGCCGGGCAATCTGCTCCCGGTCGACCCGCGGACCATGTGCGTTGACCACCACGTCGACCATGTGGACCTCGCCGTGGCCGACCTCGTACCGATAGACCGGCATGTCAGCCATCGAGCCGAAATGCACCGCCTCGAACAACCCGGTCGGGGGCAAACATAGCACGCCGCGAAAGCTAGCCAAGACGGTGATCCCCGCACCAGTCGTCAGGGAACACGATCGGAAACCCGGAGAGCGTCGGGGCGTACCGCCGGCACCGCCCCCGCACACGATCCGGCTGCGGAGTATCCGGGTCATGCTTCACAACGAAGAACACGCACGTCGTGCAGCGCATGTTCCGGGATCGCGCCGCCCACGGGTCAGCGGGCAGTGTCACTGGTTCGTCTGGCATTGTTGGGTGCTCCTTACAGAAAACGGGGTGAGGCCCAACGTCGCCGTCGTCGGCCGATAGTCCACGATGAAATGGCGGAGCAGCTCCCCGCCGATGATCGCCACGTCCCGCAGCCGGCCGGGGAGCACCCAGCTGTCGGCGGTCTCCAGCCACACCCGCTCGCCGGCGAGGACGAACACGGACGCGCGCGTCTCCACGTCGAACGAGCCGACCCCGGGCAGGAAGTCCCGCCGGCGACGGCCCGGCGGCCGGCCTACGTGCAGCCCCGGGATGTAGGAAATCTGCGCCCCGGTGTCGAAGACGGCTTGCGGGATTTGCCAGTTCGCCGTCCCAAACGTGACGAGCCACGCCCCGAGACTATCACTCAGCACCAATGGAACGACCGTCTCGCGTCGCGGCACCGGCGGCTGCATGTTGGCGATCCCGGCGCGCAGGTCCCACCGCCACGCGTACGCGTCGAGCACGTCGCGCCCGAGCAGGCCGTCGACCGGCACGCCGGTATCCCGGCGCAACTCAGTCACGCCGTAGTCGGCGGACAGCTCGCTCGCGAGGTTGTGCCACGGACTGAGCGACAATGTCCGCGCCGAATCCCGAGCGAACGAGACCGGGCTCCCGGTATCCATGAC
>ERZ761584.135-NODE-135-length-28279-cov-17.255244_pt1 | contig 28279 bp, 12 predicted proteins | sample MGYA00512168_ERZ761584 | MGnify/ENA primary metagenome ERZ761584 (study PRJEB28899, sample SAMN03785564) | bioreactor sludge metagenome | biome: EBPR Sludge; feature: EBPR Bioreactor; material: 0.22µm filtered reactor supernatant | place: Saint Lucia: Queensland...
GAACGAATTGGGTTGCAGATACAGATGCAACAGGAGAAGCGGGTACGGTGGCATTAGATGATCTTACTGATGTAGTTCTCACTGCTGCGGCAACAGGGCAAATACTTGAAAAGTCAGCGACAAATTGGGTGAATGTTACTCCGAAGAAGCGGGTGGTGGCATCATTCTTAATGACAGGGACAGACGGAGGGAATTTGACATTGGGCAATGTGAGTAAAGATGCGGCGGTAGGCACAATAACAGGAGTCAGGGACAGCGAGGGCAAATACACAATAACTTTGCCGACAGCCAATTCAATGGCAGGGTTTGCGGTAGCCAAACTGATTCCGAAAATGACAATTGTGTCAGCGGGTAATACGGCAGGAGATTTCAAACTTCCAACAATTAAAAGCATGGCACTATCAACAAATGATTTGGTGGTTGTGATGGAGGTGTATCATACCACTGTGTTGAACAGTGGGGATATTGTAGCAGGTGAGACTCTCCATGTGGACATTGAATTGATTCCGTAATGGCAGCCGGAGACATCACAAAGAAGCTATGCGACATTGTTCGCAATGATTTGCCGGATGAGATAAGCCGGACAATCCGGAACAATGACATTATCTGCAATAAGCTGCACAGGTGGGAGCAATACATAATACGAAAGTATGAAGTGTTGCGGCCTGTTTTGGAGATTGCAGTTGAAGAAGGTAGCGAGGTTGTGATTGGTCTCCGGCCTTATGTTTACGAGGAAGGGGACAGGGAATCGGGCAAACACATATATAGAATTCTTGGCATAGTGAATCGGGATGATATACTACATGATTTTATGAAAATTGACGAAGCCCAAAAGAAATTGGTGTTCAGTTCCGAAGCTGGAGCAAGTCAGTTGGCTTTTACGGCCAAACTGCATTGTGTTACTTCCGCAGAGCTATCCCACACAATAAGCGAAACAGAAGATCCGGAAATTCCTGAAGAATTTCATTATTTCTTGGTGGATTATGTGTTGGCACAGTATGATAACGGCACAAAGAAGATACGAACAGCAAGGTTAAGGGAGCAGATAGACGATGATGTATTCGTTCAGGCACAACAATTGTGGGTAATAAACAAAGTTCAAGCGACTCCGTTCCCGAATCAAATGCTATTCTAATATGGCGCAGCCCAAATATGAAAGATGTAGCATTGCATTGAGTTTGTATTTGGGGGATCAGGTTACCAGCGCAGCCAATAACGGATTGTTGTATTCAGCACAGGAAAGACTTCATGCCTTGAATTTGGCAAGGCAGAGAGTCTTTCTTCAATTATTGGGGATGGGTGAATCAATTCTTACCGATTTATTTCCGGAGTATCTGGCAGTAGCTCACAAGCGGTTATCTCCAAAGGATTTGGATGTGAAGTCGGTTTACAGGATATACGGCAATGCGACATTGTTTTATCCGACTCCGGAAGTTCAGGCGATGGATGCAGAGAGCAATCCATATTCGGTGTGGCATTTCAGCCGACACAATTCATTCACAGAGTTTTCAGACAAGATACAGGTTAATGGTATGCAGTCTTTGACATACGCATTGATGCAGTATTTACGGCAGCCGACATTTATTGAGGTAGGCGGTGCGGATTTTTTTGAGCCGGAGATATTGGAAGAAACGATCATCCGGGAAGCACACGCAATATTGACAGGGAGCAGAGGTGATTATCCGGCAGAGGTCAGTCAGGCACAAGCAGACATAGTGGAAACACAAGGTTCGGTATCAATCCAGAGGCAGAGCAATGGAAGAAGGGGCGAGATACACTACGGATCATACGCAGAGGCATTGCAGGGCATCAGGGATATGCTCATGGCGGATTTCAACAGATATGCGACAATAGTGGATGCAGACAAAGGTTCTATCCTGATAGATTGTTCACAGGTAACGGATGCAGTAGTGGACAGCGATGTTCAGATCAGAATTCCAATGGCGGCAGGGGATGTGATATTGCGGTCAAAGGGGCAAACAAGCAGGGCAAAACAATACATTGACACACTCACAGAGTCTTACGGATTCAATCCGGAAGATGCAGACTATTCGATAAACGACATTTCAACTTTACAGGCAACGATCAATGCGGCCTTATCCGGAGAATCCATCGAAATTCAGGCAGGTTCATACACGCTCAACAGCACAATCACAATGAAAAGCGGAGTGATGGTGTATGCAGGGCAAGATGTAACGATTGAATCCGGGATTGGAGATGGGGAAATGTTTGAGGACAATGGAGATAACGACAGCATAAAGTGGTTCGGCAAGTGCATTATAAAAGCCGGTATCAGCAAAGTATTTACACAAACGCATGACAGCGTAGTATTCTTGCAATGCCACAGCATTGATACAGAGAACATAAATGCGGTTTATCAGTCAGCCGGGTTCATGTTTATCAAATGCGAGAAGGCGGGATGTTTGAACAGGTTGGCGGAGAGTGATACGCAAGGGAAGGGGATAATGGCGGATGTGGGGACAGGCAGCACAAGCGGTTCAATTTTATTCGCAGATACGCAATATGAAGGTGCGGAATATACATTGCTCAACATGACAGCCACGAAGAAGTTTGGCAATCCGGAAGCGATGTTGGAACTTTTTGGTGCGGTAGCAACCCGATTTATAGCTGGTAATGTGATGCTGGTAACTGACGATCTTGTCTTTTCAACGGAAAATGCACAGGAAGTTCCGGAGATGGTATTGAGCAACAGCCGGTTTGCCGGTGAATTTATCCGGGTGTTTGATCCGGTGGGAATTGAGTTGATAGGAGTAAGCGGCACAGACAAGCTGATAGAGCAGGATGCAGTCAGTTTTTCGGGGAGTGGGCTATTGGTTCAGGATATATACATTTCAAAACAAATCACAAACTAAAATGAGAACAATCATTGCAGTTTTGTTGGCAATTATAATTGCCGGAGCAGTAAAGGCGCAGGATTTCACACTAACAACATCCACAGCGCAGGGAGTCATAATCAACAGGGATTTGGAAGGGGATATGTTTACGGCCACAATTCAGGTAACTCCGGCCTTTCAGTTTGACAAGGTAGTCGTTTCTATGGTGGCGGTCAGTTACACGACAAATGAACAAACCGGATTCTTGTCAGGCGGGGAAGTGGGATATGAGGTCATTCCTTCCGTAGTAGTCAAGGCAAGAGGACTGCTTGGGAATACAGGGAAACAGCTATTTGGGGGCGGAGTGGAAGCGGATTTGAGCAGGGTAGTTGTATTCGGGAATGCCGGATATGAGACAAAGGATAAGGAAACTTGGCTGGAGATAGGTGTTGGGTATAAAATCATTGATCCGTAATGCCACAGCCGAAACTTGAATCTATCAGTATTGCCTTGAGCAAGGTAGTAGGCGATGAAGTCTTTAGTGCCTACGCTGATGGAAAGACATTTACGGCAGCCGACAGGTTAGATGCTATCAACAGGGCAAGGCAGTTGGTATATGTTGAGGCATTGATACAATCGCAGGGCAAGATAGCATTGGCATATCCGGAGCTTGTAAAAAGCGGGATCAAGCAGATATTCCCGGAGAAAGAGCCGGACATCCGAATTGCTATGAAGGTGCGGTCAGGGAACAGGGTTTACGAAAGAATCCCGGCAATTGAATACATGGAAGTTCGATATGGTCAGTATAGCAAATGGAAGCCGGGCAAGGCATTGGCAAACATATCGAATTATTGTCAAATTTTACCGATACAAGACGAGGCATAATGGACATAAAGGCGCAAGGGGAGATCATTCACATTGACAGAGCGACATTTCTGGTGGCGGATTTTGGCAACATGGATGCATCCATATACACGCAGAATGGAGTAGTCGTGTTGCAGTTTGCATCATTTCAGGAGTGTTTGGAAGCAATGAGTGTGGTTATAAACGGACAATTGAGCGTATGTTCGATCCCGGCAGTTGCAGGTGGGGAAGGCAGGTTGATAATACCACAAACGGACAAGATTGAGGATATATCCGGTCAGGGAGCGACAATAACATTGATGTTGAGAAATTGGCCGCATCCGGTTCGGATCAACTGCATTGACGAAAATTGGATGCAGAGGCATTTGCAGTATGCAAACAAGTGTATTGAATCAGCGAATTTAACGGCATGACAATCAGGCAGGTAAATCCGGGCTTTGAAAATAACCCGGATTTACTCACATACAATGACGGACAACAGGCCATCAATGACAGCATCGCAGGGGATGTAGTGCAATTTGTGGGCGGTCAATGGTGGAATGCCTATTACGATTTGAAGCATCAAGTTCAGATTGTTTGTCAGGGAACACGATTCATGTATGACCAACGGATTGGCCGGGCAGTATTTATGGATTCAAGCAATGGCGAAAGCAATCCAGTAGAAGCCGTGATTTGCGGCAATGCCATATTTGAGTTTGGTGCGGACACAGGTGCAGTCCCGGAAGTAGTAGAGTGGAAAGATCAGGACAACGAGGAATACAATACGAGCAATATGGTATTGGATTTATTGTGCGGTTCAAATGTGTATCTGGAGTTTCAGTCAGTATATTCCGAAAGCACAGATTCAGACAATGTATTATTCCATGCCGTAAACGAAGCAGATGTAATAATCAGAGGACAGGTAGCCATTTCCGACAACGGACAAATCTGTAAAGCGGATAATTGCACAGCAGTAGATGTGGAGATATTCGAGCAAAGGCAATCCAACAGACTTGAAGCATACCGGATTGACAATGCAACAGAGGATTTCAGGTTTGTATTGAGGAATAGTCAGATCAATGTGGGTGGTTCACGAACAGATGAATTGGCGGTCATATCGCTCAAGCCATACAACGCAGATGTGGAAGTGCAGTTGATAAACAATAGGTTCATTGTTCCCAACGGAAGTAATGTGGCAATATTCAGTCAAGTGGGTGCAGCAATGGAAGTAGATACCATTGCAGTAGTATCATTTGATTATGATTCAGCAATAGTATCTGGTGAGGTGTTAAGTGGAGAATCCGGAGATGAAAGGGGGATATGTTATGCCGTAACGGAGAATCCGACAATCGAGGATGATTTTGTTCAGTCAGGAACAGGAGTGGGGTTATATGAGTCAGAGCTTACAGGCTTAGTGGCGGAGACATTGTATTATGTGAGGGCATACCAGAAGCGAGGGATAGAGGTGGTGTATGGAGATCAGTTATCGTTTACGACAGAAGAAATACCATTGACAGAAATGGAAGTAGATACCATTGCAGTAGTATCATTTGATTATGATTCAGCAATAGTATCTGGTGAGGTGTTAAGTGGAGAATCCGGAGATGAAAGGGGGATATGTTATGCCGTAACGGAGAATCCGACAATCGAGGATGATTTTGTTCAGTCAGGAACAGGAGTGGGGTTATATGAGTCAGAGCTTACAGGCTTAGTGGCGGAGACATTGTATTATGTGAGGGCATACCAGAAGCGAGGGATAGAGGTGGTATATGGAGATCAGTTATCGTTTACGACAGAGGAGATACCATTAACAGCAATGGAAGTAGCCACAAGACATATTGAGTCTTATGCAGGGACAAGCGCAGTATTCAATGCCGAAGTCATAGGTGGGGAATCCGGAGATGAAAGGGGAATATGTTATGCCGTAACAGAGAATCCGACAATCGAGGATGATTTTGTTCAGTCAGGGACAGGGATAGGTGAATATCAGGCAACTTTATCCGGGCTAACGGCAGGGACAAGGTATTTTGTCAGAGCATATCAAAAGCGAGGAGTGGATGTGCAGTATGGCGAACAGGCATCCTTCATCACAGCGTATGAAAGACCGGCACAAGTGAGCTTAGTGAGTGGTCTTACTACATACGATTTTGATTGGGCCGACATAACGGCAATTGGTGTAGGTGATACAGAGTTGTTGGTAAAGACAACAGGGGGAGATACCAACATTTCATTTGCGAGTGATTTGCTAATGACGGAGCAGATTCAGGAAGTACTAAAGTCAGGTCATTGGCGGTTGGCCACATTGGGCAATGCAATGGGAGGTGGCAAGTCTATTTGGTATCTGAACATGGAAAATGTGGTAAGTTACGATGTGGAGGAAGCGACAATTGAGGTTACACTCCCCAAAGATGCAAGTATGACATTCATAGGTAATATCAATTACTTTTGTATTGAACCGGCAGATTTGCAAATCAAGGCATACCGAAAGAATGACATAGGCACAAGCACTTACACTTATGCAGATATGAGGGCATTATTGTATGAGTATTTGGGCATTCAAGACAAGGAATATTTTTGGAAGTTTGCCAATATGATGGACAACAAGACTACCACGATATATTTGCCGAACATGGCAAGTGTAGGCAGGGTGGGAAGTGTTGTAACTATCACATTTACGGATGCTTCGACATGGCAATACACATATCCCAATGCGGATTTTGCGCAGAATGAATTGGAGTATTTGGAGGAGATGCACAGAAACATGAGAGTAATTATCAATCCGGCAGATGTGTATGCTACAATAACGGATGTATCTCCGGGAATAAGTGCGGCAACATTAAATTCAACAATAGCCGCAGCGAGTAGTGGGACAGCGATTAGAATGTTGGCGGGTTCTTACACTTTTGATGCACGAGTTGATCTAAAGCCGGGAGTGGATATAATTCAGGAAGATGGTGTAGGGGTAGTATCAACGCCGGGCGGTTCAACATTTTGCTGGTATCTTAACGCAGAGGGCAAATCCCGGATATATGGTTTGGGAGCAATTGAAGGGGTAGGGAGCTTTGGCATTTTGGGAGTGCATAACGAGGCAAACCTGAACAAATGCGAGGTGATCTTTTGTGCAAAGACATTTACACAGTCAGGAGGAGAATGGGTATTCCATGCCGGAGCAGACAGAGGCGCATTCAGGGTGAAGGCCAGAAGCGGTGCGGAAACCGGTGGAGGTGTTTGGATAGACAGCGATGATTTGATTGATTACAAGGATGTGGATATTCGTCATGTAGAATGCGGTCTATTGTTCCATCCGAACACATACAACATAGCTTTGGATAAGGATATGTTGGTTACATGGCGTATGGGTTATGCAGATCACGAAGGAGCATACGCATCCCATGTAACACAATTAATTCAGTATCATTTTGCGGGATTATACAAGTCAAGCACATTTTGGGGGGAGGCCGCAGGAGATGGAGCGAATGTGTTGCGGATTGTCAATTTCATTTCGGACAATCATGTGGCCGTAGGCGATGATGTATGGTTTGAAGTAGGGGTGTTTATTCTGTGGCATTTGACAGTAGATGGCAATTGCCATATCAAAAATGTGCTGGATGCAGATATGACTTCAACTATTAATGGCACATTGACAACAAATAGTGCTATTGCGTCATTGTCTTACGCTAATGTTACAAGCACATTGTTTGACGATGTAGCCGACACAGAATTACTTGCGATTGATGTAAGTGCATCGCATATCCCGGTAGCACAACATATAAACTATCTGGATTTCTTATGGAAAGCGACACATTTAGAAGATCATCTGGAAAGCAAGACTATTCTAATAGTGAACAGGATGCGAATTACGGATGCAGACAACCACATTTACAATACTTATGCGGAGGCAAGAGCAGATGCAACAGCAGGGCAGGTGATTTATTTTGAAAATTGTGATGCAGTATTCCATGATATAACCCTTGCGATAAAAGATCAAGTGGATATTGTAATGGACAACACATTCCTTGATGCAGAGAAAAGTTCGGCATGGGTGGGCAATTCAGAGGATGAAAAACTCATCAACAATGTTCACAATAAGCTATCCGGGAATTCTGTTTGTAACATATTCGGGACAGGATATGTGCAATCAAAGATTCAAACACAAAGTGAGGTCAGCTTTGGGTTAGTATCTTTGTGGGGGAATGAATCAGTTTTGAACTTACAGCTATATCAATTTGAAGACCCTTCCGAAAGAGTAAGTGCGAATGCCGCCAACTTGACTACACATCATTTCGGAGGTGATTTGCGGTTCAAGATGTATAAGTGGACAACGGAACAGGGGAGACTCTATGATGCAGACGTATTGACAGATAGTGGAGCAGTTGTTGATGCAGATATTGTGTTTGTCCACAGAGAAGTGGTGGGAGTGATGAACAGAGGGTGGAATCCGAACCCGACACATTTTATATACAGAAATATGTATGTAAGTATGGGGATATGGTCAGCGAACAATGATGGTAATAATGCCTTAGATGAAGGTGGCACAAACACATTTGAGTTCATTGGAGTAAAGTTCAATGTGCCGGATGTAAGTATCTTTGATGCGGTAGCTTCATCAAACAATGTTTACACATACAGCAGTTGGTTTGTATGTGGGCAGTTGGAAGCATTGGGAGATTTGGTCTTTAACAATTTTGGGCAGAACTACACAAGCGATGAAGGTTTTGCCAATACACAGGTAGGGACAGCATTTGTTGAGGATGAGGATTTGAACATAAGCACATTTGCAGCATGAAGCATTATTTCTGGTTTTCTCAATTTCAGGGCGGTCAGGCAGAGGTCTATGACACAGACTCCGGAGAGTTTTATGCCATGACAGACTTTCTTATTAACGATACTCCGGGATTTGACATTGAAGGGGGAGGACAGCCAATAGTGGCAAGTCAGTTTGTGAGTGCGGTTGAAAGCCATATATTGAGATTTCCTGAATGCGACTATGTAATGTTAAAGGCAAAGGTAATAACTTTGGCGGGAAGCGTAGAGAGGACAATTGATTGCCGATTGCAGACTCCCGGTTCAGTAGGTGCATTCTGGAGACAAGAGTTAAAGGGGTATAAGAAGCAATTGGCCGTATTGAAGGGTGTGGACAATACATTGTATGCGGTTAATGCTTTGAAAATATCAAGCATTAGTGATTCGGCAGAGGGGATAGTAATAGCATTTACATCCGGCAGGACATTACAGATTGCGGTTCAGGATGTAACGAGTGCGGTAGATTATCTGAACTTTGCCATTATGACAGGGGACAAATACAAAGCGAGGGAAGGCAAAACAATCAGGTATGTAAACCCGGATGAAACGGAAGAAGGCACGATGTTCAATACAATTCAGGCGGCCATAGATGCCTCAGCGTCAGGGGATTGGATTGAGGTGAGTGCGGGAGAGTATGCGAACATAGTGCATAAGAACGGAGTGATCTTGCATTGTGCGGCAGATACTTTCATCAACAATGAATCCAACACAAGTGCAGAGCCGGTCAATATTCCGGATGGAGCAACTTGTTACATTTTAGGAGAAGCGGTGATTGAATCCGTAACGGAAAGCGGGATTATCCCGGCAATTGATTCGCTTGGCGGGAAATTGTTTTGCGAAGCGAATGCATTGCTCAACGAATACGGCATGGCATATTCCGGCATTTCGTCAGCCATATTGAAAGTGGGCTATATTGGGAATGAGGCAGATGAATATGTAATGGAAATCGAAATGGAAGAAGGGTATTTTGTATGTGAAACCGATGAGATAACAAGCAGAGGGTTTGGCATTTTGATACAAGGCGGATTAGAGCCAAACGAATACCGGTTTGTGAATGCGGATATAAGAACAAACCGGGAATCACTTACCATATCTGACAACGATGCGGCACAAGCTATTTCTGTGGAAGGCAGTTCATTGGCGGTAGTAATGCCCGGAGCATTGGCGGTCATAGACAGTTCCGTAGGGGATTCTGATTTAAGCATACATGAAGTGCATATTGTGGATAGCGTATTGAACAATTGGCAAGGGCAGTATTCGGTTGCGGCCTCAACTGACAACAGAATGCGGATCACTTTGACAGGGGATGCGGCATTCGGGCAAGGGATAAGAGAGATGGGCATGACGGAAGTGCCTGTAACAGATTTGGGCGAATTTAATGTGGACAATCCCGGAGATGTGATAAGAGCAGACATTCTGTATCTGGCGCAGCCGGACAGGGCAGTATTAGACGAAGCAGAGTCAGATATTCCCGAACCGGAGATTTGGAAAGACGCAATAGTGAAGGCCGCAAAACAAATTTTGGAAAATAACTTACAAATGTAATGGCGCAGCGAGTAGGAAAGTTGGCGGCAGGTAGTGTGATTGCTCATTTGGAAGCAAGACTGAAACTATACACTAAGGAGACTATTCCGGCAACATTATGGATGGAGATGCTGAACAGCAAGTGCCAATTCATGTTTGAAGCCACAGGAACATTGAGCAAATCCATATACAAAGATTCGGCGGTCATATCAGATATTGCCACAGCGAAGGGCGGCATTGTTCCAACAGGGCAAGGATGTTATTACACGCAGGCCACAAGGAGACTATACATACCGAATGCCGCATTTACGAATTACTTTTCCACAGCAATTGCCAATGCGACAGCTATCCCGGAAGGTTCGGCAGTATTGCTTGTGGATAACTCGGATCGGGCAAACAATATCTATCTCAAGACTTTTGTGGAGTCAATAGCAGGGGCAAATGAAGTGGTGTTGAAAGATGCTTACGGAGCGAACATCCCGCAGGATCGAACAATGTTTGCCATTTCAATCCCGACACAAGCGGAAACAATTCAATTGTCAGCATTATCCATATACAAAGACATTGCGGAAATTACCACAATATTCTCCACAGCCATAAATGATGAATGCGTAGAAGCGCAGGATTTGACAAATTTTTATACATTGAGATCAACATCAATGGGATATAATTACAGGAATCAAATCATTTGGGCAAGAGAAGGCGAAATATTGAGGTTGGCAAAGGGTGTAGATGTAAGCAGCTACGGAGAATTGACAATGCACTATGTTCGTTATCCCTACAATGTAGCAAAGGAGTCAGACACAGTGGATATTCCGCAGTCAAATCTGGATGTATTTTACAGGTTGATGATATTGGAAGCAATGCAGGTGTTGAATGTGCCGATTCCGGAAGCATTAATACAGGCAGTTCCGGAGATGAACATGATGGTTCAGGGCAAGGACAAGCGCAGAATGGAAAGGCAAACTAATGTGAACGATCAATAATGCTGAAAAGAGTGCAGACAGAGGCCAGAGGCCATAAGAAAGGATTGGTGATAGACGGTCATGTATATCCGGATGACGCAGTTCAGGATTGCTTGAATATGGACTTTCATTTTTCGCATGATGAAATCCGCAAACCTTACGCAGCATACAAGGATTGGACAGATGTTGTAGATTATGCGTATGTGGGAGAAACAGACAATATCTTGGCATTTGAGGAATTCCGGGTGAGAGACGAGGAAAGCACAAAATTACTGAAAGCGGTGGTGGTAACGGATGAAGATAATCAAAATGTGAGGGTATTGATTGATGATTGGTTCAATCCGGGAAGTGATTTTGGGAACAGCGCATCCGGATTGACAAGCGGATGGACAGGGAAACAGATTGACATATTGGAAAGATACGAATTTGGTATGGTGGGGACAGGCAATAATTTGCCGACATTGACAATGAATTTATCCGCAACAGATGTGCCGGAGAGGGTGAATGATTATTACAGAGGGTGGTTTCTGTTCAACAATGATACCGGGAAGTGCGTTGGGATTGTAACAAAGTATGTAGCATCCACACAGGTTATCACAGTCAGAGTCAATATTGAGGTCATAGACGAAGAAGCGGAAGGCATAAACAATGTTCAGCACATCGAATTTCCTTTGGCTTCGCCAACAAATATGTATATGCTTTGCAGGTTTGCGTATTGCGGTTATTACATGAGCAACATGGGGGCAGAGGCAATAAGCGAAGCGCAGATTCAACCCGACAACAATGGCATTAGGATTAGTTTTGGCAAGAGCAATTTGCCTATGTTGATGCTGACATATCTGGAGCAAACGACATACTTCCAAAGAGAAGATGCAACTCCGGACAGGGCGGCCAATTGGGGAAGCGGGGATGATGAATACAACAGGGATTGGCATGGATTTTGGGCAAGTGCGGATATGCCGGTGATCGAGAACAAAAAAAACTATTGGGACACAGCATCAGGGGCGGGGGACACGAACAAGATTCATTATTACGAAAGTAATTTGAAAAACTTGGGACTGATTTTACAGAGAGAAACAAATTACGATACAAGCAATGACGATATAGTAACGAGGGCGGGTGCGATTTGCGTAGAGCTGGATGATTATCAGATGGTATTTTTGCGGACAATCATTTTGCGGAACATAGCAAGTTCAAACAGACAAAGTTTTTACAAGTTCAGGGTATTGTTCAAAGTGAATTTTGACAGACGGATCACGCATACGGCAATGTTTTACGGAGAATCCGTATATACGGAAACGGATGTGGCAGATACTCCGATGATGCAATTGGCAGATGCAAGGGGTGGGTATGACGATATTCGCAAGGATTGGGGAAAGCAGTTTACCGAACCGACATTGGCAGAAGAAAATACTTATGAGGTGCTTGTTTTAACTCCGGAGAATCAGAAGAACAGATACGAAGGCGGGTGGTTAAGATTGTCAGAAGATGCCACAGGACTGACAATTAATTCATATCTCAATAATTACTATTACCGGGATGTGTCATTGAACGGCAAGTTACTTTTCAGAATAGGGGATATGAATGCTTTGCTGGATGTGAAAGATATTACGACAGGCAATGATGATGAGGAAGTAAAGAATGGCAGTTACAAGATGTGCTTATCGCAGGTTCAGAACGGCAATGTGAACACAAGGTCAATTTTTGTGAACGAAAGGATCAGGGAAATATCAGCGACAGAGAAGGTTATTGCGGGAATGGGAACAATTGGGGATAGCTTTCTGGTGTGGACAGATAAGCAGGTGGCGGCATACACAATTGCGGACTATGCAACCGCAATAAACCGGAAGGACATATCTTTCACAGACAGAGGAGCATATTCGCACAAATCAGTAGTCAGGGCGCAGATCAACTATAATTTCGCAGGAGCGTATTGGCTTTCTCCAAGTGGAAGCATATACAGGTTCGTGGACAATTATCCGGAAGATATTCTGTTTGGCAGGTGGAGAGACTATTATCAAGAGCAGATTTCAGAGCAAGACAAGGAACAGGCGGTTGGCGGTTTTTTGTCAAGGACAAAGGAGGTATTTTTCCAAATAGGAAGCAAGATATATATCTGGAATCTTGAATACGAACATTGGAAGGTGTATGAATACGGAGATGCAGCGAGTATGTTTGTTAAGGCCGATGATTCGGAAATAGCTTTTGTTTCCGGAGGCATAGCATACAAGACAGAAGGCATGAATACAGAGGAATATATGGACAAATCAAGCGAACCGATTCCGTTTGGATTCAAGAAGGCAATAAACTTTGGGGATGAAACACTTTTGAAAATATTTGACCGTGCCGATTTGATTTTTGAGAGAGAATTAGCGGAGGAAGATTTACCGGCAAGTATTGAATTGAAGGCCGGAGTCAATTCCCGGACAGCGACAGATGTGCTGGACACAGAATACAATATTGCGGCAACTCAGAAATTGACACAGCAGGTCAGGACACGAAAGCCGGGCAATTACTACAACTTTCAATTATCAGGATCAGGGGAGAATCTGAAAAGGTTCAGGTTAGTGCAACTGAAATTGATTGCGGCAATAACACAAAGACAACTTACGGAGATATGAGTATTGCATTGCAGAATAAGATTCTGGACAAGGACTCCCGGAAAGCGATGGAGCAATTGGAAGCCATTGCAAAAAAGGGGGTTGAAGGGAATATGCAGATCAGGAATGAGGCATTGGATTCGACAAAGATAGCCACAATGAAAGAAGGAGTGCCGTATGTGGACACGAAAGAAGGGACTAAGCGTATTGTGATAAAGGTGGGGAACGAAGCATTTGCGGTCAATTTGGAAAAAATCTAAAACACAAGAGATATGCCATTTCCATTTGTAACATTGGGTGTAGCAGCCGGTTCAGCATTGCTGAATGGCTTATTTGGGAAAGATGATGCCAGAGACTACACAATTGAAGATTTGAAAAAGTATGGCTATCAGCCGTTCAATGCAGCCGAAAAGATTGCAGAAGTAATGCGACAGGCAGAAACAGCTAAGAAGCGAGTGCGATCACAGGCAAATCAGAAAGCTGCACAAAGCGGTCTTGATCCGGTAGTATCTTCCTATGCGACAACAGAGGGTATAGACAATGCCTTGTTGAGTGCTATCCCGGAGATCAGGAGAGTAGAGGCAGAGGAACGGAACAGAGTGGCGCAAATGCTTTTTCAGGCGAATGCCGGAGAAAGAAGCACATTTGGCGGGAGATTGTTGGGGGGAGCGATATTAGGAGCGAGTATTGGCAGTCAGGCGGAAAATGCAATGGAAGGTTTTACGGATGAAGAAAATCCGACAACAGAAAAGGGCAAGACTGTAAGTGTTCCCAAAGTTACGCCAAAGCAGGAGAACACAATGATTGCGGGAGAGGAGAAGCAGGATTTATTCGGCATTCCCGGATTGACAATGGCAGGGGACAAGAAGGGGATAAATTCATGGGGAAGTGGCAATAATTGGGCAGAGCCGTTCAAGACAGGATTAGGCACAGGGTTGCGAAATCTTACCGGGCAGCCGAGCAGCACAAAGGAGTTGTCTTTTATGAACGATCCATACTTGTTCAATTTGAGAAAACTATTCTCACAATCAAAAAATCAAATGTAAATTGTCAGAGATAACGGACATACTCACAAAGTATCAGCCATACATCCAACAAGTATTCGGCAATTTTGCGGACATTTCTGCAAAGCGGAGCTACAAAGAAGCATTGGATGATTTGAAACGAATGCAGGAAGAAAGGGATAAGATTCAACGATTCAAGGGATTAATGACAAAGTTGAAGGATGTATCGCTTGACGAGACAGATATGTATAAGTGGGATGATGCATACAAGAAACAAGCGGATATGCTTACTCAAAGCACAGACAAGCCGTTTGTTCAGGATTTATTGCAAGGGGTGAAATACTACGACAAAGATCAGAACGAAGTGAGCGACATATTGAGGACAGGGGTTGGCCCGAATGGAAATGCAATGATCTATTCGAGAGCCGGGAAAGATGCGGAAGGAAACATGAAGTTGTTTGACGATGATGCGGAGGCGATCAAGAATGCATTGGAACAGAACAATTACATGGGCTTTAACAACATGGATGAAGCAAAGGAATTTCTATCCAAAGCTCCGGAAGTTATGCAGGGCAAAGGCAAAGTGCAGTTATCCGAAGATGAACAAAGGGCAAAGCTATTTCAGAAAGCAGGATTTCTCCCGGAAGATATGCAACTATACAACGAATACAAGGACAAGGTAAACGCAGTAAGGGAATACAATCAAAAGTTGGTGGATATGATTTATTCAAGGGAAGGCGCATTGAGTTCGGAAGGCACATTAGGGGACAGGTTGGCGAAGATGTTTGAGCGCAGAGTAGCGGCACAGGCAATAGATGAACCGGCATACAAGCTGGAATTTGACCATAAGGGCGGCAAAATGATATGGTATGACACATCTGATCCTTCCAATTACCAAATAATTCAATACAAACAGCCGGAGACTTCGGAGAAGAAGCTAACCGGGAGAGATTTTCCCGACATGGACAGGGTGGAATTGGACAAAGATGGGAAGCCGTATTACTATGCGGATGTATATGATCCTGTAACGAACACATACAAGCAGCAGTTTTTGAGGTATCTAAGCGAGGAAGAAAAGAAGAAGTATCAGAATGCAACAGACAAGATGAACAAGGCAGGGATATATGCGCCAAAGGGCAGAAGCGGAGTCAAGGGAAGGTCAGGGACAAGGCGAAGCGTCAGCAAAATGACGGCAGATGAACTAAAGACTATGACGGCAGATGAGATAAAGGAACTTGATGTTTACAACCTGAAAGAGATACAGGACAAGTATTATGACTTACTGACTCCGGAACAGCAGAAGGCGGTAGATGAAACTATGGGAACAGCGAAAGACGAGCAAGAAGGGACTCCGCAGGACAGCTATAATGATGTGGATGATGCTGATTTGGATGCAGAGGATATATACGACAATCCGAAGGGTAGTTATCAAATGGATGAAGATTTTGATGAAAGAGCATTGGACAGGGCAGAAGATATGAAGTGGTTGCAAGGCGAGAGAACAAAGATTGCGGAAATTACAGGAGACTACCTTAACGATATGATAGCCGTAGCCAACGATCCGGATTTGAGTTACGAAGAATCCGCAAACGAAATTGAGGCATTCAAGCAGGAAGCGTATGAATGGATTGGCGAGAACCTGTTTGACGGCAGTTATCCGCAGGAGATAATTGACGAAACTTATGCGGCAATAAACAAGGCGGCAGAAGCGGCCTACGGAAAAATTCAATCTAAGTGGAGACAGTAATGGTGGACAAGAGACCAAAGACAAAGAGTTTAGAGGAGTTAAGACAAAGCCGATTTGCGATCAGGGAGAAGAGGGCAAACAGGTATTCTCCATTGGAGAAAGAACAGCCGATTTTTGAGACAGGGATTGAGGGCGAAGGGTTAATTCCGCAGGAATCCGAACTTGGACAATACAAAGATACGCTTAGAAAGGTCTCCAGAAAGGAAAGCATCAAGGAGAAATATGGACTCCCGGAAGGATTGGATGAAAGATATATCACAGAGGGCAATGCAGGTGATCCCAAAAGATTGAAAAGAGTTATTGGTAAGCAATACATTGTGGCTTCGGATGGAACATTAGTTCCGAAGGAATTCAGCAAGATGTTGAGGGAAGAACTGAATTTCGAGATCAAGGATAAGGACATTGAAGGCATGGACAAATCCGGGATAACGAAGTTGGGTGAGGTAGCAAGAGATTTGATTGGAAAGACAAACAAGGGTGTAGAAGGTTCAAGGGGTTACTATGAGAATTTAGAGCGGGAGCAGTTGGGCAGGGAGCAGTCAGCGATGCGAAGGGGAACGGAATTGCCATACGAAGAACAGTCTTTATTGGACAAGATTCCGCAGGGCGATCAATCAAGATTCTTGAGGACAATGAAGGGATTAGAGACGATATTTCCGTTTGGCAAATTGACGCAAGACGAGGAAACAAGACGGATTCTTGATGAAAAGCAGAACAAGCGGTCATTGGCAGAGGAATGGATCACTCCGGAGAATGCGTATCAAATATCGAGGATGGAGAGATTGATGCGGTCATTTGCAAACCCGGAATATTTCACGAAGGAGATTCCGGAACAGGACAGAATGTTCAAGTGGGGTAAAGGACAGAAGGCATTCATCGAGCAGAAGAAGAAGGAAGAAGCTACAAAGCCGGATATGGAGATGTGGGATTACGCAAAGAATTTTGTGGGGGCAATAACTTCCGGAGTGGCGCAGATGGGCAAGGCCGGTTCAGCATTGTCATTGCACAATATTGCAGGTCAAATTGGCAATACATTGCAAGGGAGAGAGAATGAGTTGTTTGCGGAGAATGATCCGTTTTACAGGTTATCAGATTTTGCAGAGCAGTATTTCAATAAGGCATTTGACACATCAGACAAGAAGCAGAATATATTTGGTGATTTGGCAAGTGGTGCGGGAAGCATGGCATTGTTCATGTTGCCGCATTTGGCGGTTACTAAGGTATTGAGACCGGCAGGAATGGGTGTTCAGGGATTGGAGAATCTGACAACAATGGTAGCGGGTGCAATGGCCAATGGCGGTGCAGCATTCAGCGAGTCATTGAAGAAACATGGTGATGTGGGGAAGGCGTATGTGGAATTGCTGATAAATGGCGGGATGGGTGTAACGGAAGCGATGCCGATAGCAAGTTTCTTCGAGAGATTTGACAAGACTTCCGGTGGGGCATTGAGAAAGGCATTGATTACGGACACATTTGCACAGGCAATGGAAGAAGGACTTCAGGAATTTGGGCAGCAGATGGTTCAGGGGACAACATCGAAGTTGTTGCATGGCGAAGATACGGCATGGGGTGATGTAGTGGGCGGTTCGGTATATGCCGGAATACTTGGCGCAATTCTTGGTGGTGGCATGAATGTAATAGGTCAAGGTGGGAAGGTAGCATTAAGCCGAGAGCAGAAGCCGGGTAGGTTGAAAGAGCTAAGAACAGAATTGGAAAATTTGAAACTTCCCGGATTACCAGAGAGCGATAAGGAATTGGTTTCGGTTGTCAATAAAGTGTTGGATGAGGAGGTCAATTCATTGCCGGAGAAGCAGAGAAGGTCAGTGGTTCAGCGAGTAAAGGAGGCAATACGCAACAAGTTAAAAAAACAAACGAAAGGAGGCCGAGATGCCATTCAGAAGCAAGGCGCAGATGCGGTGGGCATTCGCACAGAAGAAGGATTGGGCGGACAAGTGGATGCAGGAGACGGACAATCCGAGACAATTACCGGAGAGACTAAGCAAGAGGAAAAAGCGGTTATCAAAGAAGAAACTCCAAAGACTGAATCAGTTGGTGAGCAAGGGCAGGTAAAGTATGAAAGGACAAAGAAGAAGGGCATATTTTTCAGGGATGCACAGACAGGAGAGTTAAAGGAAGCGAAGGGAAAGTTCAAGGGCAAGTCAGTCAAGCTGAAAGGCACAGATTTGGATGTGGCCATAGTAACAAAAGGTGGCGGCACATATCACAGGATATACGACCAGATAACCGGACAATTCATTGCCGAAGGCCCGACAGAGCAGGATGCGATCAACAGAGCAGAAATGGAGTTAAAGAATCATCCGGAGATTGAAAACGATCTTAGCCGAGTCAGTAGCCCGGAAATGCTTACGCCACGATATGAAATAGGCAAAACAGAACAGCGAGTCAAATATCTAAGCGGTAAGCAGGGGAAAAGATTCAGCAGAGCAGAAACCTTAGCTGATGAGACAAGTTTCTTCAAGGTATATGATGATGGAGGTGAGGTTGCGGAGTTTGAATACATAGGGGATGAAGATGCAAAGGCAATTGCCCGGCACATATTCCATGAGGACATAAGCGACATTGTAGAGGGCAATTATGAGACAGCACAATTCGTAGAAACAATTAAGAAGGGAAAAGTTAGGAGAACAAAAAGCGGATGGAAAGTAATTGAGCCGACACAGGTAGCATTGCGGTCAGGGAAACCGGATGAACGAACAGCCGAAAAGCCAGATGAACCTGATGAGCCGTTTGGCGCAGGTGGAACAGCAGAGAAGTTGCCAAAGGGAGTAAAGAGGTTATCAAACGGAGAATACGAGGTTACAGACAGAGACGGAGATAAAACGACATTTGACGACAAAGACAAAGCGATAAAATTTGCAGAGGCATGGGTTGATCCAGACGCAGAGCCGGAGACAAAGAAAGAGCCGGAAACGAAGGAACAGCCAGAAGCTAAGAAAACATCACAGCTAAAGGTAACAGAAAAGGCGGAAGAAAAGACGAAGTATGAAAAGCGAAGGGAAGCAGGATCATACGCAGGGGACAATGATGAATTCTATACACGATTAAGGCCAGAGCAAATAAGTATTCGCAAGGGTAAAGACACGACAAGAACATTTACCAACGAAGTAAAGGTCAAGGGCAAGTATGTGATTATTCCAATATCACGAATACAGCCATCGCACACGCTCAATCAATCTATAAATCCAATGCACTTCATCCCGGAAGCGCAACCCAAAAACAGAGCAACAAAAGAGATGTTCCAAAAGATAAGCAAGAGGGCGGCAAATCTTGATCCGGAACAATTGGGTGTTGCTCCGGATGCTTATCATGGTGCGCCAATAATCAATCAACATGGAGAGGTGATTCAGGGCAATGGCCGGGTGTTGAGCATGGCATTGGCATTTCGCAAACAAGAAATGACAGAGAAGGCCTATGATGTATGGGGTTCGCAGGAAGGATTGACAGGTTTATCCAAAGAGGATTTTGAAAGTATGTCAGAATTAACATTGCAACCGGTAATTCTTGCTGTTATGGTAGATGTAACAGATGAACAGGCTATTGTATTAGGGCAGTATGTGGCAGGTGATTTGGAGGATGCGGCCAAGTTGGAGAGAATAGGGAAAGGTATCGCAAATAAATTGACAGCCGAAGGCATTGCAAATCTCACAGACTTGTTGGATATGAAAACGCAAAGCATGGATGAGGATGCCACAGTCAAAGACATTATCCGGGAGTATGCAGAAGTAATAGTTAAAAAGTTTGCAGAAGTAGGTATTGTCCGGCAGGAAGATGTGCCATTGTATATTGACGAGACAGGCAATATTACAACAGATGGCATGGAGAATGTTTATCAGATATTAAAACAATCTCTATTCAGAGGTGCGGATGTGGAATTGCCGGAGCATTATGAAAGATTGCCAAATACCATCAAGCAAGGGATTGAGAAAGCAATACTGAACATAGTATCGTTACCGGCCAACAAGTCATTGCTTCCGGACTTGCACGAAGCGATTACGGAGTATTTGGGCTATATGTATGCCAGAGAGAAAAGTGGCGGTAAGTTGAGTTTGGAAGGTTACTTAGATCAAACTTCGTTTAATGGGACATTGAGGGAAAGAGCAGGGGAATTGGCCTTGCACATCATGGGAATATTCAATGAAAATGAGAAGGGCAAGGGTGGGCAAAAACGGATTGCCGAAGTGTTTGCCCGATACAGACAGTTAGCGAAGGATCAGGAAGCCAATTTATATGAAGAAGAAAAGCCCGGCATGGAGAAGGGTGAAGCGACAGAAGCAATTTTTGGAAAATCAAAACGACAGCCAAATGAAACCGAAAAAGGACAATCCGGTGGTGAAGGAACTATCAAAGAAACTCCGAAAGGTGCAGAAGTTCCGGGACTTTTTGAGTCGCAGTCTGACGGACAAGAAACCGAAGCGAAGCCAGAAACAAAAGGTAAAGATGTTGAAAAAGGCGATCAGACTGACAAAGGGCAAGATGGAAAACCTTTACGAATAGCAAAGTTTATAGATGCATTCAAGCACAACAACGCTCCGAGAGAACATTATATTGATTGGAAAGGGGATGATGCTTACACATGGGCAGGAGAGGCATATACCGAAGATTATATGTTCAAGTCTGACGATACAAACCGGTTAGTAAGATGGGGAGTAATGTTATCAGATGGCCGAATAATGAGTTATCCTTCGGCATTGAAACTGACAGACCCGAAGGCCTACGAAGCAATGATGAGAGTGGGAGCAAGGTCAGGCAAGGCAAGAGAAATATTTAATATTTTGGCAAGGTTGCCTAAAGAAGAAATACAGTCAATGATTGAGGATTTGCCGAAGTTAGAGGATATAGTGGCACAGGTGATAATGGAAAAGAAACCCGGATTTGTGCATACCGGCAATTTCTCTGACGAAGTAATGATTCGTCTTAATGAAGAATTGAAGAAACAAGAACATCCATTGGCAGATTTTTATCATTTTGGCAGAGGGACTTATGGTAAGAAGGGTGAAGAAGTAAGTTTTGAACAGCTTATTTTTCACAGGATAGACAAACTACAAAGGAAAGTCTTGGTTGATATGGTGGCAAAAGACATTGCAGACAACAAAGATTGGAAGATAGATGTTGTCAAAAACAACATAATGAAGAAACCCGATGCGACAATCAACGACATAGCAAAGCAGTTCACAAAAGCATTGTGGACATGGGCGCATCAAAGAAGCGATACAGAAACTTCATTACTAAGTTATCTCTCTCCGTTTATTTCTGATGATATATGGAAACACTTAGCGGTTGATCCTATATACGCACTAACAGGCAACAAGGATGCGAAAATGACATTGAGTCAGTATAAGGCAACAATGATGGAAGCGTATGGGATTAAGACAGCCACGAAGGAAGAAGCACAGCCGAAACCGGCAGATGCAAAGGCGGCAGATGCAAAGGCGGCAGATGCAAAGGCGGCAGATGCAAAGGCGGCAGAGGAAATGCAAAATATAGTAACGGCAGATGCAATTAAGCAAATGAACGAGGCCGGTTACACGATTGACGACATAGAAGAAGCAGAGGAGTTTGAGGACACAGGCGAAAAGATAGGAGCTGCAAGGAAGGACACAGCGCAGAAGGGTTACAAGATGCGTAAAACAGAGAAGGACAACAAGCCGGGATGGGCGAGGAAATATGTGGTCTTGAAAGAGCGAGACAAACTTGGGATGATTGATGATAGAGATTACAAAGGGACATGGGGAATAGGTGTAACGATGGGAAAAGGCCTGATGCAGAGATTCCAAACACTTGTGAGGGGATTAGAGAGTAAGGAACAGGCAGAACAATTGCTTCCGTTTGTGGAGGTGAAGGCAAGGTATAGAACGTACAAGAAGAGAAACGGCAAGTTTGCGATATACAGAAGGTTTGCAGGAGGCCATACAGCCGAGATGATACCATACGGAGAATTTGAAACAGAGCAACAAGCCGAGATGGCAATGCTTACGAATGCAAACGACCTCATCAACTTCAAGGTGGAATATCCGGGTTTGCCACAATTAGAAAGATTACGAAGGATAGGTGGTAGGCCGAGAACACAAGATGTAACGCCAGATCAGATGCTAAAGGACTTTGGTTTCCGGGCGATTGAATTTGGCAATTGGGTAGAGGCGGCAGAGAAACAGATATTGTTAAACATGGCCTATGACTCACTTACGGATATGGCGGATATGCTGAACATTCCCTTAACGGCAATGTCATTAGGTGGCCGGATTGCATTGGCATTAGGTTCGAGAGGGCAGGGGGCAAAAAGATGGGGTGAAGCGGCTGCATCAGCACATTACGAACCGGAGAGGTTTGTCATTAACTTGACGAAGGAACATGGAGCAGGAGCGATGGCGCATGAGTGGTTTCATGCTTTAGATCACTATTTGGGTAAGGTGGGTTCAAATGTTAAGATAGAGAAAGGTGTAAGCGAGGGCGAAAAAGAATCATCATACGCAACGAACAGAGTGGTTGCGGCAAAATTAAGGAAAGAATTACGAGCTGCATTAGACGCAATATCGTATGCAATCAGAAACAAGAAGATAGCAAAGCAAACAGATGTTGCGTCAGCAACAAGCGAGGTAAGCAGGACAAAACAAGATATTGAAAGAGTTATCAACGACATAAAGCAACGAGCTGAAAGGGGTAAAACACGAAGACAGAAGGACAATAATTGGGCAGAGATAAAGAATCCAGAAGCAGTAAAGAAACTGCACAAGCTGATGGGCATATTATGGGAGCAGATTGAAAGTGGGCAATTGGGCGAGAAGGAATATGTGGACACAGAGAAGGCGAATTCCAAAGCCCAAGCAAGAGGGTGGATGTTTTTGCCCAAAACATATCCTATTATGAAGGAGATTGATGCAGCATACAAACAGGCCACAGGTAGAAGTGCTTTGGTCAAAGATGGAGCTTTGCTTTCTTTAGAATGGAAAATTGCGAGATACTACAATGCGAAGCAGAGGTATGAATTTGCAGAACAAAACGCAACTGAACAAGCCACAGTCTCAACACAATATCTGGAAGATGCGACATATATGGACAGGTTTCGCAGTAATCGCTATTACTCTTTGCAACACGAATTATTTGCAAGGGCATTTCAGGCATATTTGTATGACAAGTTCATGGCGCAGGACAGGGCAAGTGAGTATCTGGTGCATAGTGTGTTCAATGTTCCCAATATGTTTGACTTCAAAATGTTTCCGGAAGGGGAGGAGCGCACAGCGATCAACGAAGCATTTGACAAGTTTTTTGCTGAACTGAAAACAGAGACACAGAAGCGAGGTGTTATGCCGAAGTCAGCATACACAGATGAGGAGTCTTACAAACAGGCAGAGAGAAGAGCCGATGAAGATGTGGCGATACTATTCCAGATAAAAGATAAGGATGCAATATTCGGTGTGAGATACGATGTGCAGGAGCATATTGGAAACATCATGGCCTTCATTGAGCAGTTGGAAGGATTAAAGGCAGTAGTAAGGGAGTCGGCATTAAAACCAGCAAAAGAGCGAACAGAGGAAGATGCGCTCAATGTCAGCCGCTTGAATGATCTGAACAATAAGATACATCAACTCCGGATTCGTCTGCAAGAAATAGAAAAAGCCCGGCAGAGAGAAGCAAAGCGGTTGGAGAAGATAGCAAAGGATGAAAGGCAAGGCACATTGGATTTCCAATTAAAGTTACTGCATGGTTCTCCGATAGATTTTGACAGATTAGAGACAAGCCATGTGAAAAATGCAATGCATGGATGGGGTTTGTATCTAACTGATAAGGAAATAGTAGCAGGGCCATTTAGCAAAAGAGGTAGGCCGGAAGTTTTAGTGAATGGCAAATCCATACTTCGTTCAGCATTAGAAGAAAGATTATTGGCGGAAGTAACTAAGATGTTATCTTCCAACTATCTTGTTACCAAAGACTCTTTGTGGGACAGGTTAAACGAAAACATAGAGTTGTGGAAGGCATACACAACTGATGTGGGGGAAATTAATAGCGAGTTTGATTTGCGTAACGAGATGGATGCACATTTGACAGAGGCACTATACTTAGGCAATGGAAGGATCATAAAAGTAAAAGATAACGGAAATCTGAACTATATTGATGAAAATGGTGAAGAAAATGCTTACATAGACAATGAGACATTGGAGGAGGCGGCGCAAGAGGTCAGGAAGCAGGTTGAAATTTCAAAACAGCACTTTGCGGAGTTTCTGGAGTTGAATGAAGAATTGCAAAGAGTTATAGAGGAAGCCGACACAATTCAAATCACATATCCCGGTGGGTTGTATGAAGTTATGCTACATCCCGGCAAACAAAGGTCAGAGTATGAGCTATTAGACAAAGAAAACGCCTTGTCAGAAAAGCAATGGGAAATGCTTGAAAAACACATAGCCAATACTATCCCGGATTTTAACAGCATCCCGGATTTCAGGGATAAGCTGCAAATGGCAAAGGATAAACGATTGCCGGGTTCATTAGTATATACAACATTGAGCAGATATTTTGGAGAGCGAAATAGGCAAGGAGATAAGGAGGCAAGTCTATTTTTGAGGGATGCCGGGTTTGCAGGTATGGTATTAACAGAAAGAATAAGCCCGGAAGATGATAGGGCAAGTATATATGTGGTGTTCGATGATAATGCATTGGTTGTGAACAAGAAGCGGAAAACAGATTTGCAGTTTCAAATTCAGTCAGCCACGCAGACGAAAGCATTCAAGAACAGATTTGGTGATTGGGAAAATGATCCGGCGAATGCAAGTAAGGTAGTAGATGATGATGGTAAGCCATTGAGGGTATATTCTGGGCATTCCAACACAGAAGTGTATGGCGAGTTCAACCCAAAGCGGTCAATTGCCGGAGGGTTTTATGCGTCAGAAAGTGCCGAGACAGCATCAAGCTACGCACGAGGGAAGTTTGGTGATTACAGATATTATGAGAATGGTGATGAGTACAGATTAAAGGGGAAGAATGGCAAATACAACAAGAAGTTATGGCAGTATCAATTGACAGAGCAACAGAAGGCGGCAATAAGAGAGTTGGTGAAACGAGATGAGGAAAGTGGACAGGGAGAGTGGAGGATTGTATCAGATTTTGAGTCTTATTACGAACACAATAAAATGTATGATCCAATTGTGAGGCGATGGGGGTATCATGGAGGGATAAATAATCTGCAAAATCTATATGAGTTTGCAGACATGATGGGCTATACGATTCAGAGTGATTACCATAATCGGTTCAATGCCAGAGAATATGAGGCATTCCAGAATCAGCCGACAAGTGATTTTGAAGATTTACTAACAGAGATTGGTGTAGATTGGCAGTCAGCATTATCAACGAGACCGGGCATATTGCCGGTATATTTGGTTATCAAAAATCCTTTAGATGCAGACAAGCCGTTCCCGGAAGATTTGCTAAAGGCCTTAAAGAAGAAAGCTGCAAGGGAAAGAAAAGAGGGTGGGCAGCGTTGGACTAAAGAGTATTCCTTAAAACAATGGGTAGAGGACATAGAAAGCGGAGATGAGTATTGGACAACACAAGTGCCGCAACAAGCAATCCCGATAATAAAACAATTTGGGTATGATGGTATAAAAGAGAGAGGGGAAAAGGGTAATGATAAGTCGAGAGCAGAAAGGTATATCAATTGGATAGCTTTTGATTCGGAGCAGATAATCAATATGTTCGACATAAGGCAAGATGATGGAAACTTCCAATTACCGACAGAGGCGCAGGGTAGCACTCCGCAATCATATCCGGAGCAAGAAGTAACGGCAATTGTAAATGCGCTGAATGAAGCAATGCCCGGTTACAAAGTGGATGTATTGACAAGCCCTGAAATAATCCGGGAACTTGCAAGTATAGGATATGCCATAGCAGACGATACTGACTTGCAGCAGAATCAGTTGAGTGTATTACCGGCAGGATGGTATGACCATAAGGCGAAAAGGGTAGTATTGAACAGAGATTTGATGGAAGCAGATTCTCCGATTCACGAGTTTGGCCATGCCTTCATTCGTTGGCTAAGAGAACACTTCCCAAGACATTACAGGACAGGGATGAATATTGTGGCAAAAGACACAGCATTTGTGCAAATGATAAGTAGCCAATATGTTGGATTAGAAGGAGATGCGTTATTGGAAGAAGCATTGGCACACTACATTGGGTATAGAGGTGCGGATATGTTCAGAGCAATGCAGAACAAGAACGAAAGGCAGACATGGACACAGAGGGCGGTTGAATGGATTAAGCGCACATGGAAACTGATACAAGAAAAACTGTTCGGCATTTCTCCGTATAAGTTTGGGCGCATGACTCCCAATTGGACAGTCAAGGATTTGGCGGAAGCAATTGCAGGGGATTTGCTTTCCGGGAAAAAGATTGATAAAAGCAGGTTACGAAATTGGAATGCTATTGAAAAGGCGGTATTTAAAACAACAAGCATGAATGCAATGCCGGATAATGTAAGGCTCAATTTGGAAGAGATGCTGGAGTTTGCTTTGCCGGACATATCAAAACAACAGCGATTGTATGATAACTTGGGGATTACAGACAAGTGGGATCAAAGGATGCTATCAACTTATCCGGTTTTGTTGCAGGGTGTAAGAACAAAGGAACGAGCAGAACAAAATATAGGTGAAGCACTTAATGAGTTGTATGCACAGTTTGTAGGCGGAGCAACGATTATTTCGGAAGATAGCGAAGCAATTTCAACTATCATCAGAGGAGAAATTGAGACACTTCGAGGGCAAGGTGCAGACATTAGTGAGGCACGAGAGCAGGAATTATTGGCAGACAAGGAGAAGCGCACAGATCTGATAAACGAACTTGCGAAACCCCAACAAGCCGAAAGTCAAAAATGGGCGACATATTTGCAAAGCAATGCTGATTATCCGGCAAGTTTCAAATATTTAATGCTGGATGCGGTGATGAACTATAATTACATATCCGGGAAAGATGCTATTGTAAAACGCAACAAAAAGTCTATACGCAACTACCACGCTTTGCATCAGGGAGCATTAGCAAAAATATGGCAAGAAGCAGTAATGACGGATAAGCTGGTCAAGGCATACGCAATTGAACACGCAAAAGAAGTTGAGGCCGATGCACAGAGGAGAGAGTCTTTACAAGGTGGCGGCAAACAGGGGGAATGGGTAAAGATTCCGTCTAAAGCCAACGACCCAATTAACTTTGAGGATAATGTGGCATTCCTTACAGGGTTGGCAGAAAAGACAAATTGGTGTACAAAAACACAAGCACGTTCACAATTGGAGCATGGGGACTTTTATGTTTTTCTAACGCACAAAAAAACACAGGCAAGAATTGGTGTGCTGACAAAAGCTGATGGTAGTGTAGATCAGCTAAGAGGAGTATTAGAAGGACAACAAGTTGAACCGGAGTTCATTGATGAGTCAATTAAGTTTTTGAAAAGCGGTGCGGTAACGAAGGGAGAGAAGTGGCTTCAGGAGGCCGAGTATAACAAAAGGGCAAAAGCATTAGCAGAAAAGATTGATAGAAGGGAGGCACTAAGTGCCACAGACATTGATGAAATAAATTATGTTTTAGACAATGCACAATTAGGCAGACAGTATGGTAATAATGTGTTCACAGGGAAAGTGGAAAGCTTTAAATACGATTGCCATAATATGCGGGAATACGCAATCAAACTAATCAAACCGGCATTAGCTCAAAAGTACAATGTGTTAGAAGAAGAAATAGCCACGATAAGAGACACTAATCCAAAGGCGAAAATAGTAATTGGCAATACTATCACACTTAATAGCGATGGTGCGGTAGAGCGAATGCCGGAAGCCACGATACTAATGTGCAAAGATTGTAGGCTTGCAGGTGCAAAGAAAATACGAATAAAGGAAATAACAGGGGATGCAGACTTCAGGGACTCACAGATAACGGACTTGGGCAATTTGCAGAGTATAGG
>ERZ761584.136-NODE-136-length-28167-cov-6.292971_pt1 | contig 28167 bp, 38 predicted proteins | sample MGYA00512168_ERZ761584 | MGnify/ENA primary metagenome ERZ761584 (study PRJEB28899, sample SAMN03785564) | bioreactor sludge metagenome | biome: EBPR Sludge; feature: EBPR Bioreactor; material: 0.22µm filtered reactor supernatant | place: Saint Lucia: Queensland...
GCTGAAGCCAGGCGACATGCTCTTCGACCGGCGACGGCATGTGCTCGGCCACGGCTCGATGGTCGGGGCAGTCGTTTGCGTGACGGTGCCCGAGTCGTGACCGACTGGCTCGGCCAAAACGGCGAGGACCGCATCATCGCCGAATGGCTGGCGGCGCATCGGCCCGGGTTAGTCGGCCGCGTTCTCGACCTCGGCGCCCACGACGGGCACACGTTCAGCAACACCGGCAAACTCCTCGACGCCGGCTGGGGCGGCACCCTTGTCGAGTGCAGCCCGAAGCCGCTGGGCGCGCTGCTCGACCGCTACGGCGAGCGCGATGACATCCGCGTCGTTGGCGCATGCGTCGAGGTGACAGAGCCGCACGTCGGCCTGACGATGCTCTCGGACAGCAACGGAGACTGCGTCTCGACGACCACCGAGCGCAATCGGCGCGTGTGGGGCCAGTTCGTCAAGTTCCGCCGGCTCTTCGTCCCCGTCCTCTCGATCGACCGGCTCATCTACGCGTGCCCTGGGCCTTATCACGTGCTGTCCATCGACCTCGAAGGGCAGAGCGTGGACGTGTTCCGCGCGCTCAGGATCGCGCAGTGGACCGAGCTCGCCGTCTGTGTCGTCGAGTTCGACGACAAGCGCGACGCGGCGCTCGAGCATGCAGCGAACGCGGGCTTCCGGCTCCATGCGGAGAACGGCGAGAACGTGATCTTGGTGCGCCCGTGATCTCCGCCTCCGTCGCCCTCGTGATGGAGCGCGCGGGGCAGTTCGTCTACGGCCATCCGCCCACGCTCGCGTTCACACGGGAGGCGTGTCGCAGCCTGATCGCCCGCGGCATACCTGGCGACTTTGTCGAGTGCGGCGTTGCCTGTGGCGCGCATCCCGCGGTCATGGCGGCCGTGGTCGATGAAGCCCGGGCCGATCGCCGCATCCACCTCTTCGACTCCTTCGAGGGGATTCCGGTCGCAGGCCCGAACGACACCGAGCAGCCCGGCCTCCCGCAGTCCCAGCGGCGCGACGGCGCGCTTGAGACCACGGGCGTCAGCGCGTGCAGCCTCGCGGACGTGCGCCTGAACTTCCTCTCGTGGGGCGCCAGCGACGAGCGCTGCGTCTTCCACCCCGGGTGGTTTCAGCACACGGTTGCCGAAGCCGCGAAGACCCTCGGTCCGATTGCCTATCTCCGACTCGACGGCGACCTCTACGAGAGCACGCGGGTTTGTCTCGAGGCGCTCTATCCGCTCGTCTCTCCCGGCGGGCTGGTCGTCGTCGATGACTACGCGCTCAGCGGCTGCCGCAAGGCCGTCGATGGCTACCTGGCAGCACGCGGCGAGACCGTCGAGATTGTCCCGATCCAGGGCGGCGGCGGCCCCGTGTGGTGGAGGCGGTGAAGCTCGGTGAGCACGTGACCACAATCGCTGTCTGCAACGTCGCGTTTGGCGCCTGGCACCCGCAAGGCCAAGATCGTCTCGACGCGTCGCTCGACGCCGTCGGCTTCAAAGGGTCTCGGCTCTACTGGCGTGACCATCTGCCGGCGGGATGCCCTGCACACGAGCGCGACGCCGCTCCCTACGCCTTCAAGCCCTGGGCGCTCCGAGCGGCACAGGTCGCGGGCGCGGACATCGCGATCTGGGTGGACGCCAGCTATTGGGCCGTCAGGCCTCTCGACTCCCTCGTTGCGTACACCGAGGAGCACGGCTGTTGGTTCCACGGCCCCGACCACGACGCGGGCATGTGGACGTCTGACCGGTGCCTCGCGGCCTTCGGGCGCACACGCGACCAGACAATGGGCGTCGCGATGATCCTGGCGGGCGGGATGGCGCTCGACTTCCGACACGAAAGAGCCCGCGTCTTTCTCGACCGCTACCAACAGGGTGCGCGCGACGGGCTCTTCGCAGGCGACTGGAAGAACGACCGCGGCCAGGTCTCGAGCGACCCGCGCTGCCTCGGCCACAGACACGATCAGAGCGTGGCGTCTCTCCTGATCGCCGAGATGGGACTGCCGATGACGCAGCGGTTCGCGCGATTCGCCAACGACGTCGGCGACGGCGAGCCGACCTGGCTACTGCAGGGAATGTGAATGAGGACCTTCGAGATGGCCATACGGATTCTGGAAGTGCTACCTGACGGAATGGGCTCGCACGAGCGCCGGCTGCGCCAGGCTGCCCTCGCCATCATCGAAGACTCGCTTGGCCAGAAGCCTTTTGAGCTGGAGCGCTCCCAGATGGAGTGTCGGTTCTTGGCAGAGGCCCTTCAGGAACTGGGCGGCGCCGGCGCGGTTTCGGCCGCCCGACAAAAGGCAGCCGGGGCGCTTCGGGGCCTGGGGCAGCGTTAGCCTTCCATGAACCTCGTCGGGCTGGTCCTCGCTCGGAACGAAGCGTGGATCCTAGACGCGTGTCTCCGCGTTGCGCTCCGGTGGTGTGACCACGTTGTGGTCGTCGACCACGACTCGAAGGACGAGACGCCGCGTATCCTGGACGACCTCCATCGACAAACCGGCCGCGTGCACGTGCTCAGAACGCGCGACGCGGAATGGAACGAGATGGAGCATCGGGAGTTGACGCTGTCTGGCGCCCGTGCGCTGAGCGCCACGCACTGCGCAATCATTGACGCCGACGAGATCCTGACAGGCCCGACGGTCCGCGCGATCCGGCCGATGGTCGAGCGACTGCCGGAGCGCACGATTCTACGAGTGCCCATGCGCGCGCTCTGGCGCTCGATGACGACCGAGCGCGTAGACGACTGCGTCTGGACACGAGCCATGATGCCGCTGGCGTTCCGGCTAACGCCCGACATCGCCTGGCGCGTCGCGGCCGACGGCTACCAGTTCCACAACCGCGTTCCCGCCGGCATCCCGCATGCGCTCGACAGCGCCGCTCTCGACTTCCGCGGCGCCCCGTTCGGATGCTTTCACGCGCAGTGGGCAAGCTGGCCACGGGTGACCGCGAAACAGGTCTGGTACCGGATGGTCGAGCACCTCCGCTGGCCTGGCCGTCAGCCGCCCGAGGCGCTCAATCAGATGTACGACCAGGCGCTCGACGAGGCCGGCGCCGACGTCCGATCGGTGCCCGAGTGCCTCTGGGACGGGATCGCGTCTGACGTGCTGGGGCACGTCGATCTCACGGGCGACCCGTGGCAACGCGGCGAGATCGAGCGGCTCTGGCGCGAGCATGGCGAAGACGCCTTCCAGGGGCTCGACCTCAAGGGCCTCGTGACGCGCAAGCCCAAGCCGCCCGTGCCCGGCAACAACAGCACGCGCGAACCTACGCCCTCCAAGGTGACGTTCTCATGATCGAGATTCACGAGAGCGCTCGGCGCGTCGTGCACGACTTCCTTCGCGCGAAGGTGCGCGGCTGGAGCGTCGTGCGTGTGACGGCGAGTCATATCCCCGACCGCGACGGCAAGGTCGAAGGGCGCGTCTTCGTACAGGGGCTCGAAGACGGCGAGTTGACGGACACGTTCGTCCGCTATCGCATCCCCGCGAGCGAAGAGGCTATCCGGCGATCGTGTGTCGCCAGCCTCGAGCGCTTCATCCCCGCAGAGCTTCGTGACGCTCAATAGCTGAGCGTCCATCACGAGCGAGTGCGCTGCTTCAACGCGCACGAGGTCTACGTGGCGACCCAAGACACGACCGAGCACACCAGCGGCTCTGACGCTGGCCAGGGCAGCGGTGCGCCCCAAGCATCGCCTGAGCCTCCCCGAGCTGGCTCCGACGGGACCGCAGGCGCGCAGGCGTCTAACGGTGCACAGCCCTCGAAGAAGACGAAGACCCCCGAGCAGTGGATGGGGATCGGCAAGTCCGACGTCTGGCGCGAGATCGCCGACAAGTCTGGCGGGAGGATTCGCTCCCTCGCCGACCTGGAAGCGCTCACGGCAGAGCAGGACAAGCCGAGCGACGAGGACGAGCCCGCGGCAGCGCCCGAGCCCAACAAGCCCGAGCCGCCAGCGCAGCGCGACGCCCGCGATCGCACCCGCATTCGCGATCTCGAAAAGGAGCTCTCGACCGGAAAGCGCGATTTGACCCGCGCCTCCAACGACCTCGCGAGCACGAAGGCCGAAAACGCCGCGCTCCGCTCTCTGATCGCCACCAAGGCGCTCGAGGCGGCGGCGTCGCAGGCAGGCGCGCTCAATCCCGAGGACGTGGCCGAAAAGCTCAAGGGCCGAGTCCGAATCGATCTCGCCGATGGCACCGCGGAGATCGTGGTGCTCGACGAGAAGGGCCAAGCAACCGACGACACGCCCGCCAGCCTGGTCGGTGGTTTCGTGCGGATGCGTCCGAACTGGTTCGGAGCGCAGAAGCCGAAGCCGAACGCGGCGCCCCCCAAGGCACCGCCGACTGGCCCCGTCGCTCCCGCGCCCCCCAACGGCCAACCACGCGAGTGGAACGCCGAGATCGCTGCCCAGCGCATGACACAGCGCCTGGCGGAGATGGCGGGCGGCGGACGCGAGCAGGGTTAGTCGAGCCCGCAGATAGGAGGCGCCCATGAGCGGCGCTACTACGACCACGCTGGCTCCTCTCATCGAGGAGCAGATCACCGAGGGCATGTCCGTCCACTGGCGGAACATGATGGTGCTCGCCCTGTTTGGGCCGGGCACGGACCAAAAGAACGACACCGGCGTTCGCACCCGATTCCACTACAACGGTCAGACGGCCGTCGAGTGGTCGGAGGGCGATGCGCCGCCCGCGGCTGGATACCAGTCGTACGTCGAGGGCCTGCAGTCGTTTCGCAACTTCCGCGTGCCCATCGAGGTCAGCGGACACGCGCAGGACGAGCGGCAGGACGCGACGGGCGACGGGTACATGTCCGCGCTCGCCGAAGAGCAGGAGCGGGCTCTCAACGATCTCATGCACGGGATCAACACGGGCCTGCTCGACACCTCGACCGGTGGCCTGCAGGGCCTCGTCGACGACTCGACCGCCTTCATGGGCCTCGCCCGTGCCACGTACACGCAACTCGCGGCCTACGAGTCGGCGGTCGGCGGTGCGCTGACGCTGGCGGCGCTCAAGACGATGACGCGGACGCTTCGCGATCAGCCGCGCGCGGGTCGCCCGAATCTCATCATCTTCTCGCCGACCATCGCCGACACCTACACGGGCATCGTCGACAGCGGCGCCAACTTCCACCGGCGCGATGTCACCGCCGCGCCGGGCGACGCCTTCGACATCGCGCCGGCACCGACGGCCGCGCGCTTCCAGGGAATCGCGACCTACGAGATGCCCGATCTCACCGCGTCGGTCCTCCTCTGCATCCAGCGCGAGGACTTCTACATCAAGTGGAAGCGCCGCGTGAAGGTCCGCGCCATGGGCGCCACGCGCGACGCGGACATGTGGGACGCGACCGCGCGTCTCATGCTCGGGTGCCGCAATCCGCGGCGCCAGGGCAAGTTGACCGGGCTCACCTGAGCAGGAATCGGGAAAGGAGGAACAACCAATGGCTGGCACCACCACGACCCGGTTCTCCCCGACGCTCACGGGCGTCGACACGAGCAAGGGCGAGGTCTGCAAGGAGTTCACGTTCGCTTCGGACACGTATCCGGCGGGCGGATTCTCCGTGAAGGTCTCGGACTACCTGAGCAGCATCCTCGACGTGAGCGTGGCGTATGTCGCGCTGGCGTCTTCGTGCACGGGCGACTTCGTCGCTCGCTACGTCGGCAAGTCGGCCGACGAATCGCACGTGTTCGTCCGGCTCTTCCGCGCGGGCAGCTCCGCCGCGCTGGAGCTCGCGACGGGCACGGTCTTGACCGACGGCGCGGGCTTCCGCGTCACCGTCAAGGGCGCGCGTCTCTAACCGAGTCGCCCGCGGGGCCTGACGGTCTCGCGGGCGCTCGTCCTTCTGGCGAGGTTCCCTCTATGGGCATGTTCGATTCGATCGCAGCGCAGCAACACCGCAACAGCGAGGCGCAGCGGGCCGCGTGTCAAAACGTCGTGCTCGAGGCCCTCCGCGCCGGCACGCTCCGGTTGTCCGATACCTTCGCGGCGCCTAACCCCTGGGCGACGATGGCGCGCGAGGTGTTGACCGGCCGCGTCGGTCGCGAGGAGCGGCAGTTCGGCGCCAAGGATCGTCTATCGGTCCGGCTCGCGATCGAGAAGCCGCTCACGCGCACGATCGGGCAGAAGCCGTACACGTTCGGCGACGTGGAGCGTGTCGAGCCCGTCGTCGAAGAGTTCGCGGTGGGCATTCACGACGTGCCGGCGGAAACGGCGCTCTGGCTCCTCTGGAAGAGCGGCGCGGGCGTCGTCGAGCACGTCACGCCGGGGCAGCGGGGCACGATCATCGAGATCGGCTACTCGTTTCCGGACGAGGCCGGACGCCAGCGATTCCACGAGACGCTGCCCGAGGGCCACGCGCCCAAGGCTCAGCCCGGCGAGCCTACGCTTCGCCAGCGCGTCGAGTCTGTCGCGAACGGGCAAGCGCTCGCGCCCGAGCCGGCCATCGACGAGACCGAGGCGCTCCGCGCGCGCATCGCCGAGCTCGAAGCGCAGGTCGCGGCGAAGGCGCTCGAACCCGAGGCGCCCGCGCGCAAGGGCAAGTCCGCGCCTCTGCCCGTGAGCCCGTAGCGCCGTGCAGTTCTTCCCCTGCGGCGCAGACGCGACGTTCGAGTGTTACGCACCCGAGCGCGCGGACGCGACGCCCACGATCACGATCAAGGGCTCCGGCACCGGCGCTCTCGTGTCTGCGCAGAGCATGACGCGCGACACGGTCTCGACCACGACGGTCGAAGGCGTTGCGCCGGGAGCCGTCGCGGTCCGCGTGGCCGACGCAGGCGACTGCGCGGCCGGTCGCTACTATCGCGTCGGCCCGCTCCGCGAAAAGGTCAAGGTCGCGCGTGTCCAGGGCACGCTGATCGAGCTTCAGTTTCCGTTGCAGCACGCCTACGAGGCGGGCGTCGCTTTCGTCGGGACGCGCCTGACATACGCGATGGACGGCGACACGTTCGCGACGCCGGGCAGCGACTACGTAGCCCGCGTCTCCTGGCTCGTCGGGGCCGCTGCGCGCACCCCGATGGACTTCGGATTCGCGATCTCGCGGCACGCGCTCTCGGCGCCGCGCCCGTTCCACGCAGACATCGGGATTTGTGACGTGCTCGAAGTGCTTCCCGCGCTTCCCGCGCACCTCTCGTGGGGCACGTCGTGGTCGGCCCTGCTCGCGCGCGCCGAGGAGCGCGTCCAGGCCAACATCGAGCCGCACTGGAAGCCCTGGGCCCTCCGCGGCCAAACGTCGCAGTACCGCGAGTGCGTGCTCATGCGCGTCATCATGGAAGCCGCGGCGCAGATGCAGGGCGACACGTCCGAGCGCGAGTATTGGGCTCAGCGCTACAAGGAAACGCTCGACCAGATGCTCGCGTCGAGCAACGTCGACCAAGATCAGGACGACGCGATCGAGAGCAACGAAGGCGGGCTGACCAGCATCCCGATCGTGCGCTCGTGACCCCTCCCGGCCTCCACGCCTACAACCTCGCGCGCCGCCACCTCGCCCTCGTCCCCACGCCCCCTTCGAAGGCGCCCGAACCCGTCCCCGCCCCGACGCCCGTCCGCATCGCTCCACCGCCCCCGACGCCTGCCCTGCGCTCCACCTGTGCCCACTGCGTCGAGCGCGCTCCGATCGGCGCGTTCCGCGACGGCCGTGGCCGAACGCTCCACCTTTGCGGTTGTTGCGTGTCGGTCGTCAGAACGCCCGGTGGGCCGGCGCTCGTGCCGGATCGTGGGTGGGCGATGGAGCGGGGGAGATCGATTGCATGACCGCCGCCCTCGTCGCCGCCTCCGTGCTGACGCGCGCGGCTGACGAGGACGACGCGATTGACGACGCGCGACCGCTCGCAGAGGACGCCGCCGACCGGCTCGTCTACGACCTCGAGCAACTCGCGGCGAGCGACGGCGTCTCTCCCGAGGACGCCGAGCGGTTCGCGGACATCTACGTCGGGCTGATCCGGCTCGCGGCCGTCGAGGCTGCGCAACCCGTCCTCTCCGGAGTCCTGGAGCGCGCTCATGGCGGTCTCACGGCGGGAGAGGCGCGACGACTCGAGAGGGTCACGCGCAAGGCGATCGACGACCACCGAGCCGAGCGGCGGGCGCGCGCGTCTACAGACCGCAAGAGCGAGCCTCCGGGATCGAGCGCGTGACGTCGCGACCGCGTCCGAATCCCTGCGCGCCGCCGCGCAGGCCACCCCAGGCGGTCAATCGGCGCCCCGTCCGGTTGCCGCAGCGGACCTCGTTTCGCTCTCGCCGGAGGAGCTACTCGCGGAGGTGAGGCTGCTCAGCGGGCCGACGAGCGAACCGCTGTTGGAGCTGCGCGCCGTTCGAGACCGGCTCCGAAACCTCGCGCTCGACGTGGGGAACGGGACGTCGCGCATCGACGCGGAGGCGCTGCGGGCCGAATGGAGTCGCGCGGTGCACGATGCGATTAGCCAGGGCGTCAAGGAAGTGGTGCGCGGCGTCGAGATGGACGCGCACATGGCCGCGGGAGCCCAGCGTGACTGGCCGTGGATCTGGTTGAGCGTCGGCGACGACGGCACGTGCGCGCCATGCAGCGAACGCCATGGCCGCGAGCAGACACTCGAGGAGTGGGAGCGCGAGGGCATGCCCGGCGCACCGCGCGGCGTCTGCCTCGGCGGCGGGCGGGACCGCTGCACTCTCGTTCCAATTCGGCCCGACTGAGGTAGCGCATGTCAGCGATGCGACCCGACTACGAGACGCCCACGTGCGTCTCCTGCGGACGTACGCGCCCTCGAGAGGAGTTCCCTCGTCGCAGCAAGACTGACCGCCGCGCCCGGTCTCGATGTCTCGATTGCGTAAACGCCCAGCGCCGGGCCGCGTACGACCCCGCCGAGCGGCTGGCCTACTTTAGGGCTCGGCACCCGAAGCACTCCGAGCGCGGCATCTGGGTCAACATCATATCGCGGTGCACGAAGCCAACCGACGCGGCGTGGCCCAATTATGGGGCCCGCGGCATCGGCGTAGCACCCGAATGGATGGGCCCCGATGGCTTCAGGCGGTTCCTTGCGCATATCGGCAAACGGCCGACGATGCGGCACACCGTCGATCGTATCAACACGCTCGGCAATTACGAGCCCGGCAACGTGCGATGGGCGACCGCGACGCAGCAGGCCCGCAACATGCGCACGAATCGTCTCGTCGATTTCAGGGGCGAGCGGCTGCCAGTGGCCGAATGGTCGGAGCGGACCGGGCTCCACGTGAACACGATCTCCCATCGCCTCGATCGCGGGCTGCCCCCCGCCGTGGCGCTAACGCTCGGCACAAAGGCATGTGTTGGGCGTCTGCCCTGCGACATCCGCAAGAGCGTTCGGATGCGCTTCAACCTCGCCCTCTCCGCATGACAAAACCCTGGCCTGACGATCCGTTCGACCACGGGAATGGGGATTGAGGATGGCGAACCCTGCCGAGGCGACCGGATTCTCCGAGGTCCGCGCCATGTTCGCGCGCCTCAGGGGCGAGCTCGGCGCAACCTCCGCCAAGAGCGTCGAGATCGCGCCGGCAGCGGCCGATCTCCCCAAGGCCCACGCGCTCGTTAGGCAGGGACGCGACGTATTCGCGGTCGACGCCGAGATGGAGCGCCGTGCCGTGCGCGCGTTCGACGAACGGGCCGAACGTGAGCTGAAGCGCATCGCTGACGGGCACGCGGGCTCGATGGCCGCGTGTCTCTACGCCGCGGGCGAAGAGGTCCGCACCGTCGTCCGCGGGCGCATCGACGACACCGAGCCCACGCCGGGCGGCAAGGCGCCCCTGAAGCGCCCGCGCGCCGACGGCTCCACCGACCACATCGGCCGCGACACGGGCGCGCTCCACGCAGGGCTGACGGTGCGGCTGGTCGGTCGCTGAGGGGGCGTCGATGGCGGCTCAGGATTTCTCCGCCATCATCGCGCGCATTCGCGAGGTGTTGACGGACGGCGCAGTCGTCGTCAGGCGCGGGATTCCGGTCGGGCAGTTCCGCTGGACTACGGGCCGCGACGAGCCCACGCGGCTACCCGCATCGGCCGGCAACCTCCCGACCGTTGACGTCGTGATTGCCGACGTGCGCGACTCCGAGGGCACGCCCGGCAACGAATCGGGCGACTGGTGGCTCCTCGAGATCCGCGCCGTCGTGAGCGTCGTCTACCAGTTCGGCGGCGGCAACGCGCTCCCGTTCCCCGGAGGCGGCGAGCGACAATCGGTGCTGACCCGTGCGTCGAATGACTCGCTCAGGATCCGGGGCGTGCTCAGCTATCCCGAGAACCTGAGTCGCGACGCCGGGGGCAACGACACCGGGCTCTGCTCAGGGCACCTCCAGTACGTCGGGACCGAGGGCGAGTTCCTCGATAGCGCCTACGTCGCTCGTCACACGTTCCTGGGCCGCGTCGAGATCACGCCGCCTGTCTGACTGACGCGCTCGCGCGCGACTAACCGGCCGCTCCCGTCAGGGCGTGGCCCACGCCGAGGTACGCCATGGGCGCGAAGTCCTCCTCCCTCTTCCGCCTGCGGGCCAAGGCGTTCTCGTATCCGAACGTCGCGACCTCAGTCCCGGATTTCTCAAGCGGCACCGTCCACGAGATCCGTGCGAATCAGGGCATCAACTATCGCCTGATCCGGCCACGCATTCAAGACAACCGGATCGTTCAGTGGCTCCACAACCAGCCCACGCCCAAGCTAGGGCCGGCGTCGTGGGAACTGACGTTCGACACGTACCTCCATTCGCACGGGCAGACGCTCAGCGATTCGACGGCCTACGACCAGAGCACCGACTATCTCGGCTTCCTGCTCGCCAAGGGGCTAGGCGGCGAGACCGCCCACGCGACCGCTGCCAACAGCGCGATCGCGTCCGGTGCGGCGACGACCGGCTTCGTGGTCGGCTCCGGCGACGGCGCGCAGTTCCTTGCTGGCCAGGCGTGCGCCGTCAACCCCAACAGCCTGGGCTACTACGAGGCGCGCGAGATCCTCTCGCGCTCCACCGACACGCTGACCGTCAAGGTCGTGTTCTCCCAGGCGCCGACGACGAGCGACGTCGTCCTCGGCGGTCAGACGACGTACGCGCCTCAGGCGACGCCACTCACCGAGGGTGTTCACTTCGTCGGGCTGGGCCACGACGCCAACGATCAGGTCATTCTCGCTAACGGCTGCTGCACGGGATTCGTGCTGACGGTCAAGACCGGCCAGCTTCCCACGATCCGCTGGACGTGGCGCGGCGTCGGATTCCTGCGCACGACCGGCCACACGTTCCTGGGCGGCACGTTCAACGGCGCCGCCTGCAAGGTCGTCAAGAACAGCGAGCTTCTGATCTCGAGCATCGCGGGGACGACGCGCGTCGAGCAGCACGCGCCCGACTACAACTACCAGATCGCTCTCCGGCGCGTCCCCTGGGGATCGCCGTCTGGCCAAGAGGGCGAGCTCGAAACGGTGCACCTCGGCTGCACGGTCGGCGCGGACATCACCTTGCCGTTCGACTCCACGCGCGGCGCTCCGTTCACCTGGGCCTACGCGACCGGCGGCGAGGCTGGGACGCGCTACCAGTGGATGCAGCAATACGGGCGCACGACGCCTGGCGAGATCGTGCTCCTGTCGCTCCCCACGCTCGACGTCGCCGACGAGCCGCAGAAGGTCGACCTCGCTGGCCTGAGCGCCGTCAAGACGATGTTCCAGGGCGACACCGACAGCGCCATCAGCGGCGGCACCACGGACCTGGCGAAAGCCAATTTCCGCATTCACCGGCTGTAACGGAGAGGGCATGACGACTGCGACTCCCGAGGGCATCTCGCCGCTCGGGCCCATCACGCTCGTCTCGATCGAAGACGACGCCATCGACATCGAGGCCACCGGCCGCGACGAGATGTTTCGCTACCTGGTCGATCGCGACGAGAAACGGCTCAAGTTCCGGCCTGGCCAGACGCCGGTTCGCTACACGCTCCGGCCGCTCTCCAAGCCCTGTCTCGTGGACTTCGTCAACGCGGTCACAGACGAGGACGAGCGGCATATCCGCGCGCTCATGGCGACGCTCGAAGAGGTCCGCGACCTGCCGGGACACCCTGCCGTCTTCGTTCCTGAGAGCGACGCGACGCGCGACCTCGGCCGCATCGCCAAGCGCGCCAGCGTCATTGCCTGCGTCGAGCCCGCGGGCGCCCTCTACGAGCTAGGCAAACTGGCCTACGATCGGGCGCATATCGGCCCAAAAGCGCGTCGCGCGTGCTTTCCGCCGCCTGGCTCTTTGAACCGGAATTCCGAAAGATTGCGCGTTGCGGCGATGAAGAGGCGGGAGGCGGAACTCCCGTTGCCGACACCACCGAGTCCCGACGAGACGTCCGCGCCGACTGGCAGTGCGACTGCGGAGGCGAGCGTTTCGACGCTCCCCGAAACCGCATCGCCCTGACCCCCTGGCGCGGGCTGTGGGTCGAGTTCTGCGAGAAGAACCGGCGCGGCTTCGTCCCTGACGAGTGCCCCTATCGAGCGCACAGAGATCCGTTTGTGGCCGAGACGGTCAGGGCATACGCGGCTTTCAAGGAAGGCCAGCTTCACATGCTCTGGCCAAACATCCCAGCGGTCCTGATGGACGCAGTGATGATGTTCGCGCGGGAGCTCAACGTCGCGCACGCGCTGGCGTTCGAGATCAAGCACCCGCCGAAGGGGGACGGCGATGCCTGAGGGAATCGTCATCCCGGTCAAGGTCAACGACCAGGCCAGTGGGTCGCTCGACCGCATCGGTCGAAGCGTCTCGAATCTCGAAGACATCGTCAGCGCGCAGGCGCTGCTTGGCTTCGCGGAAACCATCGCGTCGTGGGCCATGGAGGGCGACCGCGCGTCCGACGTGCTCGGCGCGATGGCGCTCGACATGACGGGACTGCAGCGTGCCACCGCGGGCACCGTAGACGCGATGTCGCTGGCGGAGGCCAGCAACCGCGCCCTGGCCGCTGGACTCAACCTCTCGCAACGCGAGACGGAGGCCGTGGTCGCCGCGGCGGCCAACTACGCCCGCACGACGGGCACCGACGCGAACGCGGCCACGAATCAGTTGATCTCCGCATTGGTCTCGGGCCGTGAGCGCGGCCTGCGCCCGTTCGGGATCCAGGCGGGTGATACCGCCAGCGCCATTGCCGCACTAACCGGCAGATTGGGCGAGAACGAGACGGCTCTGCGCGAGAACAGCGGGGCCCTTGACCGCACGGCGACTCAGGTCTCCGACCTGAAGGTCGAGTTCCAGCAACTCGCGGCCGACGGCGTCGAAACGTTCCTCGCGGCCATCGGCCTGATCGGCTCCCGCACCGAGGCCCAAATGGACAGGGCGCTGGCGTCTGCCCAGACGTTCGCCGCGCGGTTCAATCGCATCGCCGTCTCCATCGGCAACGCTCTCGGCTTTCAAGAGGGCATGACGGCCGAGCAGGCGTCTCATTGGGCGGGCACAGCCGAGGGCGTTGCGGAGTTCCGGCAGCGTGGCTTTCGGTCGCGCCGCGAGATCGACATCTTCGTGGCTAACGCTCAGCGGACCGGCGGCAACGTCCGCGAGATGCTCGGGCGCATCCCGCGTACCGAGAGCGGCCAGGCGGAGGCCGATCGCGCCGCTGACTCCCGCCGCCAACGTCAGGCCGACGAGACCCGCGACGCTCGCATTGACCGCGCGTGGGACACGTTCGAGCGCGAAGGCCCGGCCGAGCGCCGCCGCGGAGGCGGAGGCGGCGGCGGAGGTCGACGCGCGGCCAACGACGACGACGAGGGCCGCGCCTGGGCCCGCGACTGGGCGGAGCGACTCGAAGAAGAGCAGGCCGAGTACGAGGATCGTCGCCTTCGGGCAGGGCCGGCCTACGACGGCCGGCAAAGCTCTCGCAGGGAAAGCAACCTCAGCGTTGGACGCGCGCGACGGGCAGACGGACCGAGCGACCGCAACGGCCTTCGGAACGTCAGCCGCGAAGTCGCCTCGCTAGAGGCCGCCTACGAGCAACTCGGCGACACCGCCACCAGCGTGCTCGACGCCATGGGAGCGGCCACCGCTGCGCACTTCGAGGCCTGGGCCCTCGGCCGCGAGACGATGGGCGAGGCCCTCGCGGGCATGACCGCTGACTTGTTCAAGTGGATGGGCCAGCAGGCGCTCAAGAAGGCCGGCATGGAGGCGATCGAGGCTATCGCGGCAGCGGCCCGATACGACTTCGGCGCCGCTGCGCTGCACACGGCCGCGGCCGTCGGCTTCGGCGCGCTGGCGGCGGGCGGGTTTGCGCTATCGGGCGCCGTGAGCCCCAGCAGGGGCGCGAGCACGCACGGGCGGGATGACGCCGGGCGCAGCACGACGCGGGACCTGGGGGCGCGGGGTGAGATGGGCGGGGGGCAGCCGCTCGTGATCAACAACTACTGGGCGCCTATGTCCGTCGTCGGTGAGGGCGGCCAGGAGCAGGCCACGCGCATGTTCGTCGGCCAGATCAACTCTGGCGTTCGTCGCAACTTGCCTGGCTACCAACTTGACGGGCTGCGACGGTGACGGTCCATCTCTACGCGCGCATTGACTGCTATCGGCTCGGCGCGCACTCGGTGCTCGTCACAGAGTCGAGCGGGGCGACAGCGCTGATCGCGCTCCCCCAGGCCACGAGCGCCCGGTTCTTTCATGGCGACGTCACCCACAACACGGGCGACGGGCGTCTACCGACGGACGGCGGCACGGTCGCGCTCTGCCCGTACGTCAAGAGCCTGCTCAACTCTGCAGGCCTGGCGAACACCTACGGCGTCACGTGGAACCCGACGACGGGCAAGATCACCATCGCGCGCACGTCGGGCTCGGCCACGTTCTCGCTGACCTTCTCGACGTTGGGCGAGGCGGGCGAGCGGGCGCGGCTTCTCTACGGATTCGACGGCGACCAGACGACCGCAACGACCCACACAAGCACGCAAGCCTGCTATTTCTGGTTCGCGTTCAACGGGGCGGAGACGGAAGACTCGGGCCGTCAGCCGCGATCCGAGATGCAGCGTGCGTACGTCTCGGTCAGCGGCGCGCGCCAGGTCTACGCGGTCGCGCCGAAATCCATCGCCTACGGGCGCCGCTGGGTCCAACGGTTTCTCTCGAACGCCGAGGCGCACGACTCGGAGGACGCAACCGGCAGCGACGCATGGACCCTAGAGCGCCTCTTCGAGAGTCTGCGCGCTGGCGTCCGGTTCCTGTGGTTCGGCTACGGCACCACCACGTTCGCCTACCGCAACCGGAAGGGCGTCTATGCGCTTTCCCAGGACGGGGTAGACGGCTGGGAGATCCGTCGGGTCATACCCAATAGCGATCTCTATTGGGAGGTGTCCTTCGACGTCGTCGAGGTCGCGCCGGCTGACCCGAGCGCTGCCGATCCTACGTTCTTCGAGTGGGACGACCTGACGTTCACGCGCTCGACGGTCGCCACGTTCCACACGGGCGCGACAACCATCGACGACGCAGCGGTGGACGAGCTCCGCCTCGAAGACCGCGGCGACGGCTACGGGCCGCTCGCTTTGCTCGAAGGCGCACGGACCAATCTGCTCGCGTACTCGCAGAGCAACTGGTCTGTGACCGGCACGATGGGCGTCACCAACAACACGCACGTCGCGCCCGATGGCCAGGTCATCGCCGACACGCTGAGCGCCGTCACGGGGTCGAGCGGCACGGGAACAGGCGACCTGGCCTATCACGAGTGGACGGCCGCCAGCGGCACGACCTACACCCTGAGCGAATGGATCAAGGCCGTTAGCGGCGGCGCGACCGTCCGAACGCGGCTCTACAACAGCGCGACTGCGCTCTCTGCCGAAGAGCGAACGCCGACGGCCACGTGGACGCGCTACGACCAGCGGGTCACCGCCGACACGAACGGCACGAGCTACTCCGGGATCGGCTCGTACCAGGACGCGGGCGAGCCCACCGTCGCGGCCACCGTGGTCGCTGGGTTCGGCGATCAGGTCGAGGCCGGACGGTTCCCCTCGTCGTACATCCGCGGCACCACCGGCAGCGCCGTAGCGCGCACGGCCGACACCGCGACGCTGGCCACCGCCAGCGTCCCCCTGGCGATGCGCCAAGGCCGCTGGCAGGTCGCCGTCTGCCCGGTCTTCGGCTCGAGCGATCTCGTCTCCGGGGACATCTTCGCGCTGGTCTCGTTCGACAACGCGAATAACAGCCTGCGCATCCGGCACAACGGCACCGACATCAAGGTCGAAGCCTACGAGTCCAGCAACGTGCGCGCGTCGTCGTCGGCGATCACGTTTTCGCGACACCAGCGGCTCGTCATCACAATCGACGCGGTCGCGGCCACAATCAGCGTCACGGGCGCGACGACAGGCAACGGCACCGGCTCGGCGGGCACCGCATGGGCCTGGCCAGGCGCGACGGGGATCCGCGTGGGGGGCAACTACGGCGGCACCGCCGAGGCGTTCTGCCGCTTTGAGCTCCCGAGGGCCGCCTAGATGGCCGAGCTGTCCGAGCTTCTCGCGCGGGCTGGCGAAGGCTCGCTCTCGTTCGGTCTCGTCATCGAGGGCGAGCTCGTCGCGTTCGTGTCTGACGCGTCGCGCTCGTATCTGGGCAGTCGCCCCTTCGCGTACGCCGGTCAGCACGTCAGCTACGAAGGGCTCAACGCGGACGGGATCGTCATCGAGGAGTCGGTCGACTTCCTGCGCGGCGAGATCAAAGCGGGCGGGTTGTCGCTCATCGTCAACGACACCGACCAGGAAGTCGCTACCCGGATCTTCGGATCGCGTCGTCCGTCACGCCGCACCTTCCTCGGCAGCAGCATCGACGACAACGACACGGTCGTCCCCGCCGTTTCGACCGAGGGATGGCCGTCGGCCGGGTTCATCCACATCGGCCGCGAGTGCATCCGGTACACGAGCAAGACGACCAACAGTTTCCAGGGCTGCACGCGGGGATTCGCGTCGAGCATCGCGTGCGCGCACAACCTGTCGCAGCCGGGGCTCTACGACATCGGGATTACCGATACGCCTGTTGCCCTCATCGAGCGCCGCGCGCAGCTCTGGATGTGGATCGACGACCAGGCCAGCAACGACGGGACAGTGATCTGGCGTGGCGTCGTCAAGGGCATCGAATCGACGCAGGGCCTCACGGGCTACGCGATCAACCTCGTCCACACGTCCGCGCTGTTTGACCAGGAGTTTGGGAGCAAACTCAGGCCGTTCGGGCTGAGGGGGTATTACTTCTCGAGCGACGCCCCCGCGACTCTCCTCATCGAAGAGAAGTCGGACAACACGATCTCGACGACCGCGGCCTTCGCGTTCTCGCTGGACCTCGTCGGCTTCTACGAGACCGCCGAGGAGATCCGCGACGCGATCACGAACGCGCTGAACGACTCCAGCTATTGGACCGAGCTCGCGTCGGGCTCTAACTCGCTTCCCGAGAACGCGGACTACACGTGCGTTCTCTACGACGGGCACCTGGCGATCCAGTACCGCACCGGGACAGACGCCAAGTGGGTGCAGATCGTGGACTACCACCCCGTGCTCTTCGGGGTGGCGGAAGGGCATCGGCTATTCGGGACGACGCGCGACGTTGCCACTGGGGTGCGCACTCGCGTCTACGTCGAAGATGACACGACGTATGTAACTCACCCCAACGGCGCGGGGGCACCGCCGCAGGCGTACACAGAGATTGCTCTGCTCTCGACGCGCGGCGCAGGCGTCGAGACTCCCGACTTTCCGCCGAACCGCGTCTACTACCGGGGCGAGCTGGACGACGTGACGGCGATCGAATCGAGCTCGCCCGCGATTCGGCTCGAGGTGACCGCGCACGAAGAGACCGAGCGCTATCTCGAGGTGAGCTACATCAGCCGCGCACACGCAGCCGCCCTCGTCTTCGGCGACGCGCTCTCTCACGACGGGCGGCTGCGCCTGACCAGCACCGACGACGCATCGGTGATGTTCTCGCCGTTCCTCAACTTCGGCACCCTCCGCTGGGACGAGCTCTTCGCGCGCCTCGTCAGCGCGACACCGACGACGGGCGCGAGCGGTGAAACGCCGTGGCTTCCCGCGGCCGAGTTCAACACGGCCGACATGACCACGCAGACGCTCGCAGCGGGCGGCGGCGAGTTCCTGAAAACGTGGGAGATTCGCAAGCCCACGAAGCTCCGCGATCTCTTCGGCCCCGAGTGGCAGATCCTCGGCCTCTGTCCCGTCTCGGTCTTCGGCGGCACGATCACCGTTCGCCGCATCGAGGTCACGACCGCGAGCACGACGGTCGCGGCAGAGGCGAGCGACAGCGCGGACGACGTCTACGACCGGCGCATCGCCGCCGACGTCGGCATCACCGAGTCGCGCGACGGGATCGTCAACAGCGCGGAGGTCCGCTTCGGCTACGACGCGAAGGCGGACAGCTACGCCGACGTGCACATCAGCGCGCGGGTCAACGACTCGATCCAGCACTACGGCGAGCACGTTCTCACCATCGAGCCGATCGGCGAAGAGGTGCCGACGACCGACGTTCTCCTTGCTGCCCTGCGCGACTCTCTTCGTGCACTCGCACTCGTCGCCACGCATTCGTTCCCTTACGCACACGCGACGCTCTTCCAGGTGCCCGGGCTCGGCCTGGCCGCCGTGACGTGCGGCGACATCGTCTCGATCACCGACCAGCGCATCCCCTTCGCCGGCCGGCGCGGCATCACGCAGCGCCGCGGGCAACTCACCGCGCGCACGCTCCGCTTGACGGGCACGGGCGCACCGTCGGTCGATCTGACGGTGCGGCTCTCCGAAGCGAACGCGGGCGGCTACGCGCCCTGCGCTCGCGTGTACCACGACACGCCGCTGGGCGTGAGCAACACGCGGATCCGGATGCGTGCCGAGAACTGGGACTCGGACGCACCGCCGTCGGGCACGCGCTACGACTACGCGAACCTCCGCGCTCGCGACAAGGTCACGATCCACCAAGAGGACACGACGACCGCGGCGACGCAGGACGTCGTCATCACGCGCATCGACACGGCGAACCATTACCTCTTCGTCGACCCGCCCGTGACGCTTTCGATGAACGACGCCGGCACGATCTGGGTCGTGAAGTTCTCGGCATACGACACCGCCGACCACGACCCGTCGGACGCGCCTGCACAGCGGGACTTCTGCTTCGTCGCGGACAGCAACCGAACGCTTGGAACGGCGGGCGACCCCGCGAAGGTGTATGCGGCCTAGATGCTGTCGGGCGCGCAGATCAGCCCGCGGAAGTCGCCGTCCGTGTCCCTGACCTCGCCGCAGAACCATCCCGGCGCACAGTCGCGGTCAAACTCGCAGGCAGGCCAGCACTGGCCCTCGAAGCAGTAGCCGCCAAGGCAGAGCTCGTCGGCATCGTTGCACCGCTCCGTGCAGATCGTGTCCTCGCGCGCAGGCAGGCATTCGCCCTCGGCGCAGTCACCATCGGTCCCGCACCCGGGCTCGAGGTAGGGCACCGCGCGGGAGCCCGCCGGGCCGTCGTCTCCACACCCCGCCAACAGCGCCACGAGCAGCGTCACGACTCCGAGCTTCATCCCCGCACCCTCCGCGGGGAACGTAACACCGCCGGGCGGGCGTGCAGGAGACGTGAGATTGCCCCCACGGGCGAGACGGCATCGTGTACCGTTGCGCCATGGGGGAAGAACAGCCGTCCATGCCGGGACCGCCCGTGCAGCCGTTCACGCATCCGTACCCGCCGCAGCCCTCGGGTCCGATCGAAGTCACCGTGACCGACTTCGACATCAGCTTCGGCCGCCTCGTCGGGCTGTGGTTCAAGGCGACGCTCGCCGCGATCCCAGCGCTCCTTCTGCTGGCCGGAATCGCGGGCGGCGTGGCCATGCTCCTCGCCATTGTCGGCGGCGTAATCGCAGGGCTAGCGAGCCGGTAGGCAGCGCCCTAGGCCCACCCCTCGCCGAGTTCGGTCTGGCACTTCGGGCACCGCGTGGCTTTCCGGTGGATGCTTTCGCGGCACTTCGGGCATGGGCGCCGGTGGCCCTTCGAGAGCAGCACGCCGAGAACGCCGAGCGGGCCGAAGAAGATGCCGGCCGCGAAGCCCAGGCAACCCTCGTCCTTCGTCGATCCGATGATGCCGGCAGCGAGCGCAGACAACCCCCAGACGACGTCGAGCCACAGCGGTTCGCCGAAGAGCATGCGCAAGGGTCGCGCTAGCGACCGGCGACGTCAACGAGCGACCACTCCGTCGGACGGGTGAGCCATGATCCAGTCCCCCCGCGGCTACCTCATGGACCGCGAGGACGAGGACGTGCTCACGCCCGATCGGCCCGTCGATCCGCACGTGTTCCGCAGCAACGTCGCGAACGACGTCGCGTTCCTCCTAGACGCCCGCGGCGACGTCAAGGCGTGCTGGGCCGCGGTCGCGGGGACCGAGCTCACCGCCAGCGGCGCCGACCTCGACTCGAAGCAAGGCGCCGACGTCTTCTCGCACGTCGAGACCATCGGACCGTTCCCGCTGAACGTGTTGGCCACTGGGCAACCCGAGCCCGTCTACGTCGCCGTGGACCTCGCAACCTCCACCGGCGGGCAACCCGTCTTCCTCAAGGCCGTGCTGCGCCACCGACTCCAGGGCGCCGTGTTGCCGTCCCTCTCCAACCCCGCGATTCGCGACGGTTGGAACATCGGCTACGCCGAGACCGACGACTCGACGCCCGAAGCGATTCGGTTGCGTTGCGTCGACGACGATCTCGAGGCCGACGATCCGCTGCTCGGCTTCCTCCAGTTTCCGCGCTCGCAATGGCTGGCGCGCGAGGATCTGCCGGGGCTCATGGTGCCCGACTCCGAGGAGCAGGCGCAGCCCGTTTCGACGTGCCTTGCGTGCGTCGATCTCTACCTCGGACGGCTCTCGGGCAGCGCGACGGCGGAGCTCCACGGCTACGTCGTCCGCGGCTGCAGCTACGGAGCACGTGACGAATGACCGCTCTTCGGCTGGGACGAGCGCCCTTCATCCCGTTCGCGTCGATCAAGGCGGGCCGTCCCGTGCTCGCGCAGCACGCGTACGCGATCGCGCAGGGCGTGAACGAGCGCGCCCTGCAAGGGAACACGCTGTTTTTCAACCCTTGCCGCCAGACGCTCACGGCGAGCGGCGGCACCGTCACGTCGGGCCTGTTCCGCCACAAGGTTCCGCTCTCGCGCTTCGGCTACTACCGGATCTGGGTCGTCGCCTACTCGACCGAAGACGCGACGCTCGGCGGGCGGATCAAGATCACGCCGACCATCGCGCCGGCCGCGGGCTCCGCGCTCGGCGAGGCGTCGCACCCCGAGTGGGCGGACGGCAAGTACGTCGAGACGCTGGTCGTCGCAGGCGTCAGGCGGTTCCGGTCGAACCTGTACTTCGTCGAGCGCGTCGACACGGGCAGCTACACGCTCCCCAGCGAGGCGCATGACCTCTCGTACACGATCACGTGGGAGCTGACGACGAGCGGCGGGTCCGACCTGCTGCTGCACCACGTCGCCTGCTACGAGGTCGATTCCCCCGGGTTCATCGCGGGCAACACGTACGGGGTCGACCCCGTCGACCTCCGGCCGTTCTCGGCGATCTGGACGGGCTCCAGCAACGGCGACGACACGGGCGTCCGGCAGATCGCGGCGGAGGTCGATCGGATCAAGGAGGAGCAACGACGCTTCCTTTGGTGCACGGCCTATCCAGCGACGGCGCTGGCGACGAGTTCGAGCCATGACTACTCGGACATTTTCGCGGTCTCGCCGCGGGTCCATCCGTTTCGGCGCCGTCGCGGCAATCCCGCCTACGTCGGGATTGACGACGACACCGCGCGCGATGGCTGGACGGTCACGCACGTCAAGATCCGCGCATACGGACAGAATAGCGACACGGTCGACGGCGCCCTGGTCGTCACAGGCGCCTACGAGAGCGCCGCGCTCAACGGGTTTCCGATCGGCTCGTACGGCTGGGTCGAAGTCGACCTACTGACCTACTGCGAGAGCACGATTCAGGATCTCGCAGGGACGCCGACTGAGCACGGGTTTCAAAAGGGACTGGCGGCGGGGCCAGACACCGTGGCCGAAGAGTCCGATCGCTCGAGCGCGCTCGATGACCGATGGCGCTTCGAGATCCGCGGGAAGTCAAGCGCGGGCCGCCCCGCCAACACGGTCACGATTCGGACAATTCAGGCAGTGCAAGAGCAAGCGCTCTAGCACCCCACCCACCCATCCCCACGGCGCCGCTGACGCGAGCGCGGAGGCAGAGCCATGGCCGCAGCCACCAAGTTTCAGAGCTTCGCTGAGGCGGTCTACGAGAAGGCCCACAACCTCGGCAGCGACACGCTGAAGGTGCTCCTCGCGCTCTCGGCGCCCTCGGCCGCGAATGACGCAGCGAAGACTGATCTCACCGACGAGCTCGGCACGAGCGGCGGCTACACGAGCGGCGGCAACACGATCACGATCACGGGCTCGTCGCAGTCTGGCGGCACCTACTCGCTCGTCGGCAACGACTCGGTGTTCACGGCGTCGGGGGGCACGATCGGTCCGTTCCGCTACGCGGTGTTGTGGAACGACACGTCGAGTACCGACCTGCTAATTCAGATGTGGGACTACGGCAGTTCTGTGACCCTTGCCGATACTGAAACGTTCACGGTCGACTTCGGGTCCAGCATACTGACACACGCATAAACTACAAAGTAGCGCGCCGGTTGTGCCCCGGCGGCAGGACCGGCTGCGTCAGCGCCCTTTCGTCCGACCATCCGCGTAAAAGCCGCACGAACATCGGGTTAGCCAGGTCGCGCCGCCGGGCGCAGACCCGACCCGGCGAACCGCCGTCAGTCGCCCGTAAACTTGGCCGGTGATGTCGAGAGCGCGCATTCAGTAATTGTACGCCAATCGCCAAACAGAGGCGACCGCAAAGAGCCATGGACCGCCCCCTCATCGTCGCTCCCGACGGCCCTCCCGAGAAGCCAACCGTCTATTTCCGCCCGCCCGAATTGCCGCGGTTCCATTTCGCGTTCAAGCCGTGGCCAGGCCGCGTCTACGTGATCGACCTCGAGCGCGTGACCGGCGGGCGCGTGAACGCTCACGTGATCGCGGAGCACTGCGACACCGAGGCGCGTGCGTTCGGCTTTGTGCAGACGTGGATCCGCGGGTACCGATACCAGCGCGACGGCCACCAGCCCACCTCACACATCATCCCGGAGATCAAGCCGTGAAACTCTTTCAAGCCATGCACGCAGGCGGCATCGCGATCGTTCGCGCCAACGACGAGGAGACCGCGAGGACTCTGATCGGCCGGCGCGTGCGCGACGCGTTCACCGCCGCCTACGACCGCGCCAACGATCGCCTGAACGCCGCGCTCCGCGCGAAGGCCGGCGCGGCGTTCATGGGCGACCTGATGACGCGCGCGCGCGACCTCTGCCCCGACGAGTGGCTGGCGGCGCAGGAGGCGCACGCGCTTCTCTCGAGCGCGACGAAGCCCGGTCGCGACATCGCGGTCACCGAGATCGTGCTCGACGGTCCCGCGGAGATCGTCGCGATGATCTCGCCACGGGTCTAGCCATGGGCGACGGGCGACGCCGCTGCCTCGTCTGCAAGCGCTACGGCGGGCACGTGCCCGGCTGCGTGCACGGCGACGCGCTTGCGCGGATCGACCGCAAAGACGTCGGGCCGCAGGCCGCGATCATCGAAGAGGGACTCTCGCTTCGCGAGGAGCAGCGTCGCTTTCGCGAGGTCGTTCGGATCGATCGATGGGCGCGCGCCTGGATGCGCTCGCGCTGAGCAACGCTCTTCGGAGCGGCTGACGCTCGCAGGAGTCGCCCATGCGCATTGCTCCCTTCAAAGGCGGGCTGCGCTATCAGGACAACTTCACGTCCGCGGGCTCGTCCGCGCCTGGGACCACCGTACCCGCACACGCCACCGTCAACTCGAGCAAGGGTACGGTCACCGAGCTTCTCGCGTCGCTCGATTTCGATTGCTACGAGCTTTTCATCTACTGCACCGGCTACGGCGCCGCCGCAGCGACGAGCAAGGGATTTCTGTCGATCTACGTGGGCGCGGCGACCGAGCAGGTGCTGATCCCTGACCTGCTGATCGGTGGCGCGGGCGGCGCGGGCCTCGGGGGAAAGCGCTGGCGCTTCCCCATCTACATTCCGGCGGGCACGCGGGTCAGCGCGGCGCTTGGCGGCGAGCGTACGGGCGTCAACGCCAACGTCGCGATCATGGCGGTCGGCGGCACGATGTCGCCCCACGTGGTGTGCGGCAGCAAGGTCGTCACGTACGGACTGGGCACGCAGCCGGACGCAACGAACATCACCCCCGGCGCGTCTGGCGCCGAGGGCTCGTTCACCGAGATCACGGCCTCGACAACCGAGAATCACATCGCGGTCATGCCGTCGTGGCAACCGCCCACAGACACGACGCTGAACGCGCGCATTTACTCGGTGGACATCGGAATCGGCTCAGCGACTGAGGCGATCATTGGCAGACTCGAGGGCCCCTACATCTACCAGACGAACGCGTCGGAGCAGTGCAGTACGGACGGTTACGACGGCGTGGTCTACGCGGACATCCCGTCGGGATCGCGACTCGCCGCGCGCGTCAGCAACAACGGCACAAACGACGGCTCAGGCGCCGATCGCGGACAGGTCGCGCTCCACTGCCTGAGTCTCTGACCGAGAGCGCCTATGGCCATCACCGAGTCATACGGTCGAGACGGCGTCTCGATCACAAACTCGGAGTATTCCGTCGTCAACGGCTCGACGACGCCCGCCACGTCCACGACCTCGGGGATCTATCAGTTCATCGTCGACCCCGCCGTCGCGATGGTGAAGGGCGACGAGTTCACCGCGCGCATCATGGAAAAGGTGGAGCTGACGGGCGGCACGCAGCGCCAGGCCTGCCAATTCAAGCTCTGCAACGCCATCGACCGCGCCGTCGAGTTCCCTCCGCTGATGCTGATGCACGGCCACGACCAGCGCATCGTGCGCAACAGCGCCAACAGCCGCAATTTCGACCTCAGCGTGCGCCGGCTGGGCAACTGCGCCGAGCTCTACGAGCAGGACGGGCTCAGCGTCTCGGGCACGGAGTTATCGCTCACGGGTGGCACGTCGAGTCTCCAGTCGATCACGACCGCGGGCGTGTTCCAACTCTGGCTCGACCTGAATGCGATGGCGAAGGGCGACGAGTTCCGGGCTCGTTGCTACGAGAAGGTCGACACGTCTGCGGGCACCAAGCGCGTGCTCTGGGAAGCCACGTTCTACGACGCGCAGAGCGAGATCTTTTACTCCGAGTTCACGACGCTCTATGCGGGCTGGGAGATGACGATCATCAAGCTCGCGGGCACCGACCGCGCGATCGACGCCAGCATCCGCTACGCATCCTAGGAGGCCGCCATGGCCGGCTTCTGGTGGTACGCGGCGGTTCCGCAAGCGGCGACGGCGTACACGCTGACCGCCGACGCCGCATCCTACGCGTGGACTGCGACAGCCGCGGGCCTGAAGGCGGCCCGCAAGATTGCCGCCGCCAGCGCGTCGTTCACGTGGACCGCGACGGCCGCCACGCTCAAACGCGGGCTGAAGCTCGCGGCCTCGTCCGCGTCGTTCACGTGGTCGGCAACCGCCGCGACGCTCAAGCGCAACGTCCCTCTCGTGGCCGCGTCGGCCTCGTACGCATGGACCGCGACGGACGCGTCGCTTCGGGCAGCCCGCAAGCTCGCGGCAGCATCGGGCACGTTCGTGTGGACGGCAACGGACGCGGGGCTCCGCGCGGCGCGCAAGATCGCCGCGGACGCGTCGGCGTTCGCGTGGAGCGCGTCGGATGCGGCTCTTCGTCGCGGCTTCGCGCTCTCGGCGTCCGCGGCTGCCTACGATTGGACGGCCGTCGCAGCGGCCCTTCGCGCGGATCGGCGCATCGTCGCCTCGAGCGCCGCCTACGATTGGACGGCGGCAACCGCTGCGCTTCGTGCTGCGCGGCTTCTCTCGGCGGCGTCCGCCTCGTACGAGTGGTCACCGAGCGACGCCGCGCTCAACAAGGGCGCGCGCCTCGACGCGAGCGGCTCGTCGTTCGTGTGGACCGCGAGCGCAGCGACGCTCCGCGCAACGCGGAGGGTGGACGCCGAGGCAAGCGCGTTCGCGTGGAGCGCCAGCGACGCGGTGCTTCGGGTCGGGCGCGAGCTCGATGCGGAGAGCGCGTCCTACGCGTGGACGCCGGCCGACGCGGGCCTTCGCGCAGGTCGCATGCTCGCGGGCGAGAGCGCTGCGTTCGTGTGGTCGCCCGCGGACGCTGGGTTGCGCCGCGGCCTTCTCCTCGTCGCGGCCTCGGCCTCCTACGCGTGGACCGCCAGCGACGCGACGTTCACCTACGCGTTCGCGCGCACGCCAACGATCATCTCCGTCGCCTTCCCGACGAACGCCGCCATCCCCACCGAGCCCGCGTCGTCGAGCACGACCCTCTCGGTCGCCCCTCCGCTCGCACCAACCGTCTCGACCACGTCGAGCACGCGCAGCGTCACGATCGACGTCGCGCCGATCACGAGCACGCCCATCCCGACGAGGTGACGCGATGGCTACGATCCCCTCGTTCGCGCAGTTCTCGTGGGGCGACACGCTCACGTTTCAGTTGCCCATCCCGACGTCGCTCGGCGTCACCGCCGCCATCGTCGCGGTGAAGCCACGATCGGGAGCGCGCGCGACGTGGACGGGCGTCGTCTCAGATGCCGCCGACACCGTGAGCTACACGTTCACGGGCGACGCCGATGGACCGTGGGACCTCGACGAATGGGGCCGGTGGCTCTGCGAGATCGTGCTCTCCGATGGGCGCGTGATCTCGCAGCAGTCGGACGGCGTCACGCCGCTGATGTTCGACGTGCTGCGCTCGACGCGATCCGCCGCATGACCCTCGTCCTCCGCGTCGTCGGGTTCCTCTCGGATCTCGCGTCGCGGTGGCATGTCGCAAGAGCCGAGCGGACGGTGCGCGAGCGCCTGAGAGAGCGAGCGAGGTGACGATGGACACGATCCCCCTCGCGATCGCTTCGGCGATCGGTGCCGCGGGAGTCGGCGCGATCGGGTGGCTCGCGGCGCTCGCGCTGATGGAACGAAAGGCGCGGCTCGCGGGGCAGCAAGCACACCTCGCCGACTTGAAGAAAGCGGGCGAACTGCGCGCGGCCGACCTGAAAGACACGTTGCACGTCGTCGCGCCGACGGCCGTGGCGATCGCGGCGTCGGGCGAGAAGGTTGCGGCACTCAACCAACGCGTGGACGCGATCGAGGATCGGGTCGACGCCACCGACGAGCGGCACGACCGTCTCGAGGAACGCGTCGCGCGGATCGAGGATCGCACGCCGCTCCCGCGACGCCGGAGCGACCGATGAGCCCGCAGAGGGAGGCGGACGCGCTCCGGGCCGATCTCGACCGCGTGCTCCAGGGCGTGCGCGAGAGCAGCGAGCGTCTCGCGGCCGTGGTGGTCGCACCGCCCCGCAAGGTGCAGAGCGCCGTGCGGCGCGTGGTCTCCGCGAGGTCCGCGACGCTGCCGCTCGTGATGATCGTCGAAGATGATCCGATGACGTCGCGCGCCTACACACGCGTGTTTGCGGAGCACCATCGCGTGACGCTCGCGACGCGCATCTCGGAGGCGCGGCAGATCCTCGATCGGTGCGTGCCCGACGTGGCCATCGTCGATCTCATGCTCCCCGACGGCAACGGCGCGGTGCTGGTCCACGAGATCCGCGAGGTCTCGGAGATCACGCGGATCGTGATCGTGACCGGGCTCGAAGAGGCCACGGCGCGCGCGGACCTCGTGCACGCGGGCGTCGATCCCGAGAGCGTGGAGATCGTGCTGAAGGCCGCGACGGATGAGGCCGCGGTGTTGCTGGGCGCCGTGCGCGGGGGAGAGCGCCGAGGGGCGACGAGGCCGTGACGGAAGAGTGGAGCCACACGATGACGTCTCGATTCGTCCTCTTCGTCCGCATGGTCCTCGCTGCGCTCGACGCGCTCGCGCGACGTCCGCCGCCTCGGGTCGCGGCCCCTGCGCCACCAGCGCGCGAGCCGGAAAAGATCACGTTCCACGTGGTCGTCGTCGATGACGCGTCCGCCGAACTCGATCGCATCACAGCGCGCGTCGACCGACTGCGCGCGTCGATGGAGGCCGCTGGTCTCTCGTCGCTCGCGCAGATCGGGCCCGAGACGATCGACGGCCTCGTGAAGCCGTCGTGATCGACATCTCCGCCTGCCCGACGACGCTCGCCGTCTGCCCCGCGGCGCGCGGCAACCTCCGCATTCTCCGCCCGCCCGCGACGAGCAACGCGCGCTATTCGGCGACGC
>ERZ761584.137-NODE-137-length-28066-cov-10.817108_pt1 | contig 28066 bp, 33 predicted proteins | sample MGYA00512168_ERZ761584 | MGnify/ENA primary metagenome ERZ761584 (study PRJEB28899, sample SAMN03785564) | bioreactor sludge metagenome | biome: EBPR Sludge; feature: EBPR Bioreactor; material: 0.22µm filtered reactor supernatant | place: Saint Lucia: Queensland...
CTCCAGCCCCGCTACGTTCGACATCAACGCGACCGGGACGGTGAAGGGTATCTTCGTCGTTTCCAATAGCACGAAGGGCGGTACTTCAGGCAAGCTCTGGGCCACCGCCTTGTTCACCGCTGACGTACCGGTGGCCAACGGTGACCAGTTGCGTGTGACGTATACAGTTTCTGCGTGAGAAAACCATGATCTATGAACTCGTTGCAAACAGTTGGCTGATCGTTGAGCAATCGGTCGAGACGAACATCAAGGGATTCGTCCTTGAGCACTGGCTCGTTCTGACCGATGTTGTCGATCAGAACCTTCTGGGTGCGGCGAGTTCGTCGTTTCTACGGGTACGTCAACTCGCCACTGTAGTGAAGACAACGAATTTGAGTGTGGGTCAAAGCATTACCCTCACTCAGTCAACCCTGCCCCGTTGTCATGTCGAGGAAGTTCAAGACTTCATCTTCATTTGGCAGGAAGCCGTCTCACAGGGCCAGATGCCGTTGGCACGCGGACAACTGCATCTGGCCCAGTCTGTGGATGTTCAGGTTGCGAAGGGTTGCTATGCGACACTTGATCTCAGGCAGGATGTCAGCTTCAATATCACTCGCAATCTGAGTGTAAGCCAAGTTCTGACCCTCCAAAGCACGGCAGTCGTGTACAAGCCAAGCAAGTACTGGACTGCTTTCGATGTTGTATTGGAGGCACCATGAGCCAGACGGTGCAGTTCACCTTCAATGGCCAGAACTTTGATTTCCGAAGACCGATCCTTGGTAACAAAGACGATCTGTCTTTCCAGCGTGTCAACAGTCGTACTCGCGGTGGTGATGTAATCATCTACCGCGATAACGAATGGCCGAAGACTGAGACCCTCACGATGACATTCGACTTCGATCAGGAGTCGGACTATCGTCGATTGCTTGAATTCATTAGGTTCACTCTCGGAACTATTATCCGTTATCGTGACCATGAAAACAAGCTTTGGGAAGGGGTCATTACTAATCCACAAACTGAAGGCACGCAGACTGGTCGTAGTTCTTACCAAGTCGAAGTGATCTTCGAGGGAGATATGGTGTGAGAAATCTTTCCCAAGCTTCCCTTGACGCGATCAGTCAAACATCAGGACTTGAGCCGGTATTGATTGTTCGTGTTTTTTGGGGAGGAAACCCTACTGACTACTGTGATCGTAAATTTGAACAGCAAGGATTGAACGGAAAGCTATTGTCTGTCAGTGGAATTGATGATGTCGTTGATATTAACGGTGGTGCTTCGTCTGTTAATCTCACTGTTACTCTTGATGATTCTGATGGATCTATCAAGAATATCTTCGACTTCAACGACATTCATGGCGTCCGTGTTCAAGTCTTGCAATGGTTCAGCAATATCAATCTATCTGATGCCTTTGTAATCTTTGAAGGTGTGCTTTCAACTCCTATCGAGTGGAACGAAGGTACTCGTTCTCTCAAGTTCGATATTGTATCGAAGCTCGAAGATTTGGAAGTTGGCTATTCAGCAGAAGAGGGTGCTTGGGAATTTCTTCCGACTACCTTAGTTGGTAAGGAATGGCCAGTTGTTTTCGGAACAGTTCGAAGTATTAAGCCGTTGGCGTTGAATGAAACTCCTCGACTTACTCTACTTCGTGGTTTTGGTATTCTTGATGAAGAGATGTGGCAAGAAGAGCTAAATAATCTTCAAGCCGCTATTAAGAAAGCAGATGAACAATCCCGTGCAGCATGGGATCTTGGATTAGCCAATGCACTGAAAGCATCACAGTTCAAAGGTGGTGCTTTCTTTCCAGACGATCCAGACCAAGCTGATCAATATGATACTGCTGCATCGCAGTATTATAACCAATCTTCTACTTACGCTGAAGAAAGGATCAAATTGCAAATTGAATACTCTGCAAAATTGCAAGAGTATGATTTGCAAAAATCCTATACGTATCAAGAGATTGGTTTGATTAACGTAATGTCGACAAATCTGCCATTGACTGATCCTTTTGGCAGAGTATTAATTCTTGATGTTGGACAATATTTGATCACTGCTCTATTTCTTGGGGCAGATGGAGGTAAGATTCAAATTCAAAGTGTAACTGAAAAGCAGGACACAGCCCAAAAGGTCGGCACAAATCAGTACACTTTCGATGCGACCAAGAACCGATACACGAAGGAACATAAGGGCCAGAAATTCGTCTGGATTGATGGCGGCACAGAACTCAAAGTTTTGAATTTCAGCCACTACTATATTGTTAGTGTAGGAAATGCTCAAGTCTTGAATGTTTGGAGCCGAACTCAGCATGGTAAAATGCTTGTACCTCAAGCATATTATAGAACTGAGCTTGGTACTTTGGGAGCCCTTCCATATACAAAGCTAATCTTTGATCGTCCGCTTTCATCCTACGACGGAGAATGGAGCGACGATATTGAAATCGATGCTTCAACTGTATCACTCCCAAACAATGCCATCGATATCCTTATTTGGGCGATCACAAACTATTCGCGTTTGGGAATTGATGCAGATAGTTTTAATGCCACACGACCACGAGTTGCTGCTTGTCCTATGAACTTTGTTCTGGATAAGCGGATGAATTTGATGACCTTTTGCAAGGATATTGCTTTCCAGGCACGTTGTGCAATTTGGTTGAATGACAATACATTCTTCATTCGGTATTTGCCAGATGATCTTCCGGCGACGGAAACAATCACTGATTCAGATATCGAAGTAAATAGTATTGTTGTCACTACCACTGACACAGAACGTGTTGTTACGAAGTTCGTGGCAGAATATCGAACAAACTACCACGAAGAAACCAGTAAGATCATTCTCCGTTACAATATGCTCAAGTACGGTACACATGAAGAAACGTATGATTTCTTCGCGTATACCGATCATGATTATGTTGCCAAAGCGGCTGAATTTTGGCTGATTCGGAAAGCAAATGTTTGGAAAATTCTGAAGTGTAAGTGTTTCCTGAATAAGCTTCGAATTGAGACTTTCGATATTGTGGAGTTCAATCTGAACGAACCACTAGTATCGACTGGTCCAGTTAAAGGCATCATTCAGAAAGCAACCTACAATCCTGATGAAGATACAATCGATATCGAAGCATGGTTGCCAATTCGTGTTGGGGAAATGACTCCGTATGACTTCGCATTCCAAGGAAGTATTACGGAAGTATATCCAAAGCCAAGCGATCCCTACATTAATAGTGGAAATCCGCTAACTGGTAGTGGACAATTGCTTCCTTTGCTTTCGTTTCCTCCACACTGGCCGATCACGTTTTCTCATGGCCCTGGTCTCCCATACACCAGTGGCACTGGTACTGTTGCCGATCAACCAGCAAGTACCGGAACTGGTGTTGTAACGACGCTGGATCCGCGCGAAATCCAGACTCTGCAACCGCCTGGATTGGCGAGTTTCAATAACAAGACACATACTGAAATTCAGCCAATTACTCAGGTTTCACTAACTTCGACACTTCCTAATAGCTTCTTTGCTTTCGTCAATAGCAAAGTGGATGATGGGAAGTACAAGTGCCGAGTCTACACACGAGGCTTCTTCAACGATCCGACTGAACATGAGGTATATATCGGATATATTCGGAAAGGTAGTATTCTTCCGAAGGATTATCCACTTGCAGTCTATCGTACTGTCTTTGTTGAAGTGAATGGGAGTGTACGTACACTGAAAGCTGAGTATTGGTCTCAACCACCTGTCTGGGTTCCCCCTGTGGAAGACGAGGATAGCTAATGAAGATTATCCTTGAACCTGATGGATCATTCACTCTTCCCGATGGAATTCCGAACGGATTGATTTTGTCTAACTTTTATAATGATCCCAACAACCCATTACGGTTCATACCGAAATTCCTACCTTGTGTCAAGCGGGAAAGCATGTGTAGGATGAGCCCGTGTGGAAAACGGGCTATCTTTCTCTGGCATTGCTGGAAGTATGGTAAATCCGTAACTGTTTCTGATTGTGAGAAGTGTGATGGCCGAGAAGAACTCCGACTTCGAACCACCGTGGACAGACAAGGAGAATTATCAGTCCGGTCCGGTAACGATTAACAGCTTTCATGATATCGATCGACTACCGATCTTCTGGGGTCCGGGTCAACTTACTGATAAGTATCCGGATTACTCAGCACCTAATGTTGATGAGTGGCGAAAATTTGAAGCATTGAATATTCCTCAAGTCGTCCGATTTATCTACGCAGCCAAAAAGGTATATAAAAAGGACGATTATAATTCAGACCATAATCCTCCACCGCCACCGCCACCAGCCTTCCATTGTGGTGATTATCGCTACGAGATCCAAAATCCTGGCTATTTCGTAGTGGTAAAAGAAGATGCTAACGTTGATTTGATTTACCTTAGCGAGCCCTTTTCAATCGGCGGTTTGAACTCAGGAACTGCTGGTGAACCACTTGAAAAGGTAATGTCTGTTATCGTGATTCTTCAAGACCGTGATACCCATAATGAAGTGTATAATGGGACAGTTTGGGGTTGCCCTTACTTCAAGTTCCAACCTTTCCGATGGGTAGCATGGTTTCGAAAGTGTGGAACAACACCTGAATCAATGGTGGAAAGACTAATTCAAAGCGTCTTCTTCACTATGGAAAGGGGTAATAATCCTTTAGATCCTCCAAGATGTTGGGTTAAGATCCAAGTCTACAATTCAACAATTCATGATTGGGCTTGGAATGGAAACTATACAAGTGAAGTACCACATACTGATCCAGGATTGGGCCAAGATGTTTTCGAGTGGTATGGATGTAGTCCAACTCCACCCTAAGGTGCCTAATGCCTGATGATATCAGTTATGGGATTTGGGAACAGGTTGGACAGGATCTCCATAATAATCTATACAAAAAGCGGTACATCAATCCAGAGCAATATCTCTCTGAAAATCCGATGGAGCCGCTAGTTGTACTTCCAGACATTACCCAATTCTTTGGGACGAAATGCCACACAATCTTCATTGTGAGCGTTCCGTATGGCTGGAAAAAAGTTAATGGAGATTGGATAGAAGAGTGGCCGCCAGAAGGCTTTGAAGCTGCGAAAGCTCGTCACAGAGAAACGTATAACAAGTTCAATAGATACGAAACCCGCATCTATATGGACTTTTACATCGTGTCTCTTATGGAACAGAACAATCCTGATTCCAAAATGAGAGACATGATGAATGCCACGAAGGGACATCTACAGGATCTTTGTGACGAGCTTGTAGACTACGGTTTCATCATGATGCCAGATATCACAACGGCAAAGGACGCAGCGTTTTTCAAAGATGAAATCGATGAATTCTTCGGTATCACACAACAGTAAGCAATCTTCGATAGACCTGTGCTATTGTCAAGCAATCTTCAGTTGGATTGCCACCATGAGTTGGACGACTAACGTTCAATTTGGTGGCAATCCAACTGAGAACTTGCTTTGAAAATATTACAGGTTCTGCTTTTACACACTCTCGATCATTGATGAAGTGTGTTGCAATCAGCACATCACGGTAGTCTTCACTGAACAAGTCAGCGAACACATCATATCCAAGCCACCGAACGAGAATGTCTCGTGTTCTTGGCCAATTATAGGCCAGAGGAACGATTCGCTTTCGTTCGGCCAAATTGAGCGAAGCAAACCATTTACAAAGAAGGTCAGCAACCTTATCACGATCAAAGCCTCCAAGAATGGTTTTCGCCATATCTTTTTGGCTAACGCGACAAGTCTTCCAATCCACTAAATCAGGATCTACTTTCATCCTCATATTGAACATCATTAGTTCATTGTGAGGATTCAACATTTGATCTAATGGAAGAATACAGATTTCCGCTGGCTCGTGGATTTCTGGATTCGGCCCAGTTAGGTCTACGACAACGGATGCCAATACATTAGAATTTAAATGCTGGAAAGCCCCAGAACGTACTACTAGGCACGTTCGCTCCTTTCAAAGTTAAGTACAGCAAAGTTACCATGAACAATAATAGCAGCCTGATCGTAAGCCTTTGCTGCATCTTCAATATCTTCAAACCACCCAAGATATTGAATCTTACGATTCTTCCAGATAGATGCCTGCCACTTTTGAGTAGGTTCATGCCAACTCACTCCTCGATACCCAGAAGGAGTTGAAAGAACTCTATTCGCATTGCTTTCAGATCGAGAAGCTGAACGAAGATTATCTCTTCGACAGTTCAACTTATTTCGATCTTTATGGTCAATATATTCCCCAAAAAGCCCAATCCGTCGAGCTATGATTTTATGAAGAGGTTCTTTGTTAAGTTGTCTAGAATTACATTTAACATATCCATTAGCTTTCATTAACATCCATGTATAAAAGCTAAGATAAATGTAATCCTCTTCTGACACTTCCACTGTTAAGTCAGAATTTGTCAGAATTAGATTAGGCAATCTTTACCTCCGGGAAGAGCCAAGTGAACATATCCATGTACCGAATGTACGCTTGTTCCCAGGGCCAGAAGTAGAACTGGACAGTTTCTTCATCGTACCAGCTTTCCGTCCAGAGACAGGAATTTGGAGTCTTGCGAATCCGCTTCTGTTCTGTGGAAGTAATGGCATCATCAATGATTTTCACTTCTGGATCAAATTCCTCCACACCGCAATACAACTTCAGCAGAAAAAGCTGAAATTTGTGTGCAGCTGCTTTGTAATCAGGAAACATTCGGCCAATTGGAGAAGGCATGTCACCAAAGACGTATTCTCCGGCATCGTGAATCAGAAACTGTCGAGCAACATCATTATTACTGGCGACGCGAGCACCAAGAATGCAGTGCTCGGCATTCGAGTACCAGCCCGGAACAGCTCCAAGATAACGACATTGCTTGGCAAGATGCAAAGCAAAATCCTTAACCCGGATCTGTTCAGGCTGGGGATCGAGGAACGTAATGCAAATATCAGCTTTTTCACCTACGCGAACATAGGGAATACGCTGAGTGCGAGCAATACGTTCCTCTTGGTTCATACCGATGAGTGACGAATCCACTTCAGATCCTCACTTCGGAGGTTGTAGGTTCGGGCACCCTTCGTCACTTCAACAAGATCGCCACTAGCGTAAGCGACACGGACCTCCATGTCGAAAAGCTCGTGTCCTTCCTTGATGACTTTGACGAAGTCGCCGACCTTGAATCGGGATGGCTTGGGCTTGAGGTTTGCGAGGTAACGAAAGCGATCCCAAGGGTTATCGGAAACCCTTACGCCCTCGGGATCACCCGTGTACAGCTTTAGCCGCGGGAAGAGTCCAAAGGACTTCTTCAGCGGAAGTTCCGAACCCATAGAAGTTCCTTGACCTTATTACGGTCTGTGACTTCGAGTGTATCAAGGCTATTGGTTTCAGTGAAGGCTTGGGTCAAAGCCCTCGTCGTGCGATCCCACTCAATCACCTCATCCCAGAGTCCGGACTTATCGTAGATCGCTCGCGTTTGGGGACCATCATACGAGCTGACAGCGACGAAGCCCTTCAGGTAAGGAATACGAGCAATAAGTTCCTTGTGGTCATTGACCGAAAGCTCGTGCTCGTATGTTCCCGGCTCACAGTCCAGGTATGTGGGATCGAGATACCAGACGAAGCCGGTCTGGTCGAAGTCGTCCAGACACATCCGCCAGTCTAGGTTCTCGATCGTCACGGTATAAAGTCGGCTGTGAATCGGGCCGAAGAGTGGCAGCGATTTATGGAGCCGATCAGCAAAGCGAACGACCGGATTCTTGCTCCGACCGAACGTGCTTGTGGGTTTGCAGTTGACCGCGTATCGAACGGTGTAATACCAGCGTGCAGCCCGTTCGACATCGTCTTCGACGTTCTTCCACGACTTCTTGCACCAGATGAACTCTTCCCGAGAATGAACGGTGAGAGCAATCCGTTCCATGAACTTCGGATAGAGTTCTCGATCTCGAACGACGCGGAAGAAAGCAGTAATGCCGCCGTACCGATCGTTATAGATTTCGAGCTTTGAGGGCTCGCGATTCAGCAGAACGGCACCACTGCCACCGAATGCCTCACCATAGCCGCTACCGTAAGGCAGATGTGGGAGAATCTTTGCGAGGTGCTCCCCCTTTCCACCGGGCCATGCGAACGGAAGCTTCAGGTAGGTCTCCCGAACCTCCTCGTTCCCCATTCCCAGAAGCATGGCCGTCAAGTCGTTCATTGGACGAACTCGCGATCATTGTGGTGATGGTTTCCCAGAGATCCCAACTCAGGATCTCCGTATCTCTACGGAGTCGGTCATCGATGAATTTCTCCGCAGCTTTCTTCGTTGGAAATCGCTCAGTCTCCTGCTTATTCTTCCAACGAATCACTATCGCGTATTGTGGTTGAAGCGTCATGAGAGGATGTGTTCCCTCACGAATTTCTCAGCCAGGGAATGCAGGTGGGACAGATCCTTGTTGTTCTCGATCTGAACATCCCACTTCTTCTCCCAGCCGTTCAGGGCGGTATCGGCTTCATCCGTGGGCTCGGGCAGTCCCGGACGAGTGATCCTCACTGTCAAAGCATGGTTGGCCTGACAGTGGAGGAACTCGTTCGGGTAACGAAGATCCGTAACGAACAGGATGTCGAAATCCTGCGTCTTCAAAGCAGCGTTGATCCAGATGTCCTTATCATAACCGCGAAGGTAGTTGCCCATCTCGATGAGCAGATCCCGCACGGTCTTATTCAGCGGCATCAGAAGATCCTTCTTCCGAGCCGGGTGCTGCTGGTAGTAAGTCCGGGGCTGAAAGCCAGCCCAGCCGTAGACGCTGTGGCAGAAATCGTAGAGCTTGTCAGCGAACCCGCGGCGAACGAGCTTCAAACCGCGGGTTTGCGGACGCAGGATGTCGATGATGTACTTGACGAACTCATCCTTGCCCCGTTCCTTCTGGTGGCCCACTGCGATGATCTTCGGCATTCCCCTGCTCCTGTTTGATGAACAATCCCTTGCTCACGTAGGGCACACCCGGCTTTGCCTCCTTGTCGAAGGACAGATTTCCGTAGTGCGTGTGCTGATTGTTGCTCAGCCGCCCACGCGGGATACGCTCTGGAAGCTCACGCCCGATGCGTTGCTTTGTCCAGTAGTGACGATCACGTTCTTCCAGCCATCCTTGCATCTGTTCGTAGAAGTCAGCGGCGGAAATGCAGTGACCAGGAACTTCCGCACACATCTCCTTCATGAACATCTCCAGCAGAGACAGATTCTTCTCCGCTGCCCGCTTCTTGCCTTCCGTATCGATCGTCGGAACGGCGAGACGGGAATCGCTTTCAGGTAGCTCCATCGCAAGGACGGCCGCGAGGAAATCCGGAGCTTCCTTTCGAAGCAACTGCATAAGCTGTGGCTTCGGGATCATATCCTTCTTCGAAAGATCGGGCACGTTGATGAGCGTGATCCGAGTATCACCTTCGAAGATCGGACAGGCTTCTTGATCGTTGGAACACTGAATCCAGTGAGTCGTGTTCCGGACCATGTATCCCTGCGTATACAAAGCACGAATCATGATCTGTGGCGAAGTCACCCAGTCCTTGATTCGATTATACGCAGTCCTATCCTTCCGAAGATCCGTTTCTTCAACGACGCAGAGAATAGCGTTTGCCAACTCGCCGTTGAAGTTCTGTTGACTCTGAAGGGCATTGTCGGCACGAACGACTCCACCAGTCACCAGAATCTCGCTGATGGCTTCATGGAAGATCGACTTGCCGCAGTCCTGGCTACCCCAGAAAGCAAGATACGTTGACGGCTGGTCCGGCCGCTTGAACATACTTGCGATCCAAAGCATCAGGAACTCACTGCCCTTTGTGATTCCGTTAGCCTTGCACCACTCGTGATTCTGCACTGCCTGATTCAACCCCGAGCCGCAGTGTTCTAGAATCTTCGACCATGTCGGGTACGAAAGATTGTCCACGTCCGCAGTTGGGGTGACCGCAAACTGTGCAGCCCCGCGATTCCATTCCCGGTTGCCCGGGTATTCCGGCTGGAACGGCTTGTTGACGAGCGTCCATGCTTTGAGTACCGAGGTTCCGACGATCTGGTTGATCTCTTTCATATCGTGGCCAAGAGATCCGAGAGCGAGCCGAATGTGAACCAAAGGTTCTTCAACCCACGCCTTCTCCCGATGGATGACCCAGCCCGCATCTTGGTCACCCGTAGAAACGATGTGGCGAACCAGATCGTCGTAGTTCTCACCAGCTTCGCTTTCGGGATTATGAGGGAAGTTCGCCTTGAAGACGCGCTTCCAAAGCTTCTTCTCGTTCAGCCAACCCTTCATCTTCGTTCCATCGTCGCCACCTTCGGCATCTATGTGAACGATGAGCTTGTTTTCCTTACTTACTGGCTTGATGTACGCTTTCCGAGACATGATGAAGTTCGGAAGCTCAATCGCAACTCCCAGTGCCGTAAGTACCTTGACAACCGACTCAGCATGGCGAAAAGCGTATCCTCCCTTTTCGTGTTCAACTCCATCGTGCAGACGAGCAAGAGAGTGCAGGTCAGGCTCACGGTTATAAAAGCAGCGAGTCCAACCGTTCCCGTCCTGATCCCACGACTCATGCTCTTTCGTGCCAAGTGAATAGCGACGAACAACCCAACTACCGCAACGAAGCGGGAACGCGAAGCAGTTGTGGTCAAAGCCTCGGTCCGACCCAGTTGCCAGAGTTTCGAACGTACCACGAAAGCGTAGCTCCCGATGGGCTTCACGCAGGTGAATAGTGTGCGTCACGAGCATGTGGTTGTCTGCGTCCCACCACCATACGCACCCGTTGTTGGCGAGGTAGTCGATCAGACCTCGGTGCTCAGGATCGAGGGTGATCCGAGTCCGTTGGCCGGTAAGCTCCCCGAAGAGACGGTCAGGATCATTTGCATCCAGATCGTATACGAAGGAGGGGACAGACTTCCGAGCTTTACGGGACACCACGTTAACGTGGTCACGCCAGTTGGCCGGAATCGAGGTGAGGATAGCACCTTGCTTAATGAGCTTAAGTCCATCCCCTTGTACTGGTTTGTCATCGGCACCTTTGAAGTACATCTTGCGGTGCCACACCCACATATTGCCGCCGCACACATCGACCTTGTTGGAGAAGTCGAAACCTGTCAAGCCTGAAAGCATGGACAGGATCGCCCGAGCGAGTGCGGCGTGCTCGTTGTGGTTCGCGGTAGACACCGGGTCTAGGAACACGTACAGGTGTAGCCCCTTGCCCGAAGTAGACTTCCGAAGCGTGACGAAGGGGACATTCGCCACTGCCTGCTGCACTTCGGCCAGCTCCCGGTCATCCAGTTTCTTCGAGTGTTTGTCCGAGTGGCCCATGATTGCATCGAAGTCGAAAGCAACCCACCGGCTCACTCGATTCTTCCAGTCCCATCCGGTCATGCCAATACCTTCGGCATGCAGTTCCAGAGGGAATGTCATGGGCGAATCGTTGTAGATCGGATCGCTGTTTGCCTGAAGTGGGATGCGGAACGGCTTCCAAATGGTATTCCCGTCCGTGAAAGCATTCCACTCGCGGCCCTTGAATTCGCCCTGCTCGATTCGCTTTCCGCCATCCCGGGCAACATTGACCTGGACTTCCATATCATGATTGTAAAGCGACGCGAGATCAGCGTGCGTCTTCAGCATCAGAAAGCGCTTGATCGCTTCAGTCCGCATAGGGTTCATAGTTACCGCTTTCATAAAGCTTTGGATCACAACACTCAAATCGTTGTTTGATCGTCCATCTTTCCCGGAATGACTGCTCCGCATAGTACATACGCAGTTTCCGCCGGAAAAACCCTCTCTTTTTGTGGACGCGGGCGGAATGACACCGCATGATACTACATAGCCCCATACTACCCTCTCGTATGTAAGGAAGGAAGGAGTTGGAAAAGAGTATATAAGGGGGTGGAATGTCGTCATGTATCAGTATGCCGCCCGGCTCGCCCCGCCCTCCGGGCACCGGGCACCGGCGAGCCGGACAATAGGAAGGGAGGTTCGCACCCGGGCAACAAAATGGAGATTTTTTCCGGCCGGTACTGCGTATGTACTGTGTACCCGACACCGGGAACCCGCCCGCCGACGGATTGAGAAGGAAGGTTCCCAATGGAACACCGAACTTCAAACAACCGTTAGAACGTGGGAGGTGGCTATGTAATCGAAAGCAGAACGCGACGGGTGTTCTCTCGATTGCTTTCAACTCAACGCCCTGATGGTTCCCTGTCACCCAAGAGGCAACGAAAGACGATGGACGATTTCAACTTCAAGTCGGCTACGCTCGGGAAGATTCCCGTGTCGAAGATCCGCGAGAACGCGGAAGCTCTGCGGCAGACGGTGGACAAGGAGAGCGAGGAGTACGTTCAGCTCGTCGATTCGGTTCGAAAGCGGGGCATCCTGAACCCGATCCTGGTTCGCGAGATCAAGGACCCGGCCACTGGCGACACCCTGTATGGGCTGATCGACGGGCTGCACCGGTTCAACGCGGCGATGGATGCTGGGCTGACCGAGATCCCGGCCCAGATCGGTTCGCTGGAGGAAGCGGATCTTCTGGAAGCCCAGATCCTCGCCAACGTCCACCGGATCGAGACGAAGCCGGTCCAGTACACGAAGGCTCTGCTGAAGATCCTCGGCGGCAACCCGCTGCTGACGGTGACCGAGCTGGCCGGTCGGCTTTCGCGGTCGCCTTCGTGGCTCACCGACCGGCTGGGTCTGGTGAAGCTGAAGAAGGAGATCCAGGAGAAGGTGGACGACGGGACGCTGACGCTTTCGAATGCCTACGCTCTGGCGAAGCTCCCCGAGGACAAGCAGGTCGATCTCCTTCAGTCGGCCATCGCCAAGTCGCCGGCTGAGTTCGTGCCGCAGGCCACCCAGGTTCTCAAGGAAGTGAACCAGGCCAAGCGGGAAGGTCGGAAGGCCGAGACGAAGCAGTTCGTCCCGACCGAGCGGCTCCAGAAGCTCTCCGCGATCAAGGATCAGCGGGCTCTGGCCAACCAGCGGCCGGCCGAGTGCCCGGTGATTCTGGGTGCGAAAGCGAACGGCGTCAAGACGGTCGAGGACGCCATCGCCTACGCCCTGAACTGGTGCCTCCACCTGGACCCGGTCTCCATCGCGGCCGACAAGGCCAAGTGGGAGGCGGAGCAGGCGAAGGACGCCGCCGACAAGGCCGCGAAGAAGGCTCAGAAGGAGCAGGCGAAGAACGCTGCCGCCGCTCAGGTGGCCGCCGCGGTCGCCGGCTCGTAAGGTGGTCGAGACGCCCGGTCATTCCTAGGTTGGCCGGGCTTTCGATAAGGGTGAGAGTTCCAAGTTCCAGTTTCCTACTTCCGAGGTTCCAAAAATGTCCGAGCAGAACGAGACTCAGGTTGCGGTGGTGGCCCCGGTCGTCAACGTCGCCGCCTTGCAGAAGGCGAGCAGCTACGACGACACTGACTTCGGTGGCATCGCGGGTTCCCGTGCTGGCTTTCTTCCCCGCCTCCAGCTCTTCACCAGCAACAGCGAGCCGGTGAAGAAGGGCGAGATCGGGGTGGCCCACTACGGGATCATCAAGGGCAAGGACACGCTGATCGATCTCGGCAAGTCCGTGGTCGTGATCCCGCTCGCGTGGCGGGCCAAGGCGATGTTCGTCAAGTCCGACCCGGTGCTGGCCTACCACAACCCGAAGTCGGAGCAGTTCCAGGAGATCAAGAAGAAAGCGGATGCTGACAGCAACTCCGGCAACATGTACGGCCCGGAGTTCCTGCTCTGGCATGAGGAGCACGGCTACCTCACTTTCTTCATGGGAAGCAAGACGGCTCGGAACGAGGCCCCGGCGATCCGGGCTCTCCTGCCGACGCCCGACGGCCGGCTGCGGGCCGCGGTACTCTCCGCGACCTACATCCAGACCAAGGAATACTCCTGGCACGGTCCGAAGGTAGTCGCGTCCTCCCAAAGCGTCACCCCGCCCCCGGCGGACACGCTGGAGGTGACGATCAGTGACTTCCTTAACCCGACGGACTCGGTGGTTGAGAAGGCCCCTGAAGACGCGGCTCGCACGGATCGGTAGTCCGTACTCGGGTAGGCACCGTAACCCGAAAGCGTAGTTTCTACGCTTGGTCTCGTAAGACCCGGTGCGTCTTTTCCTCAAGGAGTCCGAAATGCTAAGGATGCTGGTTGCCATCTGCTTCATCTTCTTCTCGGCCGCGAACGTCCAGGCTCAGTGCCGTGGCGGGAGCTGCGGTGGCGGTGGTGGCCAACGTCAATTCCTCTTTCCTCGTCTCCACCCGTTCCGCACGGCTCCCGCTTTCAGCCAGGGTGGCTGCTCCAGCGGTAGCTGCGGTGGGGCCACCTTCAGTGGCGGCGGGTTCCAATACGGGACGCCAGTGTTCGTCGGTGGCGGCTGCTCCAGCGGTAGCTGCGGCGGCGGGATCACCTACGGGGCTCCGATCTACACCGGCTACCCGGCTTTCACCAACTCCTGCCCCGGCGGGATCTGCGGCCCCAACGGCTGCCCCTGTCCCACCGGAACAACCTGCGGGCCGAACGGGTGTCCCATGCCGGTCGTCGTTCAGCCGCAGTTCAACGCGATGCCTCTCAGTCTGAGTGCCGGCGGCTGTGCCAACGGCAAGTGTCGCCCTGGCTGGTAACGCAACAACCTGTTGAAACAAGCTCTGTGCGGTGAATGGCTAACCGCGGCAAAAGACCGCCGAACGTGGGTTCGATTCCCACCAGAGCTTCTTGCTTTCGTGGACTGAGGCGTGGCATGATTGACCCAAAGGTTGGTCATTCATGACCCGATAGGATAAAACTTCTGGCTAGTCAACACCAGTAAGTTGAATTGTCTGCCATCCCGTAGCATCCTTGTTGCGAAGGCAGCGAGGATCAAGCAAGAGGATGGGTTGACCAGACTCCCACGAAAGCATCACACAACGGGCCGACTCAGCGGAATGGGCGTAACGCTGAGTCCCTATAAGACTATAAGCTCCAGGTCACTGTGAGCGAGGAGTTCGGCCCTTTGTTCATGGATTGCCGTAGTCGAAAGGCTATGGTCCTTACTTCGGCGGCTTAGCTCAAGACTATAGAGCGGCCCGGGAACAAGGCACCCGAATGGGCAGTAGGGAGATCGGTCCAGATGTTCAAGTTGAATCCGATTACACTCCCGGGGATTGATCTCCGGGCTTTCGTTTCCCTTGTCGGTCAGGACAAGGTGAATGAAGTAGACGCCAATCGGACACTACCACCACTTAGCAAGTTCGCTGAGTTGGTGGATAGTGCTTTTTTGGAAGGATATGCCTACTGGCATATCTACCAAGCTTTCTACTTCGAAGTTCCCTTCGTCGTAGAATCTGAAATCCACCAGTACCAACACGCCAGCCGGTTTCGGCTTTCGTGTGCTGGTGACAGCCTACTGGTGAAGGGACTCATCAGTGGCCCATACGATCTATGGAAGGACTTCCTCGTATGGGCTACTACTGAGGACCGTTCTCAGTACATGCGGAACTTCGCGAACGCTTTGTTCGTCTACTTCCGCCAATTTCCTTATTTCCAAGACCTCCGAATTTCCAATTTCCGAGACCAAACATTCGGTCTCCAACGGGTGAAAAACTGATGGAACGCCTTACGAAGATGATCTGCGGCAAGGTCATGTATCCGGTCAAGATCCGGAGCGATGACAAGTACCACTACTTCATCGAGTCGCCCTTCAATCTGAAGGACGAATTCAAAGCGATGAAGGGTGCGAAGTGGATGGGGTACGATCCGATCCAACCCGAGAAGGTCTGGAGGGTTGACAACTGCCGCCGCAACAACTTCAACATCGCCTACTTGGAAGGGAAGAATCCCTTCGCCAAATATACCAAGCCTCTCGACCCGAAGAGTCTTGGTGCCCCGATCCGCACGCAGCGGAAAGACTGGAACGGGAAAGTCTGGGACATCTACAAGCACCAGCAGGAGATGACCCTCCACATCCTGATCCGGCGTCAGTGCATCATTTCGGGTGAGATGGGTGTGGGCAAGACTCTCGCCGCTTTCGAGGCTATGGAACTCAGCCTCGTGCCCGAGGTCTGGTACGTCGCTCCGAAGTCTGCTTTGACCAGCGTTCGTCTTGAGGCAATGCGATGGTGCCTCCGAACGAAGGTCAAGTTCATGACCTACGACGAACTCAAGAAGATCCTGAAGGACTGGAAGCCCGGTGATCCTCCGCCGCGTTTCGTGGTCTTCGACGAATCGAGCCGGGTCAAGACTCCATCGTCTCAACGCAGCCAGGCAGCTTTCTATCTGGCGGAAGCGATGCGTGATGCGTATGGGGATGATGCCTACATCGTTCTGATGTCGGGCTCTCCGGCTCCTAAGTCTCCTCTGGACTGGTACTGGCAGTGTGAAATCGCCTGCCCGGGCTTTGTCCGCGAAGGAGACATTCACAAGTTCGAGAATCGGCTCGCCATCAAGGAACGCAAGGAAGATATCACTGGCACCGGTTATTCGAAGATCCTGGCGTGGAAGGACGGGAATCCGAACGTCTGTAAATGCGGACTCCGGATCGACAATCCCGTACACGTAAAGCCGGCTGAGACGGATGCTCTCTTCAACGAAGGGAACAAGAACTACCACGAATTCGAGAAGATCGACAACGAAGTCGAGAAGCTCTATCGTCGCATGGCTGGCTTGACCTACGTCAAGTTCAAGAAGGACTGTCTCGATCTGCCGGACAAGATTTACCGGGAGATCAGTCTCAAGCCGAGTCTCGATCTTCTTCGTGCTGCACGTCTGGTGCAAAGTACGGCGAAGAACGCGATCACGGCGATGACTCTCCTTCGGGAACTCAGCGACGGCTTCCAGTACAAGGATGTACTTCGGGCGTCGGAAGTCTGCGAAGCCTGTCAAGGCAACAAGGTTCTCTATCAGAACGATGGAAGCACCGTGCCTTGCATGCTTTGTAATGCAACCGGTTCCAAGAACAAGGTTGAACGTGAGATCATCGAAGTCGCGAGTCCGAAGCTGGAAGCAGTGACGGACCTTCTCGACGAGATGGAGGAAGTCGGTCGGATCGTGCTTTACGCTGGCTTCACGGCCAGTATCGACCGGCTCTGTGCCCATGTGCGGAAGCATGATTGGCACTTCGTGCGAGTTGATGGACGCGGATGGTTCAATAGCATCAACCACACCTGGAACGACATTCGGACGTTGCAGGAATTCCAAAAGCAGGTTGAAGGCTATACGGACAAGTTCGCTTTCATCGCTCACCCCGGATCGGCGGGTATGGGTCTCACCCTTACCGCCAGTCCAATGATCGTGTACGTTAGCAACGACTTCAACGGTGAGTCGCGTATCCAAAGCGAAGACCGTATCCACCGGGCGGGCATGGACGTCAATCGCGGTGCCACGATTGTTGATTTGCTTCTACTTCCGACTGATCGCAAGGTTCTCCAGAACCTCCGTCGGAAGCGAGAACTGCAAAGCATCAGTCTTGGTGAGCTTCAGGAGGCTCTCGACAATTTCCAGTACACTACAACTGGTGTGTAACCTCCCGAGACTCAAACCGATGTTCCAATGTCCGACTAACAAAATCGATGTGGACCGCCACGATTATACCGAGGATGATGTCGGTATGGCGGTCCGCGAAACGAAAAGATTCTTGACAACCGGGGCGTTGCTGCCTATAATGGTCCGGAGGATGCGGAACGGTCGTTATAAGGTTCAAACAAACTTTATAACGTACCTTGTTGCCCATACGCTTTCTCTGCCAACTGTCCCCTGTCAGGAGATCGAAAGCAATGGAACTGATGACCCCGACTGATAATCCGCTGGAGAAGTACAAAGTTGAACATATCCGCATGGATGAGATCCTCGCGGATGAACACTTCAACTGCCGTGGTCACATCGCCCCGATTGATGTGATCGATCTCGCCCGCGATATCGCCGATCGCGGTCTCGACCAGCCGATCGTCGTCCGCCCGTGGACGGAGAAGGGAAAGCCGAACATCCGGTTCAAGGTGGTCGCTGGCCACCGCCGGCACATGGCTTTCAAGGTCAACCGGGCGGAGACGATTCCCGCATACGTGCGGGCGGATCTGGACGAACTGCGGGCTCGCCTGCTGAACTTCCGCGAGAACATTCAGCGGAAGGAACTGAACATCAAGCAAGAAGCGAACGCCCTCCGGTTCTTCCTCGATTACCGCGGCGAAAGCGGTAACATGGTGTTCACGGAGAACGATCTCGCCGACATCTTCGGTCAGTCTCGCGGGTGGGTGCAGGTCCGCAAGGATCTGCTCAAGCTGCCCGCAGACATTCAGGATGAGGCGGCTGCTGGCATCCTGACGCAAGATCAGATCAAGGCCGTGGCCCGGATCAAGAACAGGGACGATCAGTACGCCCTTGTTCGCAAGATCAAGGAGAAGAAGCTCCGCGGGGAGAAGGTCAAGCTCGCACCTTCCGTGAAGCGAGTCTCCGACGTTCTCAAGGCCAAGGAGCGAAAGCGGGCCGAGATCCAGGAGATGCTGGAAATCATCTACGACATCACCGGTCCGAACCTCGCGACCCGGTGTCTGGCGTGGGCGTCCGGCGAGATCAGCACGGCTGCTTTGTATTCCTCGATTCAGGAATACTGCGAGGAACAGGGCATCGAGTTCACGATGCCCAAGTTCATCAACCATGCGATCATGGGCATCAAGGAGCCGGCATGAACTTAACTCCGATGATGGCCCATGTTATCATGGGAGCCCTCGCTACTTGTGATTCGGAGGGCATCTCTATGTACGCGGATGGCGTGTACGCAGAGAATCAGAAAGCTCTTGAGGAAGCGGAGATCGAGGTTCTTCGCTACATCAAGACAAATTTGCCTGACGTATATGCTCAGTACAATCCCTGGTACGAGCAGAAAGGTCGGGTATGAGTCTGGACGATTTGATTAGATTCTGGCTAAAAGTCCAGAAAACAGAGACTTGCTGGATCTGGACGGCTGGTCTCGATAGTGATGGTTACGGTGGCTTTCATCTGAATGGTCTGGCTCAAAAGGCTCATCGTGTCTCCTGGTTCATCGAGCATAAGGTATGGCCAGAACTAAGTGTCTTGCACTCCTGTGATGTGCGACGCTGTGTTCGACCAGACCACTTGTTCCTTGGAACCACGCAAGATAATGTCCTTGATGCTTTAAGCAAAGGACGTTGGCCTACAGGTGAAGACCACAGTAGCTCAAAAGTAAGTGATGCCGCAGTTGCCGAAATCCGATTCAAGGTGGCACTCGGTCTTACTTGCGAAGAAGTAGGTAGACAATACGGACTTGGTTCAAGCCAAGTATCTCGTATCTGCAACTTCCAAAGCAGGAAGACATGATGAAAGTGTTCATTGATACAGAGACAGTGGGTCTGCACGGGATGGCCGTGACGCTGCAATATGCGTTTGACGACGGTCCCGTGCAGATTCATGAGTTCTGGACGAGGCCCATCGATGAGACAATCGAACTTCTCACCCGTGTTGCATCCTGCGACGTTGTCGGCTTTAATCTCGCGTTTGACTGGTTCCACCTCTGCAAGATCCGGACAACGTGGGAACTCGCAAGACACGTACTCGGTGGAGACGCACTACCGGACGAACATATCGATCGAATGGCGGTGCTCGAAGAGAAAGCCAGGGATGGTCAGTGCTTTAAGCCGCACCGGGCACTTGACCTTATGCTTCACGCAAGAAAGACCGAGTTCCAAGTCACAATGGAACGAAGCGATGTTCGCATTCGCCGCGTTCCTACTGGTCTGGCTTGGTCACTTGCAAAGGTTCTGGAAGAACGCATCAATTTCGATCCAATCCTGTTCGCTCGACGGAAAAACCGTCTGGCACCCAATTGGGTCGTACACGATATCAAGCGTTCCGATGGAACCATGAATCCGGACTTCAAGGACATTGTCTTGAAGTTCAAGCCCAGCATGGCGTTGAAAGCACTCGCCGCTCACGTCCTTGATATTCCTCAAGAGGAGATCCTTCAATTTGAGGATGTGGACGTTGATAACTACTGGCGACCGTTCGAGACGGGTTGGGCACCCTTTGCCCTCGCTCACGGTAGGCCAGGGAAGTGGATCGTCAACGCCTCGATGGGAAAGGGTCAGAAGAAGCGGAAGGTGATGCTTTGGCCTGCCTGCATCGAAGCCCACATTAACCACTGGCAGTATAATGCCCGAGCAAGAGAGTACGCGATCAAAGACGTTGAGTATACTCGACGCCTATATCATTACTTTAAGTGCCCTGAGCCTGGTGATGATGATTCTGAACTCGCTTGCTCCGTGGCTGCTGTCCGCTGGCGTGGATTTGCCATCGATCTTCAGGGCATCCGCGAACTGAGAGAGAAAGCGATCCGGACAATCAAGGAAGTCCCTACTGCTCCCCGCCAAGTCAAGCGGTGGATCAGTCAGGTGCTTTCTGAGGAAGAGAAAGCTACCTTCACCAGCACCGGGAAGGTTGTACTCGAACGGATGGCAGCCGCCGCGAACGGCGATGTTTGTCCGTTTGGTCCGTGTGAGCACTGTAACAACACAGGAATGCTCCCTGCTCCTGAAAGCGCCAAAAGGGCTGCCGCTGTCCTTGAGGCACGGAAGATGTTCAAGGAGATTGAGCTATATGACAAGCTCATCACCGCCGGACGATTCCATGCCTCCGTTAAGGTCATTGGAGCTTTATCTGGTCGCATGGCAGGAGCAGATGGACTCAACCCTCAAGGTATTAAGCGAACGAAAGAAGTCCGGGGAAAGTTCCCACTTGCATTTGGCAATCTCAAACTTCGTGGAGGCGACTTCGCAGGGTTTGAAGTTGTGCTTGCAGATGCTGCGTACAACGACGCAACCCTCCGAAAAGACCTGCTGACGTGCGAGAAGTGCCGCGATACGCAAGTCATCTACACTGCGGGTAAGAAAGCTTGCCCCAAGTGTGGCGGCAACAAGACGATGAAGATTCACGCTCTGTTCGGAGTGAATGTCTACCCAGATATGAACTACGACCAGATCAAAGCCACGGATGGCACCGCTGACGATCGATACAACAAGTCGAAGTCGGCCGTGTTCGCCATGATCTACGGTGGCGAAGGCTACACGCTCATGACTCGCCTTGGTGTTCCGATCGAGGTTGCGAACGCAGCGTATGAACGCTTCACTCAGCGTTACCCTGGGGTGGGCATCGCTCGTCGTCGGGTTATTGATGCTTTCTGCTCAATACGACAGAACGGTGGCCCTGGCTCCAAGGTCGAATGGAACGATCCGGCGGAGTACGTCGAGTCCCTACTCGGATTCCGCCGCTGGTTCATCCTTGAGAACCAGATTGTACGGTCGGTCTTTGAACTAGCAGAAAATCCACCGGAAGAGTGGAAGAACCTGAAGGTCAAGGTCCGGCGTCGGCAGGATCGGGAACAGACCATTGGTGGTGCCGTTCAGTCGGCACTCTTCGGTTGTGCTTTCGGTATTCAGGCATCGAACATGCGTGCTGCGGCAAATCACGAGATCCAAAGCTCTGGTGCCCAGATTACTAAGCATGTTCAACGCCGGATCTGGGATCTACAGCCGGAAGGCTACCATGACTGGTACGTTCAGCCAACGAACGTTCACGACGAAGTCCTTTGCCCAACACATGCCGATTACGCCGAACGAGTCAATCAGGTCGTCTTCGACGCGGTAGAAAGCTTCCGCGACAAGGTGCCGTTGATCGAGTTCGGTTGGAAAGAAATGGATAGCTGGGCCAGCAAATGAAAACCGTTGCGGAGATCCAAGGGGTCATTCACAAGCGGTGCCTACAGTTCCGAGCTATGGACAGGCTCGTCAATAGTGTCGCCTTCAAGCGTGCGTTCGAACTTGATCCTAGTAATGCTTTCGTTCAGTTCGCTCTCCAGAGCGGCAACGTGGGGGAAATTGAGGCTTGGATCGATCGCACGCTGACAAGGGACATGGACATTGCCGAGATGTCGTTGAGGGAACTGCGGCAACTCGCTTCCAAAGTAGGAATCCTGTTCTACACGACCTTCACGAAGGATGAGTTGATCGTACTGATCGCTCAGAAACAAAATGATCTCCGACGCCAAGAAGCTGCTGGCTGAGTGTCACATCGCCGCCGGTGATAAGGTGGTGAAGGTTCTCGGCGAAAGCAGTTACGATTACCTGATTCAGCGAGCCAGGGAAGAACTGGCTCAGGTGCCCACGGTGGATGTGGTCGCCGGAAGCAACACCGATGAGGCTGATCGCCGGCTGAAGCTGGCCATTCAGCTAATTAACCTCGCGAGGGTCAAGATCCGATGCACCCCTTCGTCCCCCGCCGGCACTCCAAAGACGGCCCGGAAGCCAAGATCCAAGAACGGATCGTCAAAGAGCTGAAGAACCTTGACTGGTATGTCAAGGTAATGATCGGGAACATGTACCAGTTCGGTGTTCCCGATCTCTACGCGGCTCACCTGAAGTACGGCCAGCGGTGGATCGAAGTCAAGAACCCACTGAGCTTCTCGTTCACGAAAGCTCAGCAGGAAGAGTTTCCAAAGCTCCACGCGGCGGGCGTTGGCGTGTGGATCTTGTTTGACTCAACGCCCGAAGAACTCTTGAAGTTGACGAAGCCAGCCAACTGGCTTGAAGTCTACCTCAAGTGGGTGAACAATGCCCATAAGTAATGCCGAGATCGAACGCCGCTTCAACTACCACAAGCCGAAGACCGAGGCTGTATCTTTGCGATGCGATGAAGTTCGCACCGCCTGCCGTCGGTTGGCTTGGGAGTTGGTGGATAAGTGTCCTGATTCGCGTGAGCTTTCGCTTGCACTGACCAAGCTGGAAGAGACCATGATGCACGCGATTTCAGCAATTGTGAGGAATCAACCGGATGGACCCAACCCCAGTTCCAGGTAAGCGATACAAGCACTTCAAGGGCAACGAGTACGAAGTGCTGCTGATTGCAGAAGAGGCCGATACGAAGGACACGATGGTCGTGTATAAGTGTGTCAAGACCGGGAAGGTCTGGACACGCGAGCTTTCGAGCTGGCTGGAACCGGTCCGGCTGCCTGTTGCCCCTGGACCGGTCCTTACCCGGTTCGAACCGATGGAGGCTGCGTAAAAACGATGGTGGCCCGAGCCAAGTACATCAACGAGTTCTTCGCGCTTTCTTCCGAGTACATTGAGAAACTGTATCGACTGAAGCCTCAGTTCGGCTACGACGGCTTTGGTGAGATCGTCTTCTTCAGGACGTACTCGCGGGTGAAAGCGGATGGATCGCAGGAGAACTGGCACGACGTAGTTATTCGCGTCATCAACGGCACCATGTCCATCCGGAAGGACTGGTACAAGCGAAACTACGTCGAGTGGGACGAAGCCTACTGGCAGCGGTATGCATATGACATGGCTGTTGCCATGTTCAAGATGCATTGGCTGCCCGCTGGTCGCGGTCTCTGGGCGATGGGGACGCAGTTCGTCTTCGAGCGTGGCTCGATGGCGTTGAACAACTGCGGCTTCACCGTTCTCGGCGGCAACGATCGGCTTTCGGATGATCTTCACTGGATGATGGACGCCTTGATGCTCGGCGTGGGTGTCGGCTTCGAAGCCGTCCGCGACGATCTCAAGATTTACAAGCCAGTGGGGACCTTCGTCCACTACGTGCAGGACTCGCGTGAAGGCTGGGCGGATTCGTGGAAGCTCCTGATCGACGCTTACACGAAACCCAACCATCGAAAGCCCATCTTCAAGTACGATCTGGTACGGAAGAAGGGGCTCCCCATCCGTGGCTTCGGCGGACTCGCATCCGGACCCGGGCCACTGATGGAACTGCACGAACGCACGGAGATGCTTTTCAACACACCGGGCATCGATGTCGTTCGGCTCAAGTCCGATCTCGGCAACATGTGCGGCGTCTGCGTGGTGGCCGGCAATGTTCGTCGGTCTGCGGAACTGAACAAGGGTAAGGTAACTGACCAAGTCTTCATCGATCTCAAGGATTACGAGAAGTATCCTGAGCGTGAAGATTGGGGCTACATGTCCAACAACTCGGTCGCTCTCTACGACGATAGCGATTTCGAGATGCTGGGCGAAGTGGCCAAGCGTGTCGTCATCCGTGGCGAACCGGGGATTATGAATCTCCGGAACTTCAAGTACGGCCGGATCGGAAAGCAGATCCCCGTCCGCGAAGACAAGGCCATCGGATTGAATCCGTGCGGCGAGATTCCGCTGGAAGACAAGGAGCTTTGCAACGTCGTTGAGACGCTGCCGACTCGGTGTCCGAATGCGGAGACGTGGTATAAGGCATGTGAATATGCCACGTTCTATGCAAGCACGGTATCGCTACTTCCGACCCACCGGGAGGATACCAACCGTGTCGTCGTCCGCAACAGACGAATCGGCGTCGGCATCATCGACTGGACAGGCTGGGTCAAGCGGGATGGACTCCACAAGGTCACCATCTACATGCGTCGCGGGTACGATGTCGTCACCGACACCAACCGTACTCGTAATGCGGAGGCGGGCGTACCTGAGTCAATTCGTAAGACGACTATCAAGCCTGGAGGAACAGGCCCAAAGCTCCCGGGAAAGACGCCTGGCATCGGATATCCTACGTTCGTGGAAACGCTTAGGCGTATGCGGGTAGCTGCCAACAACCCGATTTGTCCAATCCTGGACAACGCGGGTGTTCCTTTCGAGCCGTGCTACTATGATCCGGTTGGCACCCGGATCTACATGTACCCGACTCGTCAAGGTCCAGCAGAGCCGGCAGACAAGGTGTCGCTTTGGGAACAAGCGATGAACCTTGTCACGGTCCAGCGTGAATGGTCCGATAACGCGGTGTCCAACACGCTGTACTTCAAGCCGTACTGGAAGCTCATCTGTTTCCGTGATACGGTCATTCGGGACTGGAGTGATCCAGCGAAAGCGAACGCCGAGCGGGATCGACAGTTTCGCGAAGAGTTCCCCAAGTACGCGACGGAGGCACTAGAGAAGGAAGGGATCATCATTCCTTCGGCCATCGTCAACGACTTCGCTGTCCCGGGGAAGGTCTATATCGAGAACGATCTCGGATGGAAGTTGACCACAAAGCTCAACAAGTTCGGTGCTTACGAGCTTTCGGTCTACATCCATGACCCGAACCATGAAGAAGGTGACATCGAGAAGGTTCTGTCCGCGATCACTCCACTGATTAAGTCGTGCTCTCTCCTCCCGCACTCTGCCAAGGGTGCCTACCGTCAGATGCCGGAAGAAGGAATTTCGGTAGAGGAGTACGAGCAGCGACTCAAAGCGATCAAGCCGATCGACTGGTCGAGCTTCCGCGGCTCTGATGGTGAAGATGAGAAATACTGCCAAGGGGAATCCTGTGTCGTCCCTTTTACTCAAAACCGCTCTGATTCTTGACGTGAACAACCTGTACTTTGGGGTACAGGGCAAGTTCGGCAAGAGGCGGTTACAGATGCTGGAATACGCCCGATCTCTCGAAAAGATCGGGCATATCCTGATTCACAAGATCGCGTACAGTCGTCAAAAGCCGGAAGATGCTCAGAGCTTTCTAAGCATCCTCAAGAACAACGGCTTCGAGTGCCACTTCGGTAACACGCAGTGGAACGTCGCAATGGCGTTGCGTGCCGCCGATGTTGTTCCCAACGTGGACTGCCTTGTCCTAGGCAGTGCCTACCACGAGACCGGACGCATTCTGAGCTGGGCGAAAGAGAAGGGGAAGATCACCAAGTGCTACGCGGTGGATATCCCTGCTTTCTTCCGCCAGTTCGCAGAGTGCATCGAGATCGGGGAGGATGTGCTAAGTGAAGCTGCTGCTCCAGCCTAACCGATGGAGCTGTCTAGCTACTTCGACTGCCATGATACTTGATATCACCTTGGATCAGGTGATAGTCAAAGTCGGACATGATGGCTCGACAATCCATTGGCCCAAGGAACCAGAACCCCGTAAGAGACAAGGCTTTCATATTGAGGAAATGCAATATGTAGCTTTCTCTTACGGGGTTCTTCTCGTTCCATACGTACCACGATTCGGCTACAATCCTGGTGGCAACCCAAAAATCTTCGTCAAAGAGTATCACTTCGACGTACAATGGAAGGAGGTAATGCAGAAGTACGATGGGTTGCTATTGGGCAAGTATAGCAGATCGCCCAATCATCATGCTGTTGCATGGAATGCAAAGGAACAGGTGATCTATGATCCCAAAGGCTGTTTCTCTCCCCTCGACGCCTTCGACGCTGAAAGCTTTTACGCCGCCGTCCGAGCAGGAGGCTGAGCTGTTCGGCGTCTTCGGTGAGCACGATGGGGTCTTGCAACAGAGCGAGCGGGTGGCGAGAGGGTTCGCCCGCGGCCGGTTCAAGTCCGGTGATGCCTTCTTCCTGATGGAAGCGATCCAAGAGGCTGCGTGCATTGTCACGGAGCTGATCTGGTCCAACGCCGAGTGGCAGGCCATCAAGGAGAAATATCCCGATCGGGAGGAACGCCACAAGTTCTTCCGGATGACGGTCGGATACAAGTTGCGAGAATACTTCTCGTACCGTGCGACCAGCACGCTTTCATTCCTTAAGAAGAAGGGACTCGAAGTCAAGTTCGAAACCGTCCACGAAGGCCATGTCGTGCGACCCTGTAGCAGTCTCGAATGCATGATCGCTCTGCATGATGCATGCGAGAACGAGTTGCAACTCCGTGTCGTGGAGTTCTACTCTATGGGAAATTCCCGAGAACTCATCGCTTCCAAGTGCGGGCTGACTCAGACCAAGGTGAAGAAACTCCTTCAACGGGTCAAGCGTCGGCTCAAAACTCCGAGTTCCTACTGATGCAACTTCTCCTAATGAACTCCGAGAAAGTTGCAGTGGTAGATGATGCGGATTATCCCTCACTTATGCTTTTTAATTGGTCCATAACTAGTGATGGTTATGTCCGATGTAGTATGAGTAGAGGCGAACGATTTCTACACCGCATCATTGGCCGTAAAATGGGATTCACTGATGAAGTGGATCACAAAGACGGAAACCCACTCAACAATAGGCGAGAGAATCTACGAAACGCTACAAGAAAGCAGAACGGGAGAAATCGTAAGTTTCAATCCAAATTCAAAGGCGTCAGCCTTCATCACGGTAAATTTCAAGCTAGCCTCCGTGTTGATGGTATTCTTTTGTATCTTGGACGCTATGATACTGAAATTGAAGCTGCTCGAAAGTACAACGAAGCTGCAATCAAGTATTTCGCAGAATTTGCTCTCCTTAATCAAGGAGTCTAAGATTAATACCTTCCTGCCTTATGCTTGCTTTCGGAAGTCAGCAGAGTCTCTGGACAATCAACGTCTGGGGAAGCAACGAGTCGAGTGCCTCCAACTCGCACGGGCCATCGCTTACCAGCAATCAAGCTGGCGGTCTCATCCTGCCGCAGTTATGTGGCAGCCTTATCTCAACTGTCTGATCTACTACGGGATGACCGTGTGTAAGGTCTGGCAAGAGAAGGGATTCCGAGACTCCGTATGGACTGATCTATACATGATGTTAGACATTCCATACGACGAAGGGATGAAGAATACGACTTATCCTTCCTGGCTGGGAAGCAATAAGCTGCATTCTTCACATCGTGCTAATCTGCTGCGAAAGGACATCGGCTTCTATCGAAAGCACGGCTGGACGGAACAACCGCGAGAGGGTTACTACTGGCCCGCTCCAACATACGATTGGCGGTCAAACAAGGATGACAAAGAAGACTAACGCCCCGATTCCCTCGGAAGTGAGCATCGTAATCGAGATCAAGACTTCCGAGGGAATTCTTCGTTGCAAAGCAACCGCACCCGCTACTGCAACGGATAACCACGACAACGAGGCTAATGCCCAACGCCTAGCTGAACAAGTTGTCTACTCCGCGTTTCGCAAACTGGAGCAGACATGACGGCTTTCGAGCGGACACTGGAGCACTTCAAGTCGTTAGGATATCGCCTGTGCGTCAGGAAGAGTCCTCATCGACTGGAGAATGATGAGTTCTTGTTAAGGTCCACCAAGGACGAACCGTACAGCGATGTACTGGTCTTCAACCACGGTCGAGGCTTTGACAACTACGGATTCGAACTCAGATTCAATGCTGATGGTTCCTTTCACTCTCACTATGTGGGGTTCATCTGATGCGGATGCCAAGGTACATCTCGCCGACCTCCCTCAAAATCTGGCACGAGAACCGTGACACGTTCTACATCCAGTACCTCGCCG
>ERZ761584.138-NODE-138-length-27939-cov-6.144850_pt1 | contig 27939 bp, 12 predicted proteins | sample MGYA00512168_ERZ761584 | MGnify/ENA primary metagenome ERZ761584 (study PRJEB28899, sample SAMN03785564) | bioreactor sludge metagenome | biome: EBPR Sludge; feature: EBPR Bioreactor; material: 0.22µm filtered reactor supernatant | place: Saint Lucia: Queensland...
CATCGCCCGTGGTGTTATTGCCCGCCGCGTCCACATGGAGCGCGCGGGAGGCCACAGAACCCAGCCCTCCCACAAAGCGCAAACCAACAGCAAGCTCCTCCAGGGTTGCTTTGCAATTTTTTGCCGCACCGCTGCCGGATACGTCAATGATCGGCACCAGATCGCCCGCGGCCATCCCGGACCCGGCTAGTGCGTTGAATGAGGAAACAGCAGTGTCAGCCATAGTGTTATTCAGCTCTCAAGGAGCCAGCTAGAGATTCCGTCCTCCATGAGCCAGCCGCTCAAGAGGTCTTCAAGGAGCCACATTCCAGCGTCACCGCCAGGCGCGGCGGCCCCGCCACCGCCGCCGGCAAAAACCGCCCCAAGACCAAGACCGAGCGCCTTCACGTCAGGTCCTCCGGGTTAAAGCGCAATGATGCCGCTGGCGGTCGTGCCAGTGGCCTTCACACGCGTGGTGAGAATGGGAAGCACCGCGCCGTCTGGCACATTGGAAAAGGTGATCGCCTGCCCGCGCGCGTTGATGGCGATCACGGTGCCGCCCGTGCCGATGTAGAGGCTGCGGGCCGGGCCGTTGGCGATATTCACCGTGTCCGAGGGGGTAACAGCCCTGAAGCTGTCATCCGGTGCAATGGTGTGCAGCGTGCCCAGCGGGCCGTTTCTGTTCGCAGGGCGGCTCATGGGAGGAGGGTGAGGTTGTGTTATGCCAAGGTCACGCCGGTGGAGTTCAGCACATACCACTCGCCGGCGAAGGCTTTGAGGTGCAGCCGCGCGCCTTTGTAGGCGGCGAAGGTGCCCACGTCGTCCGCGCCGCCGCTGTCTCCCCAATGCATGATCGCGCTCGGGGTGGTGACGGTGTGCGCGTAAGCGCTGGCGGAAATGATGATGATCTCCGTGCCGTTCTGCGCCGTGCTCGGCGCGGCGAGGGTGAGCGCGCACGCGCTGCCCTTGGTAATCATCACCACCGCGTTGCGGATGGTGATGGCGGCGTTCGCGCTGGCGAGTTGCAGGCGCTCCAGATACACATGCCGGTCGCGCGCGGCCTTTTTCTTCGCGGTGTTCACGCGTTCGACGGCGATCACGACACCATCCAGCACTTCCGCGCCGGTGGCTTCAGGCTTCTCAAGAATGGGGTGGGAGGCGTTGGCTTTTGGCATGGTGTGCGGGGATTCGCGAGATTACACGGCGGGCGGGTTTTAGTCAACTACTCGTCAACAGGCCGGCCAGACTTGATGCGCTCCAGCCGCTCCTGGGCGGCCCGGATACGCGCCTCGTGCGCGCGGACGGTCAGCGCGGCGTGCGCGCGGATGTCCTCCAGCAGCAGCAGCCGCGCGGTGGCGCGCTCCAGATCGTGAGTGTGCGCGTTGGCCATGAGTTTCTTTTGCTCGCGGATGAGCCGCCCGAGGTAATCCTCCATGAATAGCTGCTGAAACTCCGCGTCCGCCAGCAGCCGGACGCACAGCGCGTGCTCCCGCCGGTCGTAAGCCTCCTGCGCGGCCTCCTGCGCGGCTGGCTCCGTGGTCTTCATTCAATGGCCTCCCCTTCGCCTTCGGTTGCCGTCACCGGCGCGGGCGGCAGCAGCGCGCCCGGCGGCGTGTCAGGGCCGAGCAGGTGATCCACGTTCTCCACCTCCAGCGCACGCAGCATCTCGGCATACACCGGGCGCTGCGCATGGCGCACCTCCGGCGGCAGTGCCAGCCAGCGGTCAGACAACTCCAGCACCTTCGCCGATTGGGCGAGCACCTGGCTCTGGCGGGAGCGGGTGACGAAAATGCGCACCACCTTCGGCAGCCTGTCGCGGTTTTCCACCGCCCACTGCATGAGTCGCTCCGCGCGCTCCTGTCCGGTGAGCGGTGGTGCCTGCGGCAGCGGCGCGGCGATCTCCTGAGCCGGGGCCACGGGCGCGGCAGCAGGGGCAGGGGGGCCGCCCGGCCCCGGGCTGGCGCTGGCGGGCGTGGGCGGGCGTGAAAGCGGCACGATCTGCGGCAGCGGCGCGTCCGCCGTCGGGTCGGTGTTTTCCAACAGCGCGGCCAGCGCGGCGATGTCCACAGCGTCCATCTCCACATCAATGAAGTCCGCGAGAATCTCGTTGAAGCCGCGCATGATCTCTCCCTCGCGCTCCTCCAGCGCCACGGATTTGTTTGCCTCCGCGATCTGCGCCTCGCCCAGCGTGTTGCTCGCGTTCAGCGCCTCGGAGGTGGCATCGCCTGGGCCGATCACGCCGGCCTCGCTCTGGAGTTTTTGCAAACTCATGTCCATCGCCGCCTGCGCCTCCTGCACCTGTGGCACCACGGTGATGACTTTGAGCACATCTTCCACCGTGGCCGTGCCGGTCACTCGCAGCGTGTCCGTGCTGCGAAACCGTATCGGGATGCCAGCGCGCCCGGCCTCGTGCGCATCCCGGTTCTCCACCAGGATGTTCCCGCTGCGTTGGAGTTCCATCTCCATGCGGTTCCAGCAGCGGTCGGCAAAGTCGGCCTGCGGGCCGTAGCGGTCGTAGTAGCCGCGACCATACCAGCGATCTTCATACGGGAAGATGCGCGGCACGCGGAAGGGGTGCGGCCTGTCCGTCCAGTGCAGCAGCTCCGACACCGGCCCGTAATACACCGGCCAGCGCAGCTCCCGGTCAATGAGCATCGCCACGCGCTCATAGCGGCCCGTGCCGCGCCAGTCCACGCGCAGATAAATTTCATCATAGCGCCGCTCGCGGAAGCCCATGCTCTCCGCTGCCGCGTCGTGGTCGTCGCCTTCGCCGCGCCGGATTTGCGCCTGACGTTGCTCCGTGCCCTCCTGCCCGCGCTCAATGCCGCGCCCCTGGATGGCCTCCCGGTAGTCCGCGCCTGCCGCGCTGCTCGCGGCCTCGGCTGGCAGTGTGTCCAGCAAATCAGGCGGCGCGATCTGCACGCAATGCGCCAGCAGTTCCGCGTTGTCCAGATGCACCGCGCCCAGCGGGGCCACAAAGTCAGCCCAAAAGGGGAAGGACACATCCGCGCCGCGCGACTGGCTGACGATTACGGTCATATCCCGCGCGCGGGTGTCGTACGTCAGCGGCACATCCAGCGGCAGGCTCACACGGGGATCACGCACCAGCACGCGCCGCGTCGGGTTTGCCGTGTCCGGCGTCCACTCGTCGGCGTCGGTGATGAGTCCGCCACGGCTGTCTTTCTGCGCTTCTCCACCCAGCACCAGCGCTCGCGCCTGCCGCGTCTCCTCCCGGCGGGTGATCTTGAGGGTCGTCTTGCACACCGCCTCGCCGCGAATCAGCGCGGCTTGCAGTCCGGCGATTTTGAATGTCTCATGCAGCCCCGCCTCCTGCCCCCGGTGATGCAGCCAGCGCTCCGCGTCCTTCAGCACCGGGCTTTGATCCTCCGGCCCCTCGGGCACGATGCCGAAAAACTTGTCCCCGCTGAACAGATCGCGCGTCATGCGCGCCTTGTGCTGCTCGATGAGTTGCGCCACCATGTTCAGGCTCAGATTGCTCCGCTCGTAGAGCGTGCGCTCTGCCAGGCGGTGGGTGAAGTCGCCCTCAAACATCTTCGTCGCCGTGTGCCGCCTCCACAGCCACGACCCGTGCTCATAGGAGCCGTCCCCGCTCCACCCCATTTGCTTCCGGTAATGGTCCAGCCTTTCGAGGGCGAAGGAAACCAGCCTGTCCTCCGTCACCCGGTCGAGCCGCATGGACGTGGAGGGCATCAACACACGGGAGGCATCGTCAGGGAGCAAGGGCATGGCGGGAGGTTAATGGGTCTGGTTCACCGCACGCAGCAGCGTGACGAGGTGATGGGCCTGCGCCACGGCGTCATGGCCCGCGTGGTGCGGGATGTCCGGCTTGGTGGTGGCGGTGATCTTCGGGTAAAGTTTCGCCAGCGTGCGGTAGCAGCTCTGTTGCGCGAAATGCCACGGGGCCGCGCGGTTGCACACGCGGAAAGCCGCGTCGAGAATAGGGAAGTCGAAGCTCGCGCCCTTGCACCAGACTTGCTCCGCCGGGCGCTTGTCATACCAGGACAGGAAGGAGTCGAGCACACCGGCGAGCGGCGCGCCGTCCTGATGCGCGGCCATGAGTTCGGCCCGTGCCGCCTCTCCCTGCCGCATCCACCACAGCATCGTGTCTATGTCCGTGCGCAGTCGTTGCCGGATCGCGTCCTGGGGGCTGATCCGGCAGTAAAACAAATCCTCCGCCTCAACCTCCCCGTCCACCACGCGCACCGCGCCGATGGAGAAAGGCGCGCTGCCGGGCCGGTTGCCCAGCGTTTCGAGGTCGAGCATCAAATGGATCATCCGCGCCCATGATGCCAGATGCGCTGGTTTTAGTCAACTACTCGGGCAGGCGCGAGTCAAAACGGGATGTCCCCATCCGTGTCGTCATTTATCGGTCGCGAGACCGGCCCCGGGGTGGTCGAGCCGGTCGAGGCGGCGGGGGTGTCCGTGGTGGTTGGCTCGGGCTTCTTCTTCGTGCCGTTCAGGTCAAAGAGCCGCACCCGCGCCATGGCGCTGCCTTTCTCCATCTCCCCGCGCGCGAAGGCGAGCACCGACGGACTCAGGATGTCCGCGTGCAGGCGCACCTCCTGCCAGCAGCTCCCGTCATCGCGCTCGAACTCCATGAGCACGCCGATCTCGCGATACTGGGTTTGCTTTTTCCCATCCTCCTTCACATAGGAGCCGACAGGGAGACAGAGACGCTTCAGGATGTGTGCCATGAGTTCCCGAATGATGCGGCGGCGGGGGCGGGCGGTTCAACGATTGGCCGGGCCGATCAGGTGGTCCCCGTTGCGCGAGGCGTCATCGGCCAATGCCTGCTGTTCGCGCAGGGCGCGCTGATACTCGGCGTCCGAGACTCCCCACCACCACGGCTTGATCCGGTCAGGGCCGGGCGCGGCCAGCCGGAGAACAAGAGACAAGGCGGTGATGGCAAGCACCGCGATAGCGCCATGTTTGATCTTCGCTTTCATGCGCCGACCAGTTTACGCCGCCGGGAGCGCGGGTCAAGGCTGGCGGCGGCGTGACATCGCCTCTTTGAATCCGCCCGCCTTCGCGGCGGAATTGTCGGCGGCTTTTTTCCTTTCCATGCTCACCTTGCGCTTGTTCAACTCTTCATGCAGCGCGCCGCGCCGGACGGGCAGCAGGTTCAGTCCTGTGAGGTTGCCAAGCAGGAAATCCGCGCCGGTTTTTTTGCCGAGGGTGGCGGGGTCGGGGTAAAACAGGCGGGCATAGGAGCTGCTCACCCCATCGCGGGTAATGGTCTGCTCTCCGGTGGACACCACCCCGCTGGCGGCATCGTAACCCTTGTCCTTGAGCGCCTGCAACTCCGCCGGCCATTCTTTGGTGCCGGTGCGTTTGGTGTCAATGTAACTGGCGGGAATGCCAAATCCTTCCAACAATTCCCGCTGCTGCGCCGCCGCAGCCAGCAAAGCGGGGAACCGCGCATCCACTTCGGCCCTCAACTCATCACGCTCGGTGGTGGTGAGGTCTTGGGCGCGGGCGATGGCGGCCAGCTTTTCCTTGCGCCAGGCCGTGGCGCTGAACCGCGTGGGCGCGGCGCTTTCATACGTCGCTCTCGGCGGCACCATGAGGCTGAGCCAGGGGATGTTGGTCTCAAAAACCTCTCTCAATCCGGGATTGTAGCCAATGTCAGGCTCCGGCTTGAGCAGGCGGTCTTGCGGGTCCACGATGCGCACAACGCTCTCGCGCAAGCGGCTGGGCAGAATGGGCGCGGTGAGCATGTCAAAGAGCTGGTCTGCCGCCACGACGCGGTAGCTCTTCCCCTGGTCAAAATAGCTTGCGTCGTAGGTTAGCGGATTCAGCCGCACCAGCGGGCCGGTGGGTTGCAGGTCAGTCCAGAACTGCCCGGTGGCGCTCATGGCCTCGGCCACCTCTCCATTCAGCAGGTGCCCGAGCAGAATGGCGCTGCTCGTCAGTGGCAGCTTGCTGGTCTTCACCCACAAGTCTTCCTCGGTGGCTCCCGGCTCCACGGTGCCATCCTCACGGATCGGCACCCCATGCCGCCGCAGCCAGCCGGCGATCATGCGCCCGGCGCGGCTGAGGTTCACGCGGTCGCCCGTGCGCACGGACTGCGGCAGCAGCCGGCCATAATCATCTTGCTGGCGGCCCACGAGAGGATCATCGTCCTCATCCCCGTCAATACCGGTGAGCAGCCAGCCGAAGGCGGCAAGTCCGGCCATCATCAGCAGGTTCGCGGCGGCCTGCGCCTTCCGCTCGGCAGACAAGGCGGGGGACATGAGCGCCCTGGCGCTGCCGATGGTGTTCCGCACCCCGTAGCGCACCATCGCCGCTTTGTAGCGGAAAAGGCTGAACACCCCGCGCTTGATGACTTTTTCAAGCTGGCTCGGCTGCCCGCCGGGCGTGAAAAGGTTCTGGCTTGGGTCAATGATCGCCGGCACGTCGTTTGCCATGTCGAGCATGAAATCCAGCGTTTGCTGGTAGGTCTCTTCAAACTCCTGCCGGTGCCGGGTGCGGGCGTTGTTCATCCAGTCAGTGATGAACGCCTTGCGCGCCGCGCCCTTCACCCGCGCCTTGTCCGCTGCCACACTGGCGCGGGCGCGCAGCAGCGCATAATGCACCCCCACCTTGGCCCCCTGATCCACCGAACCATAGCGCACCGTCTTGAGGAAGGCCGCGCCCGGATTGAAATCCTTGAGTTCCGCCAGCGCGCCCTTCATTGGATCAATGCCGTCAGCCTGCGCGTAGGTCGTGTTGTCGTCGTAAATCTCCGGCGGCAGGGCGGACAGGATGCGTTTGTTGAGCAGCGGCAGTTGATCCATGACGAGCCCGCGCATGAGGTGCGCCCATTCCAGCGCACCTAGCTTGGCCCCGGCCCAATCGCCATGTGCCGCGCTCGTCATCGCATAGGCCAGCCGGTTCATCCCGGCCATTTGCCGCAGGACGGGATTGCTCGCCACGTTCACAAAGAACGTGCCGAGATCAACCATCAGACCGGCGACGTAGCGCTTGATAAACCAATCCACCGCCCGCAGCAGGCGGTTCGTCACCACGTCGCGGGCCTCGGCGGCGATGAACTCCTGATAAATGCGCCGAGGAAGGGCCATATCGGTGCCCCAGAAGCGCACACCATCGCCCAGCAGCCGCGTGGCGAGGGCGCGCTGCTCGGCAGTCAGCGGCTTTCCCTTGTCGGGGATGAGTTTCAGGTCGGCCTTGCGCGTGAGCACATAGGCTTTGATCGTGCCGTGGATGACGTCATCCAGTGGCGTCCATTGGCTCAGATATTCCCGCAGTCCGCTCGCCGGCGGGGGCGCGGCAGTGGCGGTCTGGTTGATGAGTTTGTTGCGGATGACCAGCCGGCTTTTCTCCATCTGGCCCTCGAATGCGGCGATCTCGAACCCATCCAGCAGGTCGTGCAGATCGCCGCTCTCGATGCGCTCGCCCGTGCGGGTCTTCCGCGCGGTGGCGATGAAAGTGCGCAACAGCGCGCCCAAGTAGGCGGCGGCGGTCTTCTGCCGCGCCATGTCGGGCGTCCAGCCTTCCGTCAGCGCCACGGGCGGCAGCGGCTGGGCGGTGAACAGGGCTTGCAGGGCAGGGGGCCAGTCGTCATTGAGGAAATTCAGGATGCTGCCGCGATTGAAGGCCGGTGTCGTGGTGCCACCCGGCCCCACCTCGCGCACCTGCTCAAGACCCGGCATGACGAACTCCTCCACCACCCACGCGCCCTCGGGATAGGCGTTGGAAAAGTCGGTGAAAATCTGCGCCTGCGTGCTCGCTGGCATCGGCTCGGTGAGCACATGCCCGCCGCGTTCCGTGGCGCGCGGGCCGATGTTCACCAGTTGCTGGCTGGCGCTGCCGGGCAGCGGCACGGCATCGCCCACCTGGTAGTTGTTCGCCGCCATCTCCGCGTCGGAGATGAAGCCAATGGGGCGGTCGAAGTCACTGAACACCAGCGCCCCCGCTGGCGTGTAGCCCGTGGCATTCAGGCGGCTGGCCACTGGCAGCAGCTCGGAGAGGAACCGGGTCATCTTCCCCTTGCGCTTCACGTTCCAGAACTTCGGCGAGCCGAACGCGCCCTCAATCCGGCGGCGCACCTGATCCATCATCGCCGTCACCGCCGCCCGCGCAAAGCCGGCATCGAGCCGGTTCTCCTGAATCAGCCGCTTGGTGCCCGGCATGATCGCCTCCAGCGCATCGTGCCGACCGTAGAACAAATCCCGCAGCAGCGATCCCGCGTCATGCGTCGCGCCGCGCGCCGTGGGCAGCTTCCCGCCCGTGGCCTGCGCCGGGGCCGCGGCGGCATTCCGCATCTTCGCCCCCTGCTGCACGATGTTGGCCTGGTGCGCCGTGGCGGGCCGGGCTGGCACGGGAGCGCGGAGGGCGCGATCTTCCGCGCCGGAGTTTTCAGGGTTGACAGGGGGCGGGGTTTGTGGTGGAATACTGCCGCCAGTCTTCTGTGTGCCCTGCGACGCGATGCCCTGTGGTTCTGCCACATCTTCGATAGCGGTTGAGCCAGTTGACTGGCTTTTTTGTCGCCATTCTCGGTGACGCCTCCACATCCAATCTTCCAGCCGCTGCATCGCGCCGTCGAGGTCTTGCAATGGAATGAATTTGATCGCATCGCCCTTTTCCCACGGTGTCGGCGCTCCCAGGGTCAACTCATCCGCGCCACTGACCACCGGATGCCGCGTGATGAGTTTTTCCAGCGCGGCGGCTCCCTCCGCCTCGGTGCCGGGCATGAACCAGCGCAGGGTCCAACTCACGCGCTCGGTGAAGCCGCCCCAGCTTTCAAACTCCGCTTTGTTTTCCCACTGCGGGCCGACGACCTCCAGTCGATAATCCCCCAGGCTGCGGGCGCGCTGCACGCGCCAGCCGTTCGCCAGATCGAGCGTCTTGCCCTGCTTGATGACATCGGCGAACCACTGCGCCGGCGTTTTCTTCACCGCCCCGGCACCGAGGCGCGCGCGCACGGCGTCGAGTTCCTTCGGGTGGATGTGCAGACCCAGGAAGGGTGTGCCGTTCTCCGGGTTCACGCGGAAGATGCGCATCACCGTCATCTTCGCCCTGTCCCAGATCGGCAGCAGCATCCCGACGAGGAAGTGATCGCTGTCCTCGCTGAACTCCGGCCCTTCCGTGATCTCTCGCGTCCATAGCTCCCTGGTTTGCGCCTCGCTCAGCTTCTCATAGTTCGCCTTCTCACCGTCCAGATGCACATCCATCCGTGGCAGGTTCTCGCTGCCCGTCGGGCTGATGCGTGCGTAAAGGTCAACAATGGCCCCGCTCTCCGTGGTGCGATGCCCGCCGTCCGCCAGGGCATAGACGCGCCCGCTGCGCAGATTGCGCACATACATCTCCGGCTTCCGGCGCGCGATGAAATCAAACGGCGTGTAGTGGATGCGGCGCGATGCCTTCACCGCCTCGATGCGTGTGCCAGCGCTCGTGCCGGGGTGCGTGTACACCTGCTCGCCGCCCGTGGCCTCGATCTTGTCCGCCTTGAAGGTTTGCGTGCCGGGATCGTAGTGGCCGCCCTCTTTTGCCGCCGCGATGCCGCGCTCCATGCGCTCCATGAACGCCTCGAAGAGCCGGTTCTGCTCCTCGATGTTCACCGCGAGGATGCGGTTGAGGAATTGTTGGATGGTTGGCAGTTTTCCCTCGTCCAGCGTGTTCTGCTTCTGGTCAATGAGTGTCGAGACGGCCACGGTGTTCCCGGTCTTCTCGTTCACCTCGCGGCGCACATAGCCCATCTTCATCGTGATGTCCGCGAAGTCGAAGCCCGGCACCCGGTTGGCAAACAGATCGTAGAACAGCCGCTTCACCGCCGTGCGCGCGTAGCTGCTCTCCAGATTGTCCGTCTCGGAAAACATGCCTTGCCCCGCCGCCTTGCGCTCGCCCGTGGTCAGCGCGCCGAGCTGGGCGAGCCTGCGCGCGATGGTGCTGATAAAGCGCTGGTGCCCCTTGATGTCGGTGGATGCCAGCACATAGAACGGCGTCTGCACCTGATCGCTGCGGTGTGTGCGGCCAAAACCCTGCAAGGCCGTGTCCGCGCGCCAGCCCGCTTGCACCAGGTAATGGTAGCGCCGCTGACGGTTCTTCGCGCCTGTGGCCGCGTGGTAGCTGAAGCCTGTGCCGCCAGCGTCGGAGAACACGAGCACCCTCCGCTTCCCGTCCTGAAACTCGCGGCTCTCCACCAGCCTGCGTGCGTCGCTGCGCCCGTCCTCGATCACGCGCTTCCGCGTGCCATCGGCCTGCGGCTGGCTCACCACACGCCGGCTCCGGCCCGTGATCTCGCTCACATTTTCCGCGCCAAACGTCTCCAGCAGTTGCTCCAGCGGGTTCTCAGGCACCCGCAGACTCGCCAGCCGGCTCAGTGTTTGCTCACGCAACGCCACCGCGTCAGGGTCAATGACGGGCTTGTTGTTCGCATCCAGCGCCACCGTCCATTTCTCATTGCCGTTGTCATCCACGGTCTTGATGTACTTCGCGGTCGGCCAGCTATTCTGCACGAACTGCAAGAGCACGTCCTTCGGAGACAAATCGAGGTTGTCCAGATTCGTCCCGCTCTCCTCATCCGCCTCATCCTCGCGCTGGGCGAGCGCGCGCTCCTGGATGGCCTCGTTCGTGTTCGTGAGCTGCACCACCACGCTGCCGCCGGCGTCGAGCTTGGCTTTCATGTCGGCCAGCACGCTCGGCATCTGCATCGCCGTGAGGATTTGGTTAAAAAACCGCTGGTTTGCGCTCCAGAACGCGCTCATGGCCGCGCTCCGCGCGTTGCCGTTCTTGTTCGCACCCGTGCTCCCCATCGCCTGATCCACGTTCGCATAGACCATCTGCCAGCTTTCGGCCATCTGGTCATAAATCTTGCGCTGCTCTGGCGTCACCTCATGCGTCACGCGGGTGAAGTCCACGCCCTTGAATGACAGCGTGCGGGCGATGTAGCTGCCCAGCGCTTTCAAGTCCCGCGCCAGCACTTCCATTGCGCTCACGCCCTGCGCGGCGATTTCCTGGAAAAACTTCTCCCGGTTCGCAAAGGCCGTGCCCGGCCCCCACAGTCCGAGGCGCGCGGCGTATGAGAAATTGCTCGGCTCTGTCGCACCCGTCGCGCTGGCATAGACCACGCGTGCCTTCGGGAACATGGCCTGCAAATCCACCACAGCCAGCCCCGTGGCGCTGGCTTTTTTCATGCCGCGATTCCCCTTCATGTCCATCGCGTTCCCGGCCATGTGCGCCTCGTCGAGCGCGATCACGCCGTCATAGTCCTTGCCCAGCCAGTTGTAAAGTTGCTGCATCCGCGAGGGCTTGCCCTTCGCTCCCTTCGGCTGCTTCTGATCGTCGAGTCCGTCATGCGCGCCTTTCAGCGTGGCGTAGGTGGCAAAGAGCACGCCCTCCTTTGCCTCGATGGGCGCGCCTGTCTTGACTTTGCCCAGCTCGATGATTCCCGCCTTTTGCAGTCCAAGGCCGTCGAGATCGCGCCGCGCGTCTTTCGCCAGGTTCTTGCTCTTGCTGATCCACACCGCGCGCTTGCGGCCCTGGTTCCAGTTGTCCGCGATGATCCCGGCCAGTTCGCGGCCTTTGCCCACGCCCGTGCCATCGCCGATGAAAAAGCCCGCGCGCTCGCCAGTCGCCAGTTCGCGCTGGTGTGCCTGCCCGGCGTAGGTCACAGCCTCCAGTTGCGCGTCACTCAGTCGGCCTTCGCTGATGACCTTCGCGTCCAGCTTCGGCGTGTAGGTCACGTCAGGCGCTTCCACGCTCGCCATCGCCGCGCTCTCCACCAGCGGACTCGGGTGCGAGTGCGCGCCCTGATACACCGCCTTGCGCGGCGTGTAGGTGGCAAAGATGTCGTCGTCGCTCAGTTCAGCGCGACTGGCGGCGTCAGTTCCTCCCGTGTCGGCGCGAACGAGTCCGGTGCCAGCGCTGCCAGTGTCAGGCTCCAGATTTCCTCCGGTGTCATCTCCGGCAGTCGGCTCGGATCGTCCATCTCCGCTCTCAGGTAGCGCGACGCCGTTTCCTGTGTCCTCGGGCTTTGTGCCCACTCCGCCAGCAGCAGCATCTCCGCGCTGTCCGCGCTTTCGGCCAGATCGGGGGCGACCGCCGCGAGCGCCGCCTGGGCGAGCGCCAGCAGATGTGTCCGCCCGGGAATCACCTCCGCTTTCAGCCGCTTCAGGGCTTTGAGGGCCAGCAGATTGATCGGCTGCCGGTTCAGTGCGTTGATTTCCTCTTGCATGGCGGACCGGGGCCAGAAGGGGAATTAGTTCTTCAACCGTGGCCACCTCGCCCGTGACGGTAGTGTTGTCCCCCGGCGGCAGCTTGTCAATCACCACCAGTTGGTTGTCGAACGTGGTGCCGTAGCGCTGATATTCTTTGCCATCCACGCGAATGTTCGCGCGCACCGCGTAGTCACGCTTCATGCGCGCCCACCACGCTTTGAACGCGGGTGCGTCATCGCTCATGCCCCGGCCCACGATGGCAACCAGACGCCCGCCGGCGGGCAGCAGGCGCAATGCCTGCTCCACATGCAGCGCGCCGATCTTCGTGCTCTTGTCCTTGCTCGTGGCCGCGTTGGAGAACGGCGGATTCATCACCACCACCGTCGGCCTGCGCATCTCGCCCGCCGCGATGCGCGGCTCGTAGATCGCGTGCAGCAGCTCCGCGTTCTCATTCGTCACCGTGTCGGCGATTCCGCTTTGTTTCAAAAGGTCATGCCTGCGCTTCGAGAGTTCGTTGGCGATCACCTCCGCGCCTGCCTGCTTGCCCCACATCGCCAGCCCCCCGAGGCCAGCGCTCGGCTCCAGCAAGACATCGCCGGTGTCATCCACCACGCGCCGCTTCGTCATGCCGCCCTTGCCGCGATAGTCCTCAACCTCCGGCCCGCGCAGATTCGCCACCCACGCAGCCGCGTAAGACAGGCTCGGCGGCGTGCTGAATTGCTGCATGGCGTCCATCTCCTCCGTCCGCCGGCTCATCGTCGGCAGGAGGGCGATGATCTGCTCTTTCAAGCGTGTCACGGCTTTGACCGCCTCGCCCGCATCCGCCGTGGTCACATCCCACATGGCAGTGGACTCCAACACCACGCGGTTCACCGCCAGTTCCATCAAATCATAGACATCTTTGATTGTGAAATCCGGCCCGATCTTCCGGCCCGTGGCTTTTTCAGCCAGTGCCACCAGTTCCGGCTGTGTCATGCGCTCACGCCTGCTCACCGCGCCATCGCGAATACGACGGGCAATGACATCAACAGCCCGCTGCGCCGCGCCTTGCTGCGTGCTATCTGCTCCCTGCTCCTCGCTGAACTGCTCCCGCGCTTTCCGCGTGAGATCGCCGCCAGCGAGCCAGGCTTTCAGGTCTTCGAGACTCGTCTCGAACATCTCGCCCACCTTCCAGCCCTTCGTAAAGCTGTCCGCGTAGCCAGCGCGCGCCTCGGCCTCGCTGTCAAAGCCCAGCAAAATCTTGTGCTCGTCGAAGTGCCCGTTCCCCTGCTTCTTCTGATCCACGATGAAGACCTTCTCACCGCCGGGGTTCGGCCCGATGAACACGTCCACCTGATCGCCATCCTTCCCAACGGTGCGGCGAATGTAACCGTAGTGGTGTGGCATCGTGATCTCCCACGGCTTCCCGTCCGCGCCCGTGCCGCTGCGCACGCTGCCGCGCGGGTTCTCGATGCTGATGTCCATCCCATGCAGTTTCACATGGCCTTTTTGATAATTGCCCGCCTCCTTCTGCGCGTCCGTCGGCTCGGTATCCACCACGCTCGCCGCCGCGCGCACCGCCTCATTCGTGAGCACGGCTCCGGTCTCCTTTTGCTGGGCTTCATGCTCATGCAGCGCGTCGGCGGCAAATTCATCGAACGCCTGGACGATCTGAGGGTTCGTCGCCGGATCGCTTTGCGCCTCGATCTCCTGCCGGACGCTGCGCGGCGAACGGCGCGAGACATAGAAATGAGCGATGTCCTCCAAGGAATAGCCCGATGTGAATCCGATGCTCAGCGGTGTCTTGAGCGTGCCAAAGTTTTGCTCCGCCACCGCGCCCGTCGCGCGATGGATGCGTCCAAGCAAGGCCAGTTGCGCAAACTCCTGGATGGTGATGTCATTGGCTTTCGCCAGCACGCTCGACCATGACGGAGCGCTTGCGCCCGCGTCACTTTGTGGCACAATGTCAGCCTCAGCAACGGGAGCAAACGACCTTGTGCCCGGAGGCTCGGCTTCAACGCCGGTGGTGGACGCATCTGCCTCGCTGACAACCCCGTTTCCGGTCTGGCCCCCGGTCTCGGGGTTGTTGCTTTTCTGCCCATACACCGCCGCCCAATCCACGCGGCCAGCCGTGTCCAGCGCGTCCTGGTTCACCACGCCGATGGCCGTCCAGAGCGCTTGCGAATACGGCCTCGCCGCGCCGCCGGGGAAAGTTTCATCGAGGAACGCCGCCAGCTTCTCCGGCGTATTGACGCCCTCCGCGTCCATCTTCCCGGCCAGCCGGATAAACCCGTCCCGCTTCTCCGGCGGCAGCTTCCGCCGGCCAAAGACTTCGGAGCCTGCCGGCAACGGTGCCCGCAGTGTCACACTGCCGTCCTCCTGCTCCACGCTCTCCAGCGTGTCCTTGAACTGGTCGAACGCCGCCCAGATCGCCACGGCGTCGCGGCCTTGCGGATACGCGCTGGCCCACTTGTCGCGCGCCTTCGCATCGCTGTCGGTCTCTCCCTCCAGCCCGCCGGCCATCGTCGCCTTCACCGTGCTATGCACCAGATACTCGCTTTTTGCGCCCGTGGCCTCGATGCGGCTCTGCACCCAGCTTTCAAACGCGCGCGCGAACAGTTCATGCTTCCGCTCCCAGTACTCGCCGATCTCCTTGGCGTCGGTGATGAACTTTGTCGGCTCCTCACCGCGAATCATGCCCGCCTCCGCGCGTGCCAGGCGGTTTTCCCAATGCGCGATAAAGCTCCCATTCTGGGTGATGCCTTTTGTCGGGTAGGCTTTCACGTCCTTCGGCCAGAACTGCTTCAACCGCGCCGCCACTTCCTCAAAGGTGGCCGGGCCGGAGTCCAGTTGCTTCGGTAGCGCGCCCATGAGCATCCTCACCAGCGGGCCGGTGTTCTCGTTGTCCATCACCGCCTGCGGTATCCACGATTGCAGGCTCTTTTGGCCGCGTGCGATCTTCTCTTTGGTTTCAGCGATGACCGTGGCCTGCTCCTTGGTGCGTGTCGCCAGCGCATTCCACACTTGCTGCCAGGCTTTTAACATCGCCGGGCGAAGTGTGCCCGCCGGCAACCGGTTGGTCTGCATTGCGCCTGCGCTGCCGCCGCCGAGTTTTCCAAAGTGATCGTCCAGCGCGTGGCCCCACTCATGCGCCAGCGCGCCAGCGCCACTGGTGCGCGTGAGGTTGATGACCAGTTTCACCGGCTCGTAATGGGCCGCTGCCTTGCCCTTGCCGCGCGCACCAAAGGCGATCCCCATTTTGCCGCCGAGACTCATGGCCTTGGGCGGCACGCCCATCACGCGCGCCAGATCGTGCAGCGCGTCAAAGGCGGCATTGAGAGCCTGCTGGCGGTCGGCCTGGTTCGTCCAGTTTCCAAACTCGCCACCCCGGAATCCAAAGGTGTCCAGCAAATCCTGTCCGGTAACGTCCACTCCCTTGCGGTAGTCCTCGCCGGTGCGCTGCGGGTTCGGGTTCAACGGACGTGTGACCTTTCCACCTCCCTGTGTCTTGTTTTTCTGGTCGGCCTCATACTTCGCCGCCGCCCACGCCTCCGCCAGATCGCGGGTGAGAAAGCCTTGCGCCAGTATCGAATACCCGCCGCGTGGCGACACAAAGAACTCGCTTTCGGTCAGTGTCTTGCTCACCCACTCGCCCGTGGCCGGATCGCGGGAGCTGGTGACGCTGCCCGGCTTCGACTCGTTCACATCGTAGAACCGCATCCACGGCTCATTGCGCACCGGCCAGCCCGTGCGCTCAATGAACGCCCTCGCCTTGCGCTGCACGCTGGATGGATACCAGACGGAGTTATTCCACTTCTTCCGGCCCGCACGATCTCTGCCGGTGAAGACACCGTGTGACTCATCGCTCCATGTGGTCACGGCGCGGCCAGTGCCGCCTCCATACGCCGGCTGATCCCTGCCCCACAGTTCCGACATCAGCGCCTCAAACTCCTTCCAATCCCGCATCGCCGGCAGGCGGTCACGGAAGATGCCCAGCATGGTCACATACTGCTCGCGCTCCTTTTCACGCTTCGCTGCCGTCTGCTCCGGCGTGTCAAAATAGCCCGCCTTGCTAAAATCCGGCTTCGCGCTCAGCCCGTCGCGGATGGTTTTGAGTTGGTAGGCCAGCACCGGGTCCATCCCGTCCTTCACCCACTGCGCATAGTCCGGCTTCGGCCAGACTTGATCCTTGGTGGTGTAGCCGTCGCGCTCCTCGGTCGTCATGCGCCCCAGGTCGTCCACATTCAGCCCGCGAATTTTCCACGCATCCTTGCGCGCGCCGCCGATCTTCTCGCCAAAATCCCCGATCATCGCCGCCGGAGTGGATTCTGTCGTGGGTTGCGACTCGGGTTGTCCCTTCTTCCTCTTCCGCGCGTTCTCCTTCGCCTTGCGCACTTTCTTCTGGTTGTCGGTTTCCGGGGTCGGGGCTGGAGTGATGGGATTCTCAGCACTCCCTTGCTCCATCACTTCATCACTCCGTTCCTCTCCCAGCAAATCCGCGAACTCCGCGCGCGCCGCCGCTTTTAACTCCTCAGAAGCGCCGGATGTGGCCGCAGTAGTAGAAGTATCAGGAACCCGAACCATATCCCCGCCAGCCTCGGCTTGCGCCCCTGGCTGCACCGGCATTTCAGAACCCGATTGTTCATTGGAGCCGGTGATGGTTTGCGAGGAAGGTGGCTCAGGGTCGGACATTGCTTGTCCCACCCCCTCCGGCTCCGGCTCAATGTCCGGCGCTTGATCGGTTGCTGTCTCTTCAGCGGGTTCATTCTCCGCAGCAGGCGGCGTCTCCGCGTCGAAGTTCAAATCTTGCTGTGTTCGCCCCTCGGCGCGGGCATCACTGTCCGGGCCGAACAACTGCCCCAGCGTCGGCCTGCGGCCCAGCAGGCGCGTCTCCAGCGCGGTGAGCAGCGCCTCCAGTTTCTCGCGTCCTTTCGCTTCCGCCAGGCTCTCCGCACCAGCGGCGATCTTCGCGGCGATGTCATCCAGCCGCCGGCGCACAGCGTCACGCATCCCCTCCAGGCTGCGGGCTCGTGTCTCGCGCTCAAACAACTCTCCCTGCTCCATGCTCTCCGGCATCGTGTCCACGGCCACATCTCTGTGCTGCGAGCGCAGCATCTCAGCCGTGCTCCAATCGCCCAGATCATCCGCCGTGCGCAAAATGCTGAACACCTCCGGGTCAATGAGATGCCCGTGGCGGTTGAACCATCGCGTATGCGCATCTGGCTCCATCGTGAGCGGAGGCATTTCCACGAGCCTGCCAACCACACCCGCATCCCAGGCCAGCCAGCGTCCGAGCCGCCGTGCCTGCTCGGCCAGGTTTCTGCGCGCCTCCCACGGCTCCTTGAACAGTCGTCCGTCCGCGCTGAGCACCACGCCGTCATCGGTCATGCCGTACCACGTCGGTGTCTGCGCCTCCGCGCCGCGCACATGATTGCGCAAGCGCTCCATGCGCTGCCCGGTGTTCCGAACCTCGCCCGCCAGTCGCGTGGGCGGTGGTTTCGCTCCCTTTCCAGCCACTCCCAGCCTCTCCAGCGCATCAACCGCGCGGGACTCATACCATTCCACCAGCGCGCGCAATTCAGGGTCAGCGCCCTCGATCATGCCGCGCAGTCGAGACACTAGGCGTTTCAGGAATGCGACAATCTCCGCCGCCAGCCCCGGATCAGCCTGCGCGGCCTCCGTGATCTCGCGCTGGAAGACGCGGTCCTCCAGCAACATGCGCAACATCTCGTGCCCGAGACTCACACCCATCGCCGCAAGATCGGCGCGCGCGGGCCGGCGTGGAAGTTCGCCGGCCATGATCTCCGCCGCGTGGTAGGCGGCATAGACATTGTGCCGCAGCCGCTCCGGCAGCCTGCTCCAAAGCGACGCGATCTCCGCATCCGTGAACTCCCGCAGCGTCCCGGCATGAATCACCTCATGGTCCACCAGTTGCTCAATGAGCGCCTTCGGACTGCCGGCGTGATGCCGCATGAAGCGCGATGTATCCACCCGCAGCGTGATCTTGCCATCGCCACCGCGCACCACCTCCATCCCTCCGCCGCTCGCCACTGGCCCGGCCTCCACCTGGTCAAACGCCCCGGCGCGATGCTTCACCGCCGCCTTCAGCATCATCAGAGCCTTCGGCGCGGCCTTGGTCTCCGCTTTCTGCTCACCACCCGCTGGCGACTGCCCGCTGTCCACGGGTTCAGCCGCCACCGCCGGCGCGGTTGCAACTTCTCCCCGTCTCCCCGTCTCCCCGTCTCCCCGTCTCTCTTCCTGCCGCAGCTTTTGCAAGCCAGCCTTCATCGTGCCGCGCTTCGCGGCCACGAGGATGGCTGTGTCTGCCAAGCCGGAGATCAACAACACCGGGTTGGCGCTCAACACGCCGCCCGTGATCTTGAACGCGATGCCCAGCGCCACCCAGCCCGCATGGATGTCCTGCCCATTGCGCGCGCGCTTGTAGAGTTTGTAGGTGCCCAGCAGTCCAAGGCCCGCGCCCAGCGCCTCGCCCACATTCAGGCTCAGCCACTCCGTGGCCGCGCGATCTCCGATCACGCCTTTGTGCACCAGCCATTGCACGCCGGGCAGGGGAATCCCGCTCTTCGTGGTCATGTCTTTGAGCAGCTGCACCGCATACTCCGGCAGCGCCGTGATGCCAAACCGCTCCACCACCGCGCCAATGCTGGCGAGCGGGTCATGGCCGAACCACACGCGATGCAGTCCGGGTGATGTCATGTTCTCCCGGATGTGGTCTGCCACCTGGCTGTTGGCGATCTTGTCTATCCACTGGCCGAGTTCCGATCCCGGCACTGCTTTGTCAAAAATCTGCGTGCCCAGGCTGTGAAAAGTGCCATAGCGATCCGTGAACCCAAACGGCAGGCCCGTGTCCACGATCTTGTAGCCAAAGCCCGCCGCCGCCTCACGCAGCACCCGCGCCAGCGGGCGCACCTGCTCCCGTGCCGCGTCCTGCGCCTCCGCGCTCTCGGCCTCGTTTGTCGGCTCCGGCATGGCCTCTGGCTGGCTAGCCGACTCTTGGCTAGCAACCGTCTGGCTCTCTTGCTGCTGGCTCACCGCCTTCTGTCCACTGCCTGCTGCCGACTGCCCCGCCCCCACCTCCACCTGCGCGCCGCCGCGCCGCATGGCCTTCCACACGGGCATCGCCGCCACTTTCGCGGCGGCTTCTTCCGGGGAGGTCGCGCTCACGCTCACTGCGCGCGCGCTGGTCGTGCCCTGCTTGCCTCTCACCGTCACAGGCACGGTGTAAGTCGCCACGGGGTTTACCTGACTACTCGTTCCATGTGGAACGTCTGGCGTTTGTGGCGCGTACTCTGTGACCGGCCCGCTTGTGGTGGTTTGGGTGTTTGCGCCGCCATCCGGCACCCCGGCGGCGCGCGGGGTCATCTCTCCCGGCGCGTTTACCCCCGCGCCGGTCACGACCGGATTCGTGTTTCTCTGGGGATTTCCGCCGGCTGTCCTGTCCGTGGAAGTGGCGGCCTGCGGCTCTGTCTGTGCCGCCTGCCGTGAAATCTCGTCCTGCCTCTGCTGCCATGCTTCCCACTGGCTGCGTTCGTCAACGGGCAGCAAGGCCCGCGCTGTGCGCGGCATGGCCGTCGCCAGCGCATCAAGGCCGCGTTGCGTGAGGATGATGGAGCCATCCCGCCCCACCTGTGCCAAGGGCGTGCCTGTCGCGGCATCACGCCGCTCGGTGGCTCCCTTCTTGGGATCACCGACTGGCACATCCACCTTCGGCACCGGCCCGGCGGGCACACCGGCGCGGGCAGATTCCAGAATCGCGCGCTCCTGCGGTGTGAGGGTGTGCCCGCTCACATGCCGCAGCGCGGCATCGGCGAACGCTCGCAGCGTCGGATCGGCAATGCCATTGACCTCCTGCATCGCCGCGCGAGCCTGCTCCACACGCGCCGATTGCGCGGCAGCCTCGGCCCTCACGCGCTGTTGACTGGCCTCCCTCATCTCCAAAATGGGCGCGATTTTCCCCCACTGAGGATGGGAATGCCCGGCCTGCTCAATCTCACGAAGCTGTTCCTCCCCGCCGGCGGCAGCCACCAGATCAGCGCGATGCTGTTGCATCTCCGTAGCGGCGGCCCGCAGTGTCTCAAACGCGCGCTGCTCCCTGTCCACGGACAGATACCCCTGCAACTGCCGCGCATCCTTCGCTATGAGCGGATCATCCGGGCGTGCAGCGTTCCAATCTTTGACGAAGGCATTCAGCCCGCGCTTCTCGGTGATGAGTTTCTGTGCCGCGTTCATCGCAGCGCCGCCAGAGGTGAACATCGGCACGAGCATCATGCCGCCCAGCGCCCCCTGCACGCTCGCGGCCCATACGTCGGAGAACGTCGCGCCGCTCTCATGCAGCGCCATCACGCCTTCCTCGAACGCCTCGCCACCTGCGGAGGCTCCCATAACCTTGGCTCCCTGCACGGCCATGTTGCGCACCGGCGTGGCGGCATTCGTGCCCCACCCGGCGAAGCGCGCGGCCAGATCGTCATACTTCAGCAGCGCGCGCTGCGCCGCATTCACGCCACGACCGGCAGCCGTCGCCACCTTCGCGCCACGCACACCGCCCGTGACCAGTTTGCCAACACCGAAGCCCACGAGGTTCGAGGCGATTTCCAGCGCCGTCTCCTGCACGGGCGCGACCTGCGCGCCTTTGAAACTCGTGCGCATAAGCGCAAAGGCATCGCTCGGCGCGATCATCCCGTTATCACTCGCATGAGCGGCCACACGCGCCTGCAATTCCTGCAAGCCCGGCGTGCTGAGCATCGCGCTGGTGAACAGCGCCTTGTAAGCCGGATCACGCGTCTCCTTGTAAGCCATGAGCGCAGCCGCCAGCGGACTCTCCGGGTTCAGCGCGTCATAGTAACCGCGCTGGTTCTCCGCCAGGTCTTCCCCGCGCACATACGCCAGCGCGGACTGCTGAATCTTCCCGGTCAGTTCTCTCAATCGAGCATCGGTCAACGTCTCGTGATCCAGCGCGGCAAAGAGTTCATCTGCCGCCGCTGTGGCGTCCTTGTTCTTGCTGCCTGGGGTAAAAACATCCTTCAACACATTGCCGAAGCCCCACATCGCCCCGCGCGTCTGCCCGCCGATCATCTCCATCTCGTGCTCCGACAACTGCAACGTCGCCGCCTTGCCCACCTGCGTGAAGTTGCCCGCCATGCTGCCCAGCACGTTCTGGCCTATGTCCTCAAGCGACGCGCGGAAGCGGTTCACCGGCTCGCCACCCAGCAAGGTGTCACGCTCGCGGTTGAACGCCTCCAGATCAAAGTCCGGCCTGCGGTTGTTTTGCTGAAAGTAGTCCGCAAGATATTGCGCCGCTGCCGCCTCTCCCGCCGCCTTCTGCCTGCGCCACACATCGCTACCGCCATCCAGCAGCGGATCGAGCTTGAACGTGTCGCGATACACCGCCGCCGCCTTGCTGGTGCTGTCTTTTTTGAACGCCTCCCAGCCCGCTTTCAAGTCTGCGTGCCCCGGCTCCGCGCCGCTGAATACGCGATCCAGCAGCCTCGCCTCCTGTCGTGAGACAAAGCCGGACTGGTGCAGGCTGCGTAGGTTTGGCAGTGGCAGGCTGCCGCCGTTCTTCCGCCATGCGGCGATCTCCGACGCGCGCTCCGGCTGCATCTCCAGCAGCATGTCCGCGCGCTCGTCATCGTTCGCGTTTTGCCAGTCGGTAATCGTCTTCCTCACCTGGCCCGCCGTCCAATGGCGCGCCTCCCATGCCTCGCGGATGCTCTCCTCGTCGTTTGCGTCGTAGCCCTCCTGTGTGGTCAGGTGCGCGCGAAAGTCCTCCGGCGGGTGCGCATACTCCGGCACGCCATCAAAAGGCGTGCCGCCATCGAGGGAAGGGGAGGATACTCCTGAAATGTAAGCGCGCGCGACACCGCGCGCATCGCGCCGCACACCGCCCACCCGGATACCCTTCCACGTCAGAGCCTGCTCGCCAGCGTGGCCGCCCGTGCTCACGTCCGGCGCGGCCAGATCGTAATCCGGCGGCAGGTTCATGTCCGCCTTGCCCACCTCGCGCGCCGTCTGCCGCGCCAGATGCGCGGGCGGCGTCAGCCAGTCACGCGGGACGTTCATACCCGGCAGCGGCGTCATCGCCGGCAGGCGCTTCTTGAGCGCCTCCGCCTCACCGCGTGCCACGGCCTCCGCATCAAATTCAATGCGCACCGCCGCGTCACGCTTCGCCAGAGCTGCGTCCATGTCGCGCAGTTCATCCAGCGCGGAACGCGGCTTGTCCGCCGGGAAAGGCGTGTCTGGCTTCTGCGCCCTCGGTTCGGCGGGTGGTGGCGTCTTGGGTGCCGCCAGCACAGCGCGCCTGCCCGTGTTCGGCAGCGCCCGCATCCGGCTCTCATCATCCGCCTGTGAAATGGCGCGCTCCATCGCCGGACGCGCCACTTTCTCCCATGCCTCGCGACGTTGCGCCGCGCGGATGACCTCCAACTCATGCTCCTCCAGTCGCGCGGCCTTCGCTTGGATGCTCGCGTCGAGTTCGCTTTGCGCTTTCTCCAAATTGCCGCGCCGCTTCGGGTCGTATTCCTCATCCAGCTTCGCCAGCAGTTCATCCGCTCGCTTCCGGTCGCTGGACAAATCCGCGCGCGTCAGCGCGGCCTTTTCACGCGCCGCACGGGCTTCCTCGTAAAACTGGCTGTCGCTCTCCGTCATCAGACGCTTGCTCGCGCCGATGCCGATCTTCTCCATCTCGCGCTCCCGCTTCTGCTCAGCCTCCGCCGCTGCCTGATCGTCCTGCTGCTGCTTCTGCGCGGCCTTGTCAGCGGCAGCTTTGTCTTTCGCCGCCTTCGCCTCGGCGCTTTGCTGTTCTTTCAGTGCCTTCTGGGCCTGCTCATTCTGCCAGTGCGGATCAACGCCGAGGTGCCTCTTCCCGTAGCCGGGCAGCTCCTTGAAGACCTCGCCCGTCTTCTTGTCGGTCTTCACGGGCGCGCCGTCCCATGCGCTCTTCACGCCGCCTGGTTTCAGCATGTCAATCTCCAGCGGCTCGCCCGTGCCGGGGTCGCTGTAAAACCGCGCGCCGGGATTTTTCACCACATGCCGCTGCCCGCTGGGTGCCGTAATCGGGATGCGCTTGCCACTCGGCAGCGTCACCCACCTCACCACATCCCCCTGCGCCGTGTCCGCCGCCGGTCGCAGTTCTCCGCGCCGCGCACCAAAGCGCGGCCCATTGCTAGCCGCCATGCGCCGCCGGGAAAGGGCTTCTTGGAAAGGATTGATCGGGCCGGGGTGCAGTCCTGTGTCCATGTCGGCGGCCTCAAGACCGTTTTCTTGAATGTCCCACAACCCGCCCGTTCCGGAACGCGAGAGCAAATGGTGTCGCGGATGCCTGCTCGCCGCGCAGTTCCGCCGGCAGCCTCGCCTGGTCGGCGGTCCGCACCCGTGTCACATCGGGAATCACCTGGTTGTCTGTGTTTCGTGGCCGGTCGCGCGCTCTTTCCACGGCAGCGCGCCCGAGGATGCCGCGCTCTTCATCCGTCATCGGCTGCGGGCGCGGTTTTGCGGGCCTGCTGGCGCGAAAGCGGGCCATCTCCTCACGCTCAACCGTGTCGCGCCAGTCCATCTGGCGGGCGTATTGATCCGCCGTGTAGCCTTTGATCCGCCGGCGGGGGCGGCGTCCATCACGTCCATCGCGCCCATGCGCGTAGCCGATGAAGTTCGGCGCATACCCGTCAGGGAGTCCATGTCGCGCCCGCGCCATCTGCGCGGTCGTGGAGTAAGGCGTGTATCCGACCTCGTTCAGCGCGTTCTCACGCACATGATTGTCGGGTTCAAACGCCCGGCCCTCCAGCCGCGCCTGCCATTCATCGAGTTCCTGGCGACGGGCGCGGGCGTGCATGAGTTGTGTGAATCCGGGCATGGGAAGTGAGGTGAGGTTAAAAAAGTTTCCTATTTTTCAGTCATGCCATTGCCACTGCGCGGCGGCTGCTCAAATCCATGTCCGCGTCGTAAAGTGACTGGTTCGCCGCACGCCGCGCGGCCAGCCCGCTGCTCGAAAGCGCGTCGTAGTACGAGTTCGCCGCGCCCCTCCGCGCCGTGGCCGCACGCGCCACATTCGCCGCTACCAGCCCGCCACCACCGGAGGACGCCCGCCAGCGATTCCTGCCAGACACCATCTGGGTGTACGCACCGCCGCCGACGGGGCGGCGGCGGCCCATTACAGCAGCGAACCCGCGCGCACGATTTTGCGCTGCCGCGACGTTTTGATCCGCCTCCCATACGTCCACATCACCTAGCTCACGGGCGCGAGCCGCCTTATTGTCAGCATCCCAGATGGACGTGTCCGCCTCGCGCTGTGCCTGGCTCCGCCGTGCCTCCGCGCCGCCTATGCTAGCGGCTTGTGACACCGCACCAATGTTCGATCCCCTCCCGCCGCCACCAGCCAGAGCGCGAACGTCAACACCAACAAAGCCACCGCGGGCCCCATAGGAACCACCGCCAGCGGCATTAGACTGGTATCCAGTCTGTCCCCCGTTCGGTCCCCCGTTCGCATTGACCGCGTCAAACATACTCGCCACCGGCTGTGACCGTTGGATCGAGTTTTGCAATCGTTGTAAATTCGCGCCCGTCAACACGCCTGGCATCATAATTTTTGGGTGGGGTTGGCGCAATGCTGCACGCAAAGTGGGTTTCAGTCAACTACTCGTCCTACTCACCCCTCAAGATCATCCTCACGGCGCGCCGGCGGCCATCCCGCTGCCGCCTTATGCCCGCGCCCGGCGGGCACCACCTCCCGCGTCTCAGCCCGCGCGTAGAGCGTCGCCGCCTCCAGCCCGTGGCAGGCCAGTGCCGCATTGATGACCCATGCCTGCCCATGTCCCGGCAGCGGCCCCGGTGCCTCGCCCCTGGCCTCCACAAACACCCGGCACTGCCGCGCCAGTTCGCCAGCCGCGCACTCCAGCGCGTGCTCGCGCACCCGCCCCCGCAGCGCCGCCAGCGCCTGCTCCCGCGCCGCCGGGGCCAGTTCAAAGCCCGCCTTGCGCTGCACGCGACCTTTTCCCACCGCGCGATGCTCGCGCGGCTTCTCCCGCAGCCACAGCGGCCCGCAACCGTCCGCCGCCAGCATGTCCACCAGCCCCTCCACCTCATCAATCACGGGCATGACCAGACAACGCCCATAGTAGCGAGACATCGCGCTCACCCACACGCTCAGCCGGTCTTTGTCCGGCGTGGCTCCCTCCGCCAGCGCCGCCACCAGCACTGGCGCGCTCGTCGTGCCCGTCACATGCCTGCGCCACACCGCCGCTGCCCAGCCCTCTCCCGGCACACCGGGCGGCACGAGGGTCAAAAGATACCTCTGGTTCTCGTATGGCGGCTCCCACTGCCGCAGCCACGCGCTGCCGTCCTTGCGCTCCGACCACACCTCATGCTCCAGCACACCGCGCTTCAAGCGCGCCTCCCATGCCACCGCGCGCGCGGCCAGATGCTCGATGCCCTCGGGGTCAAAATACAACAGATGATCGTAGTTCGTCGTTTCCATAGCGTCCAAATTCAAATGCCCGGCCATCGCCGCCTCCGCCATCGTGCGCATGCCGTCGCACGCGTGGCTGCTCCAGTCATGCACGATCTCGCCAGTCTTCTCGTGCACATGATACGCCTTCACGCACTTGATTGCCTCCTCGCACCGCGCGCTGTCAAAATGAAAACGCGGAAACAGTTGCAGCACGCGGTTGATGCCCAGCCACGGATCACGCGTCACATGCACCACCACCACACCCTCCAGACCGGCGGCGATCAACTCGTTCTCATACGTCAGCGCGCCCTTCTGCGTGTGAGCGGCGTCGTGAGCGATGAAGTGTCGCTCGTAGCGATAACCCTTGTCCCGCATGTGGACCACGCGCGCCGGCGTGGTCAGCCACAGCTTCATGTCGCAGTCAATCCACCGCAGCGTGCCATCGATGATTTGGAAATACCACACCACCATGTTCTCCGGCCCGCCCAAGTCCCAGCTCGTGTACACCGGATGCGCCGGATCGTACACCCCCTCTCTCACCCGACCTTCCGCCAGAGCGGTCGCAAACTCAGCCGCATACACCGCGCCCTCCACTGGAGCCTGCCAGCACTCCTCCATCACGCTCGGGTATTCGCGCAGCATGAACAGTCCCAGCGTCGCCTGCTTCGCCGCATACCAGAGGCGCTGTCCGTCCGTAAACTTCAACACGCGCCCGCTCACTTCCGTCACCCGGCGCTCCACGTTGTCGAGGTACTTCATCACCTTTGCCGGGACCGTGGCGATGTCGCCGCCGCGCGTGTAGCGCGGCTCGACCCACCACGGGAAAAAGAAAAGCCACCAGTCATCCTCGTCCTTCTCCGCGTCCGGCTTTGACTGCGCCTGTAAAACAAACGGCCACACATCTCCGCCCTCGCCGCCCTTCCATGTCGTCTCAATCACGCGGATGTTACCCTCCGCCGCCTCCATCCCGCCCGTGAGGATTTCATTGCTCCTCTGCGGCTCCTCGAATTGTATCGTGCCCCACTCGGAAATCCAGAGGAATACGAGCGCATCGCCTCGACCGCTGTGCTCCACGCGAAACCGGCTCCATCCGTCCTCCGCCGCCTGCCGGCGCTTCACTCCAAACTCGCCTTGGTTCAGGATCGGCTCCTCATACTCCTCCCTCAACCCTGCGGGCAGCCGATCCCAAGCGATGCGCACAATGTCATTGAACTTCTTGCTTCCATCCACCTTGCTCTTGTCCACCAACGCGCATTTCGCGCCGCTGTTGAACAGCGTGATGTCCATGCAAATGATCGCAAGCAGTGTGCTAAAACCGATTTGCCGCGCCTTCGGAATGATGATGTTTTTGATCTTTTGTACAAAGATTGCCCAAATGATAACCTGCTGCTCCGGCTTCGGGCGGAACGGCACAAACCTCCGGGCCTTTTTGTCGTAGATCGTATAAATGTTCGCGATCCTCCACACCGGGTCGAGGATCGCCTCCCGGATGTCACGATCCGCCGCCGTCCGCCGACCCCACTCAGCTTCTGGCACCCGTCGAAAGTACATTGGCTAGCATTGTGGGCGAATTTATTTCTGAAACAAACAACTGTGACTATTCCTTGTTCTGGCCCTTGCGTGATCGACGCGCCTTGGCCTGCGGTAGCGCCGTGATGGCAAGCCATGCCTCGGCAGTTATGGGGTAGCGAGGATGCCCCGCCTCGCGGTAGTTGATGCAGCCGCGAGATACGCCCACCAACGCAGCAAGCGCGGACTGTGAGAGACCGCGCTTGATGCGCTCAGCTTTGTAGTCGGCAGCGTTCATTTTCCTGCGACGTAGCGTTGATATTCAGCGTTTTTTTCTGCGTAGTATGCTTCGCAGGCGTCCAGAGCCGCTTCTGCCGTTGGATACTCACCAACAGGGACGAGTTTCGGGTCGAGAGCATCGTTGCTCCATTCGGGCGTGGTGTATCCCCATCCGTCACAACAACGGTGCGCAGCAATGGTGATTTGATACCCGTCTTGTTTAATCAGGCGCGTGACAGGAGCGATGGCGGCGGCAGATTTGAAGTCGATGGTGGACATATATTTGGTGAGTTGAGTTGTTTAACTGTGTTGAGTTGTTTAACTGTGCTCTCTTGAGAGTGAGTAATGGTAATGCAGCATTACACAAGCGCAAGCGAAAAGTGAAAATCTTTTTCGGGGGTCGAACCGGGCCAGAACACGGCGCGGCAGAGCAACGGGCTATGGCTGCTCTGTCACATTGCGGTCACGGCACTTTCGCGCCCGTGCCTGCGCTTAGTCGTTCTGGCTCTCAGCACGTCGCTTGGCGTTTAGAGCCTTCATGCGCTCACTCCT
>ERZ761584.139-NODE-139-length-27924-cov-4.789408_pt1 | contig 27924 bp, 35 predicted proteins | sample MGYA00512168_ERZ761584 | MGnify/ENA primary metagenome ERZ761584 (study PRJEB28899, sample SAMN03785564) | bioreactor sludge metagenome | biome: EBPR Sludge; feature: EBPR Bioreactor; material: 0.22µm filtered reactor supernatant | place: Saint Lucia: Queensland...
GTCCAGGCGGGAACAGAGGGAGGTCGCCTGCCCCGCGATCAGGGCCTCGTCTTTCCGATCGTGCCCCCGGCTCACGCTCCCGCCCCCGCCCGCTGGCGGCGTCTGCCAGTGCTCCGTCGCCTCGTCCAACTGCCCCCGTCGCTGCCCCGGAACCGCCGAGCCCTTGTGGTCGTTCGCGCCCGGCGTCGGCCAACTCTCGCTCTGCGATTGCAGGTCCCCGCCGCCCGCTTGCGTGCGCCCCAGCTCCTGCTTGCGCTCCGCCGATTCCCCGCCGCCCGTGATCGTGCGCGGCGTGTTCCACGTCTCCGCCGTCTTGTTCAGCGCGTCCGTCGCGCCCGGGTGCTGGCCGCAGCTCTCCGCATCCTCGGCCCGGATGGTGGGCCAGGAGGAAGATTCGCTCGCGCTTGTGGGGCGCTCCAACGTCGGCCGCTCGAAGCACGATCCATTCCGCATCCCACCCGTCCTCGGCCAGCTCTCCGAGTACCCGAGCGATTGGGGCGCTTCGTCCGCCGCCGGGAACAAGGAATCCGTAGACGTTCTCCAGCAGGAACCACTCGGGCTCCATCTCGCGAAGGATTCGCCGCGTGTCGGGCCACAGGTTGCGCGGGTCGTCGCCGAGCAATCGCTTTCCGGCGAAGCTGTTGCCCTGGCACGGGATGCCCGCAGCGACGAGATCCACGCATCCACGCCACAAGCGGCCGTCGAAGGTTCGGAGATCCGACCACACAGGCGCCGGAGCCAAGGCTTGCTCTTCCATGCGCGACGCCAGGAGCTCACAGGCGAAGGCTTCGCGCTCAACGTGCACGACGACGCGAGCGCTTCCGGGAGCCACGCCGGCAAAGAGTCCGGCGTCGATGGCGAGCTCGACGCCAAGGTCGAGGCCGCCGTATCCGGTGCACAGAGAGGCGAGGTTGAATGGGTGAGTATCCACACGGTGAATCCCCAACGCCGCATCTCTGCGGCGTCGGTGCTTGATCAGGCGTTCACGGGCTCCCGGTCCGGCTCGGGCTCTTTGTCCTTGACGTCGCGGTGCGCCTTGCGGTACTGGCGCACCGCGCCCGCCATGCGGTCGTACTGCGTGTCCGTCAGGTTGTCGATGAGCTTCTGGTGCTCCTCGCCCTTCTCGTCGTCGAGCGCCTGCGCCAGCTTCGCGATCGTGCCGAACCCGCCGGCGATGAGCTTGGCCTCGAGCGTGCCGGGCAGTTCCAGCTCCTTCACGCTCGCGGCGAGCTGCTGGTCCTGCCCCAGCTGCATCTGGTTCTTCTCGACGGGCTTGGGCGGTGGGGACGGGGGCGCGGGCGGCTTCGCGAACACCAACTTCTCGTCGGGCTCGCGGCCAAGGTCGCCCAGTTCGAGCTGATCTTCCTCGGCGAACTTGAGCTTGCCCTGGTCGGCTTCGTGGATCGTCTTGTCGATCTTGTCCGCCAGCGTCTTGATCGCCTCGCGCACCCACTTCAACGAAAACACGATGTGCACGTAGTCATTGCGGGCGCTCAGGATCTTCGCCTGCTTCTCGTTCACGTTGCCGTTCTGGATCGCGGCGACGGACACCTTTGCGGCGCTCGGCATCGCGCCAAGGTCGCGCAGCTCGCTCTCTTTCTCCTTGCGCTCGAGCACGAGCTCGGTCTCGCGCTTGATCTGCTGTTCCCGCGCGTCGCGCAGGTCCACCAGCATTTGCTGCACTCTCGAATCCCAACTCTTCTTGTTGCCCATGATCACGCTCCTTGCGTTGGCGGCTTGTGCCGCGCCCATGACACACTCGCGCGGCTTCGGCCGCGTCGTCGTTGGTTCACTTCTTCGATTCGGCCTCGCGCTTCAGGATGTAGCGACCGAGTCCGTCGCGGTAGCCGATTACGCCTTGCACCGCCTTGTTGCGCTTGAGGGCCGCGAGCGTCATTCCGATCGTGCGCGGCGGCATGTCGGGCAGGTACTTCCTGACTTCGATCCGCGCGCCTACCGGCGCTTTGTCGAGCTTCGCGATGAGCGACACCAGCGCGGGGTTCTTCGGCCCTGCGCCCGACTTGGGCGCGGGCGCCGGCGACGTCTCGAACGTGAACTCGGGCTCGCCGTTCACGAGTGGCGTGGCCTTAGGATTCTGCGGCTGCGTTGTCTCGACTGGCACGATGATCACCTCCTCGAACCTGACGCCGTGCAAGCGACGCGCGACGGTGCGCATGGCCTCGGCGAGCTTCGCGATCGAAAAGTGCCGCCCGTTGTGTTTCCACAACACCAGCACGTCTACCACGCATCCGACCCAGCACGCCGCGAGCTTGCTGGGCTCGATCGAGTCGAAGTACGCCGCGAGCTCCCCCTCGTCGTCCGGCGCGCGATCGAGCGCGTGCGTTCCACCCGAACCGAGCTGTTCCTCTCGCGACGGCACGCTCACGCTCCATTCCGTGCCGCGCTGCGAAAACTCGCCCACTTGCACTCGATGAACTTCCCGCACTCGCGCGCCCGGTCCATCACGCTCGGACCGAGCGAATCGGCGGCGGCGCGGGGCTCGAGGTTCGTCACGATCAGCGTGCTCTTGCTTGGCTCCTGGTACCGCCGGTCGATCACGTGCGTCAGGATTCGATCCTCCCACTCGGTCTCGCCCCGATCCTGGAAGTCGTCGATGACCAAGAGCTGCGGCAGCACAAGGCGCTTGACCGCACCCTCTTCGCCGGCGTCGCCCTTCATCGCCGCGCGGATGCCGACGAACGCGCCGATCGCGGTCTCGTACACGCACGGCATGTCGTCGTTCGGGTACTGCGCGCACACGACGGACGCGGCCTCGGTCACGATCTGCGTCTTGCCCGTGCCGCGAGGACCGCACAGCACGATCAACGCCCCGCCCTTCTCGACTCGCTGACTGACGTCCGCGCAGACGTCGAGCCACCCCTGCCCGATGTGGTCATTGCGTTCGATGTGCCGCTGTGGGAACTTGCCCCTGCGCAGCTGGCCGATCACGCGTGTCGCCTGGCTGAGCGAACGGGATATCTCCGCTGTCGGCGTACTCGTTGGCGCGTCGGCGCTCGCGGTGCGCAGGCTGTCTGCTTGCCGTGAGACCGTTGGACCGATTCGTGACATGGTGATCTCCTCCACGCTCTTGCGAGCGCGCGAGCCAGTTCGTGATAAACCGGCGCCACTTGCTTTTCACTGACTTTTCCGGGTTCGACACCAGCCACTCGTGCATTGCCGCGAGCTGGCGGTCAACGTCCACGGCTGGATATGCCGTCGCCCACCCCGCGCGGTCTTTGGCGGTGATGCCGACAAAGCCGGCGTCGCGCGACCAGCGAAGCGCAGAAGAAGAAACAGAACCAGAAGAAGAACTAAGAAATGATCCTTCTACTTCTTCTTCTACTGCGCACCGTTTCGTTTGTGACGGAGTCTGCGTAACGCGCTCCGTTACATCCGGCGTAACAAAAGAGTTGCGCCATCGCTTCACCCGATCAGAGTCCACGGCGCGCTTCGTGGCGGCGGGCGAGTTGTGCCTATCCCAGTTGATTATCAAACACTTACGGTCAAGTCCCTCGCCCTCGAACGCGAGCCACTTGGCATCGGTCGCGGCCTTGGCAAGGCCCGGTTGTTGGCTTTCCGTGTCCACCGTGGCCTCGTCGCAGCACTCGATCGTGCCGGTTTTGGTGTGCTGTTTCGCCCAGATCCAGAATCTGACCATTGCACCTGTTACGGTGTTCGCGTTACACGAAAGCGCACGAGCGATACGCCGCACTTCCGGCTTGTCCGGCAGCTCGTCCACAATCTTGATCCAGTCGCCGGCCATGGCGCTCCTTGGTGCGTCGTGCGGGTCGAACACGCGAGACCGTGGTCAGCCGGTAGCGCGTGGGTAGTTGTGCGTGAGACTCAGCCATCGCCGTCGCCGTCGCCGTAGCCGTAGCCGTCGCCGTAGCCGGAGCCGGAGCCGTCGCCGGAGCCGTCGCCGTAGCCGTAGCCGTCGCCGTCGCCGGAGCCGGAGCCGTCGCCGGAGCCGTCGCCGTAGCCGTAGCCATCGCCGTCGCCGTAGCCGTCGCCGTCGCCGCTACTTAGTGCCATAGATCACCTCGACGGCGTTGTCGCTCGCATCGATGACCTCGATGACATCATCGATCTCGTGTGCGCCGGCGATCTCTGAGTCAACCTTGCTCTCGCTCATCTTGAGCCCATGCGTGGCGACTCCTGAAAGGGCTACACCCTCTTGAGCAACCCACTTCCACAGTCGTCGCGACTTGTGGAGTGTGGCGCGCCGACGGCCGGTTCCCGAAGGCTCAATCGCGACGAGTTGCCCGATGAATACGCCCGATGAATACGACCTGATGATCACATATCGCGGTCCCATCAAAACTCCTTTGCGGCCGTGCCGCGTGAAAAACTCTGAATGCCCCTGGAGTGGATTTGAACCACCGACCTCTGCCGCGACGTTGAACGGCAGCGCTCTACCGGGCTGAGCTACAGGGGCAACAACCGAGCGCGCCGCCCTTGCGGTCGCGCCCGGCTTCCGGGGGCTATTTGCTGCCGCGTGTCCGCGGCGTGGTGGGCTTCTTGGGCGTGGTGTCGTCGTAGTCCGCCGGCGGTTCGGCGTTGGCGTCGCCGATGCCCTTGGGCTTGGCGGGCGCTGGCGCCTCGTCGTCTACGTCCTCGTCGGCGCCGGGCTCGCGTGGTGCTTGGGCAGGGCCGGACGTGCCCGCGGCTGCGAGTGGGGTGGCGTCTGTGGCGGGGGCGCTGTCCGGCGCGTTGCCCGTGCCATTCGACACCGGGTTATTTCCCTGTGCCTGCTGGCGCTTCTGCTCGATGCTCGCCAGTTTCTCTTTGGTCGCCTCGTTCTCGACGGGCTTGCCGTGCTTCGCCGCGAGCGCGTCGGCTCGTGAGCCATGCGTCTGTGCCGACGGCTCCATGTCGGCGTCGCTGCCCATCTCGGGCAGGTCGATCTCCGCCTTGTCTACCTCGCTGATCGCAGCCTCAATGTCGGGCTCGAGCGGGAGGTACTTGCACAGGCGCCGGATCGCGGTTTTCTTCGCCATCTCCGCGAAATCTCTGACCCACGGTCCATTCTGCCCGGCGCTGGAGCGGCTGCGGATCGCGTCGATCTCCGCCCGTGTCATCACGCAAAGCTGGTGCGCTCCGTCGTGGAACTTCGCCAGCGCCCAAGCGTGGGTGATGCGGGCTTCCGCCGGCGCCAGCGGTCGGTGCACGAACTTGGTGTCGATGCCGTACTCGAACTCGAAGGCATCTCCATGCCTCACCACCTCGGCGGTAAGCGTGCTGATCAACTTGCTCCGGCGGGCGAGCGTCATCATGCCGCGGTATCCCAGCATGAACTGGCACTCGATCGTGCCGTTCTTGTGGTTCTCGTAGGGGATGAGGTAGACGCTGCCCAACGTGCCGGGCATGAGGCGGAGCTCGGCGCACTTCACCATGCAGTCGAGCATGGTGAGCGGTTCGCAGTGGAGCAACTTGGGCAAGCGGCTGGCGGCGATCGCGAACATCTTGATCAGGCGTTCGGCGCTCATGGCGACGCCCGCGACCTTCTGCAGCTCCGCCATCTTCGCGCCTCCGAGAAGGCTGCGAACGGTGATCTTCTCCGTGGCTGCGGGTGGCTGTGCCTGCTGCTGCTGAACAATGGCCTGTGTCATACCTTCGACTCCTTGTCCTTGGGCTGCTTCACCATCAACTTGCGATAGCTGCCCGCGATGGTGCACTCGGCGGTCGCGCCCGGGTACTTCTTCTCGAGCAACTCGCGATTCAGCGTCTTGTTGTTCACGACCGAGTAGTGGACCGCGAACGGCCCGGCGTCCGCGCTCTCGGCATCGCCCAGCGCCGCGATCAGCGCGGCCTTGTTCTTCTCCTCGCGCTTCTCCATGCGGAGCCGCGCGTCGCGGGCGCGGTTGAACGCGCGCACCAGCTTCACATCGACCGTCGTGTGCTTTCCCGACACGCGGATGCGGCGGCTGATGACGTCCAGCGACGGCACCGAATCCGGCGGCGGTTTTTCCGCGAGAACGTGGTTCTGCCAGAACTCACACACTCCGTCCTCGATGATCTGGATCAGCTTTTCGTGCCGGCGGACGGTGTAGACCTCGATCTTCGGCCACCCATAGGTGAACAGCAGGCGCGCGACGTGTGCCACCTCGGCCTCGGTACATAACATTTGCGTCTGCACCTGGAACAGCACGGCGTCGGGCACCTGGTCGCTGCCGGGCTCGCCCCACCCATCCGGAACGCACGTGGCTTTCAGCTCGACGGGCGGCTTGCCTCTGATGGCCTTCTCGACTTGACGGTCCAAGTTTGCGATCATGATGCCGTTCTCGGCGATGTAGGTGCCGGTGGGCTTCACGATCCGGCATCCGAGCCGGCGTTCGGTCCCCGCGGCGATGACGGGCTCCATGTCGGTGCCCATCTCGGCGGCTTCGCTCGTCTCTTCCTCGCCCGTGAGTTGGCCCGTCTTTTCGAGCCACAGGTCATACGCGCTCTTGAAGCGGTTGTAGCCAAAGATGGTCGGCACGTCGGACGCGCCGATGTACTGCTTGCGGGCTTCGCGCTGTGCTGCTGTGATGGCCATGGGTTAGACCTCGCTCGGGAGAAGTTGGGCGATCCACACAGAACCAAGTTCGAAGTTCTCGACAAGCGCCTTTGCTGTGGCGGCGGCGCTTTCGCGCGTGTCGAACCTCTGTGCGTGCGATTGGTTGGTGGTCCAACGGAAACGGGCGGGTGATCCCGGCGCCGCCGGCATCGCGCGGTAGTACTCCTCGATTCGTCCGTTCCCGCGCTCGATGACAAACTGGTTCATGTGCTTCCTTGCACCTTCCCGCACCCGGGCCCGCACTTCACCACGGGCCCGGGCGGGGTTGGTTATGCGGTGTATTCGCGGAGGTACGCGTGCATGCGGTCGGCGACGGATCCGTCGGACTTGCGTGGTTCGAGGGGAGCGAGCTTCATCATTTCTCGGGCGCGCTGGCACGTTGACGATCCAGCCTGAGCGCTCACGCACACGTTCGGGCGCGTGCTGTAGATGCTGCACTTGTTGTTCGACGCGAGGAATACGCAAGGAAAGCCCTTTTCGCCCTCGCGGTGGGCATTCAGTCCCCACTCGGACTCATCGATCGGTAGCTTTCCGTGCATGTCCAGTAGTCGCGCCTCGCTCTGGATGCGCGGCTCGCGTATAGCGTCCAAGTGCGTCGCTTCGATGATGAGAGCGCGGCAGCACGCGCCGCATGAATCGCAGTCGTAGGCGAGCTGAGGCAGGGCCATGCTGGTGCTCATGCTCCACCGCCTTCGGAACTTCTCATTCTCTGAATGTGATCCCATCCGACTCTGATGTCGAGCCTGAACCACAGGAACGAAACGAACACTCCAGTAAATGAGTCGCCGCACGTCGGCCACACGCAACACACCCACGGGCGAATGCGGAGGCAGAGCGGGCCAAGCACATAGAACATGATTCCGTCCGCGCGGAAGCGCCTAACCACGGGCCACCCCCGCGAGCTGCGGAGCGTGCTCGTACGCGCCCTGGCCCAGCACAACGGGCGGGGGCGCGTCAGTGCGCCGGGCGTCGTCCACGCCCGCACCCTCGTCGGTGCTCCCGCCCACGCCACGAAAGCCCGCACGCTCGAGGTCCTGTGCGGCGTGCATCGCCTCCGCGATGATCTTTTCGAGGAGCATGTAACTCCGCGCGAACATGGCCTTGGTCGCGGGGCCGAAGTACGCGCGCCCGGCACGCACCTCGCGCGTGACCTGCTCGATCGCGTAGCTCGCGACCTTCACGATGGAGTGTGCGTCGTGCAGCTCGCCGGGGAACGCCGCGGCACGCTGGACCTGGAAGCCCTCGGCGTGGATCGTGCCGTAGCACTCGTGGCACAGCGCCGGCCAGAGCGGGGCGCCGCTGCCGTTGGGGTGCTTTCCGCCACAGTGCGAGCACATCGACCCGCCGATGCGGATGCAGGCCTTGGGGCTCGTCCTACCCGACTTCTTCGTCGTCGCTGCGTTCTTGGCATCCCTGTCCATGTTCCGGCTCCCGTAGGAGCCGCCCGGCGGCGAACAAGAGATCCGCGAGCGCGTTTCGGTCCACCGTTATGAGTCCGGGAATCGGCATTTCCGGATCGATAAATCGAGTGGACCGAACCTTGCCCGTGGAAGCCGCCGCCCGACGGCTCCGTGAAAAAGCGCGACCCCGCGATCAAGCGCCGCAAGTTCCTTCCACAGACGCCGGCGGCGAGCCAGATTCGAGTATCGCGTTATTCGTTTCGGTGATTGGTGGCTCTGTGGAGTGAGAGAATCTATCGGCCGGGTCGGGGGTTGTCAACCCCATTTTTCGGTCCACGTTGTTTTCGCGTGAGACATCAGTCGTGCCCGCCACCGGAACCGGCCACAGATTCGGCAAGGTCCGCACATACGCGGCCAGTTGCGCAAACCGTGGATTGAAATACCTTTGCGACGTGTCGGCGTCGTGCCGCATGAGTTGCCTCACGGCCCGATCCGGCACGCTCGCGGGCACTAACTGCGTGTCGAAATATTTTGTCCGCCCGCGCCTTTTGGAGGCTTGGATGCCCGCGCGGTCGCGGTCCTTGATTATGCTCGTTTATGAGCCAGAACTACAGATTGGTCGTCGATTTTGGCCTGATCTCAAGCCCAAGAACCTTCATCACGGCGTCAAGGCGGGCGGACGTGATGTCGCCGGTGCCGGCCATGAACCGCTGCACCTGGTCTGGGCTCACGGCGCCCTTGGTGTCGCGTGCGATGGCGTAGGCGGTCATGTCGAGCCGCGCGGCACGCTTGATCACGATGGAGCGGATGGTTGCCATAACTCCCGCCCGAACGCTCACACGCGCAGGCGGAAGGGGTTGCCGGAAGCCCGCGCCGGAGTACGGACACGGGGCCAGCCAAGCCCGAAACGTACGCCCGCCGGTGTCCCGGCGGGCGGCGTGGTCAAGACGCGAGCGCGGGGTGCGCCCGGACCCAAAGAACCTCCTCGATGTGCTTGCACTGCTCGCGCTTGAACTTCCACCGTGGGCACGAGCACGCCCAATAACCGGTGTGGTGGAGCGAAACGACGTAATAGCCTGAGTTGCCCATGACCTCGTGCCGCTCCGTCCACTGCTTCGCTCGCTCCAAGCGTGCGGTATGGGCGCACGTCGTCTTATGGGTCGGGCGTGCTCGGCACGCGCGGCAAAACGATTCGCCCGCAGGCCCATACCTTGACTTGAAGGCTCGTCGGCACATTCCGCATTCGCGATGAATCCATTTCATGACGCGTACTCCTTGCACGTCGGGCTTCCGGCCCGGCGAATCGCCCTCCACCCGGTGTCCCGGGCGGGGGCAGTGATTCAGGCCGCATCCGCGATCATGGCATCGACGATCGCCTTCGTGGTGTCGCGGATGAACTCGTTGCGCTCCTTGTGCCCGGCCTCATTGAGCATCGAGACCACACGATCCGTTCCGATCATCATGCCCCAGCGATCACCCAGCGCCCGCGCCATACGCTCATCGAACGTCTTGGCGACGCAGTTCTGAATCACGGTCACGACGCCGGCGGGGATGATCCCGGCCTCGCGCGCCAGTCGGCGAAGCCCATCGTCGCTGATCGTGTCCCACAGGTCGCGCACAAGCGCGTCAACGTCGATGGTCAAAGACTCCGAGAACGCCCGGCCCTGAAACTTCAACATGGTCCGTACTCCTGATGCCACGGGCTTCCGGCCCGCGACATGCTCATATATATCCGCATATCTGCGGCTACGCAACCACAAATCCCGCGAAAATGTCGAAGATTTTGATTTTTCTCATGGCGCGCGGTAGGCTCAACGGCTTGGGCGATCATAAGCGAAAACGATGAGTAGCGCCGCGCTCCATCAAACAGGGTTATGATGACCGCGTGAATCGGGCGTGAATCAACCCCGCTCTGGAGCGCGCGCATGGTCCCAACCGACGTCAAGGTGCTGTATCGCCTCAACCCCCTGCTTGTGGACGTGCTGGAAGCGTTCGCCACGGCGGAACCCACCGATCAGCGAGCGCCGGACGGGCGGCCGTACATCGACTCGGCCCAGGTGCTCGAGAAGTTCCGCGAAGAGCGGGGCGTGGATTGCACCGAGGTCATCGAGCATCTGTTCCTGCGCTACCAGCTGCTCGCGTGGAGCGGCGTGCGCGATGAGCCCCTGATCCACTACTTCACCCTCACGGGCGCGGGTGAGGCGCTGGCGGCGAAGATCGCGGGCTTCCGCAAGATGGACCCCAAGGAACGCGAGAAGCTGGACGCCCAAATGCGGGCGGCGCAGCCGAAGTACGTGACGCCTGCGAAGCCCGTGCAGCCGGCGGCGGCGAAGGTGAAGGGGTGAGCGATGAGCTCAAAGCGTTTCGTCGTGCGCGGTTGCAACGACTGGCGCCAGCTCTTGGTGGGCGGGCTCTATGAGCACGGAACACGCGCGTTCACGTTCCTACACGCCAGCGCTCAGGACTACAACACGCGCAGCGGCGGACGCAGCCTGTCGGTGAGACTGACGCTGCTCGCGTTCTCGCTCTGGTTCGTGTGGCATTACCGGCTGGTTGATGACCCGGACGGCACAGTGGAGCGCGTGGGTGCCTGAGCGAGCCCGCCCGATCCTCGACCCGTTCGAAGCCCTGCGCTGCAAGGAGAGCGGCATCGTCAAGATGCCGGACTCGAACCTGCTCCGACGCCTGGCCAAGCGTGAAATGCTTGTGCTGGAAATGATCGGGCGCGGCCTCACCTACGCGCAGATCGCCGCGGTGCTGAACCGGAAATCTGGGAACATCAGGCTGGCGAAGATGCGTCTGGCGAAGAAGCTGGGTGAGGGGCGAACTGGGGTACTGGTTCGTTTCGCGGTCGAGACGGGGCTGGTGGAGCTGGGAGTGGTCGAGATTCGTAGACGGCTCGCCATTGGTCACCCTGGCGAAGGAGCTTGACGTGGGCCTCGTGGCCGATCGTCACCAACGCCGCGGCGTACTTTTTCCCATGCCAGACCACGGGGCGGCGCTCGGCAACGATGGTGAGGTCCGCGATCGCCTGGGCGTCTCGGCCTTCGCGCAGGCGGTCGTAGCGCATGCGGGCGCCGGGGCTCTGCAGGGCCGCAAAGATGATTTCGGCGTCGGTGGCGACGAGCTCGGCGTAGGTGCGTTCCTCGGGGGTCATGGATGACGTTAGCCGAGCGCGTTCCAACTCGAAAGCGATGGGTGAGCAGGCTCGAAGCGTTCTGCCATGGCCCAGAGTTCTCGTGCGAGGGGCTGGACGAGTTCGTCGCGTACGAATCTGGTGGTCCCAAGCCCACCACGCCCTATGGACAACGCCTGCTGGACGCGAAACGTTGGATGGAGTGGACGATCAACGAGTACGCAGCACTCTACGGGACGTGGGAATGGCCCGGGTGGAGTCAACTCGAACAGGATTTCGCGGACGACCCCAAGTTGCTTCGCATGCTCCGGCAACGGATCGGGAGACACACATGAGCGAACAGGCCACCATGAAAACGCCCGACCAACTCACGCCCGAGCAGTGCGTGATGGCGCTGGAAACGTTCGCCAAGATGCTTGGATGCCCGTCGATGGATGGCGTTCTCGATGGGGCCGTGCAGCTCCTGCGGCAACGCGACGACCCGCGGAGTTCAGGCTTGATCTTCTTCGCAAAGGATCTTGAGGCTGCTCGGAATCGGTGGCTGCACCTGCGGAGCGTGCCACTCGTTCCCGCCCCGGTCTAGTATCTCCCACTGGTCGGGCTCCCTTCGCGGGAGTGCTCGGCCATGCTCGCCTCTGGATCGTTCCACGGCCTGGAAGCTATCGGCGTCTATCAGGCCCAGCGGATGCCGGTGTCCGACACGATCGCCCGGCGGATCGCCACCTCCACGACGGCCCCCAGCTTCACGACGGACTTTGCCCAGACCGTCGCCAACGAACAAGAGTTTCCGGCCGCGTCGTCGGACATGAGCGCGGCCCAGTCGCTTTGGATCATCAAGAAGGGCGCGAGCCCGGGCCTGCTCCTTGAGTTCTGCGTCAATGCCGAGAACGCCAAGGGCATCATCGGCATCATCGGCTTCGATCGCTCGCGGCTGCGGACGGGCAAGACGGGCGCGTACCACTGGACGCCCGTACCCCTCTGCAAGGCGGTCATCACGGGAGGGGCCGTGGGCGTTCACGCCGACGATTCGATCATCCGAGGGTCCGACGCGACGTCCCTCGTGTGGGCGGCGACGGTCGCGGTCGCTTCCGGCGACAACTTCATGCCGACAGACGCGATTCAGCTCGTGGGCAACCAGTCCACGGCTCGGACGCGGCTGCTCATTGCCACGCTGGGGTTCGAGGCCATCGGCATCATCCCGGCGTGCAACAACAACGGTTCGGGCTCGGCCGCCACCAAGATCGGGTGCGCGTACCGGGAGGTTTGAGTTCGTCGCGGCTTTGGTCGAGCGCGCGCGTGGATGATGACGCTGGTCGGGAAAGTGATTCGGTTTGGCACAGCTGGCGCTGGTGGCGGGGTCCGCCAAGATTTGTGAAGTCGGTCGCGTTGTCTCCGTGCGCTTCGACGTCAACACGCCCGGCAGCTACGCCGAGGCGTACATGGGCGCGGCGCCGACACTCACCGATGGCGATCGCGAGATCACGCTCATCCCCCTGCTCCCCACCATGGACATCATCGGTGGCAAGCTGCAATGGGACCTGTATTTCGAGGTGCCGATCGATGAACCGCATATCGAGGTCGGCCACGCGGCCACCTGGACACTCGACTGGGGCACGGCGCTCGCCAGCGATGGGACGAACGCGACGCCCACGACGGGCTCGATTGAGGTTTCCAACACGTCGCTGATGGATTCCAGCTGGGAGAAGAGTTCGACGGGCACGCCCGCGGCTCAGTATTACGTGCGGCCGACGGGGAACGACAGCAACAACGGAAGCAACGGAGCGCCCTGGCGCACGCTCTCCAAGGCGCGGCAGGTCTGCAACGCGTCGCATAACGGCCAGCACGTGATCGTGCATGTGGACGGCGGTAGCTACGGGTCGCTCGACAACTTCACCACGATCGCGGGGCTGGCGGTGCGGTCGCCGATCCACTTCAAGGCGACGGGCACGGGCGGGCAGCCGGTCATCACGGTGGCGGGCGATGGCGGCGTGAGCTGGGGCACGAACGCGTCGGTGTCAAACTTCACGTTCGAGGGCTTCCGCATCGAATGCGGTGGCGGCGCGAGCGGTCTTTCGCTGCTGGGCTCGAGCCTCGGCGGGGTGTGGTTCATCCGCTGCTCGATCCAGGCCAAGGGCGCGGCGATGTTCGGAAACCTCGCGAGTCGGCAGTACTCGGTCGCGTCCTCGGTGGATCACACGGGGCTCGCGCAGCGTGGAGCGCGGTTCTTCAAGTGTTTCATGGGCGACGGCCTCGGGCACCACGGGCAGGGCGACTACGCCTATCGCGCGCCCGGCTCGCGCTTCATCGCTTGCGTCATCGACCATGCCGGATTCGAGGTCCTGGCGGGCGGCACGATTCGTCGGTCGACCTACGGGCACACGCAGTACGAGCACGGCGGGAACGAGGGCCTGCAGTGCTACATGTGCACGTTCACGCGCTCGGGCTGCAATGGCTTCTCGTCCAACTCCAAGGGCGCGGTGTTCCTGCGCTGCATGGGGTTTTCCAACCCGTGCAGCCTGCACCTCCGGGGCATGGGTCACAATGGTGCTGGGCTGTGCGTGTTCGAGGACGGGCAGGACACGAACAACGGCGCGGACCCAGCGCCCTACGGGATCGGCTGCCAGATCAACGTGAAGTGGCCGAACAACGACCCGGTGAACGACCCGAATATCACCGATGGTCCGGCGACGCTGCGGCTGTGCGCGTTCATCAACAAATCAACCGGCGTTGGAGGCTCGCCCGCGATCGAGATGTTGGGCCAGATTGCTGGATCACGCCCGCTGATGCTCGACGGCTGCATCATCAAAGATTGGGGCACAGGCAAGGCGATCGTTCGGACCGACAGTTATCCGAACCCGGAACCGAACCGGCGCACGCGTCCCGATCAGGAACCACTGATGGACATGGTGCACGTGCGAAACTGCTCAATCGACATGCGCGCGGCGAGCGGTGAGCGCACCTGTGTTGAGTTCCAAACGACGTTCATCCCGACCACGCGTATGCGGTTCTCTGGAACAAATCGCTATCACACGAATGGCGCTGCGAAGTTCCGGTTGGACGGCGTTCCGATCAGCGAAGCAACGTGGCTGACGCTGGATCCGGGCGCCGTGTTCACCGCGCCCGTCTACCCCGACGCCACGCGCAGCTTCCCTCGCTACTGCACCGAGGTTCTGGGGCTCGCGGACGTTTCGGCGTTCTATGCCGCCATTCGCACGATGTCGGTGCTGGCATTCGACGTGCGCTACTGCCAGGCGGCGTACTGGGTGCTCGCGGGCCTCACGGACCTCGTGGAAGACCCGATCGACTCCGGCGGGCCGACGCTGACGCCCGAGTTGGCGTTCGTCGATCTCAACGGCGCGGCGTGGACAAGCGGCGATGTTGCCTACACCCAGAACGCGATCAAGTTCGGAGAGAATCAGGCCGAGAGCATCAGGATCAACAACGTCGGGACGGGCACGCTCCACAACGTCTCGGTCACGCTGGGGGGCTCGCTCACGAGCGGCGTGGCATTCCCGGATGAGCTGGAGATCGCGCCGGGGGCTGGAATCGACGTTTCGTTCTCACTGCTGTGCCAGAGCGCCGGGGCGAAGTCGGGCACGATCACGATCGCGAGCGATGAGCTCGACGACGTGGTGATGACGATCACATGGACGGTTCCGAGCGGGGTGCCCTCGGGGCAGGGTCCGTTGGGCTCGATCAAGGGATGGTTGATCACGGGCGTTCGGTCGGTTACGGCGAAGCTCTGGATATGGCGGTAGAGTTATCGCATGCCCAGTAAGCCATTTCCAAAGGGCAACACGTTCGGGCGGGCGAACAAGGGGAGGCCGAGCCCGAATCCCGAAGGCCGCCCCGCCAACGCCTCCAAGCTGGCGCTCCGCGAGCTGCTGCTGATGGCGGACGTGGGGGGGTCGATGCGCGACCTGGCGGTCAAGAATGTTCACGAGGCGCTGCAGGACCGGGATATCGAACGCACGGGCACCGGAAAGAGCAAGAAAGAGCGCAAGCGGGTCACGCCGATCGCCATGAAAGCGACCGAGATGGTGCTGGCGTACACGGACCCCAAGGCCGAGCACGTGATCGTCACGGAAACCGACATCTCGGATGTCACGTCCGAGGAGATGCAGCGTGCCGCAGACGTCGTCCGCGCCGCCCTCAAAGCTCCATAGCTGGCTCGCGCACCACCCCATCGAGATCGTGGACGAGATCGACGATGCCTGCGGGCATCGGATCGATCGCGTGAACGTGAAGCAGTTTCGTGCCCGGCTCGAGGTTCTGGCCAAGCAGGGCGTGGAGTTTCGTGCGGCGCTGGTGGACGCCTGCCGAAAGTCCATGACGTTCTGGTGCGACGGATTCGTGAACACGTACCAGCAGACGACGATCGACGCCGAGGGCAGGCAAACGGCACTCACGGGTGCGGGCGTCGATGCTCCCTACATCACGTGGCCGATCCACAAGGCACTTCGCGGGGAGCTCGATCGCTGCATCAAAGAGGGCCGCGATCTGATCGTGCCCAAGAGCCGAGAGGTTCGGGCCACTTGGGACGTGCTGCTCTGGATCATGCACAAGTTCCTATTCACGCCGGGGTTCACCGCGATCCTGGTGTCGGAGATTGAGGACAAGGTTGACAAGGCGGGCAACCCCGGCGCTCTCTTCCCGCGTCTCGACTACGTCCTCAAGAGCGTTCCCGCCTGGATGCTGCCAGGGTCGATCCATCGCACATTCAAACATCTCGGGTTGAAGGTCGAGCGGGATGTTCGCTCGATCGACGGCACGAGCACGACGGAGAACATTGGCGTCGGCGACCGGCGAACCGTGATCCTGCTCGATGAGGCGGCACGAAACCCGTTTATGCGTGACATCTGGGATGCGACGCGCGACGTCACAAAAACCCGCGTGGCGCTCTCGACGCCTCGAGGCCCCGGATTCTTCCGCGAGCTGTGTTTTTCCAATCGCCGCGTGTTCCCGATGGGCTATTGGGATCATCCAGACAAGGGGCGCGGGCGCGAGCTGCGTGAGGACGATGGGCAGGGCTCGGTCACGGGGCGCGCCGGGCGACATTTCTGGTGGACGCCCTGGTTTGAAGTCGAGCGGCAGGAGCGCACCAAGATCGACATTGGGCAAAACCTGCTCCTGGACTTCGACATCGGCGGGAACACGGTGTTCGATTCCGCCTTGGTCATGCAGGCGATCGAGGAGGGGCAGCGATTCCCGCCCCGCGTCGGCCGCCTGGTGCACGACCTGGAAGGTGCGGAACGGGACCTGTCCATTCGCCGGCGGGAGCGCGACGCGATCAAGTTCGTCGATGACCCGCGCGGGAATCTGTGCGTCTGGTGCGAACTCGACCGCAACCGGAACCCGATCGTCGGCCCGTGCTGCCTCGGCGCCGACGTCTCGAACGGGCTTGGCCAGAGCAACAGCACGCTCGCGGGCATCGAGATCGACACAGGCGTCGAGATTGCAAAGCTGGCCGACGCGAATCTGACCGTGCACGAGTTCGCGCGCGTGTACGCCATGCTGGGGATATGGCTGGGGCATCACTCGGAGCGCCGCGACAAGTGGCAGTGCGCCGCGGGCAACTTCGAGGCCAATGGGAGCGGGCAGAACCTTGAGAAGTACCTGCGCGAGCTGGGATACTCGCCCCTGCACCACGACGGCGACAAGTCGGGGTGGCACTCCAACTTGAAATCCAAGCGGGCCGAGATGGAGGAGGTGTCGCGGGCGCTCTCGCTGGGGACGCTCATCGTGCGGGACGTGCCGACGTTGCAGGAGGCGAGCACATACGTCTACACCGTCTCGGGCGGCGTCGAGCCCGAGGTGCTGGGTCAGGAACCGGGCGCGCGGGCCACGCACGGGGACCGCTGCATCGCCACCCTGACGGCGTGGATCATCGCGCGCAGGGGTCGAACGGTGCCGAAAAAGGACCTGGTGCCGCCCGACACCATCGCGGGCATCGAACGGGAGTATCTTCGGAAGATCAAAGAGAAGCGACGGTTGGAGGGGTAGGGGTATCATCTCCTGGTCGAGTTCTTGCCCGCGGAGCGAATCGTGCTCACGGGCCAGGAATCCGCACGCCTTTGGAAAGACTCGCTGGACGCCATGAGCGGCGTGCGCGATTCGTACTCCAAGGTCCTCAAGCAGTTTCGTGGGCCGTGGTGGAACGGCGTCGGCTCCGACGCCAAGCGCTACCCCCGCAACCCCATCGCACAACAGGCCGCCGTCTACCTTCCCGCGCTTACGGGCCGGCGCATGCATGTCCGCGCGATCGGGTACGGCGCGGGCATGGAGGTCGAGGAAGAGCTGAAGAGCCTGATGCTCACGCGGGCGCTGCATCGCCTTCGCTACCCAATGACCGACCGGCGCGTGGTGCAGGCGGCGATGTTCTCGGGCATCGGGTGCGTCAAGATCGGGGTGCTTCCCTCCCGGCAGGCCGTCTCGGTGGGCGATCGTGCCCTGGACCCCGGTGATTTCTTCGCCCGGTACGTGAGCACGTTCCGCCTGGGCATCGATCCCACTGCCGGCGACCTGCGCGAAGCGACCCAGATCGGCGATGAGTACCTGATCGACCGCAAGGCGCTCATTGCGGACATTGAGGAGCAGTCCAAGGGCGGCGATGGCGAGCTGAGGAAGGCGATCGAGCGCCTGATGGCGCTCAAGCCCGTGGGGCAGGAGAGCGGAGAGGCGGGCGATGAGATCGGGCTGCGAAAGCCCACGCTCGACAACTCGCCCGGCGACCTGTGCCGCGTCGTCGATGTGTGCATCTACGACGGCGAGCGGCCGATGGTTGGGATGCTCCCGCCGGTGGGTGGCGCGGAGGCGTTCATCTTCGATCCCGTGCCCTCTCCGATGCCAGACCGAGGCATCTACGAGATCCTGACGCTGATCGACGTCCCGGAGGCCGCGATCGGCACCGGACCCGCGCAGCAGATCATGGAAATCGCGCTCACGCTGCGCGACGCCGCGAGCAAGCTGGACCGCCAGATCCGCGACACCAAGCGAAACTTCGGGTACGACTGCGACGAGGAAGAGGTCGAGGAGCTGCGCGACGCCCCGAACGAGCAGTGGGTGAAGTTCAAGGGCGGCAAGGTGCCGGTGGAGTTGAAGTCGGGCGGGATGACGCCGGAGCTCGAGGCCGCCGTTCGCATGATGGACGAGATGCTGAACGAGAGCGCGGCGAGTTTGCAACTCACGGGCGGCAAAGAGGACATCGGCAAGACCGCGACCGGCACGGCGATCTTGGATGCCCGCGCGAACGCCCAGTTTTCCGACATGAGCGAGAGCTGCAAGGAACACCGCTCGCGCGTCGTCGAGGCCCTGAGCTGGTTCGACGACCACGCGGTCGAGCAGCAGAGCGTGGCGACGATCGGGCCGGGCGGCGCCGTCGATCTCGTGGTGCCCCCGCAGCGCCCGTTCACGTACGACCAGTTCTGCTACGAGGTGGACACCATCACGGCGCAGACGCTGGATCCGACCACCCGCATTGCGCGCATGACGGAGGTGGTCGATGCGATCGGGCGCACCGCTCCAGTCGTGGCGGCGCTGGGCGGCGACGTCGTGGAAATGGTGTCCACGCTCGGGCGTGCATCGGGCGATCCGGCCATTCGGCGGATCTTCAACCCCGCGCGGATGCAGCAACAGCAAATCATGCAGCAGCAGGCGATGGCGCAGGAGCAGGCGATGCAGGCCCAGGGCGCTCCGCCGGTGCGTTCGCCGCGGCCAGCGCCCAATCGCGCGGCGCGCGATCGAATGCCCGCGCCAGCTCGACGGTGAACCATGCCCCTCTACCCCACCAAATGCGTTGACGGTCACACGGGCGAATCGTTCTCGCGCGATCCCAAGCGCCTGCGCTGCCCCGTGTGCGACGCCAGGGCCGAGATCGATTGGCCGCACATGACCGTGCGAAACGGGAACCGCGAGTTCTTCGGGAAAACACGGGTCTCGATGATCCACGGGTGCGCCGCGAATGAGGTGGGCGAGTACCGCGCGATGATCGGCGGCTCGGCCGCCAACTGCATCCAGGCGGACGGGTCCGTGAAGTTCAACAACCGCGCGGAGGAGCGTGATTTCGCGCGGCGCCAGCAGCGATTGCAGCAGCGCGCGAGCGACCGCAAGCTCGCGCGCGAGTCCAAGGACGCGAGTTCGGGGGCGTAGCGCGGCGTTACGTAGACGCGCGTCCGCATCCCCTCATTGATTCATGGAGCAACGAACCATGCCCGACGACACCAGCACCAGCACGACGACCACGGCCTCCGAGACGCAGAGCGATTCGGGCGCTGTCGAGTCCGCGCAGGCGCCGGAAATCGCCGGCTCGATCGGCGGCAACGCCGGCGACGGCGAGTCCGATCAGGCGGGCGAGCAGGCGGGCGATCAGCAGCAGCAGGGCGAGCAGGCGGGCGGGGCTGATTTCCGCAGCAAGCTCGCCGATGCGTACCTGGCGAGCCAGTTCAGCAAGCCCCAGCAGTTCCAGTCCGACTACCACGCGGGCGACGCGCCGGCGCAGGGACAGCAGCAGGCCGAGCAGCCGTTGCCGTTCGCCAAGCACCTCGAAGCGCTCGAAACGGCGTTCGAGGAAATGGGCGAAGGGCTCGGCGCCAAGGCCGGGAAGCCCGTGCGCGAGGCGCTGACGGCATTGCACGGGGCGATCCAGTCCCAGCTCAAGCAGGCGCAGGAGGCGTTTGGCAAGCAGCTCTCGCCGATCCAGCAGGCGATCCAGGCTCAGCAGGACGCGCAGGTCCAGACGGTGTTCGACGACTTCGCGTCCAAACACAACGCGGCCGATCTTTTGGGCGGACCAAAGAACCGAAGCCTGCAGCGCCGCCAGATGGTGGCGCAGGTGTGCGACAACATCAACCGCGCGATGCCGTCGCTCACGGGCGACGACCTGATCGCGGTCGCCGTCGATGTCGTTCGTCGGCAGGTGCGGATGCCCGCGCCGGGGGCGGGCGCTGGAGCGAAGCTGGCGAACGGAGTTGCCCACAACGCGCAGACGCGCAACGGCGCGATCAACCGCGGCGTTGGCGTCGCCCGCAACGCGACCCAGGCGGGGAGCAAGGGTGAGCAGAGCGAAGTGGACATGCTCAAGAGCGCGCTGGGGATCTGACAGAGTGACACACGCGCCCTCGGCGCGGTTTGATTCAGGAGACGGGCCATGACGATCAGCGGCGTGACGGTTGACTCGATCCGGAGCTTGTCGCAGAACTACCTCCCCAAGATCCGGCGGGGGATGCAGGAGTCGCAGAAGCTCGTCGCCTACGCCGGCATGATGCTTCTGATGAACAGCGGCAAGGGCGTGACGACCAACGACAACTACGAGTACGGGTGGAACGTCCGCCTGCGCTCCGCCGATGGCTCCACGCACGAGCACCAGCCATACGCCCGGCACAACGCGACCCAGCACGACGTGCAGGAGCGCGCGAGCGTCAAGATGGCGACGCGCATCAACACCGCGCTCAAGTTCGAGGTGCTGATCAAGGCGTACAACGGCGGTTCGGCCGAGAAGATCAACGACCAGTACAAGATGGACGCCTCGGCGCAGCAGGAAGAGATCGCCAACGTGAAGGAGGCGGACTGCTGGGGCGTGCCCCAGAGCTCGACCCTGACCAACAAGTGGCTGGGCATCCCGTACTGGTATGGTCGATTCTGCGACGCCAACGGCGCGTTCAGCGCGTCCGAGACGCCCGGCTACAACGGGATCCGCACGCGGTTCGGCAACGGCACCGCGAGCTCGACCATCGGCGGGATCGACGCCTCGCCGGTCGCCAACGACCGCTGGCGCGCGCTCGGGTTCACGCACCAGAGCATCGTCGATGACCTCTTCATCTCGAAGGTGAAATACTGCATCGAGGAGCAGAAGTTCCAGCGCCTGCCGGGGCTCAAGGGCGAGGGCCTCGAGAGCAACAAGCAGCGCATCTTCATGCACCCGACGCTGTATGACGCCGCGAGCGATTACGCCTCGAAGCAGGGGCCGGACGACGGCGAGCTCTACCTCAAGCCCGGCACCATGCTCACTATCTCGGGCGTGCCGCTGATCCGCACGCCGGGCCTGGCGGGCGACGCATCGCTGCCGTTCTACGGCATCAACTCCGACGTGGTGGAGTTCCTGAAGATCACCGAGCTCTGGGACAAGGACCAGGATCCGCGCCCGATCGGCACGACGTCCTACGTGCTCCCGCACACGTGGGCGGGCCAGTTCATCGCCAGGATGCGCCGCAACATGGGCTTCTTCGGCCACGGCGAGTATTGAGCGTCCTTGGTTCGACGTTGGGGTGAGATTCGCGCCCGCTGGGCGCACGAGCAGCACGCAGCAGGAGATCGATCATGGGCTTCTGGCCGGCAAACGACGGACTCACGAACCCGGGCAACTCCCGGATCTGCAAGCACACGGGCAAGAACATCAACGCGACCGACGGGTCGCGCACGGCCGTCACCACCGACTTCCAGGAGGGGCAGCTCGTGCAGATGGACGTGTACAACCACGAGGGCGATACCGACAACGGGATCATCGTGGGCGAGTACACCTTCGGGCAGTTGCCGCCCGTGGGCGTCGTGCAGGCGCTCGGGAGCGACAATCCCAACCGGCTCGTGCCGGGATCGACGACGAACCGCGCGGGCGGGCACATGACGGTGTGCTTCTCGGGCAAGTGCAAGGCGCTGGTACGGGCCGTCTCGACGGACATCACCAAGGGCCTGCTGCTCACGCCCCACGCCACCAGCTCCAGCGCGGCGGGCTTCCGCTGGCTGCGGCAGGCGGCGCCGACGACCGTGGCCCACATGCTCCTCACGATCGGCAACGACGGCGCGGCCCGCCCGTGCGCCATCGCGCTCGAGAACGTGACGGTCGCGGAAACGACCACGGCCAGCACGTCCAAACTCGTTGACGTCCTGATGCTCGACTGGGGCGGCCTGAGCTAATCGACACCACCACGCGGGGAACCGCGTTCCACCAAGCAACGCCTGCAAGCACGAAGGCAAGAGCTCGACCAGCGCGACATCCACGGCTTGCACGGCGCTTTGAATGAGACCGGGATCAACTTCCTTGGGATGCAGGTGCGTGTGGCCCGCGCCCTTGGTGTGGCCACACCCACCGCGACGGGCGCGATGCCGCCCCAGGACGTCGGCACGCTCGAGATCATCAAGGACGCGATCAACGACTGCATCGTCTCGACGATGGCGCGGCACCGATTCCGCTGGTCGCGCCTCGAGCAGACCATCACGCTTTCGCCTGATGGAACCGCGCCAGAGTCGATCGGCGGCGACCCCCGGATGTACGCGATGCACAAGATGGCGCGTGGATTCCCGAGCCGATCGACGTTCCGCAGCGCCGATGGCTCGTGGGGCGACACGCTCCGGTGCGTCAACCCAAACTACATCGCAGGCCGGATCGCTCGCGATGGCGAGTGCGCGGGCGTGCCCGAAATGCTCTCCTTCGAGCAGTTGGCGGGCGGGAACGCGACGAACCCCACGTGGCGGATGATCGTGTTCCCCAAGCCGGACGCGGCATACGTCATTTCGCTGGTGCACCGGGTCCAGGCGTGGAAGATGATCGACGACGTGGACGCGGGGCCGTGGCCCGAGTCGGTGGCGTTGATGCTGATCTCCGGGGCGGTGGCGGCGCTGGCCGGCGGGCGGACCGCGCCAGAGCTGAGCGCGGCGGAGTGGAACGCCCGCTACGAACGCGAGCTGGCGGCGTGCATCGATCAGGACATTGACATGGGGCCTCCGGCGCTGGGACCGAGTGTCGAGCCGGCGTGGGACGCCTCCTACGCGAAGCTGTATCAGGATGGCGTTGAGATCGGGAGCTGAACATGTACGAGGCGACTCCAAAGAACTTTGAGACCGTGTGGAACCGTGCCGAGCGCGAGGCGGCGGGTCCGTGGGCTGGCGTGTTCCGGAGCATGACGCTCCCGCTCGGCGCGTTCCTGCGCGATAACGGCTCGTCGGTGCCGCAGCAGATTCCCGCCGCGACCGGAGATGCTGTGGGATTCGGTCTGCATGGATCTTCGAACTCGTTGCTCGTGTTGACGTGGAATGGAACGTCGCAAACCGCCGTCTACTACGGCGGGCTGAAGCTGCCCCGCACGATCACGAAGCACTACGACAAGCGGGACCTCAAGCTCGTGGTGACGATGGACAAGTCCGGCGGCGGAACCGACAACGCCGATCTCGGGCTGACTTTGCAGGCGTACACCAGGTATCCGGGGCAGGACTCCGATTCGGTGGGCGGAGCTTCCACGATGGTGCTTGACGCCAAGGCGGCCGACTTGTCGGGGATGCGTGAATACGTGTTCGATCTCGGCGCCCTGATCGACATTTCAACGGGATGGACGCCAGGAACGGTGCTGACGCTGCAGCTCACGCCCGATCAGGCGATCGGCTTTGACCTCAACCTGAATATCGCCGCGGTCGAGCTGGAGTGGCGCGAGCACCTGAATCCCGTTGCCCGCGTGTGAACCCTGTTTTCAACCATGAGCCGCCTGTCCGTCCCAACCTCGGGCGTATTCGACCGAGCGGCGTTCGTCGATACGCCCGCGAACACCTGCCCTCCGGACGCGATGCGGAACATGTGGCCCAGCTCCCCCGATGGCGGGCGCGGCGGCATGGCCCAGCGCGCGGGCCTCTCGCGCGTGGTGGCGCGTCGTCTGGGAACGTCCGCGAAGCATGTACAAGGGCTGATCGTCGTCGATCGGGCGAGCGCGATCAGCGGGTTCGATGTCGGCAACTGCGAGCGGATCACCGCGGCGCGATCCATCGAGTGCGACGACATCGTGAACCCGGCGGATACCGACTTCCTGCGCTTCAACGCCTGGATCCTTGATCCCAACCTGGGCGTGCGCGCGGGGCTCAACGAGCGCGGGCAGGCCGATCCCACGTGGTCGGCGGACGCGGCGGTAAACTCGGGGCTGGGCGGCAAGCCCTGCTTCTCGTGCTGCTGGTCGCCGGACGGCCGCCTGGGCTACGTGCTCTCGCTGTTCCCGCTCGTCGCCACGGGCGAGATCATCTTCTCAGTCTCGCGCTTCAACACCAACGGCGAGCTCGATCTGTCGTTCGGCACCGGCATGGGGCTCGCGGGCTACGTGGTGTGGGGGGACTGGGATCCCACGGGGGGGAGCCCGAGCGATGACATCTTCCCCAACGCAATCGCGGCGAGCGATGAGTACGTGTTCGTGGCGACGACGAAGGGATACGTCTACGTGCTGAGCGCGGCGGACGGAACGCCGTTGCAGCGATTCGACATGGACGGGTGGGCGGAAGAGGTGGCGGGGGTGGGCGTGCGCCCCGATGGGCGGCTGGTGGCGGCGTTCAACGGCTCGATGGCGGGCGCCGCCTCGCCGCGAAATAACTGGTGGTATTGGCGCGCTGGCGTGATGCTGATGGACGTCGCGGGCGGGATCGACGCGCCCGGCGATGTGCTGAGCGCCCGCCAATACGGGGCGAAGCTGGCGGCGTCGGACGCTGACTACGAGGACCACCCGTATTTCCGCATCGCCGAGAAGTCCCAGTCGGTTCCACGATTCGGCGCCACGATCAACGCCCTGGCTGTGGGCGTGGACGGGTCGGTCGCGTTCGCCCGCACGAATCGCGGGTGGGCGCGGCTCGATTCAAACCCGCCCAGCAACTCGCAGCGCCGCGTCACGGTTGGTCTGATCAGCGCCGGGGAGGCAACGGCCTCGCTGCTGTGGGAGCAGGACACAGCGAGCATCCGCGAGTCCGAATCGTTCTCCGAGGGCGGCACGATCGACTCCGACGTCCCGCTCACGCCGAACCTCGTCAACACGCCCGACGATCCACACCCCTCGATCGACGCGATCTGTCGCGATCCGCTGGGGCATGTGTATTGCGCGGGCCGGAAGCTCGACCCGGCGCACCCGAACCAGGTGTTCAAGCTGCGGGTGAGCGACGGCGCGATCATGTGGCGCGCGTTCGTGTCGGACGCGGCGGACCACTGGATCAACCAGGGCGGCATCGCATACTCGGCGGCGGACGGGACGATCGTAGTGGCTGGAAAGCGCAAGAACGGCACAAGCGACGTGTCCCACCTGTGGAAGCTGAACGCCGATACCGGCGCGGTCGTGGGCGAGCACTCCACCGGGCATTCGGTGGATGCGTATCAGTGCGCCGTGAATCCGGACGGGCTGATCCTGTACGTCGCGGGGAAGGAGGCGCTGGCGTGAACCTGATGCAGTGCTGGCGTGATACTCCCCGCAGCGAGCGCTTGGCGCTCAAGTTCTTCTTCGCGCTGTGCGTCATCGGGCTGATCTTTGCGCTGGTGTCGTGCGGACGTTCCGAGCGGGCGTACGAGAAGATCACGGTGGGCCAGCTCGAAAAGGGCGAAGTCAAGGCCGACGCGATCCCGGTGGAGCCGCGCACTCGATTGGTGGAACTGCTGGCGATGACGGTCGAACATGTCCAGAAGGCGATCGACGCGCGGCGGGCGGCGGAGATCGCCGGCATCAAGGCCGAGAGCGAGAAGCGTGTCGAGCAGGCCAAGGCGGACGCGCAGGTGGCGATCGCCAACGCCGAGAAGGATCGGATCGACAGCATCAAGTTCTACGTGTTCTGGCTCATGGCGGGCGCGACGGCGCTGGTGGCCGCGGGCGTCGGCGTGAGCATCCTCGGATTCTGGCTGCAGCGCGAGCGGTGGATGTTCTGCGGGGCGATCCAGGGCGGGGCGTGCCTTGTGCTGCTCGTGCTGCTGAACGCGGTGCGCTACGCGGCGGTCAAGTACGGCGGGTGGATCGGGGCTGGAATCACAATCGTCGGCGCGCTGGGCGTGCTGGGGCTCGTCGTCTACCTCGTGCTGCGCCTGTGGGGCAAGCGGGCGGCCAAGCCGGTCGTGCAGAAGCTCGCGGGCGAGGGGCGGGTGGAGGAAGCGGGCGCGTTGCAGGCGTTCGTCGCGGGGCTCAATGGGGCGAGCGATCGGGCGCGTGAGCTGAGAAAGAAGATCACCTCGTCGCTCGCGGCGGGGATTCCCGGAGGAGCTACATGAGAGAGTTGTTGCGTAATCCTGCGAGCCGTGGCGTGAGTTGGGGGACGCTGAAGTGGATTCTCGGTGTCGTCGCGAGCGTCGCCATCGGCTACGCGGCGTTCTTGGTGGGGCAGGGGGCGCAGGCACAGGAAATCCGCGACCATGACCGTCGCATCGTGTCGCTCGAAGAGTGGCAGATAAAATCCGTTGAGGCGAACCACGAGTTCCAAATGCAGACGACCAAATCACTGTCGAGGATTGAGTCGAAGCTCGAGGACATCAAGCGGAGGTAGCTGGCGTGTCGTGGGCCTTGCAGAGCGATGGGAGTTGGACGAAGAGCGGAACGGTCCGGGAGGCCCTGGCGTTCGATGATCCATTTCCCGCCTCGGGCACGGTCAAGATCCAGCTCGCCAGCGTGGGCCATGAGGTCCGCGTGATGATCCATTCGCACGCCGACCTTCGCACGGGCTGGGAGGTCGGCGTGGTGGGGGCGACGCTGCTGGTTCGGCCCGTGCTCCGCGGCGTGCCTGACGTTCCCGCCGACGCGGTGGTGCATGGCATCTCGGCGGGCGTGCCATGCGAGATGTCGGTCACGATCGAGGATGATCGGATCATCGCGCGGTTGGAGTCAACCGGAAACCCCACGACAGAGATCATCTACCAGAACAGCGCCGCGCCGACCTACCGAGAGTTCTCCGCCTGGGGTGTCGTGTCCGGCGTCAACGGGGCACGGGTGCTCTCGATTGAGGTGTGCGAGCGCATCCCAATCATCTCGGAAGTCTCCGACGTGCTGGTAGCGTTCTGCCAAGGCTTGATCCTGGCGAGCTACGACGGCTTGAGCTTCGTGACGCTTGGGGCCAACTCGTTCTCGACCGAGACGGACGTTTCGGCGACGATCCATGACGGGCGCGTGTTCGCGGTCGATGGACAGCGCGCCAAGATCATCGACGTTGTGAATCGAACCGTGGCGGACTGGGGGCCCGAAGCGGGCGGGAACTGGGTTGAGACCACGACGGGGTTCCTGCCCGGCGCCACGGCGGCGCCGACGCCTGGGGAATACCTGCCGGGAACGACGACGGCGCGCGTTGTAGCGACGTTCAACGATCGGGTGGTGCTCGGCTACAGCCGCAACCTGATCCTGTCGGCGGTCGGGAAGCCGCAGTTGTTCTTTGTCGGCGAGGGCGTCGGAAGCGGCGCCTACGCCCCGCGTCCGATCGCGGATCAGATCGTCAGCCTGAGCATTACGGCCTGGGACACGCTGCTGGTGGGCGGGCTGCGCTCGCTCTACCAGCTCGAGGGCGACCCGACACGCTCGCTGCCCGTCCTGCGAGCCCTTCCGGGCGTCGTGGGCTCCTCGGGGCTCAACGCCGCCGGGGTGGGCGTCGGGGTGGCGACGCTCTTCCACTCCCCGCACGGGCTGCACCTGGCCAACCCGGAGGGCGCGCCCGTGCCGCTCTCCGCGCCGATCGTGCAGGGCGGGATGCGGATCGGCGATCAGACCCAGTATTGGGTCACGGTCGCGCGCGATCCGACCCTGTACATGTCCTTCGTGTTCATCACCCCGCGGTCGTCGTCGCTGGACGGCACGCACTGGGCGTATTCGGAGGATGTCGGCGGATACACCCCCGGGCGGCCCGGATTTTTCCCCATGTCGTTCAACCACGGAGGGCATCAGCCGACGTGCGCGGCGTGGTGGCGCGGGAGGCTGGTGGTGGGTTGCCGCGACGGATACCTGCGGCATTTCAATCCCTTGGCGAGTACCGACGACGGCGTGGCGATCGACGGTCGGCTGTTCGCCGAGATGATCAACCCGGACGGCGTGTCGGGCGATTCGATCTTGCGGCTGCTGGACCTCGAGCTCGCCGACGAC
>ERZ761584.140-NODE-140-length-27791-cov-4.618042_pt1 | contig 27791 bp, 41 predicted proteins | sample MGYA00512168_ERZ761584 | MGnify/ENA primary metagenome ERZ761584 (study PRJEB28899, sample SAMN03785564) | bioreactor sludge metagenome | biome: EBPR Sludge; feature: EBPR Bioreactor; material: 0.22µm filtered reactor supernatant | place: Saint Lucia: Queensland...
CGGTACGATTACGGCAACAGCAAGGTTTGGCTGTATCGACATACTGTATGAAACCACAGTTAATTAGCCTCGATGCAGGGAGGCATAACGCAGATTTGGAAGGTGCTGCCACGCGCATCATGCAGGGCGGCAGTTGGAAAAAACAACGCATCGTCGTCATTCTTCCGGCGGCGGCGCAGATGCCGACAAAAGCCGCGATGGCTATGTGGGGGCTTGCTTTCCCGCCCAACCAGGCCGTGTATCGCATGGCAGCATTGGGGATGGAAGTCGGAGAAGCCTACAGCAACGCCATCGAGCAGATTCTTGCGCATCCTGATTTGAGCCGATGGGAGTACATACTGACTATAGAGCATGACAATATCCCGCAATGGGACGGCGTAACCAAGCTCATCGAAACGATGGAAGCGCATCCTGAATACGCATGTGTCGGCGGGCTGTACTGGACAAAGGGAGAGTGCGGAGTGCCGCAGATATGGGGTGACCCGACAGACCCGATTTTGAATTTCCGTCCGCAAGTTCCCAAACCCGGCGAAGTGCAGGAATGCTGCGGCACAGGCATGGGATTCAACTTGTGGCGCATTTCCATGTTCAAGGACGGAAAGCTCAGAAAACCTTGGTTCAAGACGCTCAACGGCACAGAGGGCCAAGGGATCGGCACGCAGGACTTGTATTTCTGGGCCGATGCTCGCAAGCACGGCTACCGCTGCGCGATAGACAACCGCGTGCTGGTCGGCCACTACGACGTACAAAACGATATAACTTGGTGAGGAAAGCATGACTGCAGAAGCAGTAAAAGTTGAGCAGGCAGACCAACCGTTGCGACTCGACATCGGCTGCGGAAAGAACAAGCGCGAAGGTTTCGTCGGCGTTGATCAGTACAAAATGGACGGGGTGGACATCGTTCATGACATGCGCGAGCCGTGGCCGTGGCAGGACGATTCTGTTGAAGAAGTTCATTGCTCACACTTCCTTGAGCACCTTACCGGGAAAGAGCGCGTGCATTTCATGAACGAGTTGCACCGTGTTTTGAAGCAAGGTGCAAAGGCCAGCATCATCGCGCCGCACTGGTGCAGCAACAGAGCTTACGGGGACTTCACGCATCAATGGCCGCCGATTGCGGAGATGTTCTTCTACTACCTGAACAAGGATTGGCGCAAGGCGCAGGCACCACACACGGATGTGGAATTCAACGCGGACGGATATTCGTGCGACTTTGATGCAACGTGGGGATATGCGCTGCATCCGCAGCTGATGACACGCAATCAGGAATATCAGCAGTTCGCTATGGCGTTCTACAAGGAAGCAGCGCAGGATATCGTGGCCACACTCATCAAAAAATGAACCTCTTCCAACCCGGCCCGTTCCAACCAATCCTGTTCCAGACAGGCGGTGCGACTTCGCTCGCGCGCAGTGGTTGGTTTCGGCTGATGCTGGCAGAGTTGCAACAGGAGTCGCTCGATGCGGATAAAAAGAAGCAACAGAATGCGGAGGGTCAGCTGGATGCAGCAACACCGACTGTTGTGCCGGAGCAGAAGGCAGCGTTGGTGGAGCGCAAGCGTCGCGCTGCGCCTGTTCAATCGCAATCTGAATTCGAAGAGATCGAGGATGGTCCTCCTACGGTTCTGAAGCCGATGTATCGACCGCGTATCGTGGAGTTGCCAGATGTCGGTCCAACAGCAATTGGCGCTATGCGTGACGTGGAAGGCTGGGTGCAGGACTTTGTCAAGGCTGCCACGAGCTACAAATTCATGATCGAGCGGCTACGCGAGCGATTGGAGCACGACGTGGCGCAGATCCAGAAAAAACGCCAGCGTCGCAACAGAGCGCTGATGCTGGCGATGATGCTGTGACGTATCGCTGCGACGAGGAATTTAATGAAGAGGAGTTGATAGACATCTTTCACGTCATGCCGCTGTTCGGACGCGAGCACGAATGTTCGACAGATTGTTGGTGCAATCCAAAGATGGAGTTTGAAAATCCCGACACCGGGGCACAGGTGTGGTCGCACGTAGTTCTGCATTGAGGAGGCGAAGATGGCCGAGAAGTGCATTCCGCAGCGCAAGCGGCTCGCCATGGGCGAGGTTCCAAACAAGTACGCCAAGGGCGGCATGGTCATGCCGCGCAAGAAGGGGGACGTCGACAGATGTGGTTGTGACAAGAAGTGCGGCGGCGCAGTCAAAAAAGGAGGCAAACGATGAAGTATCGCATCACGTGGCGCGATGGCAAGCAGGAGGAGCGACAATCGGACGACGGCTACGCAGCCGTGTGCGCGTTGCTTGGACCTTCTGTCGATGTGCAGCTTATCCAAGAGGAGGAGCAAGATGCCGGCCAAGTCGAAGGCGCAACTGCAGCTGATGCAGGCGGCGAAACACAATCGGAAATTCGCAGCGAAGGTGGGGATTCCGCAGAAGGTGGCGCGGGAGGTGGTGGCGGCGACCCCACGCCCGATCCGGCTCCCCAAGCGGAAGGCTGACCGATGACCCGCGAAGAAAAAGAAACAGTTTCTCGTATCGAGAAGCTGATGGAGGAGCTGGCCTACACGCAGATGGAGCGCCCCACGAGCGATCCGTTCGTCGTTGGCGTGCAGGCAGGCAAGTATCATGGGCTCAAGGCGGCGCTCCTGTTGATTGAGGAGATTCACGCTGTCAAGGAGCAGGACGAAGCACAACAAGGCTGAAAGGAGTCTTAGAGTGGACAAGCAAGAGTACGTACAGCAGCATTTCCCGGATGTCGATCCTTCGGCAGAGCCGTGCGGCAGCCAGATTCTGGTGCAGTTGCGCACGGTGAAAAAGAAGGTCGGCAGCATCATCCTGGCAGCCGAGACGACCGACTTCAACAAGCACAACACGCAGCTGGGTCGTCTTGTGCGCATTGGGCACATCGCTTTCCGCAACCGCGAAAGTGGCGAAGAGTGGAAGGAGGGAGCATGGGCACAGATCGGCGATGTCGTCGCTGTGCCCAAGTGGGGCGGTTTCCGCTACGAGCTGCCAATCGAAGGTACGGAGGACACGGCAGTGTTCTGCGTCTTCAACGACTATGAAGTCAAGATGGTCGTGCAGCGCAACTTCGAAGCATTCGACAGGATCCTCTGATCATGGAAACTCAAGCCGAAAAACAGATCGGCTCGCAGCGCGATCCGTGGGAGCACAGAGCGAGCTGCATGCTTTGCCGCACGTGCATGTTCTATGCTCTCAAAAAGTCGAATGTTGCCGTTTTGCGTAATGTCGGCCGTTGCCGGCGTCATGCGCCAAGCATGAACGGCTATCCAGTCGTTTTCGAGCACGACTGGTGCGGGGATCACAAGCTCGACGAAACCAAGCTCTGAAAGGAGAGTTAGCATGACGCAGGAGAATGAAGTGATTGTCGACGAGGAAGGCAATCTCGTTGAGCAAAACAAGGACGAAACTCCTCCGAAGTCCGAAGAAGCGATCTTGCAGAACGGTGAAGACAGCAGGCTCTCGTCAGAAGAAGATCATGAAGACGATGAGCAGGAGCTCGCTGCAGGCAAAACCGACGAAGAGCGCGAAGCCATCCGCGCCGCTCGTCGTGAGGAACGCCAGCGCCGCAAACAAGCCCAGCGCGAGCGCGAAACCACGCTACGGCGTGAACTGGCAGCGCGCGATGAGCTGATCGGAGAAATGCGCCAGCGCCTCGACAATGTTGAGCGACGCGGCGCAGGAGCTGACGTTGCGCAGCTCGATCAAGCCATCAAGCAGTCCGCCGATGCTTACGCCTACTTCAAGGGCCAGCTCCAGGAAGCCACAACCAGCCAGAACGGTCAGTTGGCTGCAGAGGCCACAGAAAAGATGATCCTGGCGCAGCGTCGTGCTGAAGATCTCGCCCGCATCAAGCAAGCCTACGTCGGGCAACAGCAGCGCCCGACGCAGCCGCGACCGCTGGATCCGCGACTGAAAGCAAATGCGGAGAGCTGGGCGGAGCGCAACACGTGGTACGACGTGGACGGGCGTGATCTGGACTCTCGCGTTGCAGCTTCGGTGGACGCCGCGCTGCACGAGGAAGGGTGGGATCCGACCAAGAAGGAGTACTGGGAGGAGCTGGACACTCGCCTGAAAAAATATTTGCCGCATCGGTATTCTTTGGCGCATAATAAGGGCACTGGCGGACAACGCAGTCCCGTCGCGGCCAGCGGCAGGCAGGAAGCCGCAGGCAACGGCAAAGGCACTTTCACCTTGTCACCGGATCGCGTCAAGGCGATCAAGGAAGCAGGCAAGTGGGAAGACCCCAAGGAGCGCGCCTCGATGATCAAGGCGTACCGGGACTACGATCGGCAGAATGCCGAGCAACGCTAACGAATAGGAGCGATGACAATGGCCAACAAAGACTTCAGCGACGACGAGCGTCTGCGCAAGACCTCCGGCGAAGTCGTGCGAGGCGATCGCGCGAACGCGGACACCGACCGCGTGAACAAAGACGGTTCCGCCCTTAACGCCGCAGAGCGCAGGCAGCAGATGCGCCGCGAATGGGTGCAGGAAGTTCTCCCAACCCCGCCGGAGATCCCCGGCTTTCACTGTTGCTGGCTGAGCACGACCAACTCGACGGATCCGATTTACAAGCGGATCCAGCACGGTTATGTGCCTGTCAAGGCGGCGGAAGTCAAGGGCTTCGGTTCGCAGTTCACCATTCAAGGCGGAGAATTCGACGGGTGCATCGCGTGTAACGAGATGCTTCTGTTCAAGATTCCGCGACAGATCTACAACGATCTGATGACGATCTTCCATCACGAAATGCCCGCTGAGCAGGAAGAGGCGATCTACGAGCGCCTCGTACAAGGCCAGGAGCAGGATCGCGATGGCAGGGATCTGGTGACGGTGGAGGGAGACTTCGAAAAGCTGAGGCGCAAAGCGCCAACTCCCACCTTTTCATGAGGACTGAATTATGAGCGCTACCAACGCTCCCTTCGGTGTTCGTGCGGTCTTTCATCCCAGCGGCTCCATTCGCCAACGGACGTTGCAAGGCTTCACCAGCATCCCCTCTGCCGCAGTCTACAAAGGCGACCTGATCAAGCTCACCGGCGACGGTGCCATCGCGGCGATCGTTGCTGCCAACGACGCTTGTGTCGGCATCTTTGAAGGCTGCGAGTACAACACGGCGGACGGCACTCCGGTGATTTCGCCGTATTGGCCCGCGTCGCTTTCCGGCGTCACAGGCATCAAGTGGTACTACACCCCGTTCAATCCCGGCATGGAGTGCGAGATTCAAGCGGGCGGCTCGATCGCTGTAACGGCGATCGGCGATTCGGCGGACATCGTCATCGCTGCTGGTAACGCCAACACGGGCATCTCGGGTTCATACATGAACACGACGCTCAAGGGTGCTGCAGCAGTCGGCAACTTCCGCATCATGGGTCTCGGCGGTCAGCTCGACAATGCTTGGGGCGATTCCTACACCATCGTTCGTGTCCAGATCGCGAAGAACCAGATCTTGACCGAAGTGAACTCGATCTAAGGAGGTCTGACAAATGGCTACCCCAATGCGTTCGACCGACTTCCGCTCGGTCGTCGCCCCGATCCTCAACCAGGAATTCGACGGCGTCTACGACCAGCGCGCCGACGAGTACAAGCAGGTTTTCAAGGAGTCCAACGGCATCGCGCGTTCGTACCACGAGGAGCCGATGCTGTACGGCATGGGATCTGCTCAGCTGATGCCTGATGGCACTCCTGTTACCTATGACTCCGGCGGTCAGCTTTTCGTCAAGCGCTACACCTATGACCAGTACGGCGCTGCCTTTGCGCTGACCAAGGTTCTGGTGGAGGACGGCGACCACATCCGCATCGGTTCGGTTTTCTCGCGCCACCTGGCGCAGTCGATGACCGAGACCCTGGAGACCATCACCGCCAACCAGCTCAACCGCGCCTTCAACGCCAGCTACACCGGTGGCGACGGCTCGGCGCTGTGTGTGAACAACCACGCTGCGGCGCTGGCAGTGGCTGCGGGCGATCCTTCGGCGAGCAACCTGCTGACGACTTCGGCTGCGCTCTCGCAGACGTCGCTGGAGCAGATGCTGATCCAGATCCGTCAAGCTGCCGATCCGCGCGGCAAGAAGATCCGGCTGACGCCGAAGAAGCTCATCGTGGCTCCGGGCAACATGCTCCAGGCGGAAGTTCTGCTGAAGAGCGTGCTGCGCGCTGGCACCAACAACAACGATCTGAACCCCGTGAAATCGATGGGGATGTTGTCGGATGTTGTGGTGTTCAGCCGCATGACTTCGGCCACCGCGTGGTTCGTGAAGAACGACGTCACCGACGGCCTGAAAGTGCTCTGGCGCCGTCGCGTCGAGAAATCGATGGAAGGTGACTTCGAGACCGACAGCATGCGCTACAAGTCCACCATGCGGCTCGCCGCAGGCTGGACCGACTGGCGCGATGTGTTCGGTACACCGGGGACTTAATCCTCCCCGCCCGGAAGAGCCTCCGGGTGCTTGCCCCTCCCCTTGACCGGGGAGGGGATTTTTGGAAGTTGATCTTTTCAAGGAGACAACGCCGTGCAAATTTCTGATGATCTGATGTTGGGCCCTGCAGTCGCAGGCGGGCAAGGCGGCAACTCTTCCGGCCCGTCTCTGATGGAGACCGGCGTCGGCCCGATGGGCCGCGTGTACATTTTCGATGTTGTGCCTGTCACGCTGCAGACAGCAGGTCTGGCAGGCTCGCAAAACCCGGGATCTGGCGGCAGCTTCACGCTGACTGCAGGCACCGGCGTGACCGCGCGCACGCGTGCGGACGGCACGACCGAATATGTGCTGGACACGCCGCGCTGCGTGACCATCACCGCTGCGGGCGCCAACAGCGCTGCTTACACCGTCACGGGTTACGATCAGTACGGTCAGCGCATGACGGCCAACATCGCAGCGCCCAGCACCAGCACCACCGCCTCCACCAAGGCATTCAAGACCATCATCAGCATCACAAACAACAACGCCACCGCCGGCACCAACGGTCTGACCGCAGGCTTCAACGACAAGCTCGGTTTGCCCGTGCGCGTGACGGATGTCGGCTACGTCGCGTCTGTCAAGTGGGCAGCGGCGCTCGCTGCGGATGCGGGAACGTTCGTTGCTGCGGACACTACCAGTCCTGCTACTGCTTCCACAACCGATGTGCGCGGCTGTTACACCCCGTCCTCTGCCGCCAACGGCACGCGCCGCCTGGTGATGACTGTCGCGGTACCTGCCATCGGCTGCGGCCCGAACGCCACGCGCATCGGAGCTTATGGCGTCGATCAGGCTTGACATCGTTATGGACGCGAACAAGCTCAGTTACGCAAACGTAACGCAAGCCGCAGCTGCGACGCTGAAGACTGGCCCTGCAGGTCTGTTCGGTCTCACGGTGACTGCTTCTACTGCGGGCACCGTGACGATCTACGACAACACCGCTGCGTCTGGCACGGTGCTCTTTACCAAGAGCGCGCTCGCTGTTGGCGACGTCATCCATTTCGGCGGACTTGGCATTGCTGCCAAGAACGGCCTGCACGTGGTGTGCGGCGGAACGGCCACTGTTAATGTAATTTACACCTGAGAGCTGCACAGCTCTAGAAAGGTGAAAGGAGTCGCTAACGATAAGGCACAGACAGCATGACGACCAGCGGCACAGTAGCAACAACGGTCATCGACACCGCCAAGCTCATCGAGCACGCTGTGCGTCGTGTTGGATTGGCTGCTGCAATCCAGACGCCCGAGATCGTCCAAATCGCCAAAGAGAGTCTCTACATGCTGTTACTCTCTTTGGCGAATCGCGGGCTGAATCTTTGGTGTGTAGAAAAACAATTCATCGGGCTTGAAACTGGACGAGCTTTTTACGACACACCAGCAGGCACGATCGATCTTCTGAACGTCATCTATTCGCAGGCGACACGCGCTGCTGGCACAGATTCCTCGACGGCCACAAGCGCCACAACGCAGCTCGACACATCGACCACGATCTACCGCATTGGGGTGCAGCTCTCAGCCGTTGCTGCAAGCGACACGCTCGTTCTGTCGTCCTCGCCTGATGGGGTTGTTTGGACTACGCGCGCTACGGAAACGCGCACTGATTGGACGACGAGTGGGTGGTACTGGTTTGAGTTAGACCCTCCTGTTGATGATGTGTATTTCCGCGCTTCATTTACTAACTCTGCGACCTTCAGCGAATTCTATCTGGCGTCGGACGTTGTCGATCTGCCTGTGTCGCAGTGGAACCGCGACACTTACGCTGTGATGACGCGCAAGGAGCAGCAAGGACGGCCTTCCACCAATTACTTCTTCGACAAGCAGCTCACACCACGAGTCGCGCTGTGGCCGACACCGAACAACAACTACGATCACCTCACCGTTTGGCGACACAGGCAGGTGCAGGACATTGGCTCGCTCACGCAGCAGCTGGACGTGCCGCAGCGCTGGGTTGAAGATATCGTGTGGCAGCTGGCCTTGCGTATCGGATTTGAGCTCCCCGGAGTCGATCCAGCACGCCTGAAGATGCTCAGCGAAATGGCCGAGAAGCACCAGTTTGAAGCTGAACTGGAAGAAACAGACGGTGCAGACACCACATTCGATCCAGGCATCGCGGGATATACAGCATGAGCAAATTTCTTGCTCCGTCGGTGCATGGGCACGTTGCGATCGCGCTTTGCGCGCGTTGCAACTTCCGCCTGCCATACGACAAGCTCGTGCAGGATCCGGACACAAAGCTCTGGGTGTGCCGCAAATGTCAGGACGATCCAGATCCGTGGCGCCTGCCTGCGCGGCGCACGGAAGACATTTCGTTGCAACATCCGCGTCCTGATGTGGAGATTGACGCATGACGCAAGCGATGACTTATGATTCTTTGCTGAGCGATGTTGAGCTGTACGCCAACAATTCGTCTGCGGACTTCATTGCGCAGATTCCGCGACTCGTGATGATGGCGGAAAATCGAATTGCGTCTGAGGTACGCGGGCTTGGCTTGCAGCGTTACGCCACAGGTGCGCTGTCACAGGACGATCCAACGTTGGCCAAACCATCGCGTTGGCGCGAAACCGTCAGCATCAATCTGACCACGAGCACAGGACGTGTATTCTTGCAGCAGCGCTCCTACGACTACTGCCGTGCGTTTTGGCCCGATCCTACGCTGACGGAAGAACCGCGTTACTACGCGGACTACGACTATGAACACTTTTTCTTGGTCGCGACACCAGACTCTGATTATCCGTTTGAATTGGCTTACTACGAGCGTCCGGAGCCGCTGAGCGACACGACGCAAACGTCTTGGACAACGCAGTACGCGCCGCAGCTGCTGCTCTACGCAACGCTGTTGGAAGCACAACCGTTCTTGAAGAATCCTGACCAGGCCAAGCAGTTTATGGAATTGTACAAACAAGCCGTTGCGCAGCTTGGTCAAGAAGACGTTCGCCGCGTGCAAGATCGTGCGGCTGGAGCGAGGAGAGACGTGTGACGACTTACACCGACGTTTTTGGCAGCGAAACGATCCCGCCTAGCGGCTTTGGCTACCGCTCCGTGACGCTATCGGCAAACACGACACTGGCGTGGCCGGACAACAGCGATGGAACAGACTTGGCTTCCATCATCATGGATATTTCCGCCAGCGCAGGCAGTCTGGCGCTGACGTTGCCGAGCGCCGCTGAAGTTTCCACAGGACGCGATCTGCTGATCCGCAACACAGGATCGAACAGCTTCGATGTGAAGGACAACGGCGGCAGCGTTATCGCGACAATCGCTGCTGGCATCGTCAAATACTTCTACATCACCAACAATTCCACTGCAGCTGGCACTTGGGCTGTGTTCACTTACGGCACGGGCACAAGCGCTGCGGACGCATCTGCGTTGGCAGGGGCGGGGCTGCTTGTCAGCGGCTCAGAGCTTGCGCTGGAGCATCCATATCTTTCCTCGGCGACGACATACACGATTCTGACGACAGATCGCGCCAAGACCGTCGTGTTCAGCAGTTCTGGAGCTGTCACGTGCGATCTGCCTGCAGCGAGCACCGCTAGCAACGGCTTCTTCTTCCTGCTGAGTAACCAAGGAGCCGGAACTGTTACCGTGGACGGAAGCGGTTCTGAAACCATTGACGGAGCCACAACCAAAGCCATCGCTCCGACAGAGTCTTCGTTGTTTGTATGTTCTGGTTCGGCTTGGTTCAGCGTTGGCTACGGACGCAGCGCGACATTCGCCTTCACACAGCTCGTCAAAGATATCACCGCAGGAGGCAGCTTTACCCTTTCCGCCAGCGAGTACGCCAACAAGCTGCTCAAATTTATTGGCACAGCGCCGAACAATATCACGATTGTCGTTCCAAGCTCTGCTGCAGTCTATTACGTGCAGTGCGCCTACAGCGGAGCTTACTCCCTCACGGTCAAGACTGCTGCAGGCACGGGGATCGATCTGACCAACTCGGACAAATCGATCCTGCTGTGCGATGGGACGGACGTCGTTGTTGCGCAAAGCGTAAGTGTATCTGCGCCGACTTCTGTACCTGCAGGTTCGGCAGTGTCCCCGAGTCTGTACTTCACCACAGACACCGACACGGGATTCTTCCTGGCAGGCACGAACACGTTCGGCATCACAGGAGCAGGAGCAGAGATCGCGCGTTTTGGACCATCTGAAGTGTTGCTCGCTGCTGCGCTCAATCTTGCCTCTGGCGTCAAGAGCACGACGCGCAGTAATCTCGGATTGGCGATCGGCACAGATGTGCAGGCTTACGACGCTGATTTGGCTGCGTTGGCTGCGCTCGCCAGCACAGGGATCGCTGTGCGCTCTGCTTCCGACACGTGGGTGCAGCGTTCAATCGCCGTGACCGCTTCGACAGGCCTATCTGTTTCCAACGGCGACGGAGTGTCTGGCAATCCAACGTTGGCAGGCATTGATTCTTCTGACACCGTTAAAGGTGTTGTTGAACTAGCAACTACAGCAGAAGCGCAAACAGGATCGGACACCGTGCGTGCTGTGACTCCTGCAGCGTTGGCGGGTGCGGCGGCTTATCAAGGCAAGCAGACGATTTGGGTTCCTGCAACAGCAATGGTCGCTCGCACAACCAACGGCCCTGCTGCAGGCACAGCAGAAAGTGCCACAAATAAAGTGATGGTCAAGACTTTGGACTTTGACCAGACAACGGCGGAATACGCCCAATGTTCGGTGCGCATGCCGAAGAGCTGGAATGCAGGCACTGTGACGGCATCCTTTGTGTGGACGGCCAATAGCACCAGCACGAACAGCGTTGTGTGGGCTGCGCAGGCTGTGGCACTTGGCAACGATGAAACTATTGACACCGCTTTCGGCACGGCGCAAACTGTGACGGATGCCAACACAGCAACAGCGTATCAAGCGCATCTTAGCGCGGAGACTTCTGCGATCACAATCGGCTCATCGCCTGCTGCGGAGAACTGGATCGTATTTCAGATTTACCGAGACGCTTCAAACGGCTCGGACACGCTCGCTGCAGACGCGCTGCTGTTGGGCGTGAACATCTACTACACCACGAGCGCGAAGAACGATGCTTAATCTGACGCAGCTCGTTGGGTTTGGTGCTGGCGCTGGCAGCGCGCTGTTCGTCTTCTCCGCCACGATCAGCAGCAACACCAACAACTACAACGTGCAGGCTGCGATGTCCGGGGCCGGATGGAACGGAACTGACCCGTTCCAGGCGACCATCACCATCAACAGCGGCGTCACGGTCGGCTCGACCTCGACCGGCACCTACGCCTTTGTCGCCACTTCGACCTTCCCGGCGGGCAGCTCGCTCTCCGTCACCAATGCCGGGACGATTCAGGGCAAGGGCGGGAATGGGGTCAATGGGAGCAGCATTTCTGATCGAACTTCTCCTGTCGCCGGCACCAACGGCAACGCCGGAGGCGGCGCGCTGCAAATCCTCTGCCCCTGCACCTTCGATAACACCGGGGCGAGCATCCTCGGCGGCGGCGGCTCCGGTGCGAGCGGAGCGAGCGCAGGTTTGCAGATGAACCAGGACAAGGACACGTATTGCTATTGCACAGGCGGCAGCGGTTCTGGCGGAGGCCGAGGTTCGGACGGCGGCACATCGAGCAGCGGCGGCACAGCCACCGGGTCTGGATGTAGCGTTGTCAACGGCAATCAAGGGGGCAATACGGGCAGCGCCGGAACGACAAGCGCTGCGGGAACGGGCGGAGCGTCCGCGCAGCAGAACAACCTTGGTCCTACGTCGGACGGGTATTGCCGTGGTGCTGCCGGAGGCAACGGCGGCGGAGCCGGTTCTGCGGGGTCTAACAGCAGCGCTTCGACGGCGAGCATAGGCACGGGCGGCGGCTCCCCCTACACCGCATCAGGCGCCACCGGCGGCGCTGCCGGCAACGCCGTCAATGGCGACAGCAACATCACATGGATCAACACCGGCACCCGCACGGGGCCGATCAGCTAATAGGAGGGCACATGAACATCAAGTGGCGCATCACCAAAAAGAACGTCGATCAGGGCAGCATTGAAGTGCTGTGGTGGGACGTTGAAACAGGTATCGAAGTTGGACCGTACAACATTTTCATCCTTGATGGCAACGGTTGCTGCCCGCAAGGGGACTCTCTGAAGCGCATGATCGACGGCTACACGCCGCTCGGCGAGTTCGACCAAAAAGCGAAGATCATGGCACTCGCTGCGACTTCGATGGACCACATCGATACGCTGCTTGATGTTGAGCACACAGCCGACCTCAACGTCTTCACGACGCAGGCAGAGCGCGTGCAGCTCGGCGAAAACATCGCGGAGCTTGCGACGGTGCAAGAAGGCTGACATGAAGTACGTTACGGCCGAATATCTAGGAATGCGTTTCTCCATGACGCTGTGCATGGCAGGCGAGACGCACCAGTTCAGTGCTTCGCGCCCGATGGCACGCGCCGATATGGCGACCACGCAATACTGGGGTGGCGCTTTCCGCTACGAGAAGCCGGACGGCACGACGCTGGCCGACATCACGCGCGGAATGCTAGGCATCGACCTGCCGGACTTCCCGGAAGCCGGCATCTACACGCTGCGCGCAATGGAGGATGGAGCACAATACGTGTGCGTCACCGCTGGCGGCAAGCGCATCAACAAGCAGCGCCTCGCCGTGGCTGCTGGCGAACAGCAAACAATCCCACAAGGCCATGCTGCCATCGTGGACGACGGAGGAGCACGACTGCGATTTGTCGTAGCGAAAAACGCAGGCGTGCAAGTGGATGGCCCGTGCAACGGGCTGGAAGTGTGGCTGTAATCAACCTGAGAGGAGCAGAAAAATGAAAGTGATCGTGGAACGTGACGATGGTACGCAGTTCGAAGTGGCCGTGGGCAGCGAGGTTGTTGTCGGCGACGTGCGCGTGACGGTGCAGAAGTATTCCGAGCCGACCTTCTACGACCCCGTGAATGTCGCCCCCGGTGCTTCCGGCGGCGGAGCGGGCGAGTAATGAACCTCCAGGCCGCGCAGGACTTTGTACGCGGAGCGGTGCTGGAAGGCACTCAGAAGGAACGCTTGCAGAACCGCGAGCAATTCCTCGCGGCCATTGGGGTGTTCGTTGTCTGGGCCTCCGCCGTGCTTCTGGGCGACGCTCCGAAGGAGCCGTTCTACCAGACGCTGCATGATCTGGTGCTCGGTTTCGGCGGCTTCGGTCTGGCCAAGTGGAAACCGGGTGCATGAGTGCCGAAATGTACCAACTTCGGCTGCGAGGATGAGGCGCACTACCATGATCGCTACCACGAGGACATTTGGTTGTGCCACAAACACGCAGCCGATTACTTCGAAGCCTTCTCGGAATGGCTCTGGCGCGGGACGCCGGACTCGCTCCGGGAATGGCTTGAAGTTTTCAACCGTAGCGGAGGGACGCTGAAGTGAAAGCCGCCATGAGAGACGCCTTGCTCTTGTGCGCCGGGATGCTGATCGGGTTTGGCCTATGGGCCGCGCTCCCCGCGCCCGAGCCGAGGGTGGAACGCATCTATGTGCCGCACCACCAAACCAAGACCGTCGCCGTCGAAGTTCCGAAGGCGTGCCCAAAGCCATTCAAAGACCGCTGCGAGGCCCCTAGGGGCATCCAGCCGTCGCTCGTGCTGCGCATCGTGCGCGAGTGCCGGGCCGGGACGCTCGATCTGAGCACGCCGGACTTCGCGATTCTGAGTGGGGAGGCGAAGTGACCGTCCACTTCATCCACGGCATTCACGCCACGCGCAAGTCCGCGACAAGCCAGCTCGCGCCGTTCTTCAAGGAGCGCGGCAACGATGTCATCGTGCATAACTACGGAGTTGCGCTGGCGCTGCCCCGGTTCTTCGGGGACTGGCTGAATGAGAAACGCGCTGCGAAGATCGCCAAGCGCATCAAGGACGGCGACACCATCGTGGCACACTCCAACGGCTGCACCATCGCGTTTCTCATTCAGCGGGATCATCGCGCGCTCAATGCCATGATCCTGTTTCAGGCCGCGCTCGACAACGATGTGACCTTCACGGGTACTGACCGCGTGCTGGTGATCTACAACGAGAAGGACGACGTGGTGGAGCGCTCACGGCTTGCGCGTCTCAGTTCGTGGGGCAACATGGGGCGCGTCGGACACAAAGGGGCAGGGAAGAACGTTGAGCAGTGGGACTCGCTTGATCCGCCGCATGGATTGCCGCCCTACGACGGGCACTGCGGTTTTGTGGAGACAGGGCCTGTGCTGCTCAAGGCATGGGCGCTTGGCGTTGAGCACTGGTACAACAAGGAGTGAAGAATGGCCGCAGTCGAGATTCTGTTGTTCGCCGCTGGAGTGATCGTGATGGTCATCGGCTGGTTGCTTGCGAAGAAGGATCAGACGCAGGGAGAAGAGATCGCTGCGCTCAAGGCGTCCGTCCTGACACTCTTCGGCAAGCACGACATCGACGTTGCGGCACTGCAAGAGTTAAGGCTGCAAATCGCTCGCGAGCACTACCAGAAGGAAGAGTTGGACGTGCGGTTCAACAAGCTCGAAGCGGCATTCCAGCGTGGCTTCGACGACCTCGGCCACAAGTTCGACCGCTTGAGCGAGGCGCTGCTGGCCCACATGCACGTCGAGAACAGCACGAGGCAGCAATGAGCCTACGCCAGCTACAAACCGAGTTCGCTAAGCTGGTTCCGCGCCTGATCGACAAGGCATTCGAGCTTGGTTACGAGGTCACGCTGGGGGACGCTTATCGTGATCCGAGGGCATTCGGCGCGCTCGGCACGTCGCTGAGCTACGGTCACCCGAAGTCGGCCCACAAAAGTCGCCTGGCGATCGATCTGAACTTGTTCAACGACGGTGTGTTGTGCATCTCGACGGAGGACCATCGCGAGCTGGGAGAGTGGTGGATGCAGCAACATCCTAACGCCAGATGGGGCGGCATGTTCAACGACGGCAATCACTACTCGTTTGCTTATCAGGGTGTGATTTGAGATGGACGAGACACAGGACGTTTTGCACAGACTTAACCAGCTAGAAGGCGAAGTGCTTGTCACGGCAGCAGCCTATACAGTCAGGGAAAGGGACGACATCATTGTGTGCAACACCACAAGCAACGCGATAACAATAACGCTGCCTCGCGCAACGAACGGCAAGCGCTTGACGCTGCTGCGTTCTGCTGGCGGAAACAACGTTACTGTTAGTCCTGTTGGCTCCGACACAATCAATGGTGCTGCTTCTGCAACGATTTCGGCATCGTACGCGCCGTTGGTTCTCAAGGCCAGCGCCGTGCTGTCGAGTTGGGTGTCCGCGTGACCGCGAAGATCCTCCCTCTTCAAGCAAAGCCTGGCGTGCAGCGTGACGGCACGCGCTTGGACGTGGACGCTTACGCTGATGGAGTTTGGGTGCGCTTCTATCGCGGCAGACCGCAAAAGATTGGCGGATTTCGGCGCACAACGGACACGATGACAGGGCCAGTCCGCAAAGTGCTGTGCTGGTCGCGCAAAGATCTGAATGCTGTGTATTCTTTCTCTTCTTCTAAAGTTGAGATGCTGCTTGTTGACAACAACGCCATCGGCAGCGCAGTGACTGATCGTACCCCGTCTTCTGGTTTCGCAAGCTCTGCTTTAAATTTGTGGACTGCGGACGCCCTTTATGATGCAGCAGGAGGCTCAACCGCGACCGTCGTTCTGGCACATTGCTCGCAGTCGCTGACAAACATTGACGATGATGCCGCGACCAAGCCTTACTACGGTCTTGCTGCGGGCAGCACGGCGTTTGCTCAGATCGCAGGGGCAACAGCAGTGTCTGGTGGCGTATTCGCTGCGCCGCCCTACGCTGTGCTGCACGGATCAGATGGTTTTGTGCAGTGGTCAGACGAAAACCAACCGCAGACCTACAACGCCGGAGCAGCGGGGTCTTCTCGTGTCACAGGAGCGAAGATCGTGCGCGGCATCGCCACACGCGGCAATTCCGGGCCGTCCGCGTTGCTTTGGTCGCTGGATTCTGTCGTGCGGATGGACTGGGTTGGCGGCAACGCCGTGTGGCGCTTCTCGACCGTAAATACGCAAAGCTCGATTCTTTCGCAAGCCGGGGTGATCGAGTACGACGGCGTGCATTTCTGGCCCGGCATCGGACGTTTTCTATACCACGATGGTGCGGTGCATGAATTGCCAAACAGCACAAATCTGCATTGGTTCTTCAGCAATCTCAACTACGCTCATCGTCAAAAGGTATGGGCGCTGAAAGTGCCACAATGGGGAGAAATATGGTGGTTCTTCCCATACGGCGATGCAACTGAATGCGACCGCGCGATCATTTTCAACGTGCGCGAGAAATGCTGGTATGACGCTGTGCTGGCCAGATCGGCTGGGGAATTCTCCTCAGCGCTGCGTTATCCAATGCTGGTCGGCAGTTCTACAGAACCGAGCGGATCGTACGGTTGCTACCAGCACGAGTTCGGATTGGACGCTGTCGTCGGCGACAGCACGACTGCCATCGCCAGCAGCTTCACCTCGATGCCGTTGGGCATGTCGGTGACGCCGGACGGCGCTGACAATTTGCTGAGCTTGGAGCGAGTGGAACCTGACTTTGATTTGACAGGCTCAATGAATGTGACTGTTGAAGGTTTTGAATACGCGCAGAGCGCAGCGACGTCGGAAACAGTTTATAATTTCAACGAGACGACCGAGAAGATCGACCTGCGCGAGCAGCACAGATTCATCAGGTTGAAATTTGAGTCTAACGAGACGGGCGGTAATTACGCAGCAGGCAAAACGCTGCTGCACGTCTCTCCTGGAGACGGAAGGAGCTGAAAATGGGATTCGAAAGAGCCTCTCTGCGCGACACGCTTGATCGGCTGTCTTATGGGCCTGTGCCGAAAGGCGGAGCAGACGCGTCGCGATACAACACCCCAGCTGCGCAGCTTTACGCGCCAGGAGCGCCAGTGCGGCCTGTTGATCAACTAGTCGGTTCTACTCCGATGACGCCGAAAGATCAGGACGCAGTGCTGCCAACGTGGGATGGCGAGCAGGGTTACGGAGCCACATGGACTGACCCGCAACTCGCTCTGATCCGTTCGATGCAATGGACGGACAGCCAGCCATCGGCGTTGCCATTCGCTGCGCACAATTGGTCGCAGTCACACCCGAGCTGGCTGCCAGAGAACGAATGGGACGCTCCCAGCTGGGCGCGCGATCTGTTGAACCAATCTGCGTACAACGGAGCATCGGCGAAGACCATGGCGGACATCCCCGTGTTCTCGGACAATCCTGACTATCAGGGGTTCAACCGTTACGACACTGACATTGTGTTCCGCACGCTTGGTCCGAACGGCGACTGGGTGGAGCGCAACACAGGGGTCGACATCCCGCAGGAGTATCAAGGCGAGGACTGGTACGGTTTCTGGGACACGTCGCAGGACCATTGGACGGATCCTCGGCGCGGCTCAATGCGCTTTGAGTACCATCCGCCGGAGCGCACCAACGAGTTTGCAGAGGCGCTCGGCGCTGCGGCTATGATCGCTTCGATTGGATCAGGGATCGCAGGATTCGGTGGCAGCTCATTGTTTGGCGACTTCTTTGGATCGCTTGGCGATTTCGGCGGCGGACTTGGCAACCTGTTCGGCGGAGGCGGCAATGCTGCGCAAGGATTGCAGCTGCCTGCGTCGCTTGGCGGAGGATCTTCTGGTGTGGGCTTTCAGTTGCCTTCTTCGCTCGGCGGCACCGGCGTGGAGCTGGGCCTGCAGCTGCCTTCCGCTCTTGGCGGCCCGATCCCTGTTGGATCGTCAGCGAGTGCGTTGTCTTCGCTGACAAACAACCCGCTCACGCGCGTTGGACGAATGATTTACAATCAAGATCAGCAATCCAATGTCACAGACGCGATCGAAGAGGAGCGTCGCAGACGCATTGAAGGGCAAGCTGCATCTGCCGGACAAGGTGCTCTCGCAGCGTTGCGCGGACGCCAACGTACGCCGATGAGCATTCAAACTTACCAAGGTGCCGGCCCGTTCGGCCGAATCTGAGAGGAGCGCAGCGATGGCAGACTTTTTTGGCGACGACTTCGGAGTTTTTCCTGGCGTTGATACAGGGTGGAGCACAGATCCTGGATTCAGCTTCGGCGATCTCAATCTTGGCTCTGGTTACCAGTTCGACGATTGGGGCATGGGTTCCAATTACAGTTCAGATTGGAATCTGGATTCACTCTCGCCTGCTTACTACGGATCAAGACTGCCAGGTGCCACAAATTCAGATTTCGACTGGCTGCCGCGTCCTGTGACCGACTTGCTGCGCTCCAACGTTGCACCGCTGGCGGCAGCGGGGTTGGCATACTTCAATCAGCGACCGATGTACAAGGCGGCGGAAGAAAAGATGAAGCGCGACCAAGCTTGGGAAGAAGAGCAGCGCAAGCGCATCCGCAAGCTGCAAGGCATCTCCGATCAGTACAGCGCGCCGGATCCCGCTGCCACAGCTTCCATCAACCGCATCGCCTCCAACCGTGGCAGTTACACAGGCTACGGCGCTCCGGTCGGTTACGGAGTGGTCGGTTCTGGCGTGCAGCGCCAGCCGTTCTTCGCAGCTGAGGGAGGTTCGTTGCCAGGAGATTACAAACCCGGTGTGCTGAACTGGTTGCGGTACATGATCGCTGGCCGGAAATTCCCTTGGGAGACGGATCCGCAGACCAACCCTGCTGTGTTTGGTGGCATGGCAGGACAAGCCGAGCGCTCGATTCGCGACCGTCGCAAACAGCTCGATCAGCTCGAAGAGAATGCGGTGCAGGGCAAGGCCAGCGGCGGGCCGCTGCAACGCCTGCGACAAGGCACCTACTTGCGCGCCCCAACCAAGGGCCAAGACGACGTAATTCCCGTGCAAGCTGCAGGTGGCGAATACGTGTTCGACGCGGACGCCGTCAGCGCGCTCGGCGATGGCAATAACGAGGCAGGAGCAGCAGCGTTGGACAAGATGCGCATGAATCTGCGCAAGCACAAGCGTGCTGCTCCTGCAGACAAGATCCCGCCAAAGGCCAAACGGCCCGAAGCCTACCTGAAGGGAGGCAAATGAAATGGCATCTCTAGCCGACTTCTTCGGCACGGGCGGCACGCCGTCCTCTGTGACGGGCGGAGTGACCAGCACCAGCGACACGCTCCCCGCTTGGTTGCAGGAATATACGCGTGCCTTGATGGGACAGGCTGCGGGCGTGGCTGGACAGCCGTTCACATCTTACGCTGGTGACCGTATCGCCGGATTCAGCCCGCTGCAGACGCTGGCGCAGAACACAGCGCAGAACACCGCAGGCTCCTGGCAGCCGTACGTGGATTATGCTTCGCAGACGCTGCCGCAGGGCATCGCGAACTACATGAACCCCTACACCGACTCCGTCGTGAATCGCATCGCGCAGCTCGGCGAGCGCAACTTGACGGAGAACCTGATGCCGAATGTGAACAGCACTTTCACGGGAGCTGGGCAATTCGGGTCGAGCCGCAACAGCGACTTTCTGAGTCGTGCGCTGCGCGACGCTAACGAATCCATCCTTGGCCAGCAGTCGCAAGCACTGCAAAGCGGCTACCAGAATGCCGCGCAGAATTTCCTCGCAGATACGCAGCGCTACGGCGCGCTCGGGCAGCTGCAGACGCAACTCGGCTACACCGACACATCAATGCTCGACACGCTCGGCCAGCAGCAGCAAAACCAGAACCAGAGAAGCTTGGATCTGGGCTACAGCCAATTCCTGGAGCAGCGCGATTATCCCCGCACGCAGATCGACTTCCTCAACTCCATCATTCGAGGATTGCCGGTCAATCGCGACCAATACACCACACAGTCCCAGCTCACAACGCCGACGATCGGCAATACACAATCGCCGACAACGGCAGCGCTGACCGCTGCCACGGGAGTCGCGGGGGTGCGGCGCGCGCTGGGCTTGGGTTGAGGAGAGCGACATGGCCGACACGATGATTCCAGGCATGAGCGGCATGAGCGGCTTGATGAGTCTGCTGCAGGGGCAGATGGAGCGCGCTGCGCAAGAGGAACCGCAGCGGCGTGCGGACGTCGATCAGCGAGCTGGTGCGCTAGACGCAGCACTCGGGCAGCGCCCGAACGCGGATACAGAGGCGGCGCAGCGCTTGTTCGCAGCGGCCAAAGGCTCCAACGAAAGCACGCGTGGGGGCTTCTGGGGCGCGCTAGCCAACGCCGGCAACCAATACATCGCTGTGCGCGCCGAGCAGGAAGCCATGGCCCGCAAGATGGCGATCGAGGAGGCGCTGAGGGGATATGAAGTCTCGCGCAACGCGTACAAAGACTTCGGCGCGGGTGCAATGAGCAGCACTGGAGTGCTTGCGCCGATGCTGCACGCTGCGCTGGATCCGATCAAGAACATCGGCGGCGTAGGCGTGAATCGAATCAGCGGTGAAACTGTCATCCCAAAGGGATATGAACAATTTCATTCTCAGGTCTACAAAGAAGCCTTCAAGAAGTTCACCGAAGCACAAGACCCGAACGCCGCGCAAAAGGCCAAGGAGCTTGCAGACTGGTACGTGATGTCGTTGGCACGTAACAAGAACGCTGCAACCGGCCCGGTGCAACCGCAAGGCGGTCTGGCGTTGCCGGACAGGGAAGGCAATGCAGCACCTCCTCTTGCGCAGATCGCTGGCACATTGCAGCCCGGTGCGGACGTGTCGCCCGACAAGCTCAATGCCACGCTCGCAGAGCTTGCGCGGGCGGAGAAAGAAGCTGTGGCCAAAGGAGACTACGCGCTTGCAGGCGAGATCCAGAAAGCCAAGGCTGCATTCGCGCAAGCCAAGAGCGCTCAGCCAAACTTGCCTCCGCAGATGTCGTATCCTGATGTGCCGAAGCGCGAAATGGAGAAGGCTGCTGGCCACGAGCAAGGCAAGGAGCTTGTCAAAGAATTTACCGGACTGCGCGATGCTGCGTCCGCATCCAGCAATCTGTTGATGCAGTTGAGCGTCCTCAAGGAGCTCTACACACAGCACGATCTGCCGGAAGGAGCGTACGGCGAAAAGTTGCAAGGCATCCGCTCTGGATTGAAGACGCTCGGGATTGATGTTTGTCCAGAAACAGACGCTGCCAATTTGGCGGAGGCAATCAGCGGCAAGATGGCGCTGCTGACGCGCACGGCGGACGGCGGCAACCTGATGCCTGGGGCGATGAGCGACTTTGAGCAGAAGATTCTGCGCTCGCTGGTGCCAGGACTCAACGCTACGCAGGAGGGGCGCGTTGCATTGATCGATTTCCTTGGTGCAATGGCCAACGTGCGCATCCGGTTGGCCAAGGAAGCCAACGCCAACGCGGAGAAAAATCGCGGCATCCCATCGTCTGATTGGTACACGCGTCGCGATCGAATCCTTAAGGAAGAGCAAGCGAGACTGGCGGTGCTGGCGCGGGAGCTTTCAGCGCGCTTCGCAGGAGCGAAAAAATGAGTGATTACGAGAAAATGACCGACGAGGAGCTGGACGCCATCATCCAAGGCAAAGGTTCAGAAGACGCTCCTATCAAGAAACGTGCCAGCGTCGAGCGCAACGCCAGGCGCGTGCCGCTCAGCACGGACGCTGCTCGCATGGCACTGCAAGGCATGAGCGGCCCAAAGCTATTCCTGACAGGGATGGGCGGCGACGTTGCCTCTATGCTGCAAGGCATCAGCGACAAGGCACGTATCGCTTTTCGACCTGTTGGCGAAGCAGGGGAAGAAGCGTTGCGTGAGCTGAACCGCGAGCGGGAGAATCGGCGCACAAGCAACGCTGTGCTTTACGACAATCCAGAAGCGCTTGGCGGACGTTTTGCGTCGCAGTTCCTGCAGTCTGTCGCAGCCCCGGCTCGTCTCGGCGCACAGACAGCGCTGGCAGCAGGACAAGAATTCACACGCGCGCCGATCGGCCCGACGAGCGGACTTGCATCTGAATTGATCAACTCTGGCGTCAATGCAGCCGAAGCAGGCGGATTGACCGCGCTGATGTCCGCACCGCTGTCGCTGCTCGGCAAAGGAGCCGGTGCTGCAACAGGACGCTTCACGCCGGAAGGCAGCAGCGCGATGGCGCTCAACGACGCTGCTCGCGGCCACGGCGTGAAGATGCGCATTGCAGATTTGGATCCGTGGTCGTCTTTCGGGCAGATAGAGCGCCGTTTGCCTGGGCAGACACGCGCTGTGGCCAAACAAGCCACACAGCTCAAGGACGCGGTCAGCGCAGTGCGTGATATTCCAAGCAAGACAGGACGCAGCACGGAAGCGCGATTGATGGAAGGCGAGAAGCTGCGCACTGCGCTGACGGACGCGTCAGACGATCTGATGCAGGCTGGAGCGAAACGCTGGGACGCGCTGGATGACTTTGTCACAGCCAACAAGCTGCGCCCCGTAGTGCCAGATGATCTGTTCCGCAAGCTGGAGGACGTGGCGCAAACCTATACGCCAAAAAACGCCAAAGGCGCTTGGGAGCCTGCCAAGAATCCGATCTTCCAGCGCGTCGACGACATCGACCCGAAGGTCGGCTCGCTGCTGCGGCAGGTCGCCGGCAGCACCTACCAGGACGTCGCAAAAGGCGTGCCGTTCAGCTCGCTCAACGAAATGCGCGTGGCGATCGGCAAGGCGTATGGCAAGGCGCGGCGAGACTTCGCTCGCGCTGCAGAGCCTTCAGCGGATCTGCGCGCTGCACGCGATGAGTTGGGCTCGCTCTACGGCAAGCTCAACAACGACATCGAGCGCTGGGGAACAATCAACGCCAAGCATGCAGAAGGAAAGGCGCTGTTCAACGACGCTGTTGGATTCTGGCGCGATCGCATTGTGCCGGACGTCATCAACAATCCGTTGGCTGGCAAGGCAAGCAAAGGATGGATTGGCCGCGATCCGCGCGGCTTCACAGAGCCGCGTCAGCTCTACACAGCTCTGGAAAGCCACCCCGACCAAATCAACAGGCTGCGCGACGGCATGACGCCGGAAGGCAGATCGCTGATCGACACGTTTCTTGCTGCGGAAGATGCACGCCGTGCGATGGCTACGGGCAAGCTGCCTGCAGCTGGCTGGAGCGAAGCCGCTGGACTGCTACCGTTGGCACTCGGTCATCCGCTGTCAGCGCTTGGCGCTATAACAAGTCATCTGCCTGGCACGACGGGTCTTGCGACGAGCAGGCCTGTGAAAACTCTGCACTTCGCTCGTGATCTGACGCGCGGAGTGCCACCTTCAGCGTTGCCTTCTCTGGATCTGATTCCTCGGGCTGCATGGGGCGCTGCGCAGTATCCGATTCAGGAGTTGGAAGACTACGAGCGCGGTCTGACGAACCGCCCGCAGCGTTGAGGTGCTCCCAGTAAGTGCTGTTGTAATGCGGGAACGGCTCTTCATCGACGTATAGCCTGCGCAATTCCGAGTTGCGGTTGATGCTTGCTTGAACGGGGTCATGCAGCTCTTCTTCTGGAGCCAGCACGTCTAGCAACTTCATCATCGCGCTGATAACGAGGATTGCCGCAGCGATTACGCCTGCGCTGAAAATGGCCAACGTCAGCACAGTTAAAAAGATCGTCATCATCTTTGCTTTGCCTGCTGCTTTTTGAAGTGCACCTGCATGACGACCTTGGACTCGCAGGAATTATTCCTGTGTTCCAGATCAAATGACGCCCACTTAGACATGCTGTGCCCGATACGCACCCAACGCGCGCAGTCTTCTCGCTCTGCGCACCGTTGTCCTGTGCACAGCTCCTCTGTGCCGACTTGCTGCTTGAGTCTCATCGTTCTCCTCCTTGCTACCGTTTGATTTCAAAAGATTCCCGTTTGCCTTCTAGAATGCGGAATGCGTGGTACTGGCCGTCTTCGCCCCAAAAGCGCAGGGAACATGGCCCGTTCATCAAACAGAACAGGTCAAGCTCGGCCAGCGTGGCGCGGTTACGGGCTTCGACTAACTCGTCGGCCATCTGGTTGCGGAGGTCGGTAGAGGCGAGAGCGAGCATGGTGTAGGCCCAAAGCAGGCCGACTGCAATCAGCGGCCAGTTGAGCAAACGGTGCCAGCTTGGCAGGACAATCCGGACGAGTGGCGTACGCTTCCAGCCGACGTTGTGCAAATTGAAGAAAAATTCGTGTGGCATTGGGATTCCTATAGGGTCGAACCCGGCAGTCGAGATAGAGCCTCCGGCGATGATGCCGCCTCCGGCCCCCCTCACTTCTATGTTAGAAAGCGGTTCCCAGCGCTCGCGCATCTGATCCATCACTTCAGCAGGCACAGAATGCACGTTCTGCCAATTCCCTTTCGCCTCAAGAACGTTCGGCTCAATGCCAAGCGACTTTGCCATCTCGAAGTAAGGCGCCATCTCCCAAAGCCGCGTGAAATTGTTGCTCACTACAACCCGCTTGCCGCTCTCCAGCGCCTTGCGCGTTTCCTCTTGGCACCACGCATGCGCCGCATTCACGTTGGCCGGGTCAAAGCAGTAATCACCCTCGTCGTTCAGGTGGTAAGTGTCGGCCTCAAACCAGGCATAGCCGGCCCGGTGGAGCGCCTTCGCCATCGTGCTTTTCCCGCTGCCGGGAAGTCCGCGAATCAAAACCAGTTGCATACTCAACCCTCGCTTTATAACCCTGCGCTGAACCGGACGCTTCGCCTACCGGCTTCGCGCCGGTTAGCTCCACGTTATGCATACAGCGCGTACCCGCACTCAGGGTAGTTGCCTTCCTCTGCCAGCAGTTCGATCTTGTCAAGCTCGCGTTCTTTGGAGAACCCGAGCTTCCTCTTGTCCAGCGAAACGCGCACCTTCCTGTAAGCCTCTGCGGCGTCTTCTGCCACCACGTAGGCTATGCCGTGCGCCACGTCACTTGCCATTCCTCCGTGCATCCCTCTGCACGTCACTTTCCACAGCTTCTTTGCCATGCTGCCTCCGTATGCATAACACTGCGGTCAACAGGACCGCCGCAATAAGCGCTTCTAGTCTTGGCCGTCGTCGGTGCGCGGCGGCCTGTTACCTTCGACGTTGGGCAGCATCAGCGCCTTGCGTAGTGCTGCGTCTGCCGCGCTCGCTTCGATCATCGCCAGTTCATGCGCCCGCATTTCTGCGCCGTGTCTGCTGTAGTTCGCCTCGGCGTTCTCCAGCGTCATCAGCGTCCGCGCCTCCTTTTCTCGCGCCGCAAGGCTCGCGGCGGCGAGTGTGCGCAGCTCAGCCAGTGCGGCCACGGCGGCATCGCGCTTGCGCATTTCTTCCTGCCGCGCCGCTTCAATCGTCCGCGTGTTGCGCCATGCGTAGTCTGCGCGTTCGCGCTCGGATGCCAGTTGCCTTTCAAGGTCGCCGCTCATTGTTCCCCCTGCTGCCCAACAACCACATCGAGAGGGACGTTAGAGCGCCTGCAGCTTCTGCACATACGCCCGCCTTTTTTGCTTCGCTCGCTGCCCTTGCGGGTAGCGTTCCTGCACTCTAAACATCACGCTCCGCGCACCGTCGGGAAGACGCAACAGCTTCGGCTTTGCCCAAGTTCGGAACACATCGAACCAGCGCCACCACTTCGGCGGAAGTGGCAACGCTCTCCATGTCGATACCGGCGTCGTGTAGTAATAGCGCGACGCCGTTGGGCTGAGGTGGTCATCCCAGCCAGTTGGTCGAGTCCCTGTGTCATATTTGCAGTCCCAGTACATGCGCTCTAACCCGTCAGTCGAGATGGAGCCTCCGGCGATAAAGCCGCCTCCGGCCCCCTCACTTTTGCGTTAGGGGACCTTCCTCTTGCGCCTTGCTTCACAGCTTTCCGCCAGTGATTTCAGGCCAGCGAGCACGCCTTCCGTGAACCCTTCGTTGTGTAGCTTTCGGAGGGCTTCTGCCGCGAAATCGTATTCGTCGGCCAACTTCTCGTTCTCCTTGGCCGCGTATTCGGTGATGGTGTTCGCGTTCGGCGTCGTCATGCTGCGGCGCGCATGGGCTTCATGTTTGAGCAGCATTATTGCGTTGAGCATCGTCCTTCCTTTCCGGGGCGCTCGGCCCCTAACACGTCGTTCGAGGAGGGACGCTCCGCCGATAAGGCCGGCGGATCGCCCCTCAACTCAGCGTTAGAGGACTTCATTGCGTCCTCCAGTTTCTTTACTCGCTGCTCAAGTGTCGGAGATTCCCGCGTTGGTAGCCCGTAAAACGCGCCTTGTCCGCGTGGTTCTCGCGCACCGCATAGTCTGCACACATACCAAGTCATCGCGCTTCGTGGCGTTCCTTCGATGTGCGGCTCATGGTGGCCTTTGTAAGCCCGGTTACTCTGGCAAAACCCTCGCATTTGTTCCTCCCGTCCTCTAACCCGGCAGTCGCGTTTTCTGCCGCAGCATATTCGGTAATGGTGTTCGCATTCGGCGTCGTCATGCCAGCAGCTGTTTGAAGGACTTCAATTCCATTTTACACTCTCCTCAATTCGACTTTCGGTGCAGCGGGTTCCGCGAAGCATTCAGTTCGTCCAATGTAATGGCCGTACTCGTACGCAGCCCAAAGTGCTGCGATCAACACGCAGAGTGCGAATATCAAACGATCTGGTGTCGCACGTGTCTTGCTCAGAAAGATTGAGTGCATGTCAGAGCTCCTCATTGAAAAGTTTATGCAACCATTTAGAGAACATGGCAAGCGGCACTGCCATTCCTTCGCCAGATGCATTCTGCAGCCAGAAGCCATTCGGGCCACTCCATAGCGCCCATTCTCCATCAGAGAATATCAAATCTCCACACTCAAAATCGCTCATGTCCGAATCTCCGGTTTGTATTCGTAACTTTCAAGTCCGTACGTCCAAGCATTGGCTTGAAGCGCTGTCTTCATTTCGCGCGGCACAGGAATGACGAACTCCCTGCCTGTGCCGCAGCGCACTTGGAGGAATCGTTCCTTTCCAGAATCAGGAATTTCGGCTTCAAACAGCGTTCCTATTTCTGGATCGTCGTCCTCATCGAGCGTTGCTGCATCGAGCTCTTTCGTGATTCGCGCCCATCCAACGATCTCACACGCTGCGCGACGTTGCTCGATGTTCGGCCAAGCAAGTGCTGTTTTTGGATCCAATGATGCTTTGTCTTCAATCCACTCATCAGGCACGCGCACGCCATGCCAGTGGTAAAGACTCCATCCATCGCGCCAACGATGCGACGGCCCGTCCTCGCAGTGCGGTCTGTTTTGTTCATCCTTTTTCAACACTTCAGGGAAATCCGATACAATGCAGAATTCTTCGTGCATCACTCGGAGTCCGCCGTGCATGGCAGCATCTTCATAATATTTATAAACTGCATATTCTGGAAGATCAAGTCCAATCACATCGTGCATTCCGTTGACATGTGCGCACCAACCTGCCCACATGTTCCCGCCTTGATAAACACCGTTCCAGTTTTTTGCGCAAGCTATCCCCGCTTGCCCTGCCAACTCCCTGCACACGGAGGATGCGGCGTCTGTGGCGGCGTCTGTGGCGGCGCGGGTGACGACGCGGGTGGCGGCGCG
>ERZ761584.141-NODE-141-length-27586-cov-11.403255_pt1 | contig 27586 bp, 27 predicted proteins | sample MGYA00512168_ERZ761584 | MGnify/ENA primary metagenome ERZ761584 (study PRJEB28899, sample SAMN03785564) | bioreactor sludge metagenome | biome: EBPR Sludge; feature: EBPR Bioreactor; material: 0.22µm filtered reactor supernatant | place: Saint Lucia: Queensland...
TTTAACCCTTCCTTGCAATCCTCATTATACACCACAGAAGGCACTGCACCTAACACGGTATTGGCAAAATTGCCGTTCTGTTTTTCAATTAAATTTTCGTCCATAATTTCAACTTTTGTTTTTCAATTAAACTTTCGGTTCGGCAACTTTGCCAATACCCAAACCGTTATAAGCAAGGTGGCTGACCCAAATGCTTCCAATGAGTTACTTGTTCGCCATCTTGAACAACCCAAATATTCATTATACAATCTATTACTTTTTGATATTCCCAAACATTGCCACATTCCTGTTGATGGCGAACAAAGCAAAGATATTTGCCGTCATATTCAGGCATTCGTTCTGAAACCGCTACCCAGCTTATAACATCAGCTTGGCGAGCAATAATTAAAAAAGTATTGTTCATCCTATCCGCTAAAGCGAGCATAGTGGTTCTATTTTTAATTGGTAGTTTTTCAAACGGAACTCTTGTTGATTCTTGTGTTTCCCATTGAAACGCTTTGGCTAAACCCTCGTAGTTGTCGTGGAGCCATGTTGCTAATTCTGTGTTTGTCATATTTATCTTTTTTAATTACTACGCCAAGCCGATGTTATATCGTAAAAATTCCCTTAGAATTTTCTGCCCAAAATTCATACCCTGCATCCCATAATTGTAAATCAAGGCAGCGTTTGAAGTTGTCTAAAATCTTAGTTAAGTCGCTCAATGCTTTTTGATAATTAAACTCCCCTAATTCATATAAGCATGGACTAACTTTGTCAACTGCTAAGTTGTAAAAACCGGTAAACTCGTCTGCAAAATTGCTTTGCTTGTATAAAGCACCCTGCCAATGCCATAAATCATAAATTGCAGCTCGTTTAATCTTTTCAGGACTTGCATCAGCTACCTTTTTTAAATCCATGAGATAACCGTTGCCGCCTCCATCAATATACCCCCTGAACATAATGCCTTGAAAATTCCATTCAGCATACTGTTCTTTGAACGTTAAGTTTTTTAGGTAGTGTGAACTGATTTGATTATTCCAGCAAAGACGTTGATATAATTTGCATTCCTCAAATTCGGCAGGGTCTAATATTTCCTTGCCTTCGCTTTCTGCCTGTGTGATAAATGCAGCTTTGAATTGTTTGTTAGCTGTATCTCTGAAATCCTTATCAGGATTCGGGAGCATATCCTTAGTGAGAATTAAATATCGCTTTTCAAATTCTTCTGGCTCCAAGATTGCACAATGCAATGCGCTTCCCATTTTCATTGCTTTAGTCGTTGGCTTTTCGCCTATCTTGTATTCAATGAATGAGGCTGGGCTAAGTGAAAACGCTTTTAGTGCTGAATAGCTTAGGTAATATTTGCCGCTTTCAAGTTGATTTATTACGTTGTCTTTTGCCTCCTGAAGATCAGGAGTTAATAACAGCTCTTGCATTGTTTTGTATTTTTGCTTTGTGTTTTGAAAATAGGTTTCTGACTTCGGGCGTAATTAAATTACCTGTCTCCAATTGCTTGTAATAATGCCACAATGAATCTAAATCCGTGATGTGTTCTAAATTATCAATTATTTGAGTTTCTTCGTTGGGTTTGATTTCTTCTTTGGCCTCTTGAAAAGCTGCCATCTCTTCCTCTACATGAAGCCCTGATGTTTCCTCACCAAATGCCATTTTTAAAGCATGACACTCCGCTACCTTTGCGATCATGTGGAATGGCATTGAAACCCATTTTTGCTTACCGCTTGAAAATTCTGAAAAACTCACACTCGATGTGAATGCACATTTCTGCCCTGAAACGAAACGATAAACTGTTACCGTGCAACTCTTTGGGAGTTCACCGGGTTTGAACATCGCAATCGTTTTGTTATCATCGTAAACAGGCTGTTCAATTCCGGCAAGTTGTCCGGTTCTTTGCGCCTTAATTCTTAGGCCATCACGCCCCACAATTATGGCATATTTAGTTTGCCACTCATCCCGGCCATTTACGTTCACTTTAGCGTTATATGGTAAAAGAAATACCTCTTTTTTTGCAGGGCTTAATCCGTGCAATTTGCAAACGTCTGCAAAAACTTTAATTATTGCCGGAGGAGTGTTTGCCGGGATAATTTGCGCTTGTACTAAGATTTTAATCTCTTCATCGGAAAGCGCATGATTTTGTTTTGTGAGATTTTGATTGCTCATTTTTTAAAAATTATCGCTAAGAAATTAATTCAATTGCACGTTCCACCTTACCAGTAAGCCCAGGGTGTTTTGCCTGAATCTTTGGTATGATGTTGTTGAAAATTTTTTTCATCTTCTCCGGGTTCATTGTCATGTAATGTGGCAACCCGTTGCCGCCTTTGGAGAGATAGAATGATGCCATTTTTGCATCCATTCTATCAATGTCTGTCTTATTCAGAATCATGGTTTTGGTTTAATACTGTTAAAAATATTTTGAGTATGCATACTGCGATCGTTATGTAGAAGGCAGTCGAACAAATGATATAAAGTGCTTCCATAATTATTTAATTTAGTGATCCGTGAATCATTCTTAAATAAATCGGCAATTCTCCAACCCCGATTTGCAGCCCTCTTTTTTTGCACATTTCGTCAAGTTCAACCTGTCCGCATTCGGTTTTTACGTGGAACTTACTTCTGAATCCTTTGGGATTTTTTAACTCTCCATCCATTTCAATTTTTTTTACGTCTGATTTTTTTAACCAAGTTCGTTGCCGTATTTTTTCCATATTTAAGTTTAGTTTGTTTCATTTCTGTTAGATTAAGGATGAGTCGTAAGCGCATGGAGAATCGTCAAAGTCCATGCAATCATCGTGTAAGTGATTGTTGAAATAATGCTCATCTGCCTTCTGTAAAAGCTGGTCGTATATTTCTTTGTCGATCTTTTCAAGTGGGATGTATTCACCATCCACATCAGCGACCGGGCATTGACCGATGCTTAAAATTTCTATGTAATACTTTTCGATTTCAAACGTGGGATCAGTAACAACTCCCCGATAATTTACCAAGTATAAAATATCATCTATCTGCGTTTCGATTTCGTTTACAACTTCGGGCGAAAACACAGGAAGCGAAACCATGTGGTTTTCAGTTATTGATTTGCGGCAATCCTGCATCGCATCCATTGTGGTTTTATAAGATTGCTTAAATTCCTCAAAGGCTTTGTCGAACTCTGAAATGATTTGATTGAATTGATTAAAAATTTCCATATTGCTTTTGATTGTAGGTTGTTTTGAAAAAGGCCCGGCTCACTTTGGGTTTGAACCGGGCAGGCTCTAAAGGTCAATTTTCGGGATGAGCCACCGTTGTGGCTGGATGAAAAACTATGCGACGAAGTTATCTTAAAACATATTTCGGATTTCCTAATATGTTAATTCTCAACTGTTTGCAAGGATTTTCTTGAAATCCGTTGTATGTTTGCCAAATAGGCCAACAGGTCGCTTTTGGCGTAGTACTTAATTCCTCCAATTGGGGTCGGTGTGATCTGCTTTGAAATGGTGTTGAATGCGCTCACTCCCATTCCGAGATAGGCGGCCGCTTCTTGGCGGTTCAGTACTCCGAGATCAATCGCTGCTTGTGGTTTTGTTATTTTGGTGATAGTTGACATATTTATCAAATTACTATGATACAAATGTACTATAAGTTTGATATTATTGTCAAGTTTTTAGCGAATTATTTTAACATTTTTATTTTTATAATATATAAATGTTTGATTTAAAAGCCTTTTTAAAGGATAAAAATATCAGCCAACGGGTGCTATCAAACAAAATTGGATATTCGGAGGCGTACATCAGCCGGGTTTCGGCCCTTTAATTCGTACCGTGAAATCTCGCTTGTGATTAAAAAAAGATTTTCCCTGTTGAATTTAAAAACCTGTCGTGGTCTTAATCCGGCCCCCGTTGCAACCGCCTGAATGTAGGGTGTTACTTCTGTGCCGGGCCTTGCAAATTTGAAAATCAATTTTTCGATTGTGTTTGCATTATCTTCAAAGTAGTATTTCTGAATTATCCTGAGAGCCGTATGCACTCCCTGCCAATAATACTCAAACGCTTCAAAACTCCGATCCTGGTTTTCTTTTAATTTCCCGATCCAATCTTGTTTTGATTTTTTTACCAATAAGGGATTGTTTAATCTCATCCCTCTTGGTGCTTTGAAATCCTTGTATGAAATGTATTCGACACTCATAAATTGCGGAATCCGAGAATCCTTGATTTTTTGAAGTCTGCAATTGATACACTATCCATTGAATTTCCCGAGAGCAATTTTACCGTGTCGATGTTTTGGTTTATAAAAAGCCCTATGTGTCCTTTTCCGGGGCCACGTTCCAAAATACACAGATCACCCATTGCCGGGTTTTTGGTTTTGTTTCCTACTTCTAAAAACTTTCGAGCTGAAACGATGTGTAGTTTATTGGAAGGCCACAAACCTGATTCAATCAATATATTTGAAATAAAGCATCCACACCATGCGAATTGTGAGTCATCTTCCGGCCTTGAAATTTTGAGAGAATCGCAGGAGGCAAATATCCACGCTTTTACTTGCTCATCCCACCCTAAGGGATTTTCTTTTGTGCCTAAGTATTTGAGGCCCGTTAAAAGCAGTTTTTCGGAATTGGTCATATTACTTTTTTAGGTGTGTTCAAAAAAAGGTAAGGCCACCACTTAGGCAGCCTTACACATAGATTTCATTACTGACTTTTACGGATAATTCCGACCTCACAATCTACTTTGAGTGATTGAGTGCCGGAAGTGATTGTCGTAAATCTCAACGCTCCGCAAGGAACATTCCCTGTGATCGCTGCTGGTGTGGTTTGTACTCCATCAATTGTCGTAGTTGAAAGAGTTTTCCAAACGTTGCCACCATACAAACGATGTTCAACTTTGAAAGTCCCGGCTGTTGATCCTGACAAAGAATCCGCAACCATGTTGATGTGATAATTGTAAGGATAGGTTAAATCCAAACAAGTATTTACAACCGTGTCAGCGTTTGTCAGGGTGTCAAGGTAATATCGCACGGCTGTACTCGCATTACCATCTACACGGGTGTTTTGTGCGCTGACCATTCCAACGGAAAAGAACAGAGCAATTAAAAGAAAAAAAGTTCTCATGTGCTTAAATATTTAAGGTGAATAAATACAGTTTTAAAAATCAGGGCAAGTCCGAAGACTCACCCCGACCGCAATATGAAACACAACCTATTTCCGTGTTAGTGGCTTTATGGGTGAATCTTTTCCGAGTATCCTTAGCCAGGCCATTAATAGAGCTGTAACCATTACCGCAATATTCGGCAGCCACGATGCATCACAAACCCAGCTCTTATTGAAAAGTTGTAAAACAAAATTGATCACATCACAGGCCCATGTTCCTATACTTAGCCAATCCTTTCCCTCCATGAACGCTAATACCGACGCTATAAATCCAACAGCGACGGTCTTGTGTCCTTCGATTGCTGCGAGCAAATTTCCAACTCCGGGAATCAATTTGATAGCCCAAAAAAGCGGCTGCGGAATTTTCATCAAGAGATCCGCAATGGTTGTGAACAGTTTTAAGAGAAACTGAAAAACTTTTGTTACGGTGTTCATAAAGTGTTATTTAGAATTTAATTAATAATTCATGCTGACAGGAATCAGCCATGACTTTTTTTTGTAAAGTGTCTATTCTTTTATTCATGCTGTCTATCTGGTCGATCAATTCAAGCTGACAGCTACTCATTCCAACGCTTTCAAAATCGGCCCTCGTGGTATATTGTTTCACTGGTTCAATGAGAGCCGCTGCCAATAATGCTAAAATCCAAACTATTATAATTTTCGCTTCTGCCATTACTCGATAATTTTTTCAAGGCTTTCGATTTTTTTATTGGCATCATTTATTTGAATCCGCATGTATTCAGCAAATCTATCCAGCTTCTCTTCACATCTTCTGTGAGCTTCGTTGCATTCGTTTAGCTGCTGTAATACGAATGCAGTGTTGCTGTTCTCAGACGCTCTCCATTCATTCCAAAGGATATAAATTATCAGAGTTGATGCCATAAAAATCAACCTTGATTTTTCATCCTTGAATGACTTTAATATCAGATCCAATATTTTTTGCATTGGCTCCGTTTATAACTGCAAAATTTTTATCATTGCCTTAGCTATAGCGTTGGGCAAATTTGAATTAGTTGCAGAATATACTTGGCCGTTATACCCAATCCTGTGTGTGTATGTAATCGGCGGTCCTGCGTTTATTTCAGTCTCCGAACTCTGGACTCCTGGGTACACACCAATAAAATTTTCCAGTTCTCTTTTTGTCCACGCCTTTACAAGTGCTGGGTCTGTCGATTCAACAAAGTCAAATGATCCAGCTCCACTTACAAAATTTACCGTTCGATACGATCCATCGCTCATATCGGCTACAATCAAATGCTCATCAGTTCCGGAGCCATCATATACCACATCATTTGGCATTGGTGTTACCGGAATGCCTTTTTCAAGTAGGGCCGTCTTAAAATCAAAAGACGTTGAATAATTCGTTTTTTCTTTCTTGGTCGCCATGGTGTAATAATTTTTTAAGGTTATTCAAATAAAACTGCTCCATAACACATCTTTTGGGTGTACATAATTCTCGCCGTTGTTCCAGCGGATTTCCATATACCGTTTCTGGGTCCAAATGCTGTGTAAGTTGAAGGTATGTTAGTTGTAATCCGTCCAGCGTAAGTACCGTCAATGTAGTATCTTACCTCAGAGTTAATTCTGTCTAATTCAAGTCTCAATGTATAAGACTTGTCAGCCGCTACCGTGATACCAAGGTCAGCATAAGACTCCGAGCCGGACCCGTTTCGGACAATCCCGTACCATTTTCCAGAATTTATATCATGCTTGTAAAAGAATGAAATGTGTCCATTGTAATTCTGTGTAGTAGATGAGGGAGAGGCTACCAAGCCACATTGTACGCTGAACGTCTCTGTTCCGTCTGATAATGCATCAATAGAGACCATGGTTTCATAAGTTAGATGACCTTCGTATGATACCATAGTCGCACCTCCAGTTTTTGTCATAAAGGCCGTTGCTGCTCCTGTTGATGATGCGGATGTACTGTGTGAAATAGCCCCAAGCTCCGTGGTTCCGGTGAGTGCCGCTTGCGCCCCGTTCGTTCCACTTGAAGTTGCGAACGCAAGGATTCCATGATCCCCGGCTGTTACTGATCCACCGCCAGGCATACACTGCCATATTGATTTAAAACCATCATGTCTATTGTACCCAATAGGGACCCACCTACTTGCAGTCCCATCATAAAAAAATTGAATAGAATGTTTCGGTTTTAAAATTATATCCTCCGAATATTTAATCCGATTGGCCGCTGTTCCGTCCGGGTGTTCGGAAGGAAAATACATTGAATAGTTTCCGACATTTACAAACGTAATAATTTCACCGTCTGTTTGAGCGGACATAGATGTTATGGCCCTCATCCCTACATCTGAAGAAATTCTAACCACTGATGCTGTACTGAATCCTGTGGGATTGTAGTTATCCTGATCAGCCGTAAGTTCTGACGGTGTAATAACAGAGGGTGTTAAACTCACATTGGCCCATGATACGGTATTCGTGGCATCCTTAGTTAATACTTGCCCTGCCGTACCCCAGGAACCACCGGCTTTTATTCTTATTCCGTTATTTGAGCTTAAATTTATAATGTCCGATTCAACGAACAACGAATCAGAATCAACTCTTACTTGTGAGTTATCTGTACCATCATTTGCGTACAACTCTGATTTGTCTTTGGTAGAATAAACCCAAGACTCATCAGAGCCTGAAGTGTTTTTAATTATCCATGATCCGTTCTCTGAATAAATCCTGCTTAAAATATTATTCGTGCTATCATTCGCATAAATGTAAATTTCATCGTCAAACCAAATACCGCGATCACTTGTGGTTATTGCTCCTGTTGGGTAGTTCTTAAAATACCCGAGCATAAAGTCACCAGTTCTGTTAAATGAAATATAATCATTGTCAGCCATTAAACCGTTCTGAATTTCACTAAAACTGACCGCGTTATTATCCACACTCCAAACTCCGCTTGCTATGCTTATATCCCCGTAATCTCCGTCACTTACTCCTCCTGTGGCGGTAAGATCATACTCTGTACCTGCATCATTTTTGAAATACAACTTTCCGTCGGTCTTGGCATAAGTGTAACCAAAGCCAGATGCGGGGGTTCCAGGTGCTGCGATTTCTGCGGTTTTAATTTGTTTATCAAATTGCGTTTCTCCTGAGAATAGATTCAGGGTACTTGATCCTGATTGGTATATTCCATAAGTCGATGCATTGTTGTAGGGGATATTAATACCCCTGTATGTGGCATTCGCCAAACTTGTAAGTGTTGGATTAATATCAATTCCAATCTGCGCACCACTGCCTGTTGACGTAATATTGTAGCCATTATTGATGGCAATTGCTGTCATGGTTCCACTTCCAGAAGATTTGGCATACTCATCCCTGAAGGTCATTATTTTTTTAGCCAGTCCAGTAGCAACAAAATCAGTGGTCGCATCCCCAATGTAGATTGATGATGTGTCATTCTGCACATTGATCATTATTCCGTCTGCATTATCATTGATAATGGAGATTCCTTGGTCTGACGTAATCTCGTAGTCTAATTGTGGGAAAATACCCTGATTGTTAAATATGGTCTGATCCGTAGTTCCAAGGCTTATCTGTTGAGTGATACTTGCCAATGGTGTAGATAGTTTAATTGAGTCCGGTTCTAATCTTAAGATTGAAGATCCTCCAGCGTCCAATGCTGTTAACCCCATATAATCCGGCCACATATCAATTTGGGAATATATCGTCCCTGCTGTATTGGTGGATCTGATTGCAACTTGGTCCTTCATTCTTACATAGGAATAAGCAGCAGCAGCAGAATCGGCGCCCATTAAATAAACCATACCGCTTGACCCTTCCATGAAAAAGCCTCTATTCCTTGGCACAGATCCGAGCGTTGGGAAATTGTAAAAGTATCCAATTCCAAAGTCATCCGGATTTGCAATTGATGTGCCAACTTGGGCATAGGTTCCATCTGGTACTGTTCCGTCTCCTCCGTAAATTCCACCCCCTGTTGAACTCAATGTGGTCCCACTCATAGTGAGTCCAGAACCAATTGTTATCGCTGCAATATTTCCTGAAGATCCACGACCAAGTAACTGGGAAGCGGACAAAGCTACCTCTGCCACATTCCCTGAACTCCCTGTGTTATTTGCAAGGACTGAGTTTGCAGCCACGTTTTGAAACTTCGCATAAGTCACAGCATCATCCGCAATGTCACCGGTGGCGATACTTGCATCTGTGATCTCTGAACTTCCTACCACCCCGGCATCAATATTCCAAACCGTTCCAGAACTTGACACTGTTATGTCACCTTTATCCCCGTCGCTTACTCCAGTAACATCGGACAAATATGCAATCGTCTCTCTTGTTGCCCCGGTTGTTTTTGTAAAGTAAAGTCTGTCAGAATTAAACTCGATTGCTCCGACTTCCGGTGAACTCATTAAAGAGCCACTATTTAATTTTATAGGCGCAGAACTTGCAGAAGTTGACCCGGCTTGAATATGAAGCTTGGCAGTTGGGTTCGTGATCGCTGTCCCACCACCGGAGATTGATACCATACCATCTGGATCAATTCTCATCCTCTCATTTGATGCCGCAAGTCCACCGGTTCCAAAAATTATTTCATCCGAGCCCCCAGTAATAATTCTCAATCCTGCTGTTGTGGATGTATTGGTTTTTATAACTGCGGAACTTGCAGAAAATAAACCAGAGGTAGAATAAGAAGAACCAAGGTTATAAATTTCAAGGCCATGCGTACCAAGGGTCCCTCCTGGTTCCAGAATTTCCACCAGCGAGTAATCACTTGTAGAATTTGAAAGGCCAAAAACGCCATCCGCTCCAGCGGTGTTTCTTAATATTACCCCACTTAAATTTCCATTGGTGTACCCATTTACATTTCCACCAGCGTTTAAGATGATCTCCGACCCTGAGCCAGCCGCAAAGGTTACCGATGAGTTAAAAGTTTTCGCTCCTCCGAATGTCTGTGAGCCGGTTGTTACCGCTCCCCTATTACTGGCCGATGCATCAGGTAAATTAAATGTGTGTGTACTGCCAGACGATGAAATATTGAAATTCGTTCCACTGGTCCCCACAACAAGCGATTGCGACACATCTGTTAATCCATTTATAGATGTGATTCCTCCTCCTCCTGTAACTTTTATGGAATCGTTGGAAATCGTTAATCCGTTTCCGATTACAAGTTCTTGGACATCACCAGACCCAGCGGAATACCTTCCAAGTACTTTTCCGGTTGCCATGTTTTGAATTTTGGCGTATGTCACCGCATCGTTATCAATGGTCCACGTTAAGCCACTTCCGGAAGTAGTTATATCTCCATTATCCCTGTCATTAATAGCAAGTAATGGTGTTCCGTCAACGTATTGTAGTGAAGCGTTTATCATCGCTCCCACTGCGTCCTGAGCATCTTCTGTGGTAAATCCTCCGGATGAATTAAAAGTAAGAGCTGTACCTGACCTTGTTATTGTAATTCCAGAACCCTCAATGAAGGAAATATCTGAAGTAGTTCCGGATAAATCCAAAGTAAATGTTGTGCCATCGTCAGATCCGCTGAATCCCTGAGAGTCAGTATTATCCAAATAGGCCGCTAATGAAACACTGTCACGGATTACTCCGTCATCATCAAGGGAAATTCTTAAATAATTATTCGTAATATCCAGAGTATCAATACTTTGATTGTCGGTGTCGACTTCTGTAATGTCAATTGTATTGCCTCCTGAAATCGTGATCTCGTCGGTTGTCGAATTGTAGCTTAATGTCTGAGCGTCCGTATTGTCGAGATACGGTGCAAGGTTTACAGTTTTATAGGCTTCTCCGTCATCCTCCAGTGATAGTCTTAATAGATTTGAGTTTATCTCGAATGTATCAATTTTTTGATTGTCGGCTCCTGCTGGAATCGTGACGTACTTTTGAGCTTGGCCGTCGGAGCTTAAGGATAGATAAATCGTATCATTTGACCTGGAGAATGTGTCGATCACTTGGAGTTCATTGGTCGTGCTTCCATCGACCTCAGTTCCGGTGATAATTATCTTATCACTCCCTGGAACATAATCTGTCGAAATTATTCCGGCCCCTTCAAATTTTACAGTTTGGTTTGAGATAACCTCCGTATCCGCATCGTCTCCATCAATTGTCCACGCTTCATTCGTTGTACTTCCGTCCACCTCTGTTCCACTTGATGCACTTGTGATCCTTCCGTCTGCGTCAACTGTGATACTTGAAAATGTATAGCTCCCTGGCGTTACTGCCGTGCTTTGAATTTCAGATGGCCCAACAGCATTTGCCGAAATATGATCAGCTCCAATTGCGTTGGAGATAACCTTAATGGATGTCACAGAACTATCGGCCAGATCGACCGTTGCGATTGACCCATTTGAAATTTCTGTACTTCCAATAGTTGAAGCATCAATATCCCAAACAGTACCTGAACCTGATACAGTTATATCTCCCTTGTCACCATCAGATATTCCTCCTGTGGCAGTCAAGTCGTATTCCGTTCCAGCATCGTTTTTAAAGTACAATTTACCATCTGTTTTGGCATAGGTGTAGCCAAAACCAGAGGCCGGGGTTCCAGGTGCTGAAATCTCTGCAGTTTTTAATTGCTGATCAAATTGAGTTTCTCCGGCAAAATAATTCATGGTATTGGCCCCGGATTGATATACCCCCCATGCATTCACGTTATTAACAGCAATTTCCAGAGATCTATAATCTGCAACTGCGGTTAGTGTTGGACTTATGTAGATTCCCCTCGTTTTTCCACTTGCGCCACCAGTTTGATTGAATGTTCCAAATATACCGATGTTATTAAAATCACCTGTTCCGCTTGTTGGTGCGAACCCACTTTTAAAGGACCAGTCTGTTTTTATTCCACTTGTAGTGCTAAAATTGCTTTCACCAAGTACTCCTCCCACCCCTGCTGTGTTTCCTGATGCATCAATCTTAATACTATTGGCAAGGCTCGTCTGTGAACTTGTTATATTTATTTGGTTGGACCCTCCGTTGATAGTGAACGCTGTTGCAGGAGTGATCCCTGTATTGCGAATTGCAACAGGATTTGATGTACCTATCTGCATCCTGGCAGATCCCCCGTTCATGTCCATTATAACCGCACTGGCCAATGATCCGCCTGCAGAGCCTAATAACACAGACATACTTGCCTCTCGGCTTGCGTCGGTTGCTGTAACCCACTCCGTTTGAATTGCAGACATATCCCTGTTGTCTGTTGTAGAGCTTTCGCCTTGGAACAGTAGTTTGTGGCCAAATCCTGCAGAAGCCGTGCCTGTGCTGTTAGCCCTGAGCGTCAAAGAATTTTCAACTGTATTGGTATTTGTTGTGACATCGGTTAATGTCACCGCGCCTCCTGTACTTGCAGCCCCGGTGATTGCTAATCGCGTTACGTTGTTTGTTTCTAAATTTAACCCAAATGCATCATTGGACCCAACGGTGATCGCTCCACCGTCAGTGTTTCCGTTATTAATAATAATGTCCGAATTTACATCCGCTACCCCAATGGTACCATCAACTATTTTAGCAGATGTAATGGCATTGTCCGCAATGTCATCTGTATTTATCGAACCATCTAAAATTTTCAACGAATTAACAACCCCGGTATCAATTGTCCATACTGTTCCTGATGTGGTGACATCGACATCCCCCTTGTCACCATCCGACAATCCGGTGACATCTGATAAGTATGCGATGGTCTCTCTTGTTGATCCTGTAGTCTTTGTAAAGTAAAGCCTGTCTGAATTAAACTCAATGGCCCCTATCTCAGGAGTGGTCATCAGAGAACCCGAGGTCAATTTTATGGGTGCTGTTGCAGCGGATGTACTCTGCGCTGCAATATGTAATTTTCCAGAAGGATTATCTACAGATGATCCATTCCCGGCTAATCCCACATTTCCGGATAGAGACACATTCAACCTCTTGGACCCACCTGTGAAAATTCCAAAATCGTTGGTTGATTTTACATAAAAATGCTTTATGGTTGATGATGGCTCAATCTTATAAGATGAGTCAGATTTTGTAATTGTTTCAGCAATGTATGTGAAACCAGGAGCATACGAGTACTCAATATAAGATGAGCCATCGTGATACCCTAACATTTGTTTAATGGGTGTGGATGCATTCAACTTATAGAATGTTATCCCAACAAAAGTTGAGAAACTATCTACCGTTAAGACCGCTCCATCCCCAAGGATCAATGTTTGATTGGTGTTGGTAAATTTTCCTGGACTTGTAAAAGTCTTCTCCCCAGCGAGGGTTTGTGTGCCTGTAGTTATTAATCCGCGATTTGATGCACTGGCATCCGGGATGTTGAAGGTGTGTATGTTTGATCCTGAGGAAATGTTAAAATCTGTTCCGCTTGTACCCACTGCAAATGTTTGACTTCCTCCTGTTTGAGAATTTAGGCTTGTAATGCCTGAACCACTTGTTGCAAAAGTTAATTCTGTTCCGGTTCTGGATATCGTAATTCCCGAACCTTCTTTAAATGAAATATCTGTCGCTGCTCCGCTTAGGTCCAAAGTAAAGGTTGTACCGTCATCTGATCCGGAAAATGTCTGAGAATCGGTATTGTCCAAGTACGAAGCAAGGTTAACACTGTCCCGGATTACTCCATCGTCATCTAATGAAATTCTTAGATAATTATTGGCAATATCAAATGTGTCAACGCTCTGATTGTCAGCCCCCGCAGGAATGGTGATATATTTTTGAGCTTGGCCATCACTTGAAAGAGAAAGATAAATTGTATCGTTGGAACGACTAAATGTGTCTATGACCTGAATCTCATTGGTGTAACTTGAATCGTTCAATACAACAGATCCACCATCAACAAGTCGAATAGTTCCACCACCACCCGTAATACTCAAATCCTGCGTATCCGTATTGTCTAAGTATGGGCTAAGTGAAACGGAATCGAGAACCTTGTTATCCCCTGCCAATGATATTTTTAAATAATTACCTTCAATTTTAAAGGTATCAACAGCCTGATCGTCTGTGTCAACTTCGGTAATATCAATCGTGTTACCTCCTGAAATTGTAATTTCGTCAGTTGTTGCATTATAACTTAAAGTTTGTGCATCCGTGTTATCGAGATACGGAGCCAAGTTCACGCTATCCCGAATTACGCCGTCATCTTCAAGGCTTATTCTTAGATAATTATTATTAATGTCGAAGGTGTCAACTGATTGATTGTCTGCTCCGGCTGGAATGGTTACATATTTTTGAGCTTGTCCGTCCTGTGAAAGCGATAAATAGATCGTGTCATTTGAACGACTAAAAGTGTCTATGACTTGAATCTCATTGGTTGTCGATCCGTCAACTTCGGACTGCAAATATCTTCCGTCTAAATCTACGGTGTTTCCTGCCGGTGTTACGGTTAGTTCGCCGTTGGTTCCGTTCCAGCTAAGTGTTTGTAGCTCGTTGGTCGCCGATGAATCGTTTAATACTACACTTCCTCCGTCAACCAATCGGATTGTGCCACCGCCGCCTGTTATGCTCAAATCCTGCGTATCTGTGTTATCTAAATAGCCTGATAAATCGACTGACTTAAAGGCCACGTTATCTGAGGAAAGCGATAATCTTAATGTATTGCCGGACAAATCGAATGTATCAATTTGCTGGATTTCATTTGTTGAGCTGCTATCGTTTAACGTTACTGATCCACCGCCTAAACTTAGGTTTATCGTGCCGCCGCCGCCCGTGATTGACAAAGACTGAATTTCATTTGAAGTGCTGCCGTCAACTTCCGATTGGAGGTAACGCCCGTCTAAATCGACTGTATTGCCGCCGCTTATTGTGATCTCTCCTGTGCCACCGTTCCAGCTTAATGTTTGCGCGTCTGTGTTATCTAAGAATGATGAAAGGTCTATTGACTTATAAACTTCGCCGTCATTCTCAACGCTTATCCTGATGACGTTCCCAACCAATGTAAATGTGTCGAGCTTTTGATCGTCTCCGGTAACAATGTTTATTTTTTTCGCCGCTTGGCCATCCCCGTAAATAGATAGCGTTAATGTGTCATTTGAAAATGTGGCCGTGTCTAAGTATTGTGAATCGGTGTTATCCAAATAAGGCGTTAAATCCACGCTCTTAAATGCCTCAGCGTCATCTTCGACACTTAATCTCAAAGCATTTGAAACAATAGTAAAAGTATCTACCTTTTGATTGTCTGCCCCTCCCGAAACAACAACATATTTTGCAGCCTGACCATCGCTGGAAAGGCTTAATTTTATCGTGTCGCTTGCGTATGAAAACGTATCAATAGTTTGAATTTCGTTTGTGCTGCTTGAATCTCCTAAAGTGATCGAAGGTGAGTTAACCAGGTTGATAGTACCTTTCCCAGCCGTGATACTTAAGTCTTGTGTATCTCCACCTGAAGAAGTTAATAAAGTCCATGATACACCATCGTATCTCCACACTTCATTTGCTGCATTAATAACTACCCAGCTTTGTTTGTCTCCGGGAGTGTACGCCGGTGTTCCAGATCCTCCAATTAATTGAACTCTGAATCCGGCTGCCTCCCAATCGTTTGCATCCCGGTTAAATTCATACCAATGGCCCGTTGTGGTGTCGATTGCTATTTCAGCGTAATAATTAACGTCAACTCCAACGCCCGGAACTCCGTTTGTGTAAATAACGCCTGACCCCTTTACAATTGCCTGAGCGTTGACAACTGAAAATGAAAATAATGTAATTAAGAAAATGAATAGGTGTTTGAATCTCATATCTATTTTTTAAGGTTCGACTATTTTTTTAATGGCCCCCAAAGGCATCCCGTAAACGTTATCAATTGAACACATATAAAAATCTCCGTCGTCCAGGTCCACTTTTGCGGCTGTGTCAGAAGGATAATAAGGAAGTACATTTTCAGGAGGAATAAATTTGCATCGTGGCGCACGGCCGTTGAATCCAACTTTGGTGTCAATTCCTAAAATGCCACCATCTAAGCCCGTAGGACTTCCCATACTTTGTTCAATAAATCCAACGTCTTGAATGATTTTGCGAACGATTCCCCACGCATAACCATAGGAATTATCTGCACTCAGTAAATAATAATCTCCTTTGTTAAACCATCCCTGATTGTGTGCTGCTGTATCGTTTGGGAAAAATAAAAGTGAATCACAACAATTGCATGGATCGCCACCGCCTCCCGTTGCTCCTTGCGTTGCATAACCTCCAACGGGCCGCCATGATCCACGCTTCCACGTTAAGTGAATTTCAAATGAATCAATCGGAACCCGAACTCCGTACATCCAAAATGGTGTTGTCCCAATATTTCGGACTGTTACATCATCGCCCCACGTTGTATCTGTGGGAGCTGGAAGCGTGAGCGTGATGTTAGGTGTCGTTTGATAAATTACAAATGATGAATAATGATCGACTGTTTCATAAGCCGTTCCAATGTTTCCGGATGAAGGAACATCGGCAATCTCTAAGGTTATTTTTTTAAGTGCATCGTTTACAATATATTGACCTGTTGCAAAATTTGCAATCAGTAAAAAAATCAGTATTTGTAAAACAGTTTTCACTTTATTTCTGCTTTTCCTTTTTTTGCTCTCCAAAAGTTTGTGATCTCTAAATCATTACCTCCTATTTCTCCGCTCTCGTTTCTTATCGGCCATTTACCCAAAGGGCAATGTGTATCTTCATAATGTGGAGGAAATGAAAATATGTTTATACTTACTTTCGACCGGGCCTTTGAAGCAATTATGCAAGTGCATATTTTACAGGTGTCCACTTGTTGATCGTAAAATTTGCATCCTTTGCAAACTTTGATCCGTGCTTCGGTCAGTTCTTCATCATCCAACCACTCTTTTATCATTAGGGTTCTGCCAATAAATCCCTTTATACTTTGAACCGGGTGCATCCTTAGTGTTTAAATGCTGTCCGTCTGCCCTGCTTTGTCGTTACATTGCAGGAATCACAATCCAGAAATTGAACTTTTTTAGTTTTGTAATCAAATCCGGTTGCCGGGTTTGAGTCATATTTTGATTGCTGGAGTGTAATGTATTCGATCATTTCTCCCTTTTGAATTTCGATCAGCTCTTTGAGTTGTCTCATTGCACTGTCAAGGCTCCGGCTGTCCGCTCCAACTGTATTGCTTTGATCATCAGAAAAAACGACGGCCCCTTTGCCTGTGAATTTTATTGTTTCAAGTGGTGCTGTTAATCTTATGATCTCATTGGCAAGGATAGGCCTCAAGTATAATTTCCAAAGATTGTCGTATTCAGCAGTTGTAAACTTTGAGGCTTCCTTCCATTTTGCAGAGACCAAGCTCGGTTCGTCTGTGTTCCCGTTCTGTGTGCTTTCGTATAGATCATCCTCCCACCATACTATATCTCCAGTTGCGTATGTTCCGGCGGTCCATTCCGATTTGTTGCTCCAATTCTTTTTATCGGCCTTTAAAAAATCGTAAAAATCATTTCCGAGACACATCCGCATGAATCGTGTCTCCACAATATCCATGATGCGGGATACCTTATCCGTTGGAAAGGCCCTTTCTGCAACTGAATATTTTACGACTTCGTTAGCTGTTATTATTGCCATCGGGATTTTGTTTAATCATTGGCTCTGATTTTTTATTCGCATCAAACTCTGTTTGTGCCTTTATAAGGTGGTCGAATGGATTTTTACTTTCCAATCCTGTTTCCAGGAACTCTGTTTTCATGGTTTGCTCAGCAACAAACCGTATCGCTTTATTTAAAATATCGTTGTCGATAATGCCTTGAAAGTTTTCAATCAATGGCATCTTTGTCTTTAGTTCATCAATAAAAGCTGTTGTACTTAATCCCGTTGCGGAATCAAGGCCCATTAACTTGCGGCTCCAACCATTTGTGGTAATTATTTTATCGGTTGCAATTAGATCAAGTGCCTTGTAATAATCGTGGTTAGTATTGATATTAAATTCATGGATAAGCGCAGGAGTTGCGCTGTTGGGCCTGGTTGTTATGATTATAGATGTTGGATCGTCGCCGTGATCCGTCCAATTTTGTGCAAGTCTTTCATGCGCATTTTTAAACCCGGCTTTTTGAGCATCCTCATCGTCGGTCATGGTTGAATTGCCGAGATCATCGGAAAACTCCATGAATACTTTTCCTGTGAAATTATTGTGAGCGGCCTTTAATAGGTATTCTTTATTCTTGATTTCCAGAAATGCATCATAAGAGCATGGCCACCAATCGGGCCGCCCGTAAAAATCATTCTCACCGAGTTTGTAGTGAATCATTGTCCGGATTGATCCGTCTTTTTCCTTTTCGTACATAGGAAAAACAGGGATCTCCTCCGGTGGATTCTCTTTTAAGTATCTGGTTTCCCAAGACTTAGAAATAGCGACGGTTTTATAATCAAATAAGGTAGGTACTTTATAAAGACAGTTTTTTGTCGGATGAAACTTAAATACTGTTTTTGTTTGATCCATTGCCTTGTATATCCTCACTTCGAGCCATGCATTACCATTGGATTTTAGTGAGCGGAATAAAGAGGCACGTAGGCTCGACCAATCACGGCCCGATAAATCAAACGTCTTTATCCAATTAAGAAAATTTACTTTGTCATTAATTGGCAACTCACTTTGATTTTGTTCTCCGAGATCAAAGTCTGGATCAATGACTTTTTTAATATTGATCTTCCCTCCAAAGCAGTTGTAATAAATTGAATTGATTACGCCTCCGAGCGTTGGAGAAAGCGATGCCAGGTTGTCGATAAAACGCAAAACCGTATGCTGGCTGTCATGTCGATAACCAGCATACGGAATGTATTCGTTTTTCCTAAACCAATTATTTAACTGTTTTGGATCGCTGCACTCCTCAGCGATTGGATCACTAAGGGTGAAGTTTTTCAAAGCAGCGTTTACTTCCTTATAACTCGCATAGCTTTGAACGCATTTCGGACATCCATTTGTGCAATAGTTACAGGCCACATCTTAGGATTTTGTTGGCTGTTCTTTAATGGGAGCTTCCTTAGTCTTTCCGACCTGTTTTTGATACCACGAGCAGTTTTTTTCCAAACAAGCTGTGATTACTCTCTCTTGCTCAGGGCTTAACTCTTTTATGTATTGAGCTTCGCCCGGTGTTGCAGCAAGTATCTTTTTGAAATCGTCTTGTGAGGCCGCCGGGATTATTTTTTTACCATCGGGATAAAGTTTTGAAGGCTTTATCTCTTTGATTATATCCCACGGCTTCAAGTTCACCGGATAACAATTTGCGCCCGGCACAACTGTTACAGCCGGTGAACTTTCAGCGATTTTATTATTCAAATAACCTAACATAGTGTTGTGTTTTTATTGGTTATTAAGCAAAGTTCAACGCATTCAAATAAGTAGCGTTTACTGTGTCGATCTTGGTGCTTCTTCCAAGTTCTTTTGATTGACCAACAATTTCCAATGAAGCAAATTCATAGTCATTGTTTCCAACGCCTGACTGAGTGCCGGGTTTTGCACGGAGCGGAGTGGTGCATTTACGATATGCACTTGTCGCAACATCGGTGTATTCAATTCCAAACATTCTGATCGTTCCTGATTTATATTCAACAAGTACAATCAAATCGCATTCAGCTTTCAAAAGATTCAAAGAATGAATTTTCTCTGCTGTCAGCCCTTCATATTGTACTGATATTTGTATATCAACAGGTGCGCCGGGATCTCCGGGAGTTTCGTTTACGAATGCGGTTTTGTTGTCTGAAAATTCATACTCAGCAAGTCCGTTTGAAGCGGAGAATGTGAGTGCTGAAATTTCATAACCGGGTGCTGGTGTACCTGCCAATGCGGTGAGTGTTGCTGCTGTTAATTCAGAGTAACGACCAATCCACATTTTTACGATACCGCCTATCTTGTCATCACATCCACTCGATGCGGATTGTAAAAGGTTCAATATTTTTGCCATAGTGTTTTAATATTTAGGTGTTATTAAATAGGGTGTTATTACTATGACCTTACGGCTGTGTAAGAAACGTTAACCATGTACTCATTTCTCAAAATGGATGTAGCCATCTGATAATTTGTTTCAAGGAAATACGCCCCTCCATCTGTCGGAGCTGGTGATTTTGTGATACTCAAACCGAGTCCGGTAAATTGATCCATCGCAGGAACATCTAATGCTAAGCCTAAATTCTTAGGTACAGTCATCAACATTCTGTGATGGTAAAATCCGATGGTTTGTGCGACGTGATCCCAATCGGAACGCTTTACAATTAACTTACCATCCCACACAAATGCGTTATAGGTAACTTTATTCTGCAATTCGATTCCGAGTTCGTCTGCAAGTGTTCCATTCATTTCATACTTCAATGTCGAAGCAAGGCCCGGATAAGTTGCCACGATCTGTTCTTTCAGTTTATTGAATACTCCTCTCGTTACAAATACGATTGGGTGTTCGTGCATTTCTTTAAGTCCATCCATTGCAGCAGCGAAATCAGGCTTGGCCAAAGTGTCCAAATCAGATAACCATTGCAAAGCATCACCGATGAATTTATCTCCATCTAATTCGCCAACATCAAAAGTGTTGTTGATATGGGGATAAGAGCCTGTTTTTAAATCATCAATCTGCTTTAAGTAACCATCACATGAGGTTGTGGTGTTTGTAATTGCAGTAAGTTTTCCAGCAGCAAGTCCGAGAGGATTTGCAGCGACAGCAGATGCAACAATCGGCAAATTACCAAACCATGCAATCGTGCTAAAATCATTTCCAATTGAACCAATTGCACGGTTAACAAACTGCTGGAAGATTGCTTCTCCTCCTTCGGTTGCACGAATTTCGTTCAAGTCATTTCCTGCTCCCCAAATACTTGACCATGCTGCATTTAATTGAGCTACAATGGAGTCTTTGCAGAGCTTAAGGAAAACATGATTTTTGCAAAGCGTTTTACTTACCTCAGTCATTTCATGGTCTGAAATTGCAGTCCGTGAACATGAACCAGGTCTTGTTGTGGTAATGAAATTCAATGAATCGAAAGAAGCCCAATAAGCCTTCCCACCGACTACATTTTCAGCGATGTTGTAAACGCCTAACTCATTGGCCAACAAATCTTCTTTGTAAACCAAGTACAAAGCTAAGAGCTTAAGAGCTTCGGCAGAGGTGAAACTTACCTGTCCACCTACGGGAACGTTGTTCGCTCCACGACTTGCGGAGGCGAAAACGCCATCAAAATTTATGGGCTTTACCATTGTTGCCATAGTGAAATTATTTTTAGTGTTATTTAATGTTGGGTGTTACGCTTTGATTCTCCATTGAGAAGTTGCAGGAGGTGTTTCTTTTGCTGCTTTTGTTTTGTCAATTACTTTTCCATCTCCATCAACTGCGAATCCTTTTGCTGCTTTGATTTCAAGGATTTGATCTGCAAATTCTTTTCTTAATTCATTGATTGCTTCCGGGTCAACCGATGCAACAGGAGCCGCATTTTCCAAGTCTGAAAGTTTCGTTTCAAGGATGGTAAGTTTTGCGTTCAACTGCTCGATGATTTCTGCACTTTCGATTTTTAATTGCTCTGCAAATGCCTCAGATTGTTTTTTGATTTCTTCTCCTGCAAACACAGCGATTTGATTTGCCACATTGACAACCAAATCAGCTTTAATATCATCACTTGCATTCACTAAATGTTCGTGGATTTCGGCTTCTGTGCTTTCAGGGCTTAGGTTAAAGGCTCCTTTGACCCATCCGATTATTTTCTCTGTCAATTCAGTTCTCATAGTGTTATTTATTTAAAATATGTTTTCAATCGTTTTATTGATAATTCCTCGGTTCCGATCATGTCAATAAGTCCACGACTTTTCGCATCACGACTTTGGAACATTCCGCCTCTCAATGTTTCGTCTTTTTTCTTGATCGGTCGATTTGATTCAACCATGTTTTGAAAGGCTAAAACAGATTCATTTAGCATAGCCTTTATTCCGGATGTGTCTCCTGTTTCCAGGTATGATCGGAAGCCTGAATTTTTATCGTTGGATAGGTCCGAATAAATATCTTCAAATCTGTCCTTGTATGCTGATAGGAATTTTTTGTCTAAGGAAACAAGTGCGCCGATGCTTCCAACTCTTGAAAGCTCACCACTTGCGATGATTTCTTTTACTCCTGCAATTGCCATGTAGGCTGCACTTCCGGCAGTATGTACATAGGCCACAACAGGTTTTTTAAAATCCCTGATGGCATTAAACATGATCTGTCCTGCCATTGCTTCGCCACCTCCTGAATTTACTTCGAGAATAGCACCTTCAATGTTTGGATTGTCTTTATAAAAAAGTAAATTATTGGCGAGTTCCTGTACTCCCATGTGGCACAATCCACCCTGAACGCTCATATAATCATTAAGAAATAACTTAACGACACTGCCTTTTGGTAAGGATGAAAGTTTGTCATCCTTCATGTCGTACAGATTTCCGGTCTCAACTACCCGAGAGAGATTCGGAAGTATGTATTCGGCTGTTTTTGGTTTTTCAAAAGTTAAACCTCCGGTTTCGATTGCGTGCGCAAAACGGGATAAATAACCCAAGCCGATGACCGGATCAATAGCAAGTTCTTTACCTATGAGTAAATTAATCGCCTTTTCTAAGGCTGATCGGCTCTGAATTTGGGTTTCGTTCTCTGACATTTTGGGTGTTGTCAGGAACAAAAGTATTATATATAATTTATTTTAATGTATTCCCGCTTTGGTCTGCGGTGAGTTTTTCAGCCATTTTATTACAGGCTCTTTTTGCGTCCTTGACTGTGTGTCGTTCAATGTTATATCGAACCATTAAGACCCCTATTCCTGCTTTGTTCTCCAGCCCACGTTTTACAAGGCTCTTTAAAAGTTGGTTGTCAGGGATTGGGCCTATGAAATCATAATCGCATGGACATGGTTTAATTATCCCCAGCGATTTTAAAAAGTCCGTTCTGATCTTTAAACTCTTTTCTGTCATATCAGGTTTTTGGAAATAGCATCGTCGAACATATCATATACCTCGCCTTGCCTGCCCGGTGTGCCACAACAATAACGATATGACGTTAACTCGTATCGGTCGTGGATGTAAACCAAATAACTAATATCATGGCCCGCGTGCGCTGACTTGATTTTTGGAATTTCATCTACTGGTATCCGTTCTATCCTCATGGTGTTAACATTGTTCGCTTTTCATAGGTACAATATCCCGTACTTTGACAAGTGGCAACCAAAATGATTTCCGTTGGATTTTGGATAAAGACTTCGGCTGTATTGGTTCGACTTATTACGTTTCCGTTTTCTGCTTTCTTCGCCCCTCCCCACAGCCATTGCCAAAGTGTTACTCCCGGACAAGCGGATATTGCGCCCGTTAAACTAAACTTCTTCCCGGTGTCGTTTAATGCTGCGCTCAGGGTGTCCGTAAGTATTGGGCTTGAAGCATTCGGGATGAGTTCATTAAAATTGCTTGTGGTGTCATTCAAAAAATAGTCAACTGTTGAAACCCTTAATCTGACTTTGAAATTTGTTCCGTATGGGCTGTAATTGTCCACAATCGGGGCCGATGTTGTTTCAAGTTGAAACTCTTTGCCTGATGCTGAAACGTTGCCAGCACTTGTTGTCATTACATCGGTTCCTTTATTTATTCCTATCCATGTAAGTGTTGGATTGTGTTTTGCGACAAATCCCAAACTCAGGGTTTTTGTTCCTGATCCCGTTACGCCTACAAATAACAAGTAATCCTTTTCATCCGCAAACCCCAATGCTCCGAGTCCTGCTTGGACCGCTCCTTTTATTGCGTATTTTAGTTCGTCATTTGTGGCTCCTGATTGATACTCGACATTCACATCAATTGTGTGCTGTGTTCCAATAGCCAAACCAATCGCTTCGCTTACCTGTATCGTGTCGATGGTTTGTCCCATGTTCCAAGTGTGGACATATTCAGTTCTAAAATTCCACCTGTACCATATCGCTGTTTTCTCCTGAATCTCAATGGGTGCGCCCGGGTTTTGTTCGATCCACGTTTTTATACTTGGTATGTGGTGAATTGAATCGTTAATGGGTTCCACTTTCCAAGTTGCTGAGGCCGGAACATCCGGGTTTTCCCATTTCTGTTCATGCGTACAAACTGCACTTGTCGGAGTAATGGTTAGCGTGGATGTTGTTACACAGGCTCCGCAATCGGTGTACACCACCGGAGAGCAATAAGGAGGACAGCCGAGATCACACCATATTAAAACCCTGCGAACCTCCCAACATTTTTGTAATGATATTATCTCATTGTCATAAACTGACCACTCCTGATTTTTGCCCTTCTCTCTGTATTGGATTTGATCGTACACGGCCTTTCCGTTATACTCTCCTGTTCGATAAAGGAAATACGATTGTGGTGTTTTGCTGATTATGACCGACGGAGGATAGACAAACTGATCCGGGTCCGGACATTCACTCTCTGTTGGCTCCCTGCTTATGCTTGTGTTTGTTTCCCTTTGGTCTCCGGTTGAATATGTTACAATGGCCCGGAAATGAATTACATCGGTGGTCATCCTTGAAATATCCACTCCGGTTTCGTATTTCTTGTAATTGATCCCGTCCTCTGAATAAAGGATGGTTGTGTCTGATACCGTTAACTCATGGGTTCCGTTTTCCTGCGCCGTGATGATATTCCCTATTTTGGTGAGAATTATATCCGGCTTAAGTTGAACAATGATAACATAGGTCTTTACAATCGGAGGACAACCGTTTGTAAATGTCATTGTCATTTGTACCTCCGTGTTTTTTGTTGGAACACTTACCACGTTGCCCGGTGTCCACGATGTTGCTCCGACGTATCTATATTGCCATGTAACTGTATTAATAGGACTTGCAATGTCTCCGGCGTATGCAAAAGTATAGACCTGACCTACTTTCGTGAATGTGATGTACGGATAATTCAAACATGATAGCGGAACTTCAAAAGCGATGCACTCATCCAAAACGTGCTTATCAGGTATTATCGTTAACTCAGCGATCCCGGTTTTTGCATCATAGGAATTAATTTTGGTAATTCTCCCCATGAGATCCCCGTCATGGACATTTGGACTGCTTAATAAAGCACGTTTGCGGAAAAACTCTGACAAATACTGTTCTGTTGTCCATTTGACCTTAAGCGTGATCTCCGGATTGTCCCGGATGTGTAGGTCATATTTCTTATGGATCATCTCATAAAGATCATCCTCATGGTATCCGTATGTAAGTTTGCGCTCGTCAGGCTCCAAAACAAAGTCGGGCCATGTGCCTGTGATTGTTATTCCTTGATTGCATTTTTGGAAACAATGACCAATTTGAATGTATGCATTTCCATAGGTGAAACGATAATAAGCCGCCGCGTTTATTGCGTTTCCTGTTTGGCCTCCTTTTTTGTAGTATAATGTCTGAATACCGGCGGCAATTAAAATGCGTGGCTGTATGTTGTATGAAATTTTACCATCCAAGTTATCCACCATCCACGGGGCCTCTAAAATCCCTCCTGATTTTTCAAGTCCTGTATCTGCATTGAACGTTGGTTCAAAGTATGGGTTCTCATATACTTCGTTTTGATCTGAAATCTTCTCGTCAAATCCATTGTCTATAAACCTCGAATATGGTTCGTATTCGTTCCAATTATAGCTTTTAATCTTCGCATCGGTGGACCGCTTGAATGCGTACCTCATATTTTTTAGTAGCTTTTCGAGTTGGTTGTATTTTTCGGATCGTTCTATCAATATCGGCTTTAAGTCATTCAGTGAAGTATTAAAATATCCGGAAATTGTATCTCCAAAGAAATCCAAATCATAAGGCGTGAGGAAGTGGACTGTATTCGATGAATAATCCGTGTAAGCCATTAACTGAAACAGGTGTGCGATCCCTTTTAGGTAATCCAGGGCCGTGTCGTGTCTTAGGTTTTCGCCTATGTTTATCGTGTCTCCACTTTGTAAAATCCTTCGTTTTGGCGTGTTGTAAAAGACCCCACCGTTTCTGACAAAGACTTTACCAACATTTTTTCCAGAGATATGATATTGTACGTAAACCTTATCCCCTGGGTGTAGTGTCAAATCCTCCGCAAGGAATACAACTCTCTGCCCTATTATTACGGTGGTTGCGCTTTGGTTTACTTCGTATGAATCCAAAATCTCGATTGTACCATCGTAAAACTCACGAACAAGTCTAAATCTTACAACGCTGCCAGACTCGAATAATCCGGATTTTGCAATGAAAATGTCTGTCGTAAAGTCAACAACAAAATCGAATATCCCGGCTCTTTGAAATATCCCGGTCGCTGTGTCGTGGTTGCCTCCCGTGTCCTCAACTTCAATATTGAATTTTAACTTTTGATCGGTGGTGGTTTTTCCAAGTAATGTCGTTACAAGGGTGACGTTTGAAATCTTCTCATGGAATCTTGTATTGCCTTCAATCGTTGCTTTGAATTTTAATCTTTCCAACTCCGATTCCGAATTGCCGAAGTTTTCAGAGTTTACATAGCTTACGATCCTCCGACCTGTGGCACTCTCTAAAATAGGGCATGAGAATTTCCATCCAGCCTCACAAAATGCAAGCTGCAATAATTTGAGAGCGTGGACAAGTGGCCGCAAATCTGTTGTACTTAAAATGTAGGCTCCGTTTTGTTTGTTCGTATAACCTCCATAATACACATGGCCCATGTAGTAACCTTCTTCACCATCGACATAAGAGTCTTTATCAGTCCAATTTGAAACGATGTTATCGTCTGCATAATGAAAAGTACCAAAGTCCAATGTATCGAGTGTTATTTTTTTGAGCTTTTCGATCCAAAAGTTATCGGAGTGTATTAGCTGAATTTCGATTCTGTTATCATCTTTTGTGTATTCAATGACTCTCAATAGTTCATGCGGAAGCGTTGCATGATCCAGCTCCAAATCAATTTCGTGATCCGGGTAAGTGTTGTCGATCACTTCAACGTCTAAAGAGATTCCGAGAACTGCCAAATTCTTTTGCGTTGCAGGAATTGAAGTGTCCAGAACCGTTTCAACTGTGATTTGGTTTACATCGGTGAGTTTTGTAATTTCTTTACTCAAAATGATGTTGAAATCCTTGTCCGTGTCCAAGTAAAGTTCACCGCTTGGAGTTAACCAATTGGGATTAATCCAAACATTTGAAGGACTGCTATCTCTTAATTTTAGTTTAAACACTTTTAAAAATCTTCGTTTTGTGTGTTAATTTCTTCGCTGATGAACCCTGAGAACTCAAACTCCAAAAATGAGTTGCGCTCTTTGATTTTTATGCTTCCCGGATCGAGTATAAATTTTTGCCATTTGGTATTCGCTCCATATCCTTTTTGAGCGTGGTGTCCGGTGGATGCACAAAAGTTTTGCAAATAAGTTTCAATTCCCGGCCAAATCTCATATTGAATGTTGAAAGTGAGTTTTATCGTGCCTCCCGAATGAATAATCGACCGCCCCCCTGTTTTGTGCTGCGCTTGTGTTAGGTCTAATGGTTTGAAGATTTCCGTTCCTGTCCTCTCCAAATCAATTGAACGTGGTTTGCCTGTTGCCATCATTGCACGGCCTCCCAATGGTTCTAAGAATAGAACTCCGATGTAATCGTCTTGAT
>ERZ761584.142-NODE-142-length-27479-cov-3.891445_pt1 | contig 27479 bp, 34 predicted proteins | sample MGYA00512168_ERZ761584 | MGnify/ENA primary metagenome ERZ761584 (study PRJEB28899, sample SAMN03785564) | bioreactor sludge metagenome | biome: EBPR Sludge; feature: EBPR Bioreactor; material: 0.22µm filtered reactor supernatant | place: Saint Lucia: Queensland...
ACCGCACCCCGATCTCGTTCAGATCGCGCATGAAGGATAGCATGTCGATCTTTGGTGTCGGCTCTGCCAGAACCGTATCCACCTTGGATTCCTGCTCGTTCGTCAGAGTCACGCCGCCGAGGTAGACGAGACGCCAGTTCATGCGAATGAGGTCTTCGCTCTGAGCAGTCTCTCGCATCACCTTCGCCTCTGAGGAGCGGACTCGGCAGTAGTCCAACACCTCATCGATGGTGACGTCGTGATCGGCCACCAGTAGAGGTATGCGCGAGACGAGCGTCTTGAAGCCAAGTCCGCGCACTCCCTTGATGTTGTCTGACGCGTCACCGCAGAGCGCCTTCGCTAGCGCGAAGTTGCGCGGTGTGATGCCATAGAACTCCTTCTTGACGTCTTCGAGCGTGTGGATGCGCTTGGTCTGCGGCGAGTACACACTGGTGCGCTCGTCGAGGAGCTGGTAGAAGTCCCTGTCATTCGACAGGATGATCTTCTTGTGATCCTTGAACGGAGCACGGCACAGGTACGCGATGACGTCGTCACCCTCGCAATCCTGCACGTACACCTGTGTCACTGGGAAGCGCTTTAGGAGCTTGGCAAGGGTCGCCATCTGCCACACACGGTTGTCCTCGGTGTCAGGGATGTCGTCCTCGTAGAAGCGGTTGAGCCTCTCAGGCTTGCGGTTGGCCTTGTAGTCAGCGTAGATGGCGCGGCGCTTGGTAGACCCTCCACCCTCCCACGCGATCACCACGCGCTGCGGTGATAGGTCTGAGACCCGCCGGCGTAGCGTCTTCAGGAAGCCTACCACCCCGCCGATCTGCAGACCGTGCGACGACATGTCGGGGTTCACCACGTAGTGACGGGTGAACAGGTTACGCGCGTCGACGAGCAGGACCGGACGTGAATCAAGCACCGGTCGAACCGAAGCCGCCTGTGCCGCGCTCCGTCTCCTCGACCTCGTCTGTCTCGATGCACTCCATTGTCGTCCAGTTGTACGTGAACGCCGCCGGGTACACGATACCCTGAGCGATCTTATCGCCCGCCTTTGCCTTGTACGACTGATCGGACGAATTGAACAGGATGACGTGGAACTCGCCACGATACGTCGGGTCGATGATGCCGCCGTGGCTGAACACGCCCTTGAGCGCCATGCTGGATCGATCCTCGATCTTGAGGAAGACCGCGCCGAGGCCGCTCTCTGGGGCTTTCGCGAGCATCAGGCCAGTCTTGACCTTGATCGTCTTACCGGGTGGGATCTCGAAGTCGTCGAGGCACCTGATGTCGAGGCCAACGTCTCCCTTTCGTTGCTGCGGAAGGGTGGCTCGTTGGTCGAGCTTCTTGAAGTAGAAGACGGTCTTGCTCATAGAACACCTCCATTTTTCAACCCACGACGTTCGATCTCTTTTATAAGAGCTTGTTTCATGTAGTCGTTCACTTCGCTAGTTTCAAACCCTTCGTGGATCTTCAACGTGTCGAACAGCTGTTCATCCAAACAACGCGAGACAAATCCATCCATTTGCTCACACGCTTGCTTCCACATATCATCCATCATCTTCTCCTTGTGTCTGCCTCAGGTGATCGTAGAAGTCTCGACCCTCTTCTGCACGAACAACTCGAATGTTCATCGGCCAACCCGACGGCTCAAGGTGGTTGTTCACGAAATCCCAAGCTTCATCGTGCGTGTCGAAGATGCAACCGACCGTCCCTTTGTTGATCGGCGGGTCCCAGAGCACGACGAAGCACATTCTCAAGACTTTGCTTCTAGAGATTCTGGTGTCTCGTACCCGTCCGGGTCGATCGGTCGTCTCTCGTCGTTGTCGTGCAGCTGCTGCTCGACCGTGCGAACCAGCGCTGCTTCGACGATGTCGTCGATGTAAGCCTTGTACTGCGGATCGCGCATGATCTTGCCGAAGTCCTTCTTGAAGAACGACTTATTGAGGATCACTTCGCCGGTCTTGGCGTCGGTGACGGTCAGGTACTTGTTGCCTTGCAAGCCGCTCAGAGCCAACAGCTTGCCGTCCTTCTCGACGCGGTGCTCGTCGCAGTACCCACGCACCACGTCGAACAGCTCTTCGTGCTCGACGATACCCTTGCCGAAGTGGATCTGGAACGTGACCTTACGGAAGGGCGCGGCGACCTTGTTCTTGAGCAGGTAAGCATGGACCTCGATGCCGATGAGCTCCTTGGTCTTCTCGTCCTCGATACGCTTGCCGCCCGTGAGCGAGATACGCGTCGAAGCGTGGAACGGGAGCGCCAACCCACCTGACGTCGTCATCGGGTCGCCATACATGACGCCGATCTTCATGCGGATCTGATTGAGGCAGACGAGCGTGATGTTCTGGTTGCCGATAAGCTGCGTGATCTTGCGGAAGCCCTTGCTGAGCTGACGCGCTTGGAGACCGATGCTGTCCTTGCTGTAGTCAGCTTCGAGCTCAGCCTTCGCAGGAGTCGCTGCGACGCTGTCCCAGATGACCACCACTGGTGCGTCCTTCTGCGATGCCTTCACCTTGTTGATGATGCTCTCGATGACGCCGAATGTGTCTTCGACGCAGCCGGTCTCGACGTAGATGAAGCGTTTGGAGACGTCCACACCGAGAGCCGAGAGGTTCTCGGGGTTGACCGCGTTCTCGGTGTCGATGTACACAGCGATGCCACCCATCCGTTGGGCAGCGCGGCAGATCTGAGCAGCTAGGTGCGACTTGCCGATGCTCGGCGGGCCGTAGATCTCGATGATCCGACCCTCGGCGCACCCACCGTTTCGCTTGTTAGCGATAGCGTAGTCGAGCTGCACGCTGCCAGTGCTGATCCAGCGCTTGACGTGCGTCGGCGAAAGATCGGTCGCCAGGTTCCAGGCGACACGAGTTTGATGCTCGCGGTTCAAGTCCTTGATCAGGTCCGGGACAAAGTCATCCGGGATCTCTTTGTTGATCTCAGCCGTCTCGTCCTTCTTCTTCTTCGCTGTGCTCATCTGACTCCTTGTTGGAACAGCTCCGTCGTCGGGATTCGAACCCGATGCCACCGGCAATTACGGTTAGCAGGTACTCCTCGGCCCTGTGTTGCCAATAAGGCCGCAGCAACGGAGTGACGGCGAGAACCTAACAGCTCTCGCCGCGTTGGATCAGGAGTCCGAAGACTCGAGATCCGCCAGCTCCTTTTCGAGGTCGTCCTCGGCTTGCTGGAGCAGTGGCTTCTTCGCAGGCGTCGGCTTCTTCACAGGTGCCGCCTTCGACGCGGACATCGCAGCTGCGATCTCAGCGACCGATTGCTTGGCCGGCGCTGCCGGAGTCGACTCAGCCTTCGCCGAGTCGCCGCCGCGCGATGTGCCATCGCTGCCGTCGTCAGCCTCGGAGCCGCCGTCGAGCCACTCCTTCAGCTTGCGCTCGGTCTCCTCGGTTGAGGTGACCGGGTAGTACTCGTCGACGTTCGGCATCGCTTCCAGCCAAGCCTTGAGCGTAGCGTCGTCCTTGGCCGCCGGCGTCGACTTGCGGTCCGCGGTGATCATCGCTTCCAGGATCGGCTTGCCGGTCTGCTGGTTGCGCTTCTTGCCCTCGACCACGACGAGCGTGAGGTCGAAGCCTTCCTTCAGGTCGGTGTAGTCGCCGGCGTCCGTGAGGAACAGGCCGAGCAGCGTCTGCGCGTCGCTCCAGTTGGGAGACCACATCTGAGGTCCGAGCGCCTCGTTCGCGCGGTCGACGACCGCGACGCAGGTGATCGTCTTGGAGTTGAGCTTCTTGGCCATGTCCTTGAGCTCGTTCGCCTCGTCCTGCGGCTTGTTTTTCGCGTCGTTGAAGAGCGAGATACGGAACTCCTTGATCGGGTCCTTGTTGCCGGCGTTCTCGGGCGAGACGATCATGCCCTTGCCGTTGCCGCTGATGCCGAAGTACACGTTGCGCTGCGGGAAAGGCATCCCCGGATCCGCGTTACGGAACGGGAGCACGCGCAGGTGGTACGTGCCGGGCTTCTCGTACTTCCAGCGGTTGAACTTGCTTCCACTGCCCTTATCTCCAGAGCTGATTTTTGCGAGCGTTTTGCGGATTGCTTCGATGTCGATTGCCATGTTGGTACGTTGCTTTCTTTGGTGTTTTGGTGCGTTTAGATAGCCAACGATCATCTGTCGTCAGCTCAAGTAACTATAGTCTGTTCAAACGCTTAGCCTGAGTTTGAAGCGCTCTCGAGCAGCTTTTCCTGTTGGCACGACAAGCGGTCCGCTTGGTGCACGAGCAGAGCCAGCGCTGTCTCGTTCATGTTGTACGAGTGGTTGGCTTCGACACCTTGCCCGTCGTTGAGCAGGATGGCTTCCCACTCAGGGTAGGTCATCTGGACTCCGAAATGCTGGAGGATGAACAAGCTCATCTCCCGCGTCGCAGGGATGCTCGTGTTCAGCTCGTACACGTTACCCTTCTTGCGGTAGTAGTCGTTGTCCTGGACGAGGTAACGCTCGTTCTCCAGGTCGCCGAGCTTGCCGAGGTCGTGGAACAGGGTCGCGAAGACCACACTCTCGTCAGAGAGGTCACCGTAGACGTCCGGAGCGACCTTGATCATGCGCGTCGCGTTCTTCAGAACGCGCAGCGAGTGATCAATGAGACCACCAGGGTACGCCGCATGCAGCTGCTTCTTCGAAGAAGCCGGACAGAGCACGAAACGGTTACCGAAGTGGTCGATCAGGGCCTCGATCTGCGCCGAACGATGATCGCCAGTCTGGAGCAGAAGGCTCTTATACTTCTCGTAGTTCTGGATCAGCTGTTCTTCGCTCAACATTGTGCCTAGACCATAGTTCTCTCACCGACGATCGTCGTTTTCAACGGAAAAATGCATTCCAACCTCGGAACGGATGTGCCGCTCTGTCCAAGAGCGTCGAAATCGTTCAAACGCGCCCTCGGCACGCTCGCGAAGAGCGCGTCGTGGAGCACGAAATGCGGCACGACGCCCATTTGGAGGATCGGATCGAGCAAAGACAGGAAACCGAGCAGCACCACGTCTGCGCCGGTGGACTGAACGTAGTTGTTGTATAATGTGTCTGAACCAGTCACATCGATCAGGCGACCGTAGAGGTTCCTGACTCGTCCTGAGTTAGCTGCGCGCTCAGCTGAGAGGGTCAGATACGTCTCGCCGAGCTTGAACACTCGCCGAACAAGCGACACTTTTACGTCAACCCGATCGTGTGCGGTCGGATCTGAGTAGATCGCTGAGAACGTCGCGTTCTTCGCTTCATTTCGCGACTTCAGCTTGATTGCCTTTCCGATGACTTCGTACGGATCTTGCGAAGCTTTCGCAGGTTTTCCAGCTAGAGCGAGCGCGACGCGTGCCTCAAGCGAGGAGTAGTCCCACGAGACGAGCACATGGTTGTTGTCGACCGGTCGCATGAGCTCGCGGGTGGCAACGCGAGCCGTCAAGACGCGTGGCCCAGCTAGCACCGTCATGCGACCGGTACGTGTTCCGAACCGATTGTACACTGGAGGGGCAACCAGATCGTTTTCGTCGCGGACGAAGGTCGGTGCCGCTGGGTCGTCGGTCTCCGACATATTGTCTGAGACACGGAAAGGCTTGAAGCTTCGCAGCACGCGCGTGCACGGGACGAACGTCTCGACCTGGTACGCGTTCTTCGTATGCTCGACGAGCGTCTCGGATAGACGCAAGACGTCGCGCGCCCAAGCTAGACGACGTGTTGGATCGACGATACGCCACACGTCGCTGGCTTCAAGACGCGACGTCGGGCTGAGAGCGGCGCGCGCGACGGCGTAGCGCGTCGGTGGGGACGTGTCGAGCTCGCGACCTTCTAGTCTGAAGAGGGTGCGAAGGCACTTCGGGTCCGCGTCGTTGGCCTCAGGACCGATCCACCGCGCTTCAGGCAAGCGCTCTGCTGACGTCACGAGCTTCCCGTCGACCAAGAAGATGTGTTTGGACAGAGAACAGACGCTTTTTTCGAGCCCGATCACGCGATCAAAGGCTAGCGCTCTGGTCTGTACAGTTTCGGTGTCTTGTTCAGGCCTCGCAAGTTGCCTGGGATCTGGTACGCGTTCACCCACAGCAGTCGAGCGTTCCGCCCGTGAGCCCTCTTTGGTCCACCGAGCTACGCGAACGTCGCTAGCATCGTGTCTGATGATTGCCAACTCCCGTCTGGTCGCGCGAGCAAGCCAGTCGCTTCCATGGTCGACGGCTTGTTGCACATGCGAGCGTACGCGAGGTTGCCGAACAACGCGACAGCGTTCATGATCGTGGGTCGCACCCACTTGTACACAAACCTAGAGACTCTGTCATCGTCTCGAAAGACGTTGGAGAAGTGGTAGCGTTGCAGTGTCGGATCGTCAGTCCACGGAGCGGGTTGACCAGCAGCGCGACGTTCGAAGATCGCTTGCCTTTCAAGAGCGAAAGCCATGAACTCTGACTGGAAATCGATGCGCACACCCCTGAAGATGTCCAGATCGATCGAGCCTTGACTGCGCATCTCGACGGATACTACGTCTTGTTGGCCTTCGTGAGGTCCTCAACCTGCTTGCTGAGCTTCCTGACCTTGGACGCGATGCTGTCGTACGTGCCGTAAGCGTTCATCGGAATGAGCTTGGCTGTGCTCTCGAACTTGCCAGCAGCGATTCGATGCGAGAGGTGTGTGAGCACGTACAGATCGTCGAGAGTGGTGCCTGTGCCGAAGTCGATGAAGTACTGCTGCGTGCCGGCGAGGAGCGGGCAACCAATCAGCGTCAAGTCGAGCTGGGCCGGCTGGACGCGCAGAGGGATGGCAGACACAGACGAGTTGTTCGGCTCAGAGTTGTACTGCGGACCCATAGCTCTCTGCATGTTGACAGTCGCCAAGTCTGAGTTCTGCATCGTCTGGAGCGAAGCCGCGATGATCCCGCTGTTGTTCGACCCGTAGGTGAGCACCGGCGTCGTCTGTGTGACCATCTGACGCAGCGCGTCTCGATCTGTGAAGACGCCGTCTTTGAACTCCTTGACACCGATGAGGTTCGCGATGTTCTGAAGCGTTGTCTTGAGAGCAGACCCACCACCCTTAGGGTCGAACGCTTCGAGGCCGCGCTGGGCCTCCAGGAGCTTGAGGGTTGGCTCGTAGGCGCTGGCGAGCTTGTCGTACACGTGGATCCTGACGATGCGTGCGTCCTTGCTCTCAGGCGTCTCGCTGCTCTTGACCGGACGACCCGCGCGGGTCTCGATCTGGATCTCGACGACTGGCTTGCGAAAGCGACCGTCGAGCTTCTCGGACGCCGACTTGCTGCCCTTCTTGTTCGGGAGCAGCTGCGGTTCGTTGGAGATGTCTCCACCTTTGCGCGGTGCGTAGTTTTCGCTCAAACCGTACGCCCAGCTGCGAACGTCCTGGAGTGTGGACGAGAGAAGCACACCGATGAACTCGCGCACCGTCAAGTTCGCGTTGCCCTTTCGCTTCGCGTGGTCCGCGAGCACGTCGAGCAGGTAGTGGACGTCGACTGGGAAGCTGGACAAGCTGGTGCCGCTGGCTAGGCCGGCTTCGGTGTTGAACGGGTAGTAGACGAACTGGATCTCATCGAAGGCGCCGAGCGATTGAAGCGGGATGCCGATGTAGAACAACAGCACCTTCGCGAGCGACACGAAGAGACGTGGTTGTTTGGACTTCCCAGCCTGGATGAGCGGGATCTCGTTGAGGTACTTCGTACCCTTCCAATAATCGGCGGTCTCGTCTAGGTACGGATCAGGCGCTGCTGCTTGTTTCCCATCCTTCTGTTGCCCGACCATCGTCTTGAACTTGTCGCCGAGCACATGGTCGATCAGCGGACGCGCGTTGTTCTTCGACGCGTCGATCTTGAAGAACTCGTTGACCTTGTTCTTGGTGGTCATGAAGTCGGTGATGCTCTTCAGAGCCTCGTCGAGCTTCGTCATGACAGCTGGATCGTTCTTGTTCTTCTTCGCTCGTTTCAAGTTCGCGAACAACGCATTCAGATCACTCAACGCCTGCTTCGACGCGTAGTTGTCGATCAGCTCGCCGTTGTTGGCTGCTGAGTCGATCAGTTGGAAGACTTTGACCTCCTTTGTCGTGAAATCAGGCGGAGTCAACCCAGGGATCTGATTGCGGAAGTCACGGATGGCCTCAGCGAGCTCCGTGAGCTTACGCTCCATGTCCAGATACTCGACGCTCTCTGCGATACGGATGACGTTGAGCTCGTTGCTACCCTTCATCGCCAGGGACAACGTGATGCTGACGCTGCCGCCGCCGCTGAAGCTGAATGAGGAGTTGACGATGTTGTACTTCTCATCGCGGATGATCATCTGGTTGATGAGGTCCGCGACAGGGTTGTTCCCTGTCGTGTCTGGGTGGGTCCACCCGTAGCTGATCGAGACTGTCGTGCGGCTGTACGCGTCTGGCTTGATGAGCTCCGCGACCTCGTGGAGACGCGAGCGATCGTGGACGACGAGGCTCAGTTTGCCCGTCTTGTGCATGTACGTCCCACCCATCCCACCCATCGGGGTGTTCGTGATCTCGAACGACTGGATCGACATGAGGCCGGCGAAGCGATCGAGGACTGGTACGGAGCGCGCGAACAACGTGCTGTCAGGGGACGTGAGCGTCTGCGGGGACGTGAACAGCTCCATACCTGAGGTGATGCTCGACGATTCCTTCCAAGACTGCTTGTCGCTCGCTTTGTTAGTTCTAGAAGAGAGATCGACCTTCTTCAACGAACCCTTCGCCATCATCTGATCTGCGGCGCCGTAGTTCTTCGCCACGCCGTTGATGTAGCGTAGAAGTGTCGTCGATCTAGACGACAGGTCAGCTGCGAACTTCGGATCGTTCGCTTTATCAGATTCGCCGCGGAACTCGAACTCGAACTTGACGTCGAGCAGCGGCTGACAGCGCGACAACTCAATGCTGGACACCGCGTTTAGGAACGTGCCTACTCGATTCACGTCGCGGAGCGAGAGGCCAAGGTTCGGCGATTTGAGCGAGACGACACGCAGCTTAGTCGGGTTTCCCTCTGGCTTCTGCGAACCGAACACTTCGTCCATCGAAGCCTTCTCGTGCAGGTTGATGTACTTCTCGACCTGTTCAGAAGCTCCTTCGACCGAGCTCTTCTTCTTGAGGTCCTCCAAGCCTGACTTGATCTCGTCGAACAGGAGCAACCCTGAGCCAGACGAATCGCTCGTATTGACGAAGAGGTTCAAGATCCGACCCAAGAAGTCTGTGTTGACGTCCTTCGGCGAGCTCGTGAACTTCTCCAACTTGTACGAGTTGAGGAGATCTTGAGGGGTCACGATCCTGTACAGCTTCATCAGCTGGTTCAGATTGTTGTCAACCTCAGCCATGCTCAACCCACCAATCGAGATGCGACGTCGAGATCAGGGATACGGATGTGCGTGCCAGGCGGAACCTGGGGCATCCACCCGATGTTAGAGGCGGCTGCGATCAGCCAACCGTATCGACCGTTGCCGTAGGCTTTGCCTGCGATGTGATCGAGGCGTTGAGCTTCCTTCAACGTGATCTCAGTGAAAGGGAGCGTCCCGTCGGCGATGGCTGCTCGGATCACCTCGTGAGCGCGGCTCGTGCCGAACTGCCTGCCGAAGTCAAGAATGGGGGAACGTCTGTAGCGAGAGAAAGCCACGTCACACCAACGACTTTCTGATCTTCTTCAAGTTGTCAGAGAAGTTAGAAGTATCGGGGAAGCCTGGGTTCTTGCCAGCGATGGCGTTGCTCTGCCGCCCGACGGAGTACACTGGAGCACGGTTGAACCCGTTAGCGTCGAGGCCTGGCGCGATGTCGTGGATGACGGCCATCTGCATCGTGATCTTGCACATCTTAGGAGCTCGAGCTCCCAACACGGTCGTCTCCCAAGGAACGTTGTTCCAGTCGAGGCTCATGTTCTCGATCACGCACGCGATGCCGCGACCCTTAGCAGCCTCGAACCCTTTGACAACCGCGTTGTTGTCTGCTGAGAAGAACTGCGCGAGGTTGACGACCTTCTCGACCTTGTTGTTCTGGTCCAACGGATCGTCTGTAGGAGAGCTCTCACGTACTCCCATCGTCGCGAGCGTCTCGGAGGTCAACGAGAGGTGCGAACGTGACACAAGGATGTCAGTGTTCTTGACGGCGTCAGGGAGACCTTCGTCGTCAAGGATCTTGACAGCGTACGCTTGACTGTTGATGGCCTTAGAGATCGCGACGCGCGTGTGCACGCGGAGGCGAGCGATGACGCGAGCGTTCGTCGGTGTCTTCACGCCGACAGCAGAAGCGACGCTCGCGACTGCTGAAGCTGCCGCTCCGAGCGCCCCTTGGTTCTGAGCTGCCGCTTCGTAGTCACCAGGCTCAAGGAGCCAGACGGTGTCGCGTGGGAGCTCTTTGTTGTTGTCGTTGATCTTGGACAGCGCTGCTTTGACCGCGCTGTCGAAGTCGCCGACGTTGGAATCGCTCTTGTGAGTGAACTGCTCAAGCTTGAAGGTCTCATCAGAACCGAGCCCGAAGACACGAGCGAGGGAGAACTTGCTGTAGTTGCTGGTCCACAGGTCGCCGACGCGCACTCGACATACAGGGGACGCCGTCGGCACCTGTGAGAACGGCTGGATGAAGCGGCTGCCGTCCGAGATGAGCTGCGTACCCTTCGACCACTGTGGGTAGAGCAACGTCACGAGCTTGTTGAACTTCAACCACATGGCGTCGAAGTCCTCTTGGTTCGTCGCTGCGACGTAGAACTGGACGCCGATCTTGCGCTGCGTGCTGCGGTACAGCTTGATCGTGTCGATGCGACCGTACCCGTCGACGCCGTCGTAGTTCGCCGAGAAGTCCTCGGTCAAGTTACCGAGGAACGCTTGGAACGACACGATCTCGTTTGTTCGCAGATCGTGGAAGTAGAACGGCAGGTATTCCGCGTCGAGGAAGCTCTCGATTGTATCGATTGCTTCAGTTGAAATACGTGACGTATTCGAGTACTGGATGCGCGTGCGTTCCGCTTGAAGACTTCCCAAAGCGCCTGCTTTCGCAGACAACATCGCTTTCGCTACGCTGTTCGGAAGGATCAACGTCGTCGACGTCGTCGACGCGCCCCACGCGGTCACAAGGCTCCCCTTCAGTCGAGAACGCATCGCGTCCAAGCCTTCAAGGTTGTCGATCTCCGAGTCACCGGACCGCGACGGGTCGTCAGACGAGAAACGCTTGAGGCGTTCCGCTTGCGACAGCGACACGTCGCCGATCTGAGCGAACATGTTCATCACCGCGACGACCTTCGACGACTTGATAGCGTCGACGAGACCGATGATGTTCTCGGCGATCTGGATCGGGTTGCCACGGCCGACGTCCTCTAGGATGCGCGCGAGGTCAGCCGCCGAACGAACGATGGAACGGCTGAACGTGACGTAGAAGCCAGGGCTCTCCAAAACACGAGAAAGCGAACCGCCGATGCTCCCACCGAAGAACACCTTGATGCCCTCGGTGACCGCGTCACCATACGGGTTGACAGTCTCTTGTAGACCGAACAGCTTAGCAGGGAGTGGGACAGGCGGGAACGAGACCTTCTGGAAAGCTGGGTTGAAGCGACTGTCGCCGGGGATGAAACGCCCAACGTCGTCGCGCTTCTGAGAGTTTGAGTTGCTCGCGTTCGTGATGAGCAGGAACACCGCCAAGACCGCGCGGAGCGCGAGGTTCAGCGCGATCGACATCGCGGCAGCGGCGGCGGTCATACCGAGCGGGAGCAGCCCTGAGAACTGCTCCAACACATTGTTCATCTGACCGTACGATGTCTTGAGGTCGATGACCTTGCGCGGTCCGCTCGACCCAGCGTCGACGTTAACAGGATCAGCTTCACCAGCGATGAGAGCCTGGAGAACGCTGTCGACCTGGAGGTCGTCCGTCGTGACGCGCGCGGCGCCGACCTGCGCCAGGCCAGGCAGGAGCGAGGCAGCCTTGGCTCCGGTGCCGTCGGGACCGTCCTTGCCGTAGCCAGTGCGCGAGATGGAGTTGAGCTCCTTCGTCGCTCTGAGCGATAGCATCGGTCCGACCTCAGCGATGACGCCGTCCGACAGATCGGTGCCGACCGTCGAGTAGCGTCGATAGCTGCCGAACCCCTCGGGCGGATGATCAGGGTTGAACTTCTTGTCGTGACCGTTCACGGAAGCCAACGTCTTCTCGGACGAGAAACGGTTGTTCTTGAGGATAGGCGAGACGTACTTGTCCGAGACCTGGGGTGCAGGAGACCCGTCAGTCCCGTTCGACAGTACACGGTTGCCGCTCACGTCCCCAGACGCTTGTTTGCCTTTCTTGATGAAAGAAGCGTCGCCAGGCGTCGTGAGCATCGGAGCGTCGGGGCTGTCGTCCGCGAGCGCGGAGTTGCTATAGCTCTCCATCGCACGACCCATGCGTGTGAAGGGTTGAACGTACTGACCGTCAGCGTTCGTGATGACAGAGAGCGGAGGCGTGTGGCCGTCGGCTGTCTCCAGCTTCAGCGGCTCGCTCGCGGGCCCACCCACTGGGAACTCGTTGGCGTTGGACGGGCCTCCCTCGACGCCGTGCGTGAGATCCTTGACGTACTTGACGACCGTGTCCTTCGTCGGTTGGCTGACATCGTCACCCTCCTTGACCGGCTGGTTACGGTCGACGGGCTTCTGATCGACGTACACCACGCCCACGTCGTAGCTCAACGGTTGACCGAAGACGTTCGTGCGGCGGGGCATCGAGCTCTAACTAACCGCCGGAGGGCTTTTCAGACAGCTTGACCTTCGCGACCGCCAGAGCCTCGTCGTCTTGGCTGAGGGCCTCGACGACGCGCAGGAACGGAGCCATGAGCTCCGCCATGCCTCGCACGCTCGCTTCCAAGTTCTTCTTCTCTTCGTCAGACAGCTTCTGCGATGTCTGCTTGTACGTCTCGTCGTGGTGGACGGAATCCACCAGGTCTTCGACCAGCTTGTCGCTCATCAGCCGCCTCCCTTGACCGCGCGGATGCGCTCCTTGTTCTGCTCGTTCAAGTTAGTGCTCGCTAGCTCTTCGATAGCGTCGAACAGGATGCTCTCCTTACGGAGGACGATAGCCTTCTCGACCTCGCCAGCGTCCATCGTCACCTTGAGATCGAGCTTCAGAGTGATGCCCTTGTTCCTGATCTCGTAGGTTCCGTTCTTGCCGAGGCCAGAGTTGTTCGCGAAGCGTTGGAGCTTCTCGCCGATCTTGATTGCGCCTGCGTTGCCGTCGCCGAGCACCATGTTGAGATCGTTGATGCTCTTGACGACGCCTTGGGTGACGTTGATCGTGCTCTCGATGCTGGACTTCGACAGCTTCTCGTTGAAGTCAGTGAGTGCAGTGCTCGCCTTCGGAATGCTATCAGAGATTGTCTTGATGACGCCGGTGCTCGCGAAGTTAGTGAGTTCCTTGAGGTTTTCTTCGAGTGTCTTCTTTTGCGCCATGAGCGCCTGAACGTCCGCTTGCGTCTGTTGAGCGACAGCTGTCGGTCCGGCGCCTGCTTGAGCTGCCGGAGAACCGGCCGCAGAAGTCTTGAGCGCGTCCGCGGCCGCTTGCGCCGCCTGCTTCTGCATGTCCTCGGTGTGCTTCTTCTGATCCTCAGCGAACTTGTCGTTTGCTGCCTTCACCTCAGAGCGCATCTTGTCGACCTGCGTCTTGAGCGTGTCCTGCGAGATGCCGAAGAACTTCGCGATCGGACCAGCCATACCAAGGAACGTCTCGAGCAAGTCCGCGATGGAACTCTTCACCTTCACCGCCATCTTCGAGAACCAGACATCGATATCGATCTCTTTAACCTTCTCGAACAGCCACGAGAACGCTTTGCCCATCGCCTTCAAGGTCTCACCCACTTCGACCATGACGACGCCCAAAGCCTTCAGACCGTAACCGAACGGTCCGAGCTTATCGCCGACTTTCTGCAGGGCGTTGCCGAGGCCGACCATGATCGAGCCAATGATCTGGTCCAAGATCGCAGGGATCTTGATTAGCAGCTTCGGGAATTCAGTGATTAGGAAGTCGAGCGCAGCGGTCGCGAGCTTGACGAGGTTGTCGCCGACCTTCTCGGCTGCAGCCGAGATCGCTGCGTTGTCTCCGCTGAAGATGGCTCCGATGAGCCCACCAACAGAGCTGAGGAAGTTGATGTGAGCGCTGAGGTACCCTTTCAGCTTGTTAGTGAAGGGACCACCCATCTGGCTCTTGATACCGTCGAAGATCGCGTCTGCGAGCTGAGCGATCTTGTCGCCGATCATGACCGCGATGTTGTCAGGGACGAGCCCTAGTGTGAGGCCCTGGAGCAAGCTGGCGCCGTACGCGCCGATCTTCTTGGAAGCAGGATCTCGACGCTTATCGATAGAAGCTTCGAACTGGTCGAGCTTCTTGTTGACGTTGACGAGCGCCGCGCCAGCGAGAGCGATGCCGCCGACCGCTGCGAGCGTTCCGCCGAGGCCCGTGCTGAGCAACTTTGCCAGCTGCGGTCCAAACTTCATGAAGATGCTCGGAGCGAGCGAGAGCATCTGCTTCCCGATGAGGCCAGCGATGAGCGGTCCGGCCACCTCCAACAGCAGCTTCTGCACCTCGGGGTTCGCCATGACCTCCTTGAACTTGATCATGACGACCTTGCCGAAATCCACGAAAGCCTTCGCGAGATCCTTCAGCACCTTAGGGTCACCGAACGAGTCGGAAATGATCTTGACCATCTCCGCGCCGAAGCCCATCCCGCCAGCTCCGGCGGCCTGCGCCTTCGCGAGGAACTCCTTCGGGTTCTTGATGAAGTCCGTCACCGCCTTCAGGACGTGTGTCAGCTCCTTCGTCAAGAAGGCTGCGCCGGATCCGATGCCCTTCGCGAGAGAGCGCATGACATCCTTGCCACCGTCGATCATCATCTTAAACGTCTCGGGTCCGACGACAGCGTGGAACGTCTCACGGATGTGCTTCAGCGCTTCGCCGATGCCCTGCTTACCCTGGATGACCGCGGTGAACTCGCTGACGACGCCGCCGAACGAGACCTTGACTTTCTTCCCGTTATCGTCGATCTCTTTGGTGAAACCATTGAGGATCTTGCTGACGTTGGCAGGGCCGAATGTGGTACCGAACCCCTTCATGAACCGAGCGAATCCGAACGCGTCGTTGTCGCCCAGCTCCTTGCCGACCTGGCGACCGGCCATGAACGTCTGCATCAGCGCGGTGCGCACGTTCATCATGGCTGTGCGGTAGCTGTTGCTCCACTTAACGCCCTGCTCCATACCAGCGAAGAACATCTTGAAGAAGCTGCCGTGCAGCCGCTCGCCGGAACGGATGAAGCGCTCGATGTTATCAGCGAGCTTGTTGAGCGCTTCAGCCTGACGTAGCTGAGCGGTCTCCGCCTTGTTCGCTTGCTTCTGGACCTGATCGTACGTGAGACCTTGGTTCTTCGTCGAGAACGCGAGCTTCGCCGCCTCGTCGGACAAGCCAGACGTCTGTGCGAGCAGGTGGAGCTCCTGTCGCGTCATGTTCTCGGTCGACTTGCCGGTCGCCGCCATGGACTTACGCAGCTCGTCCAAGCGCTTGGCCGGATCCTGCTCGTTCATCAGCTTGAAGGCGTCGACGGTCGCGCCGAAGGCCTGCGACAGCTGAGCTGCGCTCTCGGCCGCCTTGTCGAAGTTATCGAACTTATCGACGAGGCCGACGAGCTCCTTCATCTCGAGGCCGAGCTTCTTGGTGTAGACGGCGGCGACGGTCATCTCCTTCTGCGTGAGGGAGCCGAAGTTGCGCACGTCCTTGATCATCGTGCTGACCTCCTTCGAAATGATCTTCGAGGAGATGCCGAAGTCCTTGCCGAGCTGGAGCGCGTAGTTCGCGACCTCTCCGAGCTGCGTCGTGAGCGAGGTGCCGAAGACGGTGGCGCGAGCCATCATTGACTTCATGTTCTCAGCGCCGACGCCCATACCCTTATCGAACGTGGCGATGATACCCGCTGACTTCGACAGCTCGTCGCCAAACTGGAGGATCTGAGATCCGGCCTTAGAAGCCATCTCATGCAGGTACTTCAGCTGATCAGCCGGCTTGTCGAACACTTGCCAGACGCTCAAGCCAGACACTTGCTTGAGCTGCGTGTTCAGCGTCGTGTAAGCTCCGAGGATGTCCTTCGACGTGCCTTCCTTGAAGGACCCGAACTCTTTACGGATGTCCTCGAGCGCGAGGAGGAACGACGTGTCGCCGGCAGCATCTGCGGCGTCGTTCATGAAGTTCTTGAAGATCCCGAGCGGGATCGAGAGGAAAGCCTTGCCGATGTTAAAGGCGGATTTCGCCACGCCTCCGGCCGACGTGACAAGCGTCTTCATCGTCGAACCAATGCCGGTGAGCACGCTGCCGACCGTCGACGTGCTCTTCTTCGCAGCGTCGCTCGCGGAAGCGATCTGCTTCATCGCTTTCGCCCCGACGTCCCCAGCGTCTTCAGCTTCCTTGCCGAGCGCTTTCATCGCCTCAGCACCAGCGTTCAAACGGTCGGTGAGCTCGTCGGTGGATAGACCGTTCATGACAGCTTGTAGCTGGAGCGCGACCTTGAGCTCCTGCTGCATCGTCGCTAGGATACGCGTCTCAGAGTTCAAGCGTTGTTCGAACAACGCGTTGAGCTGCTTCTGAACGCTGCGGCTGTCTACCTCTTTGGCCATGCTAGAGACTTATCTTAGGCGGGCCACTTGACGCCGAACTCGCGCCGGAAGCGTGCCGCAGCCGCTCGTTTGACGCTCAGCGCCTTTGTAACTTCGGATAGCTCTTCGCTCTCCGCGAGAACGCGATCGAACTCGCGCGTCGCGTAGAGAGCTTCCGAAAACGCGCCGAGCTGTCGCTGGTTACCGAAGATCCCGCACGGCAGCTTGCCCGTGAGGAGCGCTTGCGTCGCGAAGCGTCGAATGAGCGTGGTCTGGCTGATGCCGTTCATGGTGTGTAAGTAGCGCGACGCTATTCGCCGCTTGCTCCGTTAGGGTTCTTGGGTTGGTTGAACATGTTTTGTAGCTGTCGAAGGTTGATCGCGCGCTGCGGCGTCTGAGGGCCCTGCGCCATATCCTGGGATGATCCTTCCTTTGAAAGCTCGCGCTCAAGCCTCTTGAGGTACCAGTGCTTGTAGACGACTGGCATGTCGTACTGCTCGTCCCAGCTCACGCCGCCGTGGAACTTGAGGAGGAAGTACGGCTCAAGGATCACCGACTCTTTATCGTCCGGACCGAGGCCAAAAGAACTCGCGATCGATAGGGATCTCCACCTCCTCGATCAGATCACAGAACTCGCATTCGAACACTTGCTTCATGTCGACGTCGGGTTTGATGTCGATCATCTTCTCACGCAGAGCCTTGCTGTCCAGGCCTGGCATGTTGTCGACGAAGAACGCCAGAGCGGCGCGATCGCGCTTGCCGTTGACGCTGAGGAGCGACATCTTCAGCTGATCGGACATGAGCGTGTCGATCGGCGAGTTGAACATTTTCTTCTTGCGCTCGTGCTGGTTGACGAGGTCTTCCTCGTCCTTCGCGGTCAGCAGCTTGAAAGTCGCCTTTGCCCGTGTCACAGGTAGAGTGCACTCGAACTCGTTCACGCCAGGGGCGACCGGGTCGGCGCCGATCGACTTGATCGACACCTGCGAGAGGTCGAACTCAGGGTGGTTCGTCTCTCCGCACTTCGGGCACTTCATCTCTGGCTTGAGCTTGGGACCGTAGCCTGTGATGCGGATAGCGACCATCAGAGCGTTGCGATCGCCCGCGACGAGCTGCTCGACGTCAACCGACTTGTCGACGATGCAGGACTTGATGAGCTCGGTGATGGTCGTGCCCTTCTTCGCGAAGGCGCGACTCGTGAGGATGTCCTCCTCGCGCGTGGTCATCGCCTTGATCTCGACGTCCTCACGACCGGCGAGGCCGCTCTCTGCTGAGTAGATCTTGCCTCCTGAGGGCAGCTTGACGATCTCAGCCGGCACGATCTTGATGCCGAACTCCTTCTGCATGCGCTCGGCTGCAGTCATCGTCGTGATGCCGGTCTGACCAACGACGTCGGGAGCCATACCCTGGCGGAAGACCTGGTTCTTGTTCTCGCGATCTTTTGACACTCTATACCTCTGTCAGAGTATCATAGGCTGCTGCTCAAGAAAGCGACTAGACGCGCATGTACGCTAACACACGAGGCTCTATTCCGTGCTTTCTTAGCTCTTCAGGCTCAACCTGCCTGTAGGCACCCGCTTTGACGAGGTCGTCCATCTCTCTTACCACGTGTGCGAGAGAGCAACCAACTTCGAGAGCGATCTCACCGCTCATCACAGGCCGCGCAACTCGAGAGACAAGTCTCTCTAGACGATCGCGGAAGTGCGGGATCTTCACACGCGCCAGATGATGGATCTCTTTCATGTTTACCTCGAAGCTAGCAGCACAGCGCGCACGAGCCGACGGAGCTCGTGGATCTTCCAGACGTGTTGGTCATCGTCGTCGAAATCCGACGGCGGAGGATCCACTCGAGCTGGTCGAGCGTCGCGTCCGCCGTCAGCAGACGCTCCTTCGCCCTCTTCGAAGTTGTCGTCGTCGCAGTCCTGGCACGGCTCACCGTCGGTGGGACCTAGAGCTGGCATGCCCACGAGCTGTTGGTTCTCGACCATCGCTCGCGAACCACAGTCACAGGGACACCGACGCACGGCTCAGCCCGCCGCCGGACGGATGACGAGCTTCGGCTTACCCTTGGTGATGCTGTGGAAGGCGAGCGCTGTGTCGAGCTCCTCGCGTGGGATGACTCGATAACCCGAATCCATGACGAGCACGACGCCATCGACGTCGCCGAACATCTTGCTCGACTTGATCGAACCCCAAGTCGACTCCATGAAAGCGCCTGGATTGCTGAAGGCTTCTCCAGACAGCTGCGCCCTCGTGAAGCTGACCGGGGTGATCCCGACGGAGCTGAGCATCTTGTCGAGCGGCATGTTGAGCTTCTTCGCCACCTGGATCGCCACCTGGACCATCGTCGGATCGTCCACCTCGAGCGAGGTCCCGGACTTCGAGTGGACCAGCTGGTGAGCAGAGCTGTTCTGGGGCGCTTTTGCCAACCTGTCGGCGATCATCGACAGCATCTCGTGGTACGCCTTAATGCGCGAGAGGCCGATCTCACCTCGAAAGATGCCGTCGGCGTGCTGCTCCAAGAACGAGTAGACGCTCTGGACATCCTCTGTAGAGAACACCTCGCTGATGCCCGGCACCTTCTTCAGGGTCTTCTTGTCGAAGAAGCGGATGATCTTGGTCAAGATGCTGGCGAGCTTGCGGAGGACTGGGGCAGTGACGCGGATGCCCTCTTGCTCGATGCGCACGCGCCCGCCACCCGACTTGCTCTCAGGCTCCTTGACCTCCCACTTGCGGTTCTCGCTGTCGACGACGTCGAAGGAGACCCCTCCACCCATGACCTGCCCGCCGAGCTGGATCGCGAGGCGTTCTTCCCCACGGCCGACACCCTCGCCCTTGCCCTTGCTACCGTCGAAGGGGACCTTCAACGCCTCGTGTGACCAAGACTGCCACCCAGCAGGGAGAGCTGCTTCTTCGAGCACGTTCCGAATCACCTCTCGCAGGATCTGCTCTGACATCGCGTTGTAAATAGAGCCTATCATCCTTTTCGCAGGAAGCGCACATGAAACTCGTCCACGACGTCCAGATCGACAAGAACACCACTGTCATCGTCACTCTGACCATCGATCGAGGGTGGCTTCGCATGGACCACGTGAGCGCGGGGACCTACTTCGGAGGCTCGAGCATCAGACTGTCGCACGTCGTGCGCGTCGACAAGCAACAGCAATCATACGACGGCGAGACGTACTTCTGGATCACTCTCACGGACCGAGACGCGGTGAAGACAGTGCTACCCTTCGCGCTCAAGGGCGACGAGGTCAACCAGCTCGACGATGCGATCGTCGCAGCATGAACGCTCCGTCAGTCGGCGAGGTCTGGGAGGAGCTCGACGCGAACGGTTGGCTGGTCATCAGTGAACCGCGGACAGATCCTGAGGATGGCACCAAGTTTGTCCTGATGATGCTGATCTACAACAGTCTACCGACGGACAGCTACCTCGGGCACATCGAGGGCATCCCGCTTCATTATCTGAAGGCCGGGTGGGTCAGGGTGAGCTGATCTGTTCGGCTTCCTCGTCGAAAGCAGAACCTGAAGTGAATTCTTCGTGGTCGCCGGTCTGTAGATCCAAACAACGACGGGCGAACCACTTCACGCCGATGTGATCGAACAACATATAGATCCGATCAGCGCCGTACTTGTTGAGCCTCCACACAGAGCCAATCGGCGCGTTATAGCAGCTCATGATGTCACTCCTGAGCGAATGACCGCGGCTTCGTTGGGCTCACCGAGAAGCTCATGAGCTTGAGCGTGGCACTCGCGACAGAGCACGATGCCAGATACATTACGCTCGAGATGTAGGTTGACGAGACGTTGCGCGACTTCTGACTTCTTGTCGAAGTCGTCATCGTGAACGAGACCGTCGTACTCGACTTGGGTCGCCGCCTCGCGCAGCAAGTCGGAGAAGCGCTCGCCGTTGTGGTGGACGCAGAGGTCCTCCTTCGAGCCGCAGGACGAGCAAGTGAAGTTGCCTGCCTTCATCTTGGGGAAGATCCAAGCCTTGTAGAGGAGGCTGTGCGCGAGATTGTTGATAGAGGAGAGACCGCCCTTCCATTGGGAATGGTTGGGACCTCGTTGGGTGGGAATAGTACCGTCGAGACGACCATCACGCATGCGTTTAGCGCGTGTCATTCGTTCTTCAGGATTTAGCTCAAGCCAGCCTTGGAATCCATCGACGTAAGCACGAACACGTTCGTCTTCAATCGTCTTGCCACGATTCCAGATCGGCATCTCGCCGCGAGCACGCTTCTCGTTGCACGTCTCGTGACTCTTTTTCAGCGCCTTCTCGTTGTGACCCCAGTTGTTCCGCACGCGCGACACGTGACCGCGGATCCACTCGCCATAACCGCGACCGAGCCCGAAGAACTTCGGCACGGTGCCGCATCCGCACTTACAGGTCGGCCGACCGCCCAGACAGTACAGCGCGTCATACAGACTCTGCGCGCGCTCGCCGTGTGCTTTTTGCGCGTGAATGCGAAGCGAATGCTCTACGCTGACGTGCGAGAAGTCGCACCATGGACACTTGACAGGTTGCGGATCGACCATGAGCACCAATATAGCGTCTCACGACGCCATACGATAACTCTTGTCAATACTGCAAAACGCAGTTATCGTAGCGGAGCGTCAGCGCGATCTCGGCCGGCGTCCCGTCCTCGTACGTGAGGTCGCCGAAGTTCGCGCTCTTGATGAACGCTCCCTTGATGTCCCACAGCTCGATGACCGTTCCGACGGGGTCAACCAGCTTGAGCTGGACGTCACGCTTGTAGAAGTCCGCGTAGCCCGCGCGGCCGGACACCGACTCGAAGTGGAGACGGATCCACTCCATGACCTGCTGCGCGCCCGAAGGAGCGATAGCGTCGTAGAGCGTCACGTTCATCTCGTTGAACTTGGTCAGCGTCGCGACGTACCGACGAGCGTTGACGAAGGGCATCTCCGCTTCATCTGTCGTGATGGTCGGGCGCTGCGCCGTCTTCAGCAAGAACGCGTCGATGCCCTCGATCTGGAGGACCCAACGGTTCTTGCGCTTCGGTTCGAATCGATTGGGAAGTAAACTGGAGACATCGAGCACTTCGGTCATTTTTCTATCCTTTTTCAGCCTATTACAAGCTGATCGTGTTTACGTATTGCGTTCGTGAGATTTCCGAAGAGGTTATTGGGCTGAGAGTTCAAGTTTGAGCGAAGTTCTAAGATAGTTAGATCTGTTATATGGAGGAAAGGGACAACCTGTGGATCCGCGTGTGCCCTCGATGCTCTAAGAACGTCGAGCACAAGAATCGCGCCAAGTGTCGGATCGCTGAGAAGGAAAACAAGTTGTGCTCTACGTGTAATCGCAGCGTGGTTGGTTTGGCGAACGCGACGACAGAGAACTGTCCTGAGTGCGACGCCGAAATCAAGATCTCCAGAACAAAAGCCGGCTTAGCCCGTATCGCAGCACACGCTGCCGAACACGGGATGACCGCGGAATCGTTGTGGCTGAAGAAACACTGTTCAGACGTTCCCGTGTGCGCGTGCGGGTGCGGTCAGCTGATGTCGTGGAGCGGCTGGCGAACAGGTTACGCTCGTTACGCTCGCGGACACAACATCAACGACGAGACCGACGAAGCGCGAAGGAAGCGACTCGAAGCTGTCAAGTCGAGCTTTGTGTCTGGGAAGAGCGTGGGTTGGTCAAAGGGTCTGACCAAAGAGACAGATGAGCGAGTGAAAGCGAGAAGCGAAAGAACGTCTGAAGGTCGATCGCGAGCGTTCGCTGAAGGGCAGATTATCGTATGGTCAAAGGGTAAGACAAAGAACGATGATCCACGTTTGAAGACCTTCAGCGAAGAGCTCTCTAAGAAGTTCGCCGCGGGAGAGCTCACACCTTGGGCCAAGGGTTTGACCAAGGAGACGGATGCGAGGATCGCGGAGATGGCTCAGCGTGTCTCCATGACGCACAGCTCGACAGAGCTGCGTAAACGTTTGGACGATTTCAAGCGGTTCTCTCTTGATGAGATCAAGAACAAAGTAGAGAACGGAGGCCTGTTGACGTTGGTCGGCGTCGAGGGTGACTACGTTAACTACTTGTTGCCGAATATCGTCGTGCAATGCGTGAAATGCGGTTTGACGTGGAACGACAGCGTCAAAAGGCTAGAGAGCACTCGTTGTTACATGTGCGATCCTGCGGGTAGCAAAGCACAGACAGAGATCGCTGACTGGATCAAGACAATGCGTTCGAACGTGTTGACCAACACTCGTTCGATCATCCCGCCGACGGAGCTCGACATCTACGTCGAGAGTTATTCAGCAGCTGTCGAGTACAACGGCTTGTACTGGCACAGCATTACGCACAAGTCTTCAACGTACCACCAGACGAAATCCGAGAAGTGCTCTGCCTCGAACATCGTTCTCTTCCATGTGTTCGAGGACGAATGGAGAGACAAGCAGTCGATCGTCCAATCGATGCTGAAGCATAGGCTAGGGCTGACAGCTCGTAAGCTTCACGCTCGTGCATGCGAAGTTCGTTCGATCTCTAGCAGCGTCAGACGCGAATTCTTCTGTGACAACCACGTCGACGGAGATGTTCAAGCGCACAGTGCGTACGGTCTCTTTTACAACGAAGAGCTAGTCGCTGCTATCTCTCTCAGGATCCCATTCCATAAGAAGTACTCCGACCACTTAGAAGTGGCACGCGTCTGCTGTCTAAAAGACACAAACGTGCGTGGAGCGATCTCTAGGCTCACGAAGGTCGCTCGTGAAAAGGCACTTTCACTCGGAAAGAAGAATCTGATGACCTACGTCGATTTCCGATTCGGATCGGACAAGGACACGTGGATCTCATGCGGATGGAAGTTCGTCAAGCACACTGCGCCGCGATGGTGGTGGACCGATTACCATGACAGATTTAACCGCTTCAAGTTCAGAGCTGACAAGAAGCACGGACGTACGGAAGAAGATGTCGCTTCTGAAGCTGGAGTTGTTAAAATCTACGGTTGTAGTAACATGTTGTTCACGATGGAGTGTTAGTAAGACGATCATGGAGCTGTATTTTGGAGAGTTCCCGTACGAGGCTCGAGGGCCAGGTCCTCGCGATCCATCGCCTATCCCTCTCGATGAAGGCAAGCCGTACCGACTGGACGTGGGGCTCGACGCAGGCATGCGAATGCCGCGAGTGCTGCTCCTGTGGGCTCCTCGGATCGTGATGCCAGAGAACGAGCTGCGCGCGAAGTGCGTCGTGGTTGACCCCGGGCACTCCAGCTTGCAGTCTGGCGCTCACATCGAGCCGTTGACTCATTGCTTTCGGCGAGACTCGTGAGCCTCCCTAGAGAGCTGCACGACGCGGCCAAGGTCGCGTGCAAGCACGCTGAACCTGATCACAGGACCGCGCGCGTGGGCTGCGTCATCCGACGTGGAGACGGAGCGACCGTGAAGGCGCGTAACGCAGCGACGGCTAACGCAACAAAGAAAGTCCCTGAGCTCCATGCTGAGGCGCGGGCCACGCGCAAGGCTGACGTTGGAGGAGTGGCCTACGTCGCCAGGGTCAGGCGAGACGGCACGTACGGCAACGCGAGGCCATGTCCGTCGTGTCGAGCCATCATGCGCGCTCGAGGCATCATCAGAGCATACTACACACTGTCCGACACCGAGTGGGGCTGCATCGAGCTGTCAGAATAGCCGTTCGATAGCGCAGTAAGCTTCGCTCGGATCAGGTGTCACCAGCTCATCGTCGTAGACGTACAGGCTCTCTCCAGTGGACAAGTTGAGCACCGTCCACTTGAACACGCGTCCGTCGTGGTAGAGCTCACGTTGACCGAGCACCAGGAACGGATCCACGCGGCCGTTGTGTTGGACAAGGAACACTTGCCCTGGCTCCACGATCATGTGACCACCCGAGCTCCGCTGCCAAAAAACAACTGATCGTGCATCAGCTGGTACGACGGTTCCTTTTCGTACAACACAGGAATACGAAAGACGTGCCACATCGTGCCCGTACCGTCGTACTCGACGTACGGAGCGATGATGAACCACAGCTCTCCGTGAGTGAGCCAGAACTGACCGGGTTCGATCGTCACAGCATCTCCCATCTTTCGTCGAGATCAACATTGTCGATCATGACAAGCGTCGTTCCGCGAACGAGATCGAGGAATCGCCAGTACCACCCGTGCTCAGACTTGCCACCTTTTGAGCCCCAACCGTCGGTCCAATCTTCATCCTCCTCCACACGCGCGAGCACGAGAAGCACGATGTAACCGTTCAACTTCTCGTTCACGACGTGGAACACCTGACCCGGAGCGAGCTTCATTCAGAGCCACTCTACATCAGGATCCTCGACGATCATCCTCTCGAGCTGCTCTGATTCCACTCCGGTGAGGAGGTTGAGCAGACGCCAGTACGGTCGTCCATCGCGCCCGAGCTGTCTCTCTAACGTCAGGTAGTACTCTTGAACGAAGTCGTCGTAGCACACCATGCCAGGCTCGACCGCACGGTACTCACAGGTCTCGTAGTCAAACAGACTGCTCACCACTCACCGCGCCTCCACTGCTTCAGACGCCACTTCTGACCGGTACGATGGTCGTTCACCTGGTCGTCCTGTTCGCGATACGTGCGGATTTTATCGGCTCTCATCCCTGTGCCGACCTGTTCGCGACGTAGCTGATCGCGCTCGTTCTTCGCCTTCTCACCTGCTGACTGGTACAGGCGAGAGGCCAGCATGCGGAGCGCCGTCGCCTTGTTCTGGTGTTGCGAACGCTCGTTGTCGATGCGGACGCTGAGGCCGGTTGGCTTGTGAGTCGCGATGACGCAGCTCTCAGTCATGTTGCGGTTCTGCCCGCCAGGGCCGCTGCCTTTCGTCGTGATCAGCTCCACGTCGCGCATGTCGAGCGGCTGTCCGACGATCTCATCAGCGTCGAGCACCGCGACAGTGATCGTGCTCGTGTGAACACGTCCTCGTTTCTCGGTAGGCGGAGTTCTTTGCCATCTATGGCCCCCTGCCTCGTTAGCGAAGAGCTGCTTAGCTCCTCTGCCTATCACCTCGATGATCGCTGTTCCAGAGCTCTCTTCTACGAGAGAGAACTCAAAGACCCCTCTGCTGCGCGGCGTTAGCGTACGCGCGCAGCTGCTCGACCACTAACAGTTTGGCGTCTTGCCCGCCTTCGCCTGCTCTGATCTCGAGGATCACTGTCTCCATGTTCATTCTCCGTGTTTGTCATGCCACGCGTTCAACACCATACGGTAGACCCGCATGTTCGGCTTGTAACGTGGGTTGTTAAAGATAGGGCTGTCGTCGCCCTCGATCGCCTTCATCAGCGCGGCGGCGACCGCAGCCGAACGGCTCTTGCCAGCCGTACAGTGGACGACAACGCGCTCAGCTGTCGGGTGAGCGTCGATCAGGTCGACGATCGCTTGAGCGTCGGCAGACTGACAAAGGTGTTCCTCAGGGATGTCCTTACCCATACCCTCGGAAGGGACCTTGTCGAGGTCCCAGAAGTGCACGTTGACACGACCGAGCGTCAGCTCGTTCGCTTTGAACTTCGCAGGTTCCTCACCTGGACAGTTGATCGACACGACGACGTGCGGGACGTCGTGCAAATCCCCCCGCTTCGAAAGCAGGCCGACTGTAGACAAAGAACTCCATGCTCCGATGGTACTGCGTTCTATGAGAGATGCAAGCTCTTCAGCAGAGGCGGCCGGTGCCGGGGCGACCCGGGTTCAACCCAGGACGACCCGCCCAGTAGTCGACGCCCCTCTTGGGTGCCTCGAGGGCGCAGGTGACCCGGATGCTCTTCTGATCTTCCTCGTGGTTGCGCTGGATCTTCTTGACGATTTCCTCAATGTCCGTCTTGTTTGGCACCACCGTGGGCTGGACGACAGGAGGCGCCACCGTGACGGGGGAGCAGAAGACGTCAGGCCGATCGAACGGATCGATCCGGACGCTGGGCCACACGTCGGGCTCCTCTTCCTCAGATTTGACCGGGCGATCGGGCGTCACCTTATCGAAGACGAGCGCGAGGTGGTCCTTGACGATCTTGATCTGTCTGGCGGTGAGGAGTTTGTCTTCGTCTCGGAGCTCCAGGTAACCCTGGAGCCAGTAGCAAAATTCGATGCTGTTCATGTTTCTAAAGTAGCAGCGATCACCGGTACGACGGCTGCTTGTTCTTCTTGAACATCTCGTCCCAGTCGCGGGACCACGTGTCGCTCTCCTTGATCTCGGCGTCCACCCACCTCTTCAAGTCCGGCTTGGCGTCGAGCAGCGCGGCGAGCAGCACGTGCTCCGCGTTCTCCGCGATGTAGACGACCTCGGACTTGTCAGCCTCGAGGAACTCGAGGAAGCTCCACGGCCAGAACTTGGGCTCGCGCTCATCGTCGAACCACTCGGCGTCGCCGTAGCTGTCGCAGTCCGTGTTGTGAAGGCCCACGATGAACTCCATGAAACCGTACACGTCGAAGCCTTCAGGCTGGACCTTGTTCCCGCACTTGGGGCAGTAAGCGTGATCCTGCTTCTGGGCGTCGTCGCAGCACGAGCTCACCTTCTTTCGGAAGCTCACAGAGCGAGACCGATCGCTCTCGAACTTGTGGTAGAGGTCGAGCGCGAGCTCGGTGATGGCCTCACCCCGGGTGGCGAACGCCCTGTTGCCGAGGAACGGTGTGCCGTACACCAGCGTGCTGGTCATGCTGCTCTCGACGTACCCGCACGCGAACGCGACGAAACGAAAACCATTGCTCTTCTTTGCCATGCTTTCCTCAGAACGAGGTCGAGTGTGCCTTGTGATCCTGCCAGTTGGCCTCGTACGCGCGCGCGAGTGACGTGTCGGAGATGACGAGGCAGTTCTCGGCATTGCTGGTCTCAGCTTGGCCGGTGTAGTTGTACGAGCCGGTCTCCACGGTCTTGAAGTCGACGACGATCACCTTGTTGTGGGCGATGGCGTGCTTGCTGTCGATGAACACACTCACCCCTCCCGCCTTCAGAGCCACCAGCC
>ERZ761584.143-NODE-143-length-27439-cov-58.339322_pt1 | contig 27439 bp, 39 predicted proteins | sample MGYA00512168_ERZ761584 | MGnify/ENA primary metagenome ERZ761584 (study PRJEB28899, sample SAMN03785564) | bioreactor sludge metagenome | biome: EBPR Sludge; feature: EBPR Bioreactor; material: 0.22µm filtered reactor supernatant | place: Saint Lucia: Queensland...
TCGGTGAATAGATATTAATACCCCCCTACCCCACCACGTCTCCTGCTGTGTGCTTCGCGTCCGCTCTTTCGAGCGTGGCATCCAACACACAGCGCTTGCCTGTTGTCCCAATCCCACGCGCTACCGCCTTGCCTTATGGGCCTAATGTGGTCGCTTACTGTCGCTTCAACTGCTTTCCCAGCCTCAAGGCAAAGCACGCACAATGGGTTTTCAGACAGATGCGCAAGGCGATCCTTGCGCCACTTTGTGGAGTTGTAGTCGAAATCATCATCGGCACCACGGCCAGTTTGGGCATACTTAATAGGTGCCCAAGGCCGTGATACTGACTTCTTTTTTACAGTCGGCATTTAGCATCGTTGTAGTCACTTAGCAAGGTAATTGCTTTTTTTTAATCATTCGCCTAATTATCAACGCTTTATTATTCCTGTAAAAAATAGAAATCCCTCGCTGCAATCAGCGAGGGATTTCTATTTTTATCGGCATGCACTTTGCCGTTTTTTCTGGCAAAGTCTTCACATTTGTCCGAATTATCCCCCGCAATTACCCGCCAAAATTCGCGGGTTGTTGCAGCATAGTTTTAGCGCAGCACATGGCAACATTCAAACTAATTCGGTTCGAATGCCCCAATGACGAGGGCAAATGTACGATTTATCTGCGTATCACGCACGGCAGGCGAAGCAGATACCGTACACTCAACCGTCACTGTCTCGAGTCAGAGTGGAACTCTGACACATGCCGTTTTACAAAAACCTTTCCAAACTGGAAGGATGAAAACGACATCCTGCGCATGTACGAATCCAGGGCATCGGACATATTGCGCGCATTCGAGCGTGACAATGTTCCGTTCGACTTCGACACATTCGAGGCAGAAATGTTTCGAACAGCATCTGCTCAGGCCAAATCGGCGCCGCTGCTTACGGACTACGTGCGCAGTGTATCTGCAGGACTGAAAGCCGAAGGCCGACACGGCAATAGCCTGCTGTACGACAGTCTGGCCATCGTGCTCGAAGCCTACAAACCCAAGGCCACACTTGGAGAAATCACCGCAGCCTGGCTCACCAGGCTGGAACACTTCATGCGATCAGAGCGGCGCATGAAACCAAACACCATGTCCGTCAACATGCGCACCCTGCGCGCCGTATGCAACCGCGCCATCAAAGCCGGCCTGTTGCGTCAGGAGTGGTACCCGTTCAAAACCTACACCATCGGGCACCTGAACGAGCCGACGCCAAAACGCGCCATCTCGCTCAACGACGTTGCCCGCATAGCAGCCGCCGAAGCCCAAACGCCAGACGAAGCCCTGGCACGGGACCTGTTCTTTTTCTCCCTGTACGCCCGCGGCATGAACCTCGTGGACATCGCGCACCTGAAGCACGAAGACTTGCGCGACGGCCGCATCGAGTACACCCGCAAAAAAACCGGCGTGCACTACTCCATCGCGCTAAACGAAAACACTGCGCAAATCCTATCCCGATATGCACAAAGCGACGAAACCTACTGCTTCCCCATCCTGTCCGCTTTTTTCGACACCGAAAAGCGCAAGCAAGAGCGCATTCACCGGGTCATGGTCAAAATAAACCGAGCCTTGCGCGACATTGCCGCAAGGCTCGGTATCAGCACTTCGCGCCTGTCGTTCTACACGGCCAGGCACACCTATGCCACGGCGCTCAAAGAGCGTGGCGCCAGCGTCGAGGTCATCAGCGAAGCCATGGGACACGCCGACCTGCGCACCACGCAGATTTACCTGCGCTCGTTCGACCGCAGCGTGCTCGACGAAGCCGACAAACTACTGCTGTGATTTTTTCCCGCTCAGCAGGTCGCGGTTCCAGTAGGCGTATTCATCCCGGCTCGGCCAGGCAAGAATAAGTATGGCGCCCACCAGCGGCGTAGTCAGTGCAGCAAGCACCGCGCCAGTGACAAGGCCGCATTTGCGCTGATCTGCGGCAATGCCGACGCAAGCGACGCCGGCCACATAAAACACGGTTAGTAGAGTTGTAGCATCCATCATTTTTTCATTAAAGTGAGATTATCAATGATCTTCATTAGCATCATGCGCTCCGCGTGGTACTGATCGTCTTTTTTCTGCAGGTAAGCCAGCACTTCTTCAGCGCTCATTCCAGCCACCTCCGATTCCTCTTCTTCAATACCGTATCTCGCCTGCGGCTCCATCACCATGCCGATCTTGGTGTAGTCGCTCCATACATCCATGCTTTCTCCGAACAATTCACTTGCCTTTCGCCGAAGGTTTTCCGTTAGGAACTCACTCCTGTAAACCTTCGAAAGATGGCTTGGATGTATTTTCAATTTTTTAGACACCTCTTTACCGGTCATTCCAGAGCGGTGAATCATCAGCATCAATATTTCCCCTTGCCTTATTTTTTCCATTTATACAAATGTCGCATTGCCGACACTTTTGTTCGTTTTCGCAAATGATTTGCATTTTGATCTTTCAAATGCAAATCATTTGCGTTTACCTTTGTCGGCATCAGCGTTACCGCGGCAAAAATGCGGTTTTTAGACAAAACAAGCAAAAATGTTTACTCAGGAACAAAAGCAGCAATTGAGGGCACGGCTAAAGCGTGGCGACCGAAAGAAGGCTGAAGATATGTACCGGCAACTCACGGGCAAGCCCATTCACCGGTGCGAAATAGACCACTTCCTTTCGGGGCGCCGATCCCACACGGGCGGCGGTACGCACCGCGCCGAAGACCTGTACCAGGCGGTGCTACTCACAGTAGAAGCCCGCGAGGCATACGAGCGCAATTTTCAGGCTTTGGTCAACGACATCCTGAACCAGCAGGCCCAAATGGCAAGGAATAGGATGGCAATTTGATGTTTTGATTGGATTTGATTTGGCCGGCGGTGGCTGCAAAGCCGCCGCCTTTTTCAAAGAAACTAATTCGGTTTGGAATAGTACACCGGCCCGATGAAATATCGGGCCGGTCATTCAAGCGATCATGAGATTGAAGCCTTTGAGGCCCGGTCGCAAACGAGCGATCGGGCCAAAAATGAAATCATTTTTTTTCACACATACATCACACACAGCATGATTGGCAAAAAAGTATTGATTCGATCCTACGCTTCAGGCGTGCATTTCGGCACGCTTCAAAGCGAAACATTCACACATTCCGGCAAGGTGGTCACATTAACTGACAGCCGGCGCATTCACTACTGGCAGGGCGCAGCCAGCCTTTCTCAGGTTGCGCTTGAAGGTATCAAGTCTGGCCGAGTTGCGATGGCACTTCCTGCAATCGAGGTAGTGAATGTCATTGAAACAATCCCGCTTTCAGACGCGGCTATTACTAACCTTGAAAATCAGCCTGTATGGAAAGTTTAATTGACAACGACGGCTCCGGCTACGGCTACGGCGACGGCGACGGCTCCGGCTACGGCTACGGCGACGGCTACGGCTACGGCTACGGCTACGGCTACGGCTACGGCTACGGCGACGGCTACGGCTACGGCGACGTCGACGGCGACGGCTCCGGCTACGGCTCCGGCTACGGCGACGGCTCCGGCTACGGCGACGGCGACGGCTACGGCTCCGGCGACGGCGACGGCTACGGCTCCGGCTCCGGCGACGGCGACGGCTACGGCGACGGCTACGGCTACGGCTACGGCTACGGCTAAGTGTTTTTTTTCATTGTCTTCAACCGCCGGGCGGAATATTCCTAACCCCGCCCGGCACTTTCAGCAGCAACATGATTCATCAGGGCTACTTTGCAATTATACCGGCCAATGTCAGGTACGACAAGTCGGTGCCGGACGGCGCCAAACTCCTGTACGGAGAGATCACATCGCTGTGCGACAAGGACGGATACTGCAACGCCACCAACCAGTACTTTGCCGACCTGTACGGCAAGTCACGCGACACCATCAGCCGCTGGATGTCTAAACTTTCCAAGGCTGGCCACATCGCCTACATCGTGGACTCCGCAGCCGGCAACAGCCGCAAAATCTGGCTCGCTCAACACGTCATTTCCGCACGCGAAAAAGCATCCGAAAACACCCCCGACCCTATCGGCAAAAATGCCGATACCCTATCGGCAAAAATGCAGCAACCTATCGGCAAAAATGCCGCGACCATCGGCAAAAATGCCGCAAGGGTAGGCAAAAATGCCGATACCCACACCTTAATTACTATTCTTAACTCTAAAGAGTTAAGTGTGATGTCTAATAACGACGACGACGACACGCACGCGCAAGGGCCGAAAATGCCTGAAAATTTTCAAAAAAATGACCCCCCAAATTCCGCGCCGGCCCCCCTGGACATTTCAGCCGAAACGGCAGCACTTGTTGCCGACGACCTGTGCCGCGAACGCGCCGCCAGGCAGTACGGAATCACCGAAAAAAGATTTAACGAACTGGCCGGCCTGTTCGCCATCAAATTGCAAACCGAAGGCTACAGCACGACCTCAAAGCGGGATTTCCGACAGTACTTTTTCTCCTGGGCAAATCTCGAGCACAAGCGCACCACCACCCCACCCTCTTCCGGCCCACAGCCACAAAAGCGTGCCACCATTAACCGCTGGGAAAACGACCGGCCAACACTCACTGAAAAACAACTCTGGTGATGACAACCGAAATAGATCAACTTGCCGCCAACCTTGCCGGCGGCTTATCGCTCGACGAACTTCGCCGCAAGCAAGCGCGCAACCCATACGAACGCCGCGCGCCGCGTGCCGAAGAGAAAATCGAAGCCGAGCGGCGCTACTGGGACAAAGTGAATGCCCAACAACCCGAAAAAAACCGCGGCATCCGCTTTGGCCGGGTACTCGAGCAGGAGATGTCGTACGACGAAGCCAGAAAGAAATTTTGGGCCCGCATGCAGATGCGGGCTGCTGAAATCTCCATGCTCGAAAACAATCCCGAATGGACGTGGAGCATGGATGACGAATTTTCGCGCAACATCCGCAACCTGATAAAGTGGGCCATAAATGACCCTACCGGCGAATTGCCGGTGCACAAGGGCCTGTTCGTATTCGGAGCCACAGGAACCGGGAAAACCGAGATCATTACCTGCCTTGCCCGATTCTGTGAGCAGTACGACCTCAGCAAGCGGTTCGCCCTGTGCAGCATGTCTGCCGTGTACGACCGCACCCGGGAGGACAAAGATTACATGCCCGTACAGGACAACCTGCCATACGACCGCGCATTCGACGAATTCGGGCGCCACACCGGCCCGGTCATGCGCTACGGTGATCCGCTCGACGTGAACGAGGCCATCGTAGAGGCCAGATACCAGCGCTTTCGCAACTACGGCCAACTCACCCACTTCGTGGCCAACATGGCCCCAAACGACGCCGCGCGCGTATTCAGCCCGATGGTGCTGGATCGCCTGAGGCACATGACCACATCCGTTCACTTCACCGGCGAATCTCGCCGCAAATAAAAAAGCATGGCCAATAAAATCACAATCAGAGACAGCGAAGGGCAGGAAATCACCCTCGACGAAAACGACCTGATGGTCCAACTTGCACAGCGTATGACGCAAAACACCGCTTCGGCGGTCGTAAAAGGAGTTTTGCGAAACTTCATAAACGCAGTCAAAGAAATGCGCGATGCCCAGAAAGCCTACTTTTCTGCACAATACGGAACGCCGGAAAAAAACAAGGCCCTTTCCGCATCGAAGGAATGCGAAAAAAAAGTGGATAAGTTGATCGTTGCGGTGTACCAGACGCTTCCCAAAATATGAGAGCCAAGACCAGAGTCCTCGATTTATTCTGCGGCGCAGGGCTTGCAGCCATAGGCTACCACCTTGCCGGCTGCGAAGTGGTAGGCGTTGACATCAACCCGCAGCCAAGATACCCGTTCCGATTTATCGAAGCGAACGCATTGAGCATTCTTGACAAGGACTACCACAACTTCCTGCGTAGTAGTTTCGACTTTGTGCATGCAAGCCCACCATGTCAGCAATTCAGCGTAAGCACTGCACAATATCGCGCCGCCGGCAAAAAATACCCAGACCTGATTGCCGACACCAGGGCGTTGCTTGACGAACTCGGCCTGCCATACTGCATTGAAAACGTTCCAAATGCTCCGATCAGGCCCGACATACGCCTGCGTGGCGACATGTTTGGCCTTCCGGTGTGGAAAATACGACATTTTGAACTTGGCGGATGGTGGAGTATGCAACATTCATTCCCGACGAAAAAAGGCAGCCAAAGAGAAGGGGATTTCATCTGCATTTACGGGAAAGGTGGGTATCGCAAGCATTCATGCCAACCAGTTGGCTGGCGCCCAAAATTTGATCAGGGCAGCGTGGCTAAAACCTGGGCATTTGCGATGGGAATACCGTCAGGATTCGGACCATTCAAAGATACAGAAATAAGCCTTGGCATTCCGCCGGCGTACACGAAACACATCATCACCCTATGGCACGACAAGAAAGCCAACTCCAACGCGCATGCGTACGCTGGTTCCGCATCCAGCACCGGCAGCACAGCCGCCTGCTTTTCGCCATCCCCAATGGAGCGCGCCTACAAGGCACGAAAATGGAGCGAGCAAGGCAATGGTATGGATTGGAACGCGAAGGAGCCGTAGCGGGCGCGCCAGACCTGTTCTTAGCCATTCCGGCGCGCGGCTTTCACGGCATTTTTTTGGAAATGAAAACCAGCACTGGCCGTCAGACTCCCGAGCAGCGCGCATTTCAGGCCGCGTGCGTCGCCCAGGGCTACAAATACGACATCCCCAGAAGCCTCACCGAATTCATCGAAATCATCACAGAATACCTCACCGCATGACTGAAATAGCACTCGTCACTTTTTGCATGAGCGCGCTGCTCTACTCGGCAGCGCAACTCGGCCACCACATCAGCACAAAAAAAGAACAGAAGCATGGTAAGCATTGAACAATTCATCCAGCGCAACAGTAACCCCGCCGGCCCTTCCTGCTGGCACCTGACGCCCGATGTAGCCGCCATGTTGCAGCGGCAATACGACCTGGCATTGTCCGGTCAGCCATGGACGGCAGCACACTGCCCCGCCCCACTTCGCTCCGAATTCCTGCGCATTGTGCGCGAAAACATCCGGCTGCGCGACCTGCGCGCACTACCGGAAGAAGATCAATATTTCAGAATACCGAAAAACTCGATCCTATGAAAAACGACGCAGCAGCAACACCCATCATCGTCACCACGCCCGACCAAATCGCAAGCATCATGCAGCCCTACCTTGAGCGCGCATTTCAGGAAGGCGTAGAGGCCGGCAGCCGCCGCACAGGCGACCCTGGCAGGCTCCTGAAATACGAAGAAGCCCGCGAGTACCTTGGCATGGGAGCCACCATGTTCAGCCGGGCAGTCACCGATGGCGCCATACCATACGTCACCAGCGGGAAACGCAAGTTGTTCCGAAAAGGCGATCTGGAGAAATTTCAGGGCTACAAGCCGATGAGCGCCGCGGAAAAAACATTCGAACAGGAACTTGAAAAAAGGAAAACGCGATGAAAGTCAGCCATCAAAAATTCTACACCGAACCGGAACTACGGCTCATGCGTGCCTGGTACCACGAAATCGGCCCGCTCCCGATGACCCGCCTGTTGAACATCGAACTCGGCATACAAAGGAGCGTAGCATCGGTACAGAACAAGGCGGCCAAGTTGGGCCTTCGCTACTCCGGTCCAAAAAAATGCCTGTTCAACTCCCGGCAAGTGCCACACAACAAGGGAAAAAAACTTCCGCCGGAGTGGCTCGAAAAGTGCCGGAAATCGCACTTCAAGCGCGGACAACTTCCGAAAAACACGAAGCACGACGGGGCAATAACAATCCGCCACGGGCAGAACCCCTACATACGCCTTGCACAAGGCAAGTGGAAGCAACTTGCCCGCTACATCTGGGAGCAAGCCAACGGCCCGATCCCGCCCGGACATGTAGTGAAGTACCTCGACGGTAACACCCTCAACTGCGAACTCGACAACCTTACAATCGTCAGCAGGGCCGAACACCTTGCCGCAAACCGAAACCGGGAAAAAGCCCGGGCATCAATCAAAAATACATGGTTCAACCGCCGAGCCGAGAAAATAGGCGCTACGTCATTCGTAGATGCCGTGCTCAAAGGTTTGGTGTAACTTCTCAAGCACATGTAAAACCACTACAACTAATGCACTCAATATCATGCTACAAATAAACACAATACACAACATGAAATGCGAAATAGGGCTATTAAAACTGCCTAATGAAAGCATTGATTGTTTCGTTACATCGCCGCCATACGGTGGACTGCGGCGGTATAATGGTTTTGAGTGGGACTTTGAAACGGTTGCTTCAGAAATGTTCAGAACGCTGAAACCAGGTGGTGTTATTTGCTGGAACACTGGCGACCAGATAATTGCCGGCCAGGCTCAACTTTTCCCAGAACGGCAGAAAATACATTTTGTAGAAATGGGCTTGCTCGCCTGGGATACTATTTTTTGGAAAAAACACGGTGTGCCATGTCCAACTCCAAACAGATACTATTCCGTGATTGAGCAGGTTTTTGTATTTTCAAAAGGCAAACCAAAAAGCCTGAACCTGATCTGCGATCGAGTGAACATTTCTGCTGGTAGTCGCGAAACGACGATAAAACGGTCGGCAAGAGAATTTCGGGAGCGAAGCACTCGAAAGCCGTATGTAACCCAAGAAAAAGGCCGGCGCACAAATGTTTGGGAGTATTCGACGATGCCGAATGAAACAAATCATCCTGCGGTGATGAATTTAAGGTTGGCTTACGACCTGATTCAATCATACACGGATGAGCATGATTTAGTTTGCGACCCTTTCGCAGGAAGTGGGACAACATTCGCGGCGGCCGAGCGACTTTGCCGTAGTTGGATTGGTTTTGAGGTTTCATCGGATTATGTCGCCGCCGCAAACCGTCGGCTTCTTGACTTAAAGTTTAATTTATTTTCATAGCGGAAACCATCGCCACATGACACACACACAGGAAATGAAATACGCCCGTGATCACATGAGCCTCACGTATGCGCAGACCATGCAACTGCACAACCTGCTGGAACGAGTCATCGAAACCGCAGGCACCCCTACTCCACCGGCGCCGGCGCATCCACGCGGAAAAACGCCACCCGGTACTCCACCCGGTAGCGGCCCGGCGCGTACGTCATAAGGATGTCCGCAATCCGCTCCGGCCCGAGGCGCTGCGGCTTTCCGTTCACCCGCTTTCGGCGTCCGTTGAAATCGGAATTTGCCTGACTGATGCGTTTGCGTTCGTGCCACTCCATTCCGGCCTTGATGTTCGGGTACACGTTGCGGTAAAAATCCAGCCAGGCCTCTCCTGCTGATAATTCCAGTTCATTTTCCATACGGCACAAAGGTACGCGACCTATCCAGATATTTTTTTTCTTCGCAAATCCTTGCAAATCCTATCCAGATAGTATTACATTTGCCCCAGTTCTTTTTCATCACAGCCGTAGGTGTTCCTTCGTTTTTCCGTGCTTTTCCCATATATGGAAAATCTGCGGAAAATCTGCGGAAAATCTGCGGAAAAAACACAGGCAGCATGAGTAACAACCAAGTAATCAACCCACAAAAAAACAGCCTGAACGTAGACCGGCAAGTTTTCTACGCCGAGCGTGTTTTCCTCTTCGTCGCCATCGCCATCACCAGCATCGGTTTCTACGTGTGGGGCAGCACCACCGCCGCTCAGTACACCGAAAGCGGATTCGCACAGGCATTTGTCGGCGCCTTGGCAGCCATTGCCAGCGCATTCGTTACCGACTACGCATTCAGGCAGTTTCTTGAAGAGGTGGTGTACGAGCCGCTTGCCGCCGCACACCCTGCCAAACCAAACGGCGATATTCCGGCGTACTTCCGAGTGCTGAAAGTCGTCCGCTGGATCATTCTTGCCACAGTAGTCACCCTGCTATTTTGCGCCGACTGGTACTCGGTACAAACCATCAAAGACCCATTTGCCGCCCAGGCAAAGCAGGAGGAAATTGTAGATGTCTCTACGGTAGCAGCCAGCGTGGCCGGCCAGTACGACGGCGTAGCATCGCCGCTGGCCGAACAAATCAAACAACTCAAAGCCGACATCAGAGCAGAGGAAAAACGGGTGGAGTATTCAAACCGGTCGCTTGTGGAATTGGCCGCCAAAGGAAACGGCTGGGCAGCCAACGAACTTGCAAAGAAAAAAGCCCGGGCCACCAAGGCGGCAAAGGCCGAACTACAGTCCACGCAACAAGCATACACCCAAGCCCTGCAAGGCCGCGTGAACGCCGTGAACAACACCACCCGGGCCATCGGCGAAAAGAATGCAGCCACCGAGCAAGACAACGCCGCCAAGCGCGCCGCACTTTCCGGCATGTTTTTCATGTTCGGCGCCGGCAGCAAGGCCCTCACCGTGCTGATGCGCATTTTCCTCGTCGTGTCGTTCCTTTCCAAGTCGCCGACCCTCGACGCCAACGGCGACGGCATTGTGGACGGTCGCGACGTGACAGCCGCCGCCAGCGGCAACACAAGTTTCAGGTAAGCCCGCCCCCCGCCGCCGGTGGGGTAGGGCAGGCCGCAGCAGCAGCAACAGAGGCGGACGACGACCAACACACAATTGACCAGGACACCATTCAGGCACGCATAGACGCGCTGCTCATTTCGCACCAATATTCCCCGGATACCGAAAGAACCACCATTGAAGCCCGTATCACATCACTCAACATCGCGAAAGAATATGGACATAGCAACCAAGCGCAAGCAAATTGAACACCTGCGGCGCACCATCCAGTTGCCCGGAGTGCCTGCCGACGAAAAACGCCTTTACGAGGCCACCATTCGGCGCATCGAAATCGAATTGCAGCAGGCAACATCCGGGCACCAGCCGGCAAAAGAAGCACCTGCCAAAACCAATGCGGTCGAAATCGTGCTGGAGGATTATAGCCGCGGCGAGCAATTTGCCAACGTACCAATCAGCATCCCAACCAAAGCAAAAAAACAGACCCATGTGTTCGACCGCGAAGACATGCCGGAGATCACCATCGAGGCAGCCACAGCGCCCGGGCCGCGCCGCGTCAAAGTCGTATGGCAAGACGATGAGCGCACCGAAGAATACCTCACCGAAGGCGAGGCCAGAAGCAGATTTTGCTCCTACCTTCGCGACGTGTCCGAAAGCCGACGCGCCCAGCAGGAGCGCTGGGCCGATGTGAAATGTAGCCTGTCTTTTTACAGGCTTTGCACCTATTATCAGGTGCTCACAGCCTTCTGGGGCGACCCGCCGACGGCAAAGCAGTTGGACATCGCGCCGCTGAATTCGGCAAAAAAAACGGTATTTGAAATGCTATGAACCACACAATTGATACAGCACTTCGCTACGTTGGAAAAGTATACGCAATACTAACTGATTTGAATATGAAATCTAAAGAAATGTTTGCTATTGCCCCCAAAACTGACCTTTTGCACAAAAGGTATGGAATTGTCACGGTTGAATATATCATTCCTGATTTAGGGGTTGTGATTCAGCCTAAAACTGAAATTGGAAAAAAGATTTTGCAGCGCGATTCGGGTGCGGAATTTGGGAAGCCTCTCTTAGAGGATAACCCCAGCCAAATTGATTATATATTCTGAAGCGACTAACTATACTTACACGAAATCACATCTAATTATAGTTAGGTGTGATTTCGTGCAAAAGTTTTGTAAATGATTTCGAAAACCTAACCGACAGGCGATTTTCGTGAAAAGAAAAAACAGCGAATCGCCGAATTTCTACCCGCCCATCTTGTGCAATACCTTCCGCAAGTGCAACGCGGAACCTTTCGAGTATTTCCCGCACGAATTCTTCCGGTATTTTGTTTTCGTACGACTCGCCACCGTCGTCCACAACCAAGGTCTGGTTTGAAATGTAACGCACTATGTCGCCAAGGTCAATGTTTTTGCCTTTTTTTTCGATCATCTGATTATTTGTTGGCCTGTGGATAAACGCAATTTCGGAAAAGCCACCTGCAACTGGAACCGCAGGCTTGTCACCTCCACATGCAGCGCCGCCCGCTCCATGTCGCATTTTCGTACCTCGTTGGTCAGCGTTTCAATGCGTGCCTCCTGGGCAAGTATTTTCAACTCCTGCTTCTGCAGTTGCTCTGTGCCTACTGTCCACATGGCATAGATGCCCACGGAAAGCAGGATCACCTGCGAGGCCTGCCGGCGCATCCAGTCCAGGATAATTTTCCATATTTCGGCCATAGGATCGAATTTTTCAGGCATATATCGCGCATTTTCAAAACATCAAGTTTCAAAAACGTGCCAAAAATATACCGTTTGTGTTTACAAATTACACAATCGTAAACGTCACGCTTGAGTTTTCCGGTATGCCCTCAAGGTGGTCCACTACCGCCTGCTCGCATTGGTTGAAAAACTGATCAACTTCATCCGTACCTGATGCCGTGAATGCCGAAATTTCGGCGTATGTGAATTCAAGTGTCACATTGCCTTGCACGGCAGTCGGGATAATTGCCCCGGAATCTGCGACAGTGTTGACATCTATTCGTACCAACTCGATGTCGTTGTGCACAGACGGTATGATGTTGATGTCCAAAGCATCGAACATCACCTTGCTGTCTTGTATAAGTGTGTACCTGTTGTTTGCTTCAATCATCAGTTATCGTTTTAATAGCCCATTATCACAAAATATAGCGTGTACGCCGTTGCAGGAGTCAATGTTCCGTTTGCCGCCACGGTGAACGACGTATTTCCGCTCGCCGAAATCCTGAACTTCGATATGTCGGTAGCGGCCTGCGCGTTCCCCGCGCAAAATACCGGGATTATGAACGTAGGGAACGCCGTGGCAGGGGTCACGGTGAAAATGGTGGCGTTTGCGCTCGGGCTGCTGCCCGTGGTGAACGAATAGGTGAAGCCGTTCTGTCCGCCCAGCACGGACAATCCGGTAGGGCTTGTCCCCATGCCCGTGCCCGGCGTGATCGTCGGAACAGCGTTTGTGTTTACGAACGTCCTTGATCGCGTAGTATTTGCCACGTCCAGTTCGTGCGCCGGAGCATCGTTGTTGATTCCGATGCGATGCGGCGTGTTGTTGGTCATGGTGATGCCCGAGTTGCTTGGAGTGGCGCTCGGTGTGGTAGCATACTTGAGTTTGAATTTGTCGGAATCGGAATTGTCAAGGCCGGCGCTAACAGTTGCTCCTGCCGATATGCTTAGTTGTATCAGCGGATCACCTGCGCTTGCACCCCCTGTTAGAAGTTGAAGGATGACATTTGCCGCCGCATTGATGTTGTTCGCGTTCCAGATCGTGTTGATCAAGTTGTTGCCCACATTTCCAAGTATCCTCAAGCCTTCATCAGAGCCGCCAGTGGTTGGCAGGCCGATTTGAACTCTTGCATCAGGAATGCTTGTGCCAACCCCGAGTCTATTGTTCGTCGCATCCCAAAAAAGAGGAAAGTCGTCGCTGCTCAAGTTGCTTGCGCTTGTCCAATACGCTATGCGCCCTGCGGCGCCAGACCCAGTAAGCCCTCCGCTACCTTGAGGGCCTTGCGCACCTTGAGTGCCTTGAAATCCTTGCGCGCCCTGTGCGCCGGTTGCACCCTGTACACCCTGAGCGCCTTGCGCACCGGTAGCCCCTTGCGCGCCCTGTGCGCCGGTGGCACCCTGTACACCCTGAGCACCTTGCGCACCGGTAGCCCCTTGTACGCCTTGAGTGCCCTGAAACCCTTGCGCGCCCTGTGCGCCGGTGGCACCCTGTACACCCTGAGCACCTTGCGCACCGGTAGCCCCTTGTACGCCTTGAGTGCCCTGAAACCCTTGCGCGCCCTGTGCGCCGGTGGCACCCTGTACACCCTGAGCACCTTGCGCACCGGTAGCCCCTTGTACGCCTTGAGTGCCCTGAAACCCTTGCGCGCCCTGTGCGCCGGTGGCACCCTGTACACCCTGAGCACCTTGCGCACCGGTAGCCCCTTGTACGCCTTGAGCACCGGCATCGCCCTGCGGACCTTGAGGGCCTTGCGGCCCGGCATCAGGCGCTCCTTCAATCCACCCGAGAATCGGGTCGTATGTCAGTACCCATCCATCGTTTGTTCCGCTGTACGGCTCCCAAAGGCCATCTGCGTCGTTCCACTTCAATATCTGCCCTTGCGCTGTGCCCGAAGGAAGATACAGGGTTTCACCGCCCTCGGTTGTGTGCTTGTTGAGCGGACCGTACAGTACCAGCGCTCCGGCAGGTATCTCCTCGACGGATGTGGAAGTGACCGACAGAGACGTGTCTCCGCCGTCAGGTTCCGATGCGATCTGAAACGGTGTGACATGCCCAGTGGTCGGGTTGACCACCATTATGTCGTCGCCAACCTTGTACGATCCGGCCCGAATCGGATAGGAAACGGGTATGCTCGTTATCGTTGAAGCAGGTATTGTGCCGGACACCTTGTTCACCGAAAGCGCCGTGATGGCCAGCCCGGCGAAACCTGCGTAAGACTGCGCCGCAGAAATCGGCAAGAACGATACCGGAGGGTTTGGTGGCTGAAACGGGTTTCGCTTGACGCGCGTGGATCCGCCGAGTTTTATTTTTGTGCCAGGCAGCGCGTCCGACCTGTTCACGCCAGCCCGGAACCACTCTCCGCTCCACACATTGTCCTGCGCCGTGAACTCGGCCGAAAGCATCAGCCAGGCCGAGTTGTCGGGCAGCACAACCCTGTTGTGGGCGAACAGTTGACGCGCAAGAATCTGGCCCTTGTAAACTGGTCGAGGCGTGGACCTTGCTGCCATCACCTCAACGGCCCACAACTGCGGAAACTCGTAGTTTTCAGCCTCCGTTCCTACGTCCCAAGTTTGCGTTGTTGGCGCATAAGGGCTTCCAGTCCAGATTCCCCCAGGGCTTGCCCCGCCAACGGCATGCCCAAAAAGAAACTCGTATTTTACTTCATCGCTGTTTCCCACCTTGTTGTTCTCTACGTCGTACCTGCGCCTTGTCTCGAACGACCCTGACGGGTCGCTGGCATCCAGAACGCGCATGGAAAGGTTCGTGGCCGCCCACCAGACGTTCGTCACGTCCACGATTGCGTCGGTTACGTCTATCGCGTATCGCTCCGAAAACCCGACTTCCACGGAAGTGCCGACTGGTATCGGCGGCGTGTCGAACGAAACCGTGATGAACTCGTAAAGGTTGCTGCCGAATGTGTACGCCGAACTTATTTCGTAATAGTAGGTGCCGCTGTCGTCCCATTCGGGCGTTACCGGCAATAGGGTTGTAGTGGGGTTGCCGTTCACGATCAACTGAAGGCTCTCGCCTTTCAGCGTGTAGTCGCCGATTTTCACGAACAAGCGGCTGATGTGCCGCCACGGCTCGGTGTATGGATCGTCGAGCGCCGTTTCGATCACGATGTTGAACGAAAAGCGGAGTATGTAGTTAGGTCCTACTGCAAGGTTGAAAAACGTTTCCGTGGAAGGAAAAGGGCTAAGGCTGTTCCAGTAGGTACCGTAGTTTTCGAGATAATTTGTGTTGGCGTTGTGCTCGTAAATTGCCGAAACGCTGCGCAGGGCCGATATGTACCCGAATACACCGCCTCTGAGGCGGTATCCGTCCGCCTCGTTCTGCAGCACCGATCTGTCGTAGGTCCTCGACGCTGTTGACTCCAGCAGGGCCGATATTTTCGAAAACCCGCGCTCGTAGAAAAAATCCTGCGAGCGCTCGTTGATCTGTTCGAACCTGTAGCATCCGCTCGAAAAATACAGGCGTGCCGCCCAGTGACGTGCTATGTGCTCAAGCACTTCGTAGCACGACATGAACTTGTAGTCCTTCCCGTCCGTGTCCGAATCCTCCTTTTTCACGAAAACGATCCCGCTGAACGCTGCCAGGGTGAGCGGGCATTCCGCGGCGGCAGGTGCGCCCATGGCCGCGTCCTGCCAGTTCACCGATGTCCGCAAGAACACGTCCGATCCTCCCCAGTACGGCAACAAGGTATCGTCCATCTTCAAGGCACGCATGATGTGGCCCAGTGCGGTATCCAATCCAACCGGCGCATCCGATGCCTGGTACTCGAGCGATTTCAGGCGCGCAATACCGTCCGTCGCGACGATTGAAAAAGAATAAGGCGGATATATGTCCTGAAAGCCGGACAGGTCCGGCATGACGTAGCCGACCCAGTACAGGTCCGCGCCAAGCCCGTCGTCAATCGTGATACGGACCGTGAACCGAGTCTCGGACGAGACGAGTATGTCGGCTTGCAACTGCTCCAGCACAGATTCCGTGTCGTCTTCAACCGCTATGTCTATCGTCGCCTTGGAGCCGATGATAGGGTGAAACATGTCTTCCGTGCCGCCGTCCATGCGGAGCCTGAAACCGCCCCTGACAAGGGTGATTTCCGTGGCCGTGCCGACGAATTCCGAGTCGTCCACATACACCGTGTAGATGTCCCCGTCGAGTGAGCGGAACGTGCTGTGCAACCGGTTCGGCATCAGGATGTGCGCCCCTTCCGACGGGCAGCCGATTCAAGGATGAACAATAGATCGTCGCCACGCACCTGAGCGGTCAGCACGCCGCCGCCGCCGCTCTCCTGCTGAAATATCTCCCGCAGTTTTTTTTCAGGTGCCACGATCTCCGGGTTGGTGCTGGCCCCGGCGTACTCGCCGATCAGCGCCAGCGTTGGTTTTTTCGCCACGCCGCCCTCGGCAAGTGCCGGTACTCCTATAGCGCTGATCGCTTTCGTGAACAGCGCGGCGGCGGCGGCACCTGCCACGGCTCCGGCGGCAAGATTGAACGGAAACGGAAGCCCACCAAGCGCCTTTGCAACGGCGGCGGCAACGCCCTGCTGAATCCAGGCACGCACGATTTTCGCACCAGCCGACACCGCCGCGTTTGCCAATTCGCCGAACGATGCGGCGCCTTGCCCTGCGGCCTGTGCCACGGAATCGCCTACTGCCAACGCGATGCCACCAAGCACGTCGCCTTGAGCCATCGCCATTTCGCCGGCGGCGGCAAGCGCCGACGAGAACCCGTTCAGCCCTTCGCCTGCCATGATCATTATGTCGGCGATCTGCGTCCAGGTGCCGGCGTACAGCCCGTTGGTTTCGATTGCCGACGTAGCAGTGCTCTGCAAGGCTTCCAGCGCGGCCTGTGCTTCGCTGGTTTCCACCGACACCACCATGCTCGGCAATGTCAGGCTGGGCAAGGTGGGTATTTCTCCAAGCGGCGCAGCGGTAGCGGCCAATACAAGCGGCGCAGGAGCCACGATTTTTGCCAGCGCGGCGGTCACGCGGTTTATCTCGGCCAAAGCGCCGTCCACCACCGGCGGCGGCACCTCGATGCGTTCCGGTGGCGTGCCTGCCTCCTGTACGGATTTTTTCAGGCGCTCCATTTCAGCGTATGCGGCCTCTGTGAGCGGCACCGGTATTTCAGCGGGCGCAAGGTCGCCAAGGGCACCCCGCACCGCGGTATCGAATTCGCGCACGGCATCCAGCGCCGGATCGGTCACCGGAACCGGGAACACCAGCGGCTGCACCTGCAGCCCGCCGGCAGCGCGCAGCGCATCCTGCACGCGCTGCAGTTCGGCCACGGCCGGATCAACGAACGGAATCGGCAACTGAATCGGCTCCACGGCTTCGTTCACGGCCCGAATGGCGGCGTCTATTTTGTCCAGTTCGGCCAGCGCCGTTTGTGCGGCGTTTGGCTGCACCAGCCCCGAGCCGAGCGAGTTGCGCATGTCCACCAGCATCGAGCGCAGGTGCTGCACCTCCGCGCCGTATGGCTTGAATCCGGCCTCAATGAGCCGTTCGATCTGGTTCTGTATTTCGTTGGCCTGCTCTCCGAACAAGTCGGCCCCGAGCACGTCGCCTTTTTCGGCCACGGCCCGTATGGATGCCAGAGCATTTTTGTAGGCGTCGGTCTGTGCTTTCGTTTCTTTCAGGGCGCCGGATGCCGATGCCTTGTTTGCCTTCCAGCGTTCGTCCCACTGCTGCGAGAATTTCAGGGCTTCGCGCTGCCCGGGTGTCATGTCCTCCAGCGCGTCTTTGGCATCTTCCAGCGCCTGGCGCTGATTGGTGAGCGCGTCGTACTGCCGGTTGGCAGCCTTGGTGCCGATGCCGAAGGCGTTGTCGAAACTGTTGCTAAGTTCTTTTGCCGTCGTGGTGGCGCTTTTCACGTCCTGCTCCAGCGCCTTGATCACATCCCGTACTACTTCGCCTTGCGCCGATGCCTGCACAAATTGTTTCTCGAAGTCAGTCCCGAAAAGCGACCTGCCGGAGCGTTTTACCTCTTCGCCAGACAGGGCGGCAAATCCTTTTTCCCGTAGTTGCTGAATGCGCAACTGTGCCTGCGCTGCCTTTGCAAACTGATCTTCCACCGCAGCGGCTTTTTGCCGCTCGGCCACGCCGCGCAAAATCTGCTGATTCAGTTCGCTCTGGATTTCGGTCAATCGGGTCAATGACGCCGATTCAAGGTTCACGCCGCGCAAGTAATCCGGGTACAGTTTCTGCAATTCGGCGATGGCCATGCGCCGTTCGTCGGTGCTTGCCGTCGTGCTTTTAAGCACCTCGAAATTCTTGTTCAGCGCTGCAGTCTCGCGTCCTGCCTCTTCGGCTACACGCTGCTGTGCTGCGGCAAACAGCCGTTGGCTTTCGGTAGCCTCTCCCACGCGGGCCGAGTAGGTCACAATGGCCGCACCGAGGGCCAGCACGATGCTGGCGGCGGCGATGAACACATTCAGGCGGGCGGCAGCGTTCATGCCTGTGAGTACGCCCGTCAGGCCCGTACCAGCGGCAGATGCCGCCTGGAACGCCGTCACCAAGCGCGCCGCGCCGGCAGCCATGGTGATCCACACACCTTGCAGGGTGGAAACCAACTTGATGGCCGGCCCCAGCGCAAACACGAAGGCGCCCACCGACAACACCACGGCCTGTGTGCCGCCGTCGAGCGAAGCGAACGCATCGGCAAGGCCGACGATCCACTCGCTGAACGAGTTCAGCAGACCGGTGACGTTGAATGTCTTGTTGATGGCTTCTCCCACCGTGGCCAGACTCTGCCGGATGGCCACTCCCGCATTGGTGAACGCATTGGTGAGGCCACCGGCCACACGCGGCATAGTGGCCATGCGGTCGGTGATGCGGTTGATGAAATCTTCGGCACTTACCCCGAGCGCGCGTATGGCCTCGGCACTGGTGGTGCCAAATTCATCCTTGAGCACCCGGGCAAGGCCCGGCATATTTTCGAGGATGATACTCAAATCTTCCTGCAGAATCCGGCCCTTCCCGATGATTTGCGTAAATTGCTTCGTGACGGCATCCAACTGATCGGCGCTGCCGCCGGTGCTGGCCAGTGTGTTGCCCAGTTCTTGCAGGATCAGGCGGGCCTTTTCGGCGCTTATGCCTACCCCTTGCAGGCGCACCGATCCTTTCACGGCCTGCTCGAAGTCGAGGCCCGGAGCCAACGCCGCCACACGCAGTTTTTCCAGTTCGGCGGCGGCTTCGCCCGATCCACGCCCGACCGACTCGAACGTGGTGGTCATGGCCAACTGCAGCGACTCGAACTGTGCGGCGGTTTTCAGCGCAGCAGCACCGATGATGCCCAGCGGCGCACTGAGCGCCACCGACAGTTCGGTGCCTACCTGACCCATACGGGCCACGGCACCACGCATCTGGCGTTCGGCTTGCGCCAGGGCCTTGTCGAATCCCTTCGTGACAAGGCCCAATCGTATGTTGAGATCACTGACTGCTGCCATTTCCTTGCGCTTGTGGGCGGTGTTCCGGGTGCAGTGAGTAGTACCACTCGTCGGCCTCCCGGCTGAATTTTTCGATGATAGCCTTTTCCTCTTCGGGCGTCAGCGGCTTTTCTTTAAGTCGTCGTGGCTTGCGGCTTTCCCACGGGAATTTAAGCAGGCCGTCCGGCGACTTGATTCGGTTTTTGTGGTCTACGGTTTTCACGGTGTAGTACGCCACTAAGCGCACACGTTCCCACTCTGCCTGTTGCTGCCGAACCCATGCAGCGCGGCGCGCCGCGAAGTAGCGCGGCGTACTGCTCCAGAATTCGGCCTCGGTCATGCCGCAATCGGCTGCGGCTTCTATCAGCGCTTGCCAGTCGAGCGTGCCTTCTTCGGTGTCGTCTGTGTCGTCGTCGTCGGAGTCTCTTCCGTCGTCAGCGTCTTTTTTTTTGGCGTGGACACACTTTCGAGCAATACCGTGAATACCTGTTGCGCGGCATTTTGGTCGGAAAGAATCCAGCCTGCTACCTCCTGTGGGGTGGCCTCCAGTTCCTGTCCCACTTTGCGGGCGCCGTAGTCGAGGGCTGCGTGCACCATGTCGGCCAGCAGCACAATACTGATGCCGTCGCCGGCGGTTTCCGGGCTTTCGCTCTGCAGGCGGTTGGCCGTTTCTGCAAGTTGAGCGCACAACAGGTTGTAGTCCTTGATGTACTTCCTTCCCGTTGTGCGCTCGTAGTCGTACGCTACTTCGAAAGTAAAATTGATCGGGCGTTTGCGCCCGCCGATGTGAATTTGCTGCGTCGTCATCGTGTTTCAATTTTCCTAAGAAATAGTTGCCTCAGTCAAGGCGCCTTTGCCGGTCAGCGTGAACGTGTACGTGGCGGCGGTGTTGATGCCGCTTGCGTCCAGGTCAAGTTGTGTGACGATGGTGTTTCCCGAGTACTTCTTGTCGCCGGCGTTGGCATTCTGAACGACCACCGCTACGGTACTTCCAGCGACCTGCGCGGCAAAAAGTTCGCTGTACCCGTTCGCGGCATCGAACGCAAAGTTTGCCGAACCTGTGATCTGCCAACTGATCGTGCCTGGCGAAGAGTCGGCCCACGACGCGCTCGTGTCCTTGCAGGTGGTCTCGAAGGTTTCGGTAGTGATGGTGAGGGTGAGATCGTTCTGACAGGTGATCGCCGTCGGCGTTCCGCCTGTGTAAATCTTCATCACCTTGGAAAGGACTGTGCCTACGGTTTCAGCCATGATGTGGTGTGTTTATGTGTTTGAGTGATAACCATTTTGCCGACGTCGGCAAAATGATCGTTTGTGTCAGGTGCTCTTTTTGCTGAAAGTATGCGGTAGCGCCACGCTTTTTTCTGCCGGTTCCGGCGGCTCCGGCGCTTTTGCTTCCGGCACTACGCACTCGGTGGCCGGTGTGGCTGTGGGCTTGTACTTGCGGCTGTACACCTCGCTGGACTCTTCCTTCGCTACGCCTTCCTGAATCAGCCGCTTGCCGTCGGCTGGGCCTACTTCGCACACCCAGCCGGCCCGAAAAAGCCGCTCGCCGTCGTGATAATCCTGTAAGAATCTGATTTTCATAATCCTTGCTTGTTTGCGAATGAATTGATAGAGCGTCGCAGCAGTTCGGAGGCGAAGCGCAGCGTTTGTGCGCCGGCGGCTACCTCTGCTGTGGCGACGAAGTACCGGCCAGCCATGCGCCGCGTGCCGGCTTCCAACATGCCTGCGTAGAACGCATCGGTGCGGGCGCCTGCAAACGTACCGGATGCACTGCCCTTTGCCAGTTTTGGGCCAATGAACACGGCATTTGTGCGCCGCAGGGCCAGTATCTTGATCGAGCGGCGCAGGTTGCCAGGCGCGTAGGTGGCGATTCGTTTGCCTGCTCCAGGCGCAGCGCGGCGTGTGCCGGATGCGTACCGGTAGTGCGGCTTGTCGGACACCGGCGCGCGGCCCTGTATCGCTGCGATCAGGATGCCGCCGGCCTGCCGAAAAGCGTCTTTGCTCGCCTTGCGCCCGTGGTCGCCTATGGCTTCCAACTTGGTCACCAGTGCCGTGACTTCTGCCTGCATCAGTTGTATGTCGCTCATTTGTGGATGATGTTGTAGGTGGTTTCTCGGAGGTAGGCCAACATTTGCTCGTCGCGGCCGTCGCGGCTGCCGAGGTACTGAATCACTTCGGCGTTCACGCCGCCTGCGGTGCCGGTGGCGCCGTCGAGGGCCGTGCGCACGGCTGCGTCTATGCTGTCGAGCACATCGTAGGCGTTTTGGCCCTCGCGGGCCTCCTGCCAGATGTGCAGCGTCACTTTGGCGATGTCGTGCGTACCGATGTGCGTTTTGCTCGGGTCAAGCGGCGCATTTTCGACCATATACACAATGCAGGGGTATGCGGCATTCTGCGGTATGAACACCGGGTAGATGCGCGTGCCTACCAGTGCCGTCACGGCGCTGGTGCTGCTGAGTTTCGAGTACAGGTATCGGCCTACGTTCATTGCTGTTTCAGTGTCGTGAGTTCAAGGTATTTGTTCGGCAGTTCGCGGATGATGGTGATGTTGTACGGCTCGCTTTGGTACAGCAGGCGCATTTTCTCGTTCAGCCCGGTTCGGTACCGGATGATGAACACCACGCTGTTCGATGCCACCAACTGATCCCCTTCCACCTGCTCTCGGCTGCCGGTGCGTGCGTAGTCTACAGCGGCCCACACAGTGGCCACGTCATTCCACTCCAGCACCTCCTGTCCGGTGTTGCTGCGGGTAGACTCCGGCGACTGCAGTACGATGCGCCGGTCGAGGTGGCCAATGTGTACGCGCTTGCTCATATCAGGCTACGGGTGCGGGCTTGGGCTTGAACAGTTGGTACAGGATCGTGCCGATGCTAAAGAGGCTCACCAGAATGCCTTGCCAATTGCCGCCGATGACATTGCGGGCAAGATCGCCGAGATGCTGGAAGGTTTCCACGGGCAGCGTAGGCACGAGCGTGACAACCAAGGTGCCGAGGTAGGCCCAGGTGTTGCTGCTCGACAGCCAGCCCTTGATGTCCACGCCCTTGATTTTTTCCCGGATGGCACCCACGGCGCCGATCAGTGTGGCTACAGCGCCTACGCCGGTGGCGGCGTCGCCTTGCGAAAATCCGATAAATGCGCCGCCGATGAACAGGATCACGTTCAGGGCGAAATTGGTACTCAGCCACTTGGGGCTGGTGCTTGCGGTAGTTGTGGTGGTAGTGCTCATTGTGTGCGTACTTTTTGTGTGAAAAATTCCGTCAGACCAATTTGTTGACTTCAACAAATTGGTCTGACGAGGTTCTGTTCAATACACCTGCATGTCGAGCCGCTCGGCAAGGATGCGGCACATGGCCGGTGCTGCGGAAAAATCAACCTGAAGGCGGTCTGGCGTTTCCCACAGATTGCCGTTCGGGTCAAAGCCTTTGCGGCTTGAGCGGTGCTCCAGTCGGAACACGCCGAGTTCGTGGATTTCAACGCGGCGGTGGTTGGCCAGGGCGTGTGCCAGCAGGGTGCCGAATGCGTCGAGGATTTCCAGTACCGTTTCGGCGTCGTACTTGTCGTGGATGCCGTCCTGATCCTGCGTTTTGATGGTGGCTGCGATTTCGCGGGCCATGTCGTTGCGGTCGTATTCTTTGTTTTCCATGCGTGTGAGTATTGGTTAGAGTGAAAAGCGGTAGTATGGTCGCAAAAGGTGATCGGATGCCCGAGACAGCGTAGCCGTCGGGTCTTCGCGGTTTTCGTACAGCCAGCCCACGTTTAGCAGGATGGCTTGTTTTATCGGCTCAGGAATGTTTTCCGACTTGGTGCCGTACCCGGCGTCGTAGTTGATCGTGACGGCGTTGGGCATTTTGGCCAGCCCGGAAGGCCACGAGTAGCCGATCTTGGGCACAATGAATGCGGTGTTGTTGAACCGGCCGGAGGTGTACTGTGATGCGCTCCACGTCTGCGTCGCCCCTGCTGCATCAATGTACGCGATGGACGTAACACTGAGCAGCGGGGCAATACGCAGCAGCATGGGCGTATCGGACGAGGCGGGGAACGCGCTGTGCGTCTGCACCACGGTTTGTTCCAGCAGGGCGATGCCGTACTGGGCCTCTATGTTTTGTGTGGCCGACAGGATCAGCGCACGCACCAGGGCATCGTCCACCCGAAGGTCTTCGTTACGCAGGTGCATGCGGGTCAGTTCGAGCGATACCGGTAGTTCGGCGCTTCGGTCGCTGATCGCGTAGGCGGTGTATGTCGGATCGTTCGTCATGGCTGCTACATTTCTTTCATGCCGCACCAGGCCTCATCGTACCACCCTTTGAGGGCGATGAGTTGAGCGCTGATGACGGGTATTTTCGGATTGTCCCACCAGTACTGCACCACGCGCGATTTCTGGAACCGTCCGGTGTACGCGGGCTGTATGTAGCGGGCGTAGCGCTGGACGGTGTAGTACTCGAAGGACATGGTGTTGAAATACTTCTTGTGCGTCGGGTCTGCGAATGCGCCGGCACCGTCCACGCTGGGCACCTCGATGAGCAGAAACCCGCCCGGCGCAAGTACCCGGTATGCTTCGTTGAAAAAGTGAATTGGGTCGTCGAGGTGTTCGAGCACGTGGTAGGCCCGGATGACGCCGGCCACGTTGTCGCCAAACGGCCACGGCTTGTTCAGGTCGGCGATGTGGTCGGCATCGAGCAGGTCAACGGATTCGTACCCTTCCGGGCAACCGATGCGCCCGCCCAGATCGAGCCTTAACAACTTGTTGTCGGCAGCCCACCGGCAATACATTTTTTCAGCGTGCCGGCAGTAGTTCAGGTCCACCTGTCGCTGTATTTCTGCGTTTCGGTTGCGCCCGTTGCAGGTGTTGTCGTCGTGGATGTTGTACACGTACAGCGTTTTCGCAATGTGCTTGAACGCCTTCTCGCCGAATGCGATAAAAAAGCGGCACAGCAGGTCGTGGTCGTCGCCTACGGGTATGTTGAAATCGTGCCCTTCAATTTCCCGGTACTTTTCGGCCCGGAACGCCCGTACATGATTGGGCGCCCACTCGATGCGGCGCATGTACTGCGGTAGCGGCGGAAATGATTCGTTGACCAGGTAATTTTTGCCTCCTATTTTTTCGGGCCGGCGGCTCCATCCGTACAATTGAAGGTACAGGTTCGAGTCGCCGTTCGGGAGCAGTTCGAGCGCGTCGGAGTACACTACGGCCAGTTCGGGATCGTTCAGGAACGGCGACTCGATGAGTTCGAGCGCATCAGGCATCAGCCAGTCGTCGTAGTCGAGTTCCACGAGGATATCGCCGGTAGCATTCGAGCATGCCTGACGTTTCAGCGCACCGATGTTGCCGGCGCTCTCCGAACGGATTTCTTTCACCCAGGCACAGCGGCGCATGTCGGCAGGCAATTCGGCCAAAATGGCCGCACCATTCAGCACCACCACCCACTCGTCGGGCTTGCGCAATTGCGCCTGCAGGCTCCTGAAAGCGTTCAGAAGTCGCTCGAAGGCCACGGGGTCGTCACGGTGGATCGGTGTGAATACGGATATGGTCATACGTTGTTCAGGCGTTGGATAGCAGCCTGCAAAGCGGCTTCAAGTTCATTTTCCGGTATCTGGGCCACAAGCACATCGAGAACGCGCTGCGACTTGTCGCGCTCGGCGCGTTCAGTTTTCAGCAGCCCCCAGATGCGGTCGCGGTAGTTCAGTTGGTTGCAGATATCGTCGTACTCGTCGGGTATTTTGTCGGCGGTCAGGCCCTTGTATTGCACAAGGTGTTCCGGCCAGTCTTGCTGCGGGAGTGACGACAGAAGGGCCTCGTAGTTGGTGATGTTGATGTCGTACGAAAAAACTTCGCGCTCGCGCATTAATATGTTTTCTGCGATGACATTGGTTCGGTCTTGCTGCGTAATTGTTTTATATTCCATTTTTTTGTTTTTTATGGTGAAAAACAGACCTTATTACCAGTGCTTGCGGGTAAAGTGCCGGGATTGCTGTACTTCGTCCCAAATCCGCCGCTCCACGGGTACGCAGAAACAAAAGGCGATGTAGAGTGCGCTACCGCGATGTCGGAACCGGTCGAGGAAAACCGTACTCCGCGCCCGGTACCTGTCGGAGCGGTACCCGGATTGCTGTATATCGTACCAAATCCGCTGCTCCAAGGGTACACAGAAACATAAGGCGATCCCCCTTTTGCTACCGCGATGTCGGAACCGGACGGAGAAAATGAAATACCGTTGCATGTGCTGCCGGGCAACGTAGCGGGATTGCTATACTTCGTGCCAAATCCGCTGCTCCACGGGTACGCAGAAACCTGAGGCGATGTCGCGTGCGCTACCGCGATATCGGAACCGGACGGAGAAAATGACGCATCGTTGCCTGTTCCAGCGGGCAACGTGGCCGGATCGCTGTACTTCGTGCCAAACCCGCTGCTCCACGGGTACGCAGAAATATAGGGCGATGTCGCGTGCGCTACCGCGATATCGGAACCGGACGGAGAAAATGACGCATCGTTGCCTGTTCCAGCGGGCAACGTGGCCGGATCGCTGTACTTCGTGCCAAACCCGCTGCTCCACGGGTACGCAGAAATATAGGGCGATGTCGCGTGCGCTACCGCGATGTCGGAACCGGACGGAGAAAAAGAAACCGATACTGCATTGCCCGTAGGCAGAGTGCCGGGATTGCTGTACTTCGTTCCGAAGCCAGGACTCCAAGGGTACACTGAAATATAGGGCGATGAAGTGTGCGCGACAGCGATGTTGACACCAGACGGAGAGAACGAAACATCGCCTCCGTTGCTTGCCGGCAACGTTGCTGGATTGCTGTACTTCGTCCCGAAGCCGCTGCTCCACGGGTACGCAGAGACAAAAGGCGAAGAGACATGCGCAACCGCTACAGCGGCCGGCATGGTGAAAAAGTACCACAATCCAGCACGGCCTTTCATCAGGTTGTCACATCTCCAACCAAAACCCAGGTGTCCGTCGCACGCTTGATTAGCGTGCCGACAGCGTATTGACCTGCGAGTTTTGTGCCATTGCGGCTGTTAATCGTTACGCCTGAACCCGGCGATACGGTCACTTGTCCGGCGCCTATCTGGCACAGGTCAATGTGAATCCCCACTGCTAATGCTACGGATGAGTTGGGAGGCACTGTCAATGTAATAGCAGACGCATTGCTTAGCGTAATAAGTTTACCGGCATCACTAAGAACAAGTGTATAGGTAGTGCCTGTCTGGGCATTGATAACTTGCTCGGTATCGAAATTGCCATCATCTCCCTGCGCACCTTGCGCACCTTGTGCGCCCTGCGAACCTGAACCGGTAGCGCCTTGCGTGCCCTGAAACCCTTGGTTGCCTTGCGCGCCTTGGCTGCCCTGCGCCCCGACGTTCCCGGCGCGGCTGAATGCGAGCACACAGGCTTCGCCGTTCGACGGTAGTGCGCCGCTCAGGTACGTCACGCCGATCTTGCGGTACCCCGTCGCCGTGGTCACGCTGTCCACCTGGAACACGAGGAACGTCGCGTCCGCCGGGTCGTTCGAGTTGATGAGCAGGTGCCCCTTGACCGTGTTCGTGCTGTCGTCCAGCGCGTCGAGGTACGCCGTGAAATCCACGCCGCCCTGATCCAGAACGTCAATGAATATCTGCGTCACGGAACCTGCCGTGGCGTTGTTGAACCGGAAAACGCCCTGTCCCGGGTCGCTGTCCGTAGTCGTTGTCGAAAAGTTGTAGCGCAGCCCGGCGCCGTCGCCCTGCGCGCCCTGGAATCCTTGATTGCCCTGCGCGCCCTGGAATCCTTGATTGCCCTGCGTGCCCTGGAACCCCTGATTGCCCTGCGGGCCTTGAGGGCCGGTAGCG